>Ga0307380_10009149_pt1 | contig 12607 bp, 11 predicted proteins | sample UN3MG_FD_202239 | JGI IMG/M metagenome (GOLD analysis project Ga0307380, IMG submission 202239) | Soil microbial communities from Risofladan, Vaasa, Finland - UN-3 | ecosystem: Environmental > Terrestrial > Soil > Coastal area > Acid sulfate soil | place: Finland: Risofladan, Vaasa | collected... | reverse complement strand
TCATCAAAATCGCAATTGAGAATTTTGCAAACAGAAAAGGTAAAGGTAAGATTCCGAAGGTAACGGAGCGTGGAATTGCCGGTTTTACCACAGAGAATATCTTTTACCATCTTGGTGGTCGATTCCGTGCCAGTTATCGCCCACTAAATGACAATATTATCAACGGGCGAATTCGCGGTGCCGCTGGAGTGGTGGGCTGCAATAACCCAAAGCAGGTGCACGATTACAGTCACCTTACGATGATAAAGGAACTTATCAAGAACGATATTTTAGTCGTAAGCACAGGTTGCAGCGCGATCGCGGCAGGCAAAGCGGGCCTGATGAGACCTGATGCAGCGGCAAAATATTGCGGTAAAGGGTTACACGAGGTATGTGAGGCTGTAGGCATACCCCCGGTGCTTCACGTTGGCTCTTGCGTGGATAACAGCAGGATCTTGACAATCTTGGCAAACGTAGTTGCCGAAGGTGGGCTCGGGGAGGATATTTCAGAGTTACCGGTCGCCGGGGCCGCACCCGAATGGATGTCGGAAAAGGCCGTTTCTATAGGTATGTACTTCGTTGCATCCGGGGTTTATACCGTTATCGCTGAGCCGCTACCCGTCCTCGGAGCTCCAAATTTAACACGTTATTTAACCGAAGAGATGGAAAAAGATATAGGCGGCAAATGGGCCTTTGAACGTGACCCCATCAAGGCCGCCCGTATGATGATTGAGCATATTGAGAGCAAACGCGATTCTCTGGGAATCAATCAGCAGGCCGAACGCAAGCTTTATGATATGGAAGATCGACGTACATTAAGCGTTGAGTGAATGTAGGAACACATCTAAGCATAGAGATTCCTACGGAACATGAAAGGTTAATCAATGTCGAAAATAATCGCGTCGGCGGCCATACGAGGCGCTCATAAAATAGCCCAACAGGCCGAAGACTTCTTAGCTCGTGCCATCGAGCAAAAGGGCCAGGATTGCCGGGTCGAGTTTCCAAACACCGGTTATTACATGCCCATTATTTATTCGATGACCGGAATAGCAGTAGAGACACTGGCCGACTTCAAGGAAGTGATTCAACAGATAAAAGATTTACTGCCCCCGCTTGTGGATGATGATTTATGGCTGCCTTACTTGGGCCATGCTCTGGATGCCGGTATGGCAACACTTTTTGCTGAAGAGATTATCGAGGCCTGTAAGTACCTGATCGGGCCGAATCCGGTCGATGACATCTGGCTCGGAGCGGCTGACGACATCATTCTACGCGAGCGTGGTATCCAGTTCGTTGACGGCACAGCACCTGGATTCGCAGCCATTGCCGGGGCTGCACCTGACGTGGAAACAGCGGTTGATATTGCCCGTAAACTGCAGGAGCGATGTCTATATGTTTTCATGTCCGCGCACAATAACGGCACTACATTCGCTGAGCAACTCGTTGAAGGCGGCGTCCAACTGGGATGGGAGACACGGCTGGTGCCCTTTGGTCGGGAAATTACTTCGGCAATATACTCCCTTGGTTTCGCCAGCCGGGCGGCACTTAGCTTCGGCGGCGTACAACCCGGTGATTTCAGACGCAATCTGCTTTACAATAAAAACAGGATTTTCGCCTTTGTTTTAGCCTTGGGCGAGGTTACCGACGAGTGGTATGCCACGGCAGCCGGGGCAATCAATTACGGTTTCCCGACGATCGCTGATTCAGAAATTCCGGAGATTCTCCCTACCGGTGTCTGCACGTATGAGCACGTGGTTTCAAGAATTCCCCATGACCAGATAGTAGAAAAAGCCATCGAAGTTCGTGGTCTGAAGATAAAGATTACTGAAATCCCTGTCCCCGTGGCAGTCAGTCCCGCCTTTGAAGGTGAGCGGATTCGCAAGGAGGAGATGCATTGCGAGTTCGGCGGCCAGAGAACTCCCGCCTTCGAGTGGCTTCGAATGCGGGACATCAGCGAAGTCGAAGACGGCAATGTGGAAGTAATTGGACCTGATATTGACTCACTGGAGGCAGGTGGAAAGCTGCCGTTGGGCATCATAGCTGAAGTCGCCGGGAGGAAAATGCAGGACGATTTTGAGCCTGTACTGGAGCGGCAAATCCACACGTTCCTGAACGAAGCCCAGGGCATCTGGCACATGGGCCAGCGAGATATCAACTGGGTACGAATCAGCAAGGATGCAGCTAAGGCAGGATTTAAGCTCGAACATATCGGCAAACTCATGCACGCAAAGTACCATGATGAGTATTCGAGCATTGTGGACAAGGTACAGGTCAAGATATATACAGACGAAAAACAGGTTGTCAAACTTCGCGGGCAGGCCCAGGCAGTATACACCGAGCGTGATGCAAGATTGGCGGGCATGCAGGATGAAGATATTGAAACGTTCTATTCCTGTACTTTATGTCAGAGTTTTGCCCCGAACCATATATGCGTGGTCTCTCCGGAAAGACCCGGCCTGTGCGGCGCATATAGCTGGCTGGACTGCCGCGCTGCTTATGAAATAACACCTTCGGGTCCCAACCAGCCTATCTCGAAAGGTAGCTGCGTTGAGCCCACTGTCGGCCAATGGGACAGGGTAAACGCGTTTGTCGTTAAAGGAAGTGGCGGCAATATCGAACGAATGAGCCAGTACAGCATGATTATCGATCCAATGACGTCATGTGGCTGTTTTGAATGTATCGCAGCAGTTTTGCCGTCGACCGGCGGGATTATGATTGTCAACAGAGAGTACCCCGAAATGACGCCGTGTGGGATGAAGTTCTCTACCCTTGCCGGCACCGTTGGTGGCGGACAGCAGACGCCCGGATTCATCGGGCATTCAAAGCACTACATCAATTCTAAGAAGTTCATTGCGGCCGAAGGCGGAATTCAACGCATCGTCTGGATGCCGACGATGCTCAAAGAGGAGATCAAGGATGCTTTTATCAAAAGAGCGGAAGATCTCGGTCTCGGCGGAGAGAAATTTCTCGAGATGATAGCCGATGAGACTTCGACCACGACCGAAGAAGAAGTTTTAGAGTTTATCACCAAAGCCGGCCATCCGGCAGCCACTTTGGATCCGATGTTTTAACAGTACGAAATATATAGAGAGGACAAATTCTATGGCATTAACAGGATTGGAAATATTCAAGCTCTTACCGAAAACGAACTGCAAAAAGTGCGGCAAGCCTACGTGCCTTGCCTTCGCAATGGCCCTTGCGCAGAAACGCGCCAAGCTTGAGGAATGTCCCGATGTTTCCGAAGAGGCGAAAGAAAAACTCGCCGCCGCCGCCGCACCGCCCATGCGAAAGATTGTGTTCGGCAAAGACGATAATCAGGTCCAGATAGGTCAGGAGACCGTCTGTTTCCGGCACGAAGAGAAGTTTCATAGTCCCACGATTATCGGAGTCACCGTCTCGGACAAGCTCACCGGAGCTGATTTGAGCGAGCGTATCAAGTCGATTAACGCTCTTCAGTTCGAACGAATTGGAATGAAGATTGGCGTTCAGGCTGTCGCGGTCGTCAATGACAGCGGTTCAACTGAAGCTTTTGCCAAGACTGCTGCGGCAGTGAAAGACGGCAGTGATCTTGCTTTGATTCTTATCACACAATCGCCCGATGCGATAGCTGCCGCCGTGGCCAAAGTTGGAGACCGGATACCCCTTCTTGGTTATGCAGAAGCCGATACCGCCGAAGCAATGGCGAAAATCGCAAAAGAGAGTCACTGTCCGCTCGTGGCGAAAGCCGAATCCATCGATGCCCTGTCCGATCTGAGCGAAAAGATCGCAGGCTGTGGAGTGGAGGACATCGTTTTAACACTGGTTGGTTCCAGTCCGCGGGACCGGCTTTATGGTCTTTCCAGGATGCGTGTGCTATCATTGAAGAAAGTCTTCCGCCCGTTGGGATATCCGACGATATCCTTTGTCACCGAACCGGATGCCGATACTCAGGTCGCATCTGCGCTCAGTTTGATTTGCAAGTATTCCGACATCGTAGTGGTCGATACGGTCGAGCCGTATGCGCTGTTACCTATGCTGACGGCAGTAATGAATATCTACACCGACCCGCAGAAGCCCGTCCAGGTCGAGCCGAAGGTTTATACGATTGGCGAGCCCGACGAGAATTCACCGGTCATGTTCACGACAAACTTCTCGCTGACGTATTACACCGTCGAATCGGATGTCGAAGCCAGCAGAATTCCCAGCTATATACTCGTTGTCGATACTGAAGGCACCAGTGTTTTGACGGCTTATTCGGGCGACAAGCTCAATGAAAAGATTGTGGCCGATGCGATGGTCAAGTACGGTATCGAGAAGCTTGTCAAACATCGTAAACTAATTATCCCAGGCTACGTGGCAGTGATGAGCGGCAAGCTCGAAGAGGCGACTAACTGGGAAGTGATGGTCGGTCCCCGGGAATGCTCGATGCTGCCAAAATACCTGCAGGAAGTCTGGAACTAAATTACGTTGAAAACTCTCGAACGCCGTTACTCAAATATGGAGAAAGGTACTAAAAAAAAATGTACTGTCCGTTTTGAGCCGAGTGGTCTCAAAACAGAAGTGCCGACCGGAACAGTTCTACTTGAGGCGGCACACCAAGCGGGTATTTACCTGAGCAGCATCTGCGGCGGAGACGGATATTGCGGCAAATGCAAAGTCATTATCGACAGCAGCGAAGCTGTTCAGAGAAGACCTACAGCACTCCTGACGCCTGACGAGATCCGTCAGAACGTCCTTTTAGCCTGCCAAAGTCAGGTTCTTTCCGATGTGACGGTGACTGTTCCTCCGTCTCATTGTCTGGAAAAGAATCAAATCCTGATGGATGCCAATGCCCATCGATTCAGTGAGCTGGCCGGGGATGTTCCTGCGGAGGGCTTTGAATATGATCCTCTGGTCCGAAAGATCTATGTGGAGATGTCGGCCCCGACGGTTCACGACCATACAGCGGACCATGAGCGTCTGTATCTGGCCATAAGAGAAAAAATTGACGCTCCGATCATGCAGACCGGATTCCGGATACTTCAGAAACTTCCTGCTTTACTTACCAAAGGGGACTATAAGGCGACCGTAACGATAGGTCGCCGGGGCCAGACGACTGAGGTGATTGAAGTTGAGGCGGGCAACCACAGCACAAGAAACTTTGCCGTAGCCGTGGATCTGGGTACGACCACGGTAGTGGCCCATCTGGTCGATTTGACGAACACCACAACAGTGGATACCGAAGCGACTTATAACAGCCAGATCAACTTCGGAGAGGACTATATCCGCCGAATTATTTACGCTGAAGAAAATGACGCCTTTGATGAAATGCAAAACCGGATTGTCCACGATGTCAACGGTCTGATTGTCACCCTGGCCGAAAGGAGCAGGATTGATTTACAGGAGATTGCGGCGGTCATTTGTTCCGGCAATACTGCCATGGTACATTTCTTACTGAATTTAGATCCGCGGCGGATTCGCAGGGAACCGTACGTGGCCTCGGCGAGCTTTGTTCCGCCGATCCGAGCGGCGGAGGCAGGTATCCAGATCAATAAGAGAGGCCTGCTCTATTGCCTTCCGAGCGTAGCAGCCTATGTCGGCAGTGATATCGTCGCGGGCGTTCTGACCACCCGATTGTTCGCTAAAAGAGGTGTTTGCCTTTTCGTCGATATCGGCACAAATGGTGAGGTGGTTCTGGGTAATCGAGACTGGTTAGTTTGCGCATCAAGTTCGGCCGGCCCGGCATTTGAAGGCAGCAGCGTCAAACATGGCATGCGGGCCGGAGCTGGAGCAATCGAGCGTTTGTCCATTCTTGAGGATGGTTCCGTCAAATTCAAGACGATCGGGGATGATCCACCCGTCGGGATATGTGGCTCCGGGCTTTTGGATACCCTTGCCGAACTGTTTGTTAATGGCCTTATCGACCGAACAGGCAGATTTACAGCCGGTACTTCTGACAATACCCACTTGTCCGAAAGCGATGAGGGTCTGCAGTTCCAGTTAGTCCCGCCGATAGATGGGCACCATGAGATCGTCATTACGCAGGCGGATATCGATAATCTGGTTCGGTCCAAAGCGGGTGTTTTCGCCGCCATCAAGATTCTGATGGTCTCGACCCAGACCAAACCAGAGGACCTTAAGGCAATTTATCTGGCTGGTGGATTCGGTAACTTCCTAAACGTTCGCCAGGCCGTTACAATTGGAATGTTGCCCGATGTGCCCGTAGAGAAGATTCATTTTGTTGGCAATACCTCCATAGCAGGAGCCAAGGTAGTCCTGCTGAGCCGACAGGCCCTTGAGGCCGCCGAGAAAATTGCCGGCAGTATGGCCTATTTCGATTTGATGAGCCATCCGGATTATATGGATGAATTTATCAGAGCGAGATTTTTGCCGCATACGGATTTATCGCTTTTTCCGTCAGTACAAAAAATTAACAGAAGGTATGATACTTGATACAATATAGCGTAATAAAATAAGAGAAACAAATAATGACGACAACGATTGCAATCAGTGGGAAGGGCGGTTCGGGCAAAACAACGATCGCTGCAATGATAATCAGGCATTTGCTGGAGCAGGCTGGCGGCGGATCTGTACTCGCCGTTGACGCCGATCCCAATTCCTGCCTGGGTCTGACGTTAGGCATTGAGCCTGCCGGGACCGTTGCTGATATTCGTGAAGATGCCCGGGCCACAGCACCGAGCAAAGCAGGGATGGATAAACTGCGAACAGTTGAATACGGCATCCAGCAGGCGATTACTGAATCTAATGGCTTCGATCTATTAACGATGGGTCGGCCGGAAGGGCCCAGCTGTTATTGTGCAGTCAATAATATGCTCCGCAAATTCCTGGACAATCTCAGCAGTCAGTATCGATACGTCATACTTGATAACGAGGCGGGAATGGAGCATCTTTCCCGCAGAACCACAAATAATGTCGATTTACTTTGCATAGTGGCTGAACCTAATCCAATCGGATCAGTTACGGCACAAAGAATCACTCGGCTTTCGGCGACACTGCCAATTGGGATCAGGCAAATTGGTGTGATTTGGAATAAAGCAGTGGATAATAATATAAACTCATTTGAGCAGGAAGTAGGTAACGAGGTAGAAACTTTCGGTCATATACCATATGATGCAGCGGTTATCGAGGGCTCATCACAAGGCAAAACGGTCTTTGAGCTTTCAAAAGAGAATCCGGCCTATTCGAAGATTGGAACGATATTAGAACGTATTTTAGCTTTGAGTTTACATTCCTGAGATTGTGAACTTTCAGCAAATGTTTTTGGGAGAATATTATGCCAGTACCGGAAATAACAGATAGTTATACCGGCTCAGTCAATCGTATTACCCTTGGGGCGACAAAAGAAGATGGCGGCACTCGAACCTCAACGGTCACGATAGGTGGGGCACGCAACGTCGTCTACGGTGGTTCCGTCAAAAACGCCAGCGAAAAACCGGTAATAGCGATGGATGTGCTCGACAGCAGGCCCAATGATTGGCCTGAAGCCCTTCTTGAACCTTATCTGGATGTTCTGGATAGCCCTGGTGACTGGGCTAAAAAATGCGTTGAGGAATTCGGGGCAGACTTAATCTGTCTAAAATTCGACGGTATTCACCCTGATAAGGGCGATAAAGATGCTACTCATGCCGTCAAGGTAACCAAAGAAGTCCTAAAAGCTGTCGGCGTACCTCTTGTTCTGTGGAACTGTGGAAACGACGAAAAAGATAACCAGATTATGCCCAAGGTCAGCGAAGCTACAAAAGGTGAAAACTGCCTGATAGGGACCGTTACCGAGAATAATTATAAATCTCTGACGGCCATAGCCTTAGCTGACGGTCATCATCTGATTACTGAAGCGCCCATAGATATCAATATCGCCAAACAGGTCAATATCCTGGCGTCTGATATGGGCTTCCCCTTGGAACGTATCGTGACATTCCAGTCCACAGGCGCTTTGGGTTATGGAATAGAGTACGCTTATTCGATACAGGAGCGACAACGTTTGGCGGCACTTACCGGCGATAAAATGATGGCGATGCCGGCAATCTGCGATGTCGGCTACGAATCCTGGCGGGCCAAAGAGGCCAAGCTGGCCGAGGCCCCCGGCTGGGGCGAAGCCGCTGACCGAGGGCCGATGTGGGAAGCAACCACTGCTGTTTGCCTGCTGCAGGCTGGCGTCGATATCATTCGGATGCGCCACCCCAGGGCAGTGACTACTGTCAAAAACTTTATAAACCAGATTTGGTGATTTTAATCACAGATTTATAGGAGCTTTACACTATGATATTGATTGGAGAACGAATCAATGGCATGTTCACAAACGTTAAGGAAGCCATTGCCCAAAAAGATAAAAAAGTCATTCAGGATCTGGCGGCAATACAGACCAAAGCAGGAGCTTCATATCTGGATGTGAACGTTGGCACCGCCGCGGCAGACCAGGAGGGTACTATGAAGTGGCTGGTAGAAACCATCCAGGAAACCTGCTCGACGCCGCTTAGCCTGGATTCACAGAAACCGGATGTTATCGCTGCAGGTTTAGAAGTCATCAATGCCGAGAATGGTGTCATTTTAAACTCCACACCTTTGAATAAGAAAAGCGATGAAGAAATCATGGATAAATATATAGAAATGGCAAACCAGGCAGGGCCGAAGGCAAATATTATCGCCCTGACAATGGACAAAAACGGTGTCCCTCAGGATATCGATACCCGCGTTGCCATCGCCGCGGAAATCGTCTCAAAGGCGATGGAAAAGGGATTTGATACAGAGCGGCTGTTTATTGATCCTATTATTTTGCCGGTTAAGGTTCCGAATGCCCAGGTCCAGCCCGGCAATATTTTAACGGCTATAGAACAGATCCGTCTTCTTGCTGAACCGGCCCCGCATATGACAATTGGCCTGTCAAATCTTTCTCAGGGCACAACGGAAAGAAGCCTGATTAACCGAATCTTTCTGGCGATGACAATCTCCCGCGGCATGGACTCGGCGATTGTTGATGTCCTCGATCAGGACCTGATGAATGTGGTCGCCACCGCTGAGATGCTGATGAATAAACAAATATATTCCGACAGCTTCCTGAAAGTGTACTAATTCCAATTCGTATTAGTTGCTATCGGCAGAAACTGTTATCAAAGCATCTACAGTCAGATTCACCGCTGCCAATAAAGCATCTAATGGCAACAAAGAAGCTGCATTTTGGTCGAAGAGTATAGAAGCCCGGGCTTCAAATTCCTCACAGCAGCGCCAGATCACAATAGTCAACGGTAAACGAGGCAGTACATTTAGAGTTATCGACGCATCGCCGAACTTGCATTTTTTTGCATCGAATTTCTCTGATATTTTCAGTAACAATTCCGGATTCGTACCAAACACTTTTTCCAGCTTTTTGGTTGGAAGTGTGTGCGGACCTCTGAAAAAGAATTGTCCTGCAGGCAATGCTTCTGTCCCGACGAGCTTATTAGCAAGCGGCAAATCCTTAGCGTTGATCAAATATGCCAGAAGGCAGAGTTCTTCAAGGAACGTCGCCGGTTTTGGAGGCGAATCTTCCTGGATGGAATATATCTTTTTATCTGAAAAATCAACTATATATTCAGTGTTAAGAAATTGAATAATATAGCATTCTTCATCGCTCAGATATTCACACTTAGCCCGTTGTGCCGTGTTGGCACAATCGAGTTTTTCCAGTTGTTCCCAAAGACCTTCGTTAGACATTAGATTTAAAAGCCTTCACATTTTGCACATTAATATAATTAATACTGAAAGAAAACATCTTTGCCCTCGATACGAAGGTGTTGGTGCCAACTATACAAATTAAATCAAAAGAAATTGCGAACGTGTCATCAGGTTTGATTTTGGTGATTTTTTCTAAACTCTTCATATTCTGCTGTTGTATTTAGGTTAATTAAGCTTGCTCCAATGTCGACTTTTTTAATATTGCAGAGGGCAAACACATCGCTTATTTTACGCCCCCCCGACGATAGGACCTTGCTTATAGCTCTGAGTGCACTTTTACGATAAACCGCAAATAGCGGTTCATATTTTCCCTTTCCGGTAGCAGGAACAACTATATCTGGTTCGCCATTGACCGCTTCGGAAATGATTCTTCTTACATGTCTAAGCTCTATATGTGGAATATCGCATGCTACCACAAAATTATACTCATTGGATGATGCTTCCAGAGCGGAAGCTATTCCCATCAATGGCCCTTGCCCCGGTATTTTATCAGGAACAACCTCAAAGCCGAGAAATTCAAATTTGTCTTTATTATCGGCACTGATGAGTATCTGCTCGAAACAGCTGGATAGCCGCTCACAGATTAATTCTATGATGAGCTTACCCTCAATCGGCAGCATACTCTTATCAGTACCCATTCGTCTGCTGCTTCCGCCTGCCATAATTATTGCCGTGGCTTTTTCCAGAAGTTTCCATTTTTCATCGGCGAGTTTTATCCGGCCCAGGGCAAGATCGAAACTGCTGCCGTCAGAGACGACAATTCTGTCGGCATATTTTCTCACATCCCGGGCCGAGCTTTTCCGGAAATCCGAGTCATTCTTACTTGCCATCAGAAAAAGTCCAGGTTCGATTACCTGCCGGAGTGAATTTGATTCGCAGATCGAAACTGTCTCAGAGCCAATAACATCCAGCAGGGCGGTTATTGCCTCCGAGAGATGCTCTTTTAGAACTCGAATCCAGAAAACCCGGCTGGCCCCGGCCACCAAGAGTCTGGATGTATCTTTACCTGAACTTTTATTAAATTCTTCTGTGATGCAAAAATTCCCTTCCAGCGAGGAACAAACACCGCAGCCTTCACCCCCCCGAGGGCATTGTCCATCTTTATCTTTTATCGTAGTTACCTTTATACCTATGATATTATTTTTCTTGCTGAATTTTCTCAGAAGTGCACAGGCCAGCTCAGTCTTGCCAATTTGAGTTTCGGCAGAACCTATCATCAACATTCCATCAAGCTTAATCATTTTATTGTGCACTATGATTACCGGTGATCCTTTTGAGTATATTGATCACTTCATCGATCGATGTAGGATCGGAAGCGGCAAGTTCCTTGCGAGTGGTATCTGCATACAACCAGCTAACTTCTTTGACCAGTTCCTGCCGGACGATAAGTAATATGATATTATTCTCGCCGGCCAATAAAGCATCGACATTTTTACGCCAGAGCTTACCTTCTAGTTCTAATGGACCGAATTCATCAACAACGATAAGGTCCGCGTTTTTAGTGGCTATTATACTCAGTGCAATTTTGCCGAGTTTCAGACCATTTTCAATGAAATTGAATGGTCTTGTTCCGAGTCCTTCTTTGCGTCTTGCAAGAGGTGAAGAAGTGTTATTTTGCAGGTCAACGGCATCAAATCCAATCAGCTCGCGATTACGATATAAAGAAAACGCTAGAAGGCCGGCCACACTAAAACCTTCTTTTCGAGCCGCTTTTACAAGTTCGGCAGCTCTGGTGGTTTTGCCGGAGTGTTTTAGGCCCGTCCACAAAATCAACTCTTTCCGTGACACGATCATTGGTCTCTTATTTTGTGATAATGGTGTGAACATAATTTCCCGGATTCACTAACAACTCAAAAAAAATATGCCACTATACTGAAAATCCATAAACCGATAGTGATAGAAAGAATCCCGTCTGGAGCCAACCGGAGATTTAGATCAAAACATCTGGAAAAAGGTGTCTCGAATTTTTCGACAAGATGGAAACTCATCGGAATCAGAGCTGCACAACTAAAAGCAGCCATGCTTCCACTTATCAAAATATGTCGTAAGATCTTGGAAACTCCTCCTTGGCTCCAATGCTCGTACTGAAAGATATAAGTAATCATCAAAGCAAACAATGCGTAGCTTAAATAGACGGCTGCAGCCACCGCGAGCGAGCGGTTCTTTATCTTGAACACGCTGAAAAACAAATCGTAGCATAAGCCTGTGATTAAAATTCCGAGAAGGTGACAAGCAAAAAAGGGGGCATTGAGGAACTTATACAGCATTGCAAAGGCGGCAATAAGCATCGCAGTGCCTTTTTGCGGGAAATATACATAGGCAATAGCCATTAAGACAAAGCCTATAACAGTTAAAGGGACCGATGCGTAAGGCACATTTGCACTGTACAAAGCGTCACCCAGAACGGCTTCCGAGATACCCCACAGTCCGCCAAAAAACAATACTCCCAAAATATGCTCTTTCTTCATTGTGTCTTTCCTTAAATTGAACCTGTATTATAGCACTTATTTATCTTCGAGCCAGTGCCGGGTGAATTCGAACAAATCTAAAGCATTTACAATTCCATCCGGCTGGTCTTTTACCAGGTCTGCTCCACCGCAGAAGTCCGGCTCGCCGCATCCGGTCTGGAACCAATGTCCGGCGAAAATTCCGAAATCGACAAAGTCCACATCGCAGTCGTCGTCGAGATCCGCGACCTGGTCGATAACGAAATCCTCGGTGCTTGTTGTGAGCAGTTGATAATAGTCGTAAGAAATACCTTCCTGCTCTCCGGTATATTGTTCCAGGACTCCGGTTACGCCGCAGAGGTTCAGGCCCGGTTCTATATAAGGGTGATAAATCTGGCCTTTGTCCTTGCCGGCGTTCATATAGTCGGAGACCCAGCAGCTAAGGTTGGGATCGACATTGCTTGCAAGTATGTAGTTATCGTAAGCCTTTC
>Ga0307380_10009148_pt1 | contig 12607 bp, 9 predicted proteins | sample UN3MG_FD_202239 | JGI IMG/M metagenome (GOLD analysis project Ga0307380, IMG submission 202239) | Soil microbial communities from Risofladan, Vaasa, Finland - UN-3 | ecosystem: Environmental > Terrestrial > Soil > Coastal area > Acid sulfate soil | place: Finland: Risofladan, Vaasa | collected... | reverse complement strand
ACGTCGTCCAGCACGGCGCACGACCGGATCGTCGCGCGGTAGACGATCGCCAGGACGACCACCAAGAGCAGGACCCCGGCGACCAGGGCCGCGCCGAGGAGCTTGTTGCGCGTGCCGAGCGTCTCGCGCTGCTCTTCGAGCCGGGCGATCCAGGCCTGCATCTCCCGGCTGGCCATCATGTCGACCTGCGGCGGGCCCAAGGGCGCAGCCGGCGGCGCAGGCCCGGGCGGGGCTTCCAACGATTCGCGGCTTGCGTCTTCCGAAGCGGTCATGGCAATCGGGCGCGGGAGTATCGCGTTGCTGGGCGGGACAAAGAGAAGCCTGCACAGTCGGGTGCCACTGGCGTCTCGCCAGTGCCCGGGCAAGAGAAGTAGGGTGCGTGAAACGCACCGCCTCCGCTCACGCGCCGTTTCACGTACGCTCCTTCTCTTCACCGAGCCTGACCGCCGTGCCGTAGGCGAAGAGCTCGGCCGCGGTGCCCACGACGCTGGTCGTCATGTAGCGAACGTTGATGACGGCGTCGGCGCCCATCGCTTCAGCCTCGGCGATCATCCTGCCGGTGGCGGCTGCCCGAGCCCTCGCCATCATCTCCGTGTATTCCGTCAACTCGCCGCCGAGGATCAACCGGACGAGGGCGGACAGGTCTTTGCCGAGCCAGATGGCAAATACCGTATGGCCCTGGACGAGACCGAGGATCTCGGTGACCTGCCGGCCGGGGATCTCCGGCGAATTCAACAGCAAGACCGTGCCGCCGGTCTCCGCAGGCAGTGGCGCCTCTCCGGACGCCATGTTTCTCACTTGTTCGAGAGCCAACGTGAACAGGACCACGAGGATCCCGCCCAGCAGGCAGAACACGGCGATCCTGAGCCACCAGGGGACGACCGGATCCTCGGCGACCATCACGTACCACGGGATCCCGGCGAATACGGCCGTGAACAGCCCGAGCACGAAGGCCAGCGAGCCGATCTGCCGAACGGTTTTCATGGCTGCTCCTTTGGCGGCTGGAATCCAAGTAGAAGTAGGGCGAGCAAAACGCACCACCTCCGCTTGCTCGTCACAACGACAAGGCTCAGTTGCGCCGCGCCGGCGGCGTCAACCGGGGCGACCGGTTCGGCCTCTGCCCGGTTGCATCAAGTCAAGGAGACAGTGCCCCGTCGGAAGTCAATGGTTAGCACCTGCCCCCGTATGTAATCCAGGCCCAAGAGGCCGTCGATGCTTGCACTCGGGGGGAGTGTATGGGCCAGCACAGGAAAGTGACTGCGATCCTGTCCCATTGCCTTGATTCGAATGACCGGGACATGAGGCGCATACTCAACGCCGCTTCCCGTGGTGACCTGTACACGGTCGGGTGCCAGAGACGGGTCATACCCTATGGTGGCAAGCGGCGCGACGTTGACCATGGTCCTGGTAGCACCCGTATCCAGGGCCAAGCGCAACACGATGCTCCCTGACGGGCCAAACACCTCGGCATGAACGACTACGAGACCGCGGTCGGGATTGAAGGGCACGCTCACAGGACAACCGCCGTATCTTCGGGGATCTCACCCGTGTAAACCACAGCGGACCGCTTCGGGCGGAGCGACACCGCCTTGCGGTATACTTCGTCACGATCCTTGCTGTGGTGAAGCACCTTGCCTCCCAAGACGTTGAGCGCCTCGTCCGTGATGGGGTCTTCTATCAGGACCCATTCCGAGTCAAACTGCGACTCGATTTCCTGAAGTGTCATTTCTGTGGCCATAGGCGCCGCCTCCTGATAGAGCTCGGGTTCATCGAACAAGCATTAGCTGCCCAGAATCGAACAATCCTCACCTCCCCTTCGAAATCCAACTGGGCGAGTTGGATCCCGGCGGGGATTCCGGGGACACCGCGGGATTCCGAGGATACAATACTCATTTCGGTATTTTGGCGTGTCTCGCGACGCACCTATCCCATCTTGCCAATATCGGTATTGTGTCCCCGGAATTCCAGAATTCGGAATTCATTGTGTCCCCAGAATTCTACGGAACACGAGGCTGGCTCTGGGCGAACTTCGGGGGCTTCGGGGAACCGTCGTCCACGGTATCCAAGCGCGCGGCGACCTGGTCTTTCAGCGGGCCGGTTGCGCGGCGGGCGGCCATTTGGTAGTAGACCCGGGCGACGTTGGCCTTGCCGGCCGACTCGGCCTGGCGGCCGCGCTGGAGCCACTTGGCGGCTTCGCCCTGCCGGGCCTGTTGCTCGCGCTCGTGCTCGGCGCGGAGCTCGGCAAGGCTCTTTGCCATCGGGCCGGCGGAGCCTTGCGTAGCGGCGTCCAGGCGCGCTGGCCAGACGTCGCCCGTCGATGCCGGGAGTGCCGGGCGAGGTTGCGATCCGGCGATCGGAGGCCCCAAGCGTCGCGTGACGGCGGGCTGGGAACCTCGCGCGATGGGCTGGCTGAGCAGGTACTCGTCCATCGCCTCGAAGTCGTGGATATAGACGGAGACCGACACGCCGGACGCGCTCCGCTCGGTGCCGATCGACCGGTTGCGAAACGGCAGAAGGGGCGTGCCGAACTCGTTGCGCCCGGTGGCGGCGCGCTTCACCCCGCCCAGGTACACGCTGCCGCGATCCGGCACGCTGACCGTGGTGCTCGTGGTGAAGTAGGAATAGGTGGGCAACTGGACCGTGGTGGGCTGTTGCGACAGAGCGACGCCTGCGGCCAGACCCAGGAAGGCCATCGGAAGCCATGCAAGCCGAGATCTCATCGTGCCGGCGCTCCTCGGCAGGTGACGTTCGTGCACTTGGTTCGCGTGGGTGCAAGCACCCACACCACTTGTTGCTAGTTTGTTCTGCGTGGGTGCAAGCACCCACCCTACGTCCGGCTAGTAAATGCTTTTGTAGGTCGAAGGCTCGTGTCGCTCCCAGAACATGCGCGGGCCGACCACGAAATCGAGCATCGGGGCCTGGTCCCACTTGAACAGGTTGACGACGTCCGGCATGTTCGGGTTCTCCTCCGTCTCGTACTGGATCAGCCAGGGATCGTCGTCCGGCTTGTCGGCGTCGCGCGCGGCGACGACCACCGCCCCGGTCCCCGAGAACGACAGCAGCCCGTGACGGAAGAACCGCTTGTTCGCCGGCAGCTCGAGCTCCTTCATCAGCTCCTCGCCCTCGAAGACGAGGATCTTCTTCGGGCTTTGGGTGGCGGCCCACTTCAGCGAGCTGGTATCGGCGGCCACGCCGCCGCGACGGGGGAGGAGCGGGTCTCGAAGCGCCGTGAAGTCGTCGCCCGCGAAACGGTAGATACCTTCGCCCCCGTTGGTGCCGAAGATCACGTGCTTGTCGGTCGTGACGGCCACCGACATCTGCTGATTCTCCCACTTCTGGCCTTCGAAGCGGTGGTAGATCTCGGGCTTGCTGCCGGCGGTGGTCATCGCGGCGAGGCAGTCGCTGATGTTGTCGGCCACGACGATCGTGTCGGAATTGGCGGCCAGGGCGACGTCAACCGGATGGACGATCGTTTCGTCGTTCTCCCGGAGCGTGGAGACCTTGCCCGTGTCGTCGATCCGCATCAGCTTGCCGCCGTCGCGAGGGAGGGCCGCCACCAGCCCGTGCTCGCGGTGCAGGGCGAGCCCGGTGGCCGCAAAGGGGAGATTCACCATCCCCAACACGCGGCCGGTCTCGGTCACCTGGAAGATTTGCCCCGGGCCGGATTCGTCTCCGCAGGAGATGTAGAGGACGATCTGCGGTGCCGTGACGAATTCGCCCAGGGGCGGGAGCGGGACCATCTTCCTCGGATAGTCGCCGCCGCCGTAGCCATTGCCGAATCCGCCCCCGCCCCCCCCGCCGCCGCCATAGCCGGGCCGACCGGGCCGGAACTGGGGCAACCGGGGGTCGAAGTAGGGGAGCTGCGGGTTGTAGTAGGGTACCTGCGGGTTGAAGTAGTAGATATCGGGACCGCGAGGGACGTCGAACAGGTTGGGGGCGAGGTTGTGGAACCGCGGCTGCGGCGCCAGGTTGACGAGGTTCGGGCCGATCGTCGGCGTGCCGAGCGTGTTGGCCCCCCCGCCGCCGCCACCGCCGCCGTCGCCCGGTCCTTCGGCGGGAGGCGTCATCCCGGGCAGCGGGCCCTGGTCTTCCCTCGGCCCCGTTTCACGGGGGCCGGCTTCCTGAGGACCTCCGGGTCCGCCCGCACCGGCGCCCCGTCCGCCCGCACCCTCGGCAGATGCCTCCTCGGGACCCGGGCCCTCTCCTTCCCCGGGCCCGGGACCTTCCCCGGGACCCGATCCGGGGCCTTGGCCCGGTCCGGGGCCAACGCCCTCACCGGGGCCAGTGCCCGCGCCGTCGCCGGGGCCGGCACCAGGAGCTTGGCCGGGACCTTGGCCCGGACCTGCGGCTGGGCCCATGCCGGGCAACGGCCCTTCGCCCGCACCCATTCCGGGGCCGGGACCCGTGCCGGGACCTTGGCCGGGACCTTGGCCGGTGCCTTCACCGGGACCTTGCCCCGGGCCCGCACCGGGGCCCATGCCGGGCAACGGGCCGTCACCGGCTCCCATTCCGGGGCCGGCACCTGCACCAGGCCCCGTGCCATCGGCGGGACCTGCCCCCGGGCCCGATCCCATACCGGCTCCGGCACCGGCGCCCGAGCCGGCCCCAGCTCCCGCCCCAATGCCGTCGCCGACCCCTGCGGCGCCGCCGCCACTACCGAGCCCCTTGAGGGTCTGGGCGATTGCCTCGGCCAATGGGTCCATGTCCCACGGGCCCAGCCCGACGCCGGCCAGTTGATCGGCGCCCGTTCCCGCGCCGGCCCCGGCGCCCGGGCCACCTCCCGCACCGACGCCGGCACCAACCCCGTCACCGATGCCAACTCCCATTCCCACGGCAACGCCATCGCCAACCCCGTCGCCGATGCCTACGCCGACTCCCCCGACGCCTACGCCGTCGACGACCACGCCGCCCACGACCTCCGTCACCCCGTCGCGGACCACGTGCGTATCGCCGGCCACCACGTGCACGCCATCACGCACGACGCGGGTGCCGTCGCGGATGACGCGGGTGCCGTCGTGGATGACGCGGGTCGTGCGAGGGCCCGCCACGTAGGTGTTGTCATAGACGATGCGCGTCGGGTCGGGAATGCGGACGATGTGCGTCGGGCTTTGGATGATGCGGGTGCCCGTGCTTTCCACCACGTGGGTCGTGGTGCCGGGGACGACCGTCGTCCGGGGCGCGTGGAGCGGGGGCTCGCTGGCCACGTGGACCGTGGTCGGCGGCTCGACGACCCGGCGCGCCGGCGGCAACGGGTCGGGCCGAACCGGTTCCGGCCTCGCGACCTGGGGAGCCTTCACCTCGGTACGGAACAAGGGTTCGCGACGATTCAGTCCATCGAGGTAGAGGCCCTTCAAGCTGGCCCAATTCTCTTCGCTCTCGAAGACCAGGATGGATCGATCCGCAAAATGCCCGCTTAGCTCGCCGACGGTCTTGCCGGCCGCGTCGACCACGCGGAACTGGTGCAACTTCCGGTCGCCGACCGCAGGGTTGAATTTGAGCTGGAGGTGGAGGTACTTCGCAGGGCTCGCGCCCGGGTCCGGAAGCTCGCCGCCCACGCGGGCCCGGTCCGCCTTGGAGATCTTGTCGACGTGCCACGGGGCCGGATCGCCGGGAGCGACCGGGTCGGCGGCCAGGGCACCCCCGACAACAGACAGCAGCGCTGCCCCCACGACCAAGCTTAGGCCTCTTCTCATCTCGCCACTCCTCTTGGTTGGGTTTGCGCGAGAGCTGCTATCCCACTTGTATCACCACCTTCGACACCCAAAGCGGTATCGTCCTTCCGTGGGCAAAGTCCGAAACACTTCTCCCGGGTCGAAGCGATCCCCCATGCCCCTCGATGATCCACGGCCGGGTGCGCACCCCGAGCGCACGCCTCTTCTGAGCCACGGTCCAGTCTATCAGAAAACGGGCATTCCGGCAAAGATTCCGGGGTGAAGAATGTGCGTCGCCGCTCGGTTCGAAGCGTCGGGTGCTGTATGACAAAGGGGGCAGTCTGGGGGGGTGCTTGCGCGTGCGTCTGAGGGGTATCGGCAGGCCGTGTAAGTCTAGGAAATCTGGGCAGCATAGGAATGCACGCGACGGGCCGTGTGCCGTGCCAGCCTGCCGCTTCGCAGCCGGCCCGTGGGCCAAACCCGCGGATCTGCGGTCGACACCGTACCCGGATTCCGGAAGGTTGACCGGTCCGGTCCGGATCGTGATACTGCGGAAGCCGCTGAGCCGAACGGGGGTTGGCCGGCAGGGCGGTGACAGGCAGCAACACGCAGAGCGGGATACTCCTTCGCAAAGGAAGGGGGGGACATGAGTGGCACGAGCGAAATGGAGCGAGAGCTGGAACGCTTTCGGGCCGATTTCGACGCCCTGAAGAGCGAGATCGGCAAGGTGATCGTCGGGCAGGAGGAAGCGATCGAAGGGGTGCTCATGGCCCTGGTCGCCGGGGGCCACGTGCTGTTGGAGGGGCTGCCGGGCACGGGCAAGACCGTGTTGGCCCAGACGCTCGCCGACGTGGTCGACGTGGGTTTTCAGCGGATCCAGTGCACGCCGGACCTGATGCCCACCGACGTCATCGGCACGTACGTGATCATGGAGACGGCGCAGGGTCGCCGGTCGTTCGAGTTTCAGCGAGGGCCCTTGTTTTCGAACATCGTGCTGGCCGAGCAGATCAACCGGACCACGCCGAAGACGCAGTCGGCGCTGTTGGAGGCGATGGACGAGGAGTCGATCACGGTCTCCACCGAGACGTTTCGCCTGCCGCAGCCGTTCTTCCTGCTGGCCACCCAGAACCCGCTGGAGATGGAAGGCACCTATCCGCTCCCGGAGGCGCAGATCGATCGCTTCTTCTTCAAGCTGGTGGTTCGGCCGCCCGACGGCGACGAGCTGGAGGAGATCCTCGATCGCACGACCGAGGCGGAGGGCCCGATCACCCGGAAGATCGTCGACGCCGGCCGGATCGGCGAGATGGGCGAGCTAGTGCGAAAGGTTCCCATCGCCCGGGAGGTCCGCCGTTGGGGGATCTCGGTGGTCGCGGCCACGCAGCCGGACGCGGACCAGGCGCCGGGGAGCGTGAAGCGGTTCGTGCGATACGGCGCGGGGCCGCGCGGGGCCCAGGCGATGGTGCTGGCGGCGAAGACAAGAGCGATCCTGGAGGGCCGGTACAACGTGTCGACCGGGGATCTCCGCAGCGTGTGCGGCGCGGCGCTTCGGCACCGCCTGATCCTCAACTTCGAGGGGCACGGCGAGAACGTTTCGCCCGACGCGATCCTCGACGACGTGTTGGGGGCGGTCGCCAAGCCGGGCTGAGCCGCGGCGTTTGCGCGTCGATCGGCGTCGGCACCCGGCCGAGAACCGATGCGCGGCTTGGCGCGCAAGTCAAGGGCCTGTGATGGTGCGTTTCGATCTGGAATCGCTGAACGAGCTGCGGTGCTTGTCGCTCTCCGCGCGGCGGGCCGGGGGGGGCATTCTGGCCAAGCCTCGCACGCGGCTTCCGGCGGGCGGCACGGAGCTGACCGGACACCGCGACTACGCCCCCGGCGACGACTATCGATCCGTGGACTGGAACCTGGCGGCGCGGCACGACGAGCTGCTCGTGAAGCAGTTTCAGGGCGAGGCCGACTGCCCGACGTACGTCCTCCTGGACTGCTCGCGGAGCATGTCGCTCTCGCGGCCGTCGAAGCTCGACGTCGCCCGGCGGATCGTGTTGGCGTTGGCCTACGTGGCGCTGGCCGACTCGGGGCAGGTGAGCGTGCTGGCGTTTTCGGATCGCATCGTCGCCCGGTTCGGCCCGATCGCCCAGTTGGCGAGAATCGCGAAGCTGGCCCGGTTCCTCCAAGGGCTTGCCGCGCGAGGCGAGCGAACCGATCTGGCGGCCGTGGCCGAAGGGTTTGTGCGCGGGTATCAGCGGCACGGGCTGGCCGTCGTGGTGAGCGATCTGTGCGACCCGCGCGGGTTTCAGGGCGGGCTGGAGGTGCTCCGGCGCCGCGGCTACCACCCGCGCGTCGTGCAGCTTTGCGACCCCCGCGAGGGAGAGCCGGACACGTTGGGCGACACGGAGCTGGTCGACGTCGAGACCGGCGCGTCCTGGCAGGTGACGATGACCGAGCAGCACGTGGCGCGATACCGGCGACTGTACGCCCAGTTTCACGATTCGGTGCGAAGTTATTGCGCCGGGCACGGCATCGCCTGCGCGCAGGTCCCCGTCGACCTGCCGGAGAACCGAGCCCTGCTTGTGGCAATCGGGGCAGCGAAGTGAGCGGCCCGCTTCCGGCCTGGCAGTAACCGATGACGACCACAAACCCGAAAGCCCTGATCCTGGCTGCGTTGGCGGTGCCCGTCGTGCTGCTCTATCTCTGGCGGGTCCGCCCGCGGCGGCGATCGGTGGCGACGGGTTTTCTCTGGGAGCAGGTCTTCGCGGCGTCCGAGCGCCGCGCTGCGTGGTGGTCCTATCGGCATCCCGTCTCGCTCTGCGTGCAACTTGCCGTGCTGGGGCTGCTGGTCCTCGCGCTGGCCGAGCCGCACCTTCGCCCGCCGGCAACGCTTGCGCTGGTGATCGACAACTCGGCCAGCATGAGCGCTACCGACGTTCAACCCACGCGACTGGATCGGGCCAAGGACCTGGCACGCGGGCGCGTCGCGGTGCTCGGCCGCGACGACCGCGCGGCGATCGTCACGATTGCCGACACGATCCACGTGCGCTGTGCCCTCACGGATCGGCTCGATTTGCTGGAGCCGGCGCTGGCGGGCATCGCGCCGACCCGGGAAGGCACGCGCGTGGCGGACGCGGTCGAGTTGGCCCGACAGCTTCTCCAGGGCGAGCCGAACGGCAGGATCGTTGTGCTGAGCGACGCCTGCTTCGACGGGGCGACGGAGCTTGCCCGGCGAGACGACGTCGAGCTGATCGCCGTGGGCGGACTCGGCGACAACGCGGGGATCACGCGTCTCGAAGCACGCCCGAGCGCGGCCGATCCGCTCCAGTGCCAGGTGTTGGCGGAGGTGACCAGCTACGCCAGCGAGCCCGTGGCGTGCCGACTCGAGTTGGAGCTGGACGGGAGGCCGATCGACGCGGTGCCGATCGAGCTGGATTCCGCCGGGCGGTGGCAGCGGGTGTTCGAGATGACGGCGCCCGAAGGGGGCCGACTGGCCGCGCGGCTCGACCGGCCCGACGTTTTCCTCGAAGACAATCGTGCCTCGGCCGGCGTGCCGCCATGCCCGGCTTACGAGGTCATGCTGGTGACCGAGGGGGACGTCTACCTGGAAGAGGCGCTTCGGGCGAGCCCGGGGGTGAGACTGACGACGGCCGACGCCCTGCCACAAGCGGGGGCGGAGGGGGCGATCCTCGTGCTCGATCGACACGTGCCAAGTCCCCTGCCCCGGGGCCCGATGCTGGTCGTCGATCCGGCCGATCCGTGCGAGCTCTGGCAGCTTGGCGAGCCGCTGGCCGACGCGGTCGTCGCCAAGCAGAACGAGGGCCTGGCGATGGTGGCCGACGCGCGGCTGGAGGGCACGCGGCTTTCGAGTGCCAAGCGGCTCGTCTTGACGGAAGAAGCGGAATCGAAGGCCCTGCCAATTGCGTGGAATGCTGAGGGGGCGGCGGTGGGCTACGCGATCGACCGGCCGGGCGCCCGGGTGGTGGTGCTCTTGGGCCTTCAGGAAGGGAGCGAGCTGCCGTTGCGGGCGGCGCTGCCGATCCTGATCGCGAGCGCGTTGGAGTGGGTGGCGGCAGCAGACACGGCGACTGCGAGCTCGCCCGAAGCCGAACCGCTTGCCGTCGCCACGTCTTGTGCGGCCGAGAGCGACGTGCGCGTGCCCGCCGGTTTGGTGTCTGAGGCGCGTGGGCTTGCGCCCGGCGCGCCCGGCACGCCGGTTTGGCTGCTGTTGGCCGCGGCCGCGTTGTTGGTGGTCGTCGCGGAGTGGCACCTGTTCCAGCGGCGGTGGACGTGTTGAGATGCAGGCACTGCTCGCACAGCTCGAAATGGCGCGGCCCGCGTGGCTGGCTGCGCTTCTGTTGGTGCCGCTGGTGGTGTACGGCTCGCGTCGGAGCCTGACGGGCTTCTCCCGAACGCGACAGGCGGCGTCGCTTGCGTGCCGCGTGTTGGTCGTCGTGGCCGTGGTCCTGGGGCTCTGCGAGATTCGCGTGCGGCGGCACACGGCGGACAAGTTCCTCCTGGTCGCGGTCGATGAGAGTGCGAGCATCGCGGACGAATCGCGCGAGGCGGCCGACGCCTTCGTCGACGCGGTCGTTCTGGCGGCAGGGCGCGGCCGCGTGGCCGTCGTGCCGTTCGCCCGGTCGGCGCTCACGGCCGAGGAGCGTGCTTCCGTGGCGGACTCGCCGTGGAACACGGAGGCCACCAACCTGGCCGCCGCGATCGAGCTGGCCGCCGTCCTGGCCCGGGGCGGCTACGTTCCGCAGGTCGTGCTGTTGTCCGACGGGCTCGAAACCGAAGGCAACGCCCTTCGAGCTGCTCGGGCCTCGGGCGTGCCGATTTCGACGGTACCGCTCAAGTCCCGGGCGGAGCCGGAGGTCTACGTGTCGGCGGTGCGAACGCCGCCAGACGCGAGGGAGGGGGAGCCGTTCTACGTCGACGTCGTGCTCCACTCCAGCCACGACGACGAAGGGACGGTCGAGCTGTTCCGGCGGGACCGGCTCGTGGAGGAGAAGCGTACGAGCGTCGTCGCGGGCGAGAGCCGCGTCCGCTTCGTGCAGTCGATCGCGGGCGAGCGGTTCGTCCGGTTCACTGCGCGGATCGAGGGATTCCGCGACACGCTCTCGCAGAACAACTCGGCCTCGGCCGTTGTGTTCACCACGGCCCGGCCGCGCGTGTTGCTGGTCGAAAGCGAGCCGCGTTTGGCGGGGCACCTGGCCGCGGCCTTGAGCGGCGAGGGGATCGACGTGGAAGTGCGGCGCCCGGACGAGATGCCCGACGCGCTCGCCGACTGGCGGGACTACGAGCTCGTGGTCCTGTCGAACGTGCCGGCCGCTTCGCTCGCGCCGTCGAAGCTGGAGTTGATGCGGGCCTACGTGGGCGATTTCGGCGGCGGCTTGATCGCGGTCGGCGGCGATCAGGCGTTCACCCCGGGCGGCTACCGCAACACGACGCTGGAGGAGATCCTGCCCGTCTGGTGCGAGTTCGAGAAGACCGACGAGCGGCCGGGGCTGGCCATGGTCCTGGTGCTCGACCGCTCCGGCTCGATGGAGGAAGGCGGGGCGATCGAGCTGGCCAAGGAGGCGACCCGCCGCGCCGTGGGCCTGCTCGAGCCGCGGGACCAGGTCGGCGTGATCGCGTTCCAGGACTTCGCCGAGTGGATCAGCGCAATCCACCCCTGCTCCGACAAGGAGCACGTGCTCGCGGCGATCGACACGATCACCGCCGGCGGCGGCACCAGCATGTATCCGGCCGTCGAGAGGGCGTATCTGGCCCTCCGCGAGGCTACGGCCGAACTGAAGCACGTGATCGTATTGACCGACGGCGTCTCCCATCCGGGCGATTTCGACGGGCTCGTCGGCAAGATGGCCGAGTCGGGGATCACCGTCTCCACGGTCGCCGTGGGGCAGGAGACCGTCCGGCCGCTCTTGGAAGACATGGCCCGGATCGGCCAAGGGCATTCCTACTATTGCGACACCGCCGAGGCCGTGCCCGAAATCTTCGCCCTGGAAACGAAGATCGCAAGCAAGATGGGGATCCACGAGCGGCCGTTCCGGGCCCAAGTGCAGGGGTCGCTCGAAGCGCTGGGCGGACTGGATCTCGGCGCCGCCCCGCTGCTCCTGGGCTACGTGGAGACTAGACCGAAGCCCGCGAGCCAAACGGTGATGACTTCCGAGCGGGGCCACCCGCTGTTGACCTGGTGGCGGTACGGCCGAGGCACGTCGGTGGCGTTCACGTCCGACGTCCAAAGCCGCTGGGCGGAGCTTTGGCTGCGGTGGCCCGGCTTCAGCCGGTTCTGGGCCCAGTTGGTCCGCCACGCGATCCGCAAGGACCAGGCCGAGGATTTCGCGCTCCGCGTCGACCACGCGAACGGCCGGGGGCGGGTGACCCTCGAAGCGGTCGACACGGAAGGCCGGTACGTCAACCAAGCCGAAGTCTCGCTGACCCTGATCGGCCCGGACGCGCCCGCTGGCCCGGATCGAACGGGCCGCCCATTGGCCGTCGAGCAGGTTGCCCCGGGCCGCTACGCCGCCGACTTCCCCACGCCTAAGCCCGGCACGTACTTTCTGGAGCTGAGCGTCGAGCACCGTGGGCGTTTGGTCTATGCGCGGCGACGCGGGCTGGTCGTCGGATACCCGGACGAGTATCGAACCCGGCCTGCGGACCGCGGGCTGTTGCGGGCGATCGCCGACGCGACCGGCGGCTCGTACGACGCGAGCCCGGCCCAAGTCGTCGCCCCGTCGCCGACGACCGTCCCGCGGACCGCGCTCCTCTGGCCGTGCTTCCTCGCCTCGGCGGCGGTGATGTTTGTGATCGACGTGGCCGCGCGGCGCTTACCCCGACGCCGATCGACACGCCCTTGACCTGAAGTTATGTAGGGTGATACTATGGAAGCGGAGGCCGAGCCGAACTAGCTTGGTCCTTGAACACGTGGTAAACCGGGGGTTTGTACGAGTCTCAAACCAGCGATT
>Ga0307380_10009146_pt1 | contig 12608 bp, 9 predicted proteins | sample UN3MG_FD_202239 | JGI IMG/M metagenome (GOLD analysis project Ga0307380, IMG submission 202239) | Soil microbial communities from Risofladan, Vaasa, Finland - UN-3 | ecosystem: Environmental > Terrestrial > Soil > Coastal area > Acid sulfate soil | place: Finland: Risofladan, Vaasa | collected... | reverse complement strand
AGAAAAAGTGGCAAACCTCCTGGGAGGAAAACGGTCTGCACGAAACCGTTCTGTCAGACACCCGGAAAAAATGTTATTGCCTGGTGATGTTTATTTATCCCTCAGCGGACAAGATGCATATCGGCCATTGGTATAATTACGGCCCTACAGATACCTGGGCCCGGTTCCGAAAAATGCAGGGATACAATGTATTCGAGCCTATAGGTTACGATGCTTTCGGGCTGCCGGCGGAAAACTACGCTATCAAGCACGGAGTCCATCCGTGGGATTCCACTGCTGAAAACGTGCGCGTGATCCGCGGGCAACTGAAATCCATTGGTGCAATGTACGACTGGTCTCGAGAAATCAACACCAGCGAACCCGAATATTACAAGTGGACCCAGTGGATTTTTCTGGAGCTTTACAAAGCAGGACTGGCTTACCGCGCCAAGGGTCCGGTCAACTGGTGTCCGAGCTGCCAGACCGTGCTGGCCAATGAGCAGGTGATGGCGGATGGGACCTGCGAGCGCTGCGAGACACCGGTGACCAGGAAAGATATGGTCCAATGGTTCCTGAAAATAACCGCTTATGCTGATCGTATGCTGGCGGGTCTTGAGACAATCGACTGGCCGGAGAAAACCAAGGCCATGCAGCGGAACTGGATCGGCCGCAGCGAGGGTGCCGAGATAGTTTTCCGTTTCGCCGCAGACACTCCGGGAGCCGACTCCCTGAGCCCTGAAGAGCAAAAATTCAGTGTCTTTACCACCCGGCCGGACACACTATTCGGGGTCACTTACATGGTTCTGGCCCCGGAGCACCCGCTGGTGGAAAAGATTACCACTCCGCAGAGAAGAGTTGAGGTGGTAAAGTATATCGAATACTCCCGCAGCCAGAACGAGATCCAGCGGACCAGCACCGAGCGGGAAAAAACCGGCGTTTTCACCGGCGCTTATGCAATTAACCCGGTCAACAGCGAGCGGGTTCCGGTCTGGATCGCCGACTACGTGCTGCTGTCTTATGGCACAGGTATCGTGATGGCTGTTCCAGGGCACGATTTGAGAGATTTCGAATTCGCGGTAAAGTTCAGCCTGCCTGTCCGCGAGGTGATCGCTCCGCCGGGAGGCAGCACCGGTGCACTTCTGTCTGCCTCTTATATCGAACCCGGAACCATGATCAACTCAGATGAATTCACCGGCATGCCCTCTGTCCAAGGCGGGCAAAAAGTTACAGAAAAGCTAAAAGAACAGGGTCTGGCCGATTTTACAGTCCATTACAAAATCCGCGATTGGCTGATCAGCCGCCAGCGTTACTGGGGCGTTCCGATCCCGATAGTTTATTGCGATAAATGCGGAGAGCTGCCTGTGCCGGAAGATCGACTGCCTGTGCTGCTGCCTTACGAGGTGGATTTCAAGAAAGCCGCAAAAGGGGTCAGTCCTCTGGCCACCAATGAGGAATTCGTGCATACTGTTTGTCCATCCTGCGGCGGTTCGGCCAGGCGGGAAATCGACACCATGGACACATTTGTGGACTCCTCCTGGTATTTCCTGCGTTACCTTTCGCCGCACTTGAAGAATAAGCCGTTCGACCGCGAGCTGGTCAATGCCTGGCTGCCGGTGGATCATTACATAGGCGGTGTGGACCACGCCACCATGCACCTGATTTACGCCCGGTTTGTCAACCTGGTGCTTTACGACCTTGGGCATATCGCTTTCCCAGAGCCGTTCCAGCGGCTGAGCCACCAGGGTACTGTGACTTACATGGGCGCAAAGATGAGTAAAAGCCGCGGCAATGTGATAAATCCGGAAACCTATATTGACCGCTACGGCTCGGATACATTCCGCTGTTATCTGATGTTCATGGGTGATTACGTCCAGGGTGGAGATTGGGATGACACAGGTATCCAGGGCATGTCCCGTTTCCTGGGCCGGGTATGGCGGCTGGTAGTGTTCAATAGTGCAAGAGTCAACAAAGCAGCTCGCAGGCAGACAACAGCCCTGAATCTGGATGAGCTGGGAGAAAAGGAACGGCAAATCGCCAGGGTCATGCACAACTCCGCCAGAGGAGTTACGGAAGATCTCGAGCGCCTGCATTTTAACACCGCGGTGAGCAGGATCATGGAACTGGTCAATGAGCTCGTGCCTTATGCAGGCGAGGACAGCGGAAACGAAAAGCCTGACCTGGAGTTTCTCTCCGAGGCCTTGGATACGCTTGTCCTGTTGTTAGCGCCTTTTGCGCCCCACATAGCCGAGGAGCTCTGGCAGGATGCCCTGGGACACCCAGAGAGCGTTTTCCTCTATGAGTGGCCCTCATACGATGCTGAAATATTAAAACAGGATGTGGTGACTGTGGTCATTCAGATAAACGGAAAGCTGCGCTCCCAGATCCAGGTGCCCCGTGACCTGCCTGCCGAAGAGGTCAAAAAAGCGGCCAAAATCGATCCGAAAGCGGCAAAGTTTATCGGTGACAAACAGGTCCGGAAAGAAATCTACGTTCCAAACAAGCTAATAAATTTCGTGGTGGGTTAAAGCAGTCTGGATGGTACAGAGGAAAAAATCTTTCAGCTTGAAAACGGGATTCAGATAAGAAAAGATTAAATCCGTAGTTTTTTGACTTTTTTAGAACAATGCCCTGAGTGCTTCGGTCATAATTATAATTCGAAATCAATGTCGCATAAGATATATTATGTAAACTTATGGTTTTTATTCAAGATTTTCATCAGGCAATCAGTATTAATAAACTTGCATTTCGCCTCTCCCCTTCCGTCATTGCCCAAATCAGCAGCTTTTTGCGTGTTGAGATTTTATCTTCGGAAGGAGCATCCATTCTTGGGCCAAAGTGTTTTGTCATGGAAATTTTTCAGGTGCCTTTTAATTGATTGATAAAAAAGCCCGGGCTTCTAAACCAAACCCGGGCTTTTTTATCAACCGAGAAAGTCAAAAGATTTTCAAAGAGCTGATTCCCTGGGAACTGCCGCAGGATTTTTCGAACATGGATATTACTACAGAAAATTAAGCTTACAATTCATATTTAATAGTATTGACAGAGCAGGCAAAAAATGCCGGCCGGATTGAATTTTTAATGGTATGGAGTTGTGTAGCGCTGCTTGATTACAGTCAGCAGGAACGCCAGGATACCGGTGAGAATAATGACCAGGCCTATTTTTATGTAAATTTCCGATTGCAGGTTTTGCGCCAGAAACAGGACGTAAGCTGTGGTGAGGATGAGAATTCCGCTCACAATAATAAAGGTCGCTACGACTTTGCCTTTTTCCTTGCGCAGAAAGCTGTAGCAGTAATTACATTTTATGGCCCTGATATCGATTATTTCCCTGCAGTAAAAGCATCTTTTCTTGTCAGGACTGAGCTTTTCTTCCACATCCTTTTCTTCCACAACAACCTTTTCTTTAGGGGAACGAAACCAGCTCAGGAACGTGCCGAAGCCATAGACCAGAAAACCCAGATAGGCCAAGAACATGCCTACATTCATCAATTGCATTCTGAAGTTATCGGCTTCGGCCAGGTACCAGATATAGCCCAAAGCGCCGATAAGAATTCCCCCGACCATCAGATACGTACCCCAGAACTGCCCTTCGTTGACTTGCGGTTTGATAAAACTGAGGCATTGCGGACATTTTACTGCATGCTTATCTATTTCTGAAAAACAAACCGGGCAGTTTTTCATTCTTCCTCCGCTTTTATTAAATTAAGTGGTCGAGAATATAAGCTTAGAGGTTTTAGTTTAATAAGAAGATAAAGGGTCAGGATTGATATCGTATTCGATAAATACTTCTATTCTGCGGTTCTTTTTTCGATTCTCTTCCGAGTCGTTCGGAAAGGCTGGCCGGTATTCACCGTAACCGACAGCAGAAAATTTTTCCGGTTCTAGTTTCGAATAGGTGGTTGCAAATTTGATCACATTTCTGGCCCGGGCATATGAAAGATCCCAGTTGGAATTAAACATCCCGTTGGTGACTGGCAGATCATCGGTATGACCGGCTACTCTGATCTTATTGTGCCATCCTTTGGCGATATCGAAAATTTTTGCCAGGTAAGGCAGGCCCTGGGGACGAAGTTCAGCCATTCCCCTTTGGAAGAGCAATGGAGTCAAAATTCTTATATCTATGCCGGTTGAAGTGATCACGACCTTGACACTTTCTTGCTGTTTCTGGCTTTCCACAAAATCCTGCAATTTGGAGATGGCAACTGTGATTTCTCCCAGATCGACATCGCTGATTTTAGGGAGAACCACCTGAGACAGCTCCATTGTGGAAGGGTCTTCGCTCAGGATCCCCAGGGAGCCTTTCAGCGCCCCGGCTGCCTTGTTAAACTGGGCCGGGTCCACTGAAGACATGGATACGATCAGCACAAAGAAACAAAGGAGCAAAGACATTAAATCGCTGAATGTCGTCATCCAGGCCGGTGCTCCTTCAGGGCATTCGCATTTTTTCTTACTCATAAAATTAGACCTGAAACTTAAGTTGCTGTAATAAGTTACAAAATTAGTAAACTGGTTAAACAGGAAATTAATAAGTTGCCAAAGCCTTGAGTAAATTGACCATTTTTTGAAATTTTCTCAGGCTCTCTTGCTTTTCCAATTCGCTTTTCAGCCTTTCCGGTTTGGTACAGGTAAGCTCACTGGTGTTGCTGGTCGGTTTTACAGTAAGATTGAAAAAGCCGTTATTAATAAGCTGCTGAAATAATTTATCGGTTTTCTCTTTGGAAAAATCAAGTAAATTCTTAATTATCTCGAGGCCTCTCTCATAACTGATAGAGATTTTCCCATCTTGCGGCTGACATTCATTTACCTTTTCAAGAAGAACTTTCAATAACATATAGGTGTCTTCAGGCATCAACTGAGTATCCGATATTTCCTGAGCTAGTTCTTTACTGGCAGACTGGGTTCTCAAAAAATCTACGAATTCCCTGAAATGATTGATATCCGGGATAATGAGATTTCTGTCTTCGTTTTCCAGGTATCTTTTTTCCAGAGTTAACAGTTTTGTGAAAATCATCCGGTGCAGAACTTTTTCCACTCGCTCTTTTTCAAGTGCAAGAATCGTGCAACACTCATTTACAAGATTATCGTAGTTCATCAAATAGAATTCGGTTCCTGTTTGCGCCCCTTCGGCTTTAGCCAAATAATAGATCAAACTGCACAGGCTGTAGTAGAAGTTGGTTAATTTAAAAGGGTTGACCAGTATATCGGTTTTCCGCAACCGCTCGGCCATTATTGAAAATATTTTCTGTAACTCTGAATTCTCTAACAGAACTTGCTGGAAATGATTTTTGCTCAAAACGGTAACAGTTGTGTCCTCCAGGGCGGTAACCGTGGCCGAGCGCGGAGAATCATCTATCAAACACATTTCGCCGAATATTTCCCCCTTCCCCAACCGGCTGAGCACAATGCGCTGTCTGCCGATATTCTTGGAAACCTCGACATTCCCAGATTCGATAATATATGCGGTGTTCCCGAGTGTATTCTCGCGAATGATCGGGTTGCCCGGTTTGAAAGTTTTCTTTATGGTATACATGTCTGGCTTTTAATTAAAGTTAATTTAAAATCAGTCCAATATTATAATAGGTGAGAAACAATAATTTACAATAACTTTAGTCTAGAGTTTTCGGTTTGTCAATAAGTTGCAAGCGGCTCCACTTGCACTTGACTGTTTTTTCTGCTATATTGATCGAAGGAAGCTACAAAAGGTGGATCATGGTTAATTTTGCAATCATAGCTATCGTTTTTTTTATTCTTATTTTCATAATCGCGATATTTGTTGCCCAGCAGTTTTACGCTGCTCAACAAATAAGGGCCAAGAGTCCGAAAACCCTGATTGAGAAACTATCCTCGAAAGGTCTCGGTGCCCTGGATACCGACAAATTCAAAGAAATCGTTCTCTCAGGCGGCTCTGAGGAACCCGCCTCAATACCGGCCTTGTCTTCGATGGCGGGATCTGAAGGTTTGTTAACCGGCACGGAAAAAACTGGCGAACAAATCGAGGAAAAACTTTTCAGGGATTACTTAGACTCAGTCGGCCATCAGGTTAACATCGAGAATAAAGATCTGCAATCGATTTATTCTGAATACCTCTCTGCAAAAAACCTCAATCCCTTTGATGTGGAACCGGATTTCAAATTAGGTGTAGCATATTTGAGGTTCGCCCAATTCGATAAGGCGCAAAAACAATTTCAGAAAGTGATCGACAGCAAGCCGAATTTCTCTGGAATATATTACTACATGGGTGAAGCTTACAGGTGCAACGGGCAGTTTTACGAGGCAATGAATGCCTATAAAAAATCCTGGGAAACGGACAGGGTTACCTCCCGGCAACCCGAAGAGCAGCGAAGATAAAACTCCTGGTTCCGCCCGCTTCAATCTGTCATCTTTCCCTTATCCTTTGGTACGGCACTCTATTTACTCTAAATGAGGTGAGGGGTCACAAATGCACAAAACAGGCTTTGATTGGCAGGCCCGGTTTCTGTTAAAAAAGCTGTCCTTCCCCCTTTTGTACCTTTTCCCTGCTGTGCTTTTGGCGACAGGCTCTCCCAAAATTAAGATCGATGAAACTGTCCACGATTTCGGAGTAATTTACCGCGGGGAGACTGTGGAACATATATTCGTCATCCGCAATCAGGGCAATGACACCCTGCATATCAACAATGTAAGAAGCAGCTGCGGCTGTACGGCAGCCATGATGGATAAAAGGACAATCCCTCCCGGCGGAACCGCTGAACTAAAAACCAGCTTCGATGCCGGGCGTTATCAGGGCCAGGTCAAAAAGATGGTCTCGATCTATTCAGATGACATGGAATCCCCGACCACGACCCTTTATATTCAGGCGGATGTGCGAGTGGATTTAGAGGTCGTTCCAGCGCAGATTTTTTTTACGGGTTTGAAGGAAGGGGAAAAGATAGAAAGAAAAATAACCTTGAAAAACCTTTCCAACAGACCGATTACTGTAAAAGAAATAGCTTCTACCGTTCCGGATATCAAATTCGAGCTTTCCAGGCTGACAATCGAGCCCGGAAAAAGTGTGGACCTGAACCTGTTTGTCGATGAAGTGACTAAAGGTATGAAGCTCTCAGGCAATCTGATTATTTATAATACCAGCAAGCAGAATGAAATAAAGGTACCGGTTTACGGGGGACAGATCAGGTGAAAGGCTCCCTGCAGAACTTGATGTATTACATTATGTCTTTGGGCTAATTTTCTATATTCTTCGATCTTAGAAGCTCAAAATAATCTCGTATCAAGGTCTCGAAACTTTCCGGATAGCTTCCTTTCCAGCGCTCGAGTATAGCTTTGAGCTGGCTCTCTTCCTGTGAGCGTTCCAAAAGCTCCCGGTTCAAATCCGCCGGGGGCGTGACTGTGTACTCGCCTGGTCTCTCGCTCTTTCTCTTGCGGCCGGTATCTTTCTGCTGAATCGATCTTTGCGCATCAAGCAGACGGTCGAGAATCCTTCTCTGACGGTTGAATGTTTCCTGACTGACTCCTCTTTCCAGCAGATCCTTGATAACCTCATCAGCTTCCTTGGTCATTCCTTCCATGCTTGAGCCAGGCAATTCTTTTCTCCCGGACATCTGGTCTGCGAGTTCAGCGATCTGATCACGGATGGCCTGCTGTTCGGCAGCCATCTGGCGCAGCATCTCCATCAGGTCGCCTTGTCCCGGTGAAGGCATCGCTGATGGCGCTGTCAAGGGATAGCCGGCAGGGTTCTGCTGGCCCATGCTTTCGCTCATCTGCTGGTTGAGTTTTTCCTGCCGCCGGGTCAGCTCTTCGAGCTGGGCCATCATATTATCCAGACCCATGCCGCTGGATGATTGCTGCATGTTCTGACGGTCCTGGAGCAGGACAAGCATTACGGCGTTAATTGTTGCCAGAGAGCTTTGCAGCTCGTTTAAAGCGGTATCCTTGTTGCGGCTTTCGGCCTCGAGTTCAGTCAGTGATTGCTGACCCCGTTTGATGGCTGTGTCTAAATAAGCCAGGAGCAGAACGCTGATAAAAAAGTTGTCCCGTGATGCCGCTGCGAGCGACTCGCTTACCGATTGCAGCCCCTCGACTATCTCCTGCTGCTGGTCTGCATAGCCGAGGATGTCCGGATGGTTGATATCCGCCTCGACTTTTACTGATTCATAGATCTCTTCCTGATGCTCTGAGAGAAAACCAAGCTCGTCAAAAGCGCGTGCCATGGCCTCTGCTACCTTATTCTTCCATTTTTCCTCCAGCTCATCACGGTAATCCTTCATGCGCTGGTGCATCTGTTTCATACTCTCACTCAATCTGCGCTCGGGATTGATTGCCTCCCGCAGCCGGCCCAGGTTCAAATTCCCGTTTATCTCGAAAAGATGATTTTCCAGTAATTCAAGGTTTTCCCTGCTGCCTTCCGCGCTTAATTTTTCAGCCATAGGTTTTTCACCTATCCGTTCCATGTCCTGTGAGGTTTCAGCAAGCTTATTAAAAAGCTCCGCTGTTTTCTCACCAATTTTTTCCAATTCATCTGCAAGGTAATCGAGGCTCTGAGAAGCGGTTTCTTCAGGCTGGCTCTTCTGTTGCAGCTCTCCTTTCGCAGTCTGCGATTTTTCCTTCCCGCTCCGGCCGGATGTGGATTTTTCTAAATCCTGTTTACCCTGCACGCCGGGAGGCAGGGAACGGTTTTCATCTCCGGGACCAGCGAGGCTGTCGCCCCTGTACTCCTTGGAAGCCTTATCTTCCTGGGCTGAGCTTTCATAAAGGCCCGCGGCCGAGTCAGCGGACATCCCCTGAGGCTCGCCGAGTAAAGCCGCAGTGGTATCGGTCAGGCTCCTGGTTTCTTGCGCCAGTTCCCCTGTTTTGCTTACCAGGTAATCCAACTGCTGCTCGAGCTTGATTTTCTGGAGCAGGGTCAGGGTTTTGTCGAGCTTTTTCAGGAGCTCTTCCTGCGAGAATCTGAACTGATCCATGGCCTCGGTGATGGCTTTTTTATCGAGCTTGTTTATGGCCTGCTGGAGTTTATCAAGGACTTCTTTCAGTTGGGCAGTAGTCACTTCCTGCATAAGCTGCTGCACCTGAGCCAGCTTCTGGATGATTTCCGTGGAAACAGTCTCCCCTTTTTCCAACTGGGTGATACTCTGCTGGAGCTGATTCGCCAGCTTTTTCACCTGCTCGACCATTTCCATCTGCTGCTTGATTGCAGCATCGAGCCTGCGCCCCTCTTCCATTTTCTGTCCGCGCTCGATTGCCTCGGACATCTCTTTCACCTGATCCCGGATTTTCTGGCCCTTCTCTTCCAGTTGCTCGAGCTCTTGGGCTATCTCCTGCTGATGTTCCTGTTCCTGCTCGAAAATTTCCTCGATAGAGGGAAAACGGATGCGGTATTCCCCAGTCGAGGCGGATTTCGGACCTGTGACACGGTCATTGTCGAAAACCGCCAGACTGTAAACCACCTCATCCTGTGGCAGGAGAGACAATTCCTTCAAATCCCAAAGGTATTGAGCCAGAATATGCGTCTCGGGCTTGCGGTAAAGGGCCAGGGTGCGTTTCTGTCGAGCGGTGCTCTGGCCTGTCGATTTTTCCTTCCGGAACACCAGCTCGACCCTGGAGATCCCGAAATCATCTGCAGCCTCGAAAACAAGCGGCTGTTTCATGCTTTCATCCATCTGGGCCTTGTCGCCCGGAAATTTCAAGACAATTACCGGCTGCCCATCCGGGATAACTGTGATCGGATAGATCAGGGTATCCGTATTGGTCAGTCCCCAACAGTCTTCCAGCCTGATCCTGTAGCCGCCATCCCGCTCGAGAGTCAGGGTATCGGTAAAGTTTCTCTCCGCGTCAAGTTTCATCTGGCGCGGGCTGCCGGCTCCGAGCAACAGCTCGGCTGACTTAAGCGGATTGCTGGAGCGGCCTGAGATTATCAATCGGGTTCCGCGCAGGGCCCTGATAGATTTGTCTCTGAAAGTTTCGTAAGGCGGAAGTCCCGTGTAGGCTGGGTATTCATAGCGCAGATGAAGCTCTGTAATAAAGGGGTTATTGGTCACCTGAATGCGAAAAGTATCCGTGAGCGTCTTGCCTTGCTGCAAATAATAGTCGATATCGTTTTCTATGTTTTGGAAAGAGTAGCAATATTCGAACTGATCCGGCTGGTAAGGCATGGAGTGAATCTGCTTGCCCTCACCTGCCTGCCAGTATTGGATCATCATTTCCTCAGGACGGTAAATAGAGCCTATGCCTTTTATTCTCAGGGAATCTCCACGCAGGATTGTCTTGTTCCCAGGACGAACGAAAATGCGAAAGTCGCGTTCCTGCTGGAGCAGGTAAAAAGGATGCGTGTAATTTTGATAAATCCTGTAGAATCCGAAAGGATCGGCGATCAGATAAAGTAAAAAGAGAGCCGCCAGGCCTGAAAAAAAGTATTCTTCGAGGCGGACTTTTTTCTGAAAGCCTTCCAGTACCTGAGTGACCAGGCTGCGCACTGTCGAGCTGTCTTTGACCAGTCCTGCGGCCTGTTCTACCGCTGCACGGGCCAGCTCCTGGGAATAGAGCTGTTCTTCAACCCCGGCGCTGGAGAATTCCAGGGCTGTCTCAAGACGGTTTTTAAAATGGGGGAACCGGCAATCGATGGCCCGGGCAACATTGTACAGGCTGCCGTAGTCTCTCACAGCGCGCCACAGACCATAGAGCAGAACCGCTGCCAGCAAGCAAAAGGCAGCAGCAAGAAGAGCGATCCGCCAGGCTGCGGGCAGGTAAAAATTTTTTTCGACAGTAATAAGGGCCAGGCAGGCAACGAGAGCCAGAATCAATATCCGCAGCAGGGTTCTCCAGAAAAAGAGCCTGAAAACCCGCCACCGGGCTTCTTTGAGCGCCTTCCTTATCCTTTGAGCTTCTTTTTTAAAACCGCCGTTTTTCAAAAACGCCTATCCTATTGCCTGGTGAGAGAATACACAAAAATGTTAACACCCATTTTTAAGGCCGTCTGGCGGACTGGTTCCGGGTCGTGATGTACCTCGGGATCCTCCCATCCATCCCCCAGGTCTGTATTCAGGCTGTAGAAAACTACCAGCCTTCCTCCGGAGAATATTCCCAGCCCTTTTGGCGGACCGCCGTCATGCTCGTGCACCTTGGGCAGCCCCTCGGGAAAATTGAAGACCGAATGGTAGATAGGAAAATCAAAGGGCAGTGCAACCAATTCGGCCTCAGGGAACACCTTTTTCATCTCCCTGCGGAAACTTTCATCCATGCCGTAGTTGTCGTCCGCATGAAGGAACCCGCCTTCCTCGAGGTACTTGCGCAGCCGCACCACCTCTTCATCGTCGAACTTTATATTACCGTGACCGTTGACATACAGGTACGGATAATCGAAAAGCTCGGAGCTTTTCAAACTGACCTGCACCTCCTGGTCATCCACAGGCAGGCCGGTTTCTTTTCGAATCGCCCGCAGCAGGTTGCGCAGGGATGATGGATTGGAGTACCAGTCACCACCCCCCTCGTAAATAACATGGGCGATAGTAAGTCTTTTATCCACAGAGGATCGGGCCGCTGTAAGAGACGCTGGGTAAAGCTGAACCATCAGGCTTGAAGCGAAAAAGACAGCGGGAATCCATTTTTTCAAAACCGGACGGGATATTTTCACTATTTATACTCCCCAGGATAAATCTTCTTTTCCGGAAGAAAGCTTTTATTATATATTAACCTAATTTCAATTTAAGTTACTGTTATTTTTCAGCGGGCTTATTATACCCATGGAACCTTACAGCAGAAAACTCAAACTGCTTGCCCTGCTGCTGGCTGTTTATACGGGAATAAGCTTCTGGGTTCCTTACAGCAAGACATGGTTTATGCAGGATGTGATGGAAACCCAGGCCCGTCTTTTTTTTGCCATTCAGTCAACAGAAAGGTTGCGCGATTATCTGATCAGCAGAGCTGAAAATCTGGATATTCCAGTCAAGCGTGAAAAAGTGACTGTGCAAAATATTAACGGGGAAATAGTCTATATTGAACTGCAATACGATCTTCCCCTGGATATTTTATTTTACCATTCAACCCTTCACTTTGAGCCAAAAATTTTCAGCCTTATCCGCAGTTTCGATATGAAAGGAACAAATGCATCGAAAATAATGGATGTAAATGAAACCCTGGCCGCGCTCTCTGACAGCACCAAACAATTTTTAAGCGGAAAGGGAGTCAAGGACTATTTCTTGAACTTTTTCGCCAAATAAGCCTGCCCCACCCTGCCCCAAGCTATAAAATAGAATAAATAAACGGATATATCAAGCAACCTCAATCCAGTGCTTGCCTGATAAGCTTTCACCTCACCTTCTTAATCCCATGAAAATGAGGCAGATCACGCATAATGTGCCTGGATCGTCAGGTGCGATTCCGTCCAGTTAGCAGCACTTAAACCTATTTTCGGCAGTTGTAGAGAAGCTTTGCTCTCGGAGTATTTTAATCGTTGTTATTTTAAACCAGCTGCCGGCGTTTTAAATGTCAAAATTGGTACATACTACTCAGGTCATAAAATTGTTTGCATCTATCCGTAAAGGAAATTTCTTTCTTCTTTTGGTGGCAAAAGAAGCAAAACCATTTCTTTTTAAACAAAAAGAAACAAAAGTTAATCCTGGCATTTAAGTCCTTTACTCCGCTTCGCCAAGCTCGCCTGG
>Ga0307380_10009143_pt1 | contig 12609 bp, 12 predicted proteins | sample UN3MG_FD_202239 | JGI IMG/M metagenome (GOLD analysis project Ga0307380, IMG submission 202239) | Soil microbial communities from Risofladan, Vaasa, Finland - UN-3 | ecosystem: Environmental > Terrestrial > Soil > Coastal area > Acid sulfate soil | place: Finland: Risofladan, Vaasa | collected... | reverse complement strand
GCCCAGAGAGCGGTGGCACCAAATATCATAAGTTCGCCCCCGCCGGTGAGCCATGACGCTGGCCAGCCCAGCAGCAGAATATTACCGCCAACCAAGGTCGCCAGGGCAGCAATATGGAATTTACCCAGTCGCTCACCGAGGAAGAACACCGCCATGATGGCTATCCAGATAAAAAGGGACTTATGGATAAGGGCAGCACTTGCTGCTGTAGTCATACTTAAACCGTAGAAGAACATCAGAAATGGGATACTGCCACCTACACCGCCAATAACCCCCAGCGTGAGCCACTGTCGGCGTGATAAGTTTTTCAGTTCTGGTAAGGCTTTAGGTAATATCAGGAAGGCAAAAAGTAATGCTGCCACCGCCAGGTTCTTGACGGTAGTAAAGATGAAGGGGTCTTTCATTTCCATTAACGCAAATTTGTTGATGTAGATAGACAGGCCGCTGATGATGGCGGCGGCCAGAGCGAAGTAAATCCCCTTTCTATGTTTTTCCCAGCTTAAAAGCCCTTTGCCGTTATTCATTCCGGTTCCTCCTTCTATCAAGTAAGTATCTTAGAGCGTTACCGCTTCTGCCATCTCTTTAAAGATGTTAAGTATTTCCTTAGCCTCGCTCTCATCAATTCTGGTGATTATGGTGCCCAGGTTGACCAGCACCCAGTCATCGGCTTTCACATCGGGGACAAGGGCTGAGCTTACCTTATGCCTGACACCAGCGATTTCAATCTCCGCCAGGGAGGTTTCCTTAACTTCAAGTACTTTGTATGGTATCGCCATGCACATGATTCACCCCGGACTCAGTCCACCTCCATGCTTTCCAGAAAGGCGTCGCTCTTATCCACCATTTCCAGTTTCTTGCTCTGACACTGGGGGCAGAGTGGCTCACTCTTCTGGAAGGTGAAGTTATGACCACAGTCCTGACAGCTGACTTTCGGGTCAAAGGTCTCAATTTTAATCTTTGTCTTTTCGGCGATGGTTCCCGTAGCCGCTGCCGCCAGGCAGAACTCCAGATTGTCAGGTGTGATGTGACTCAAATTACTCAACTTCACATTGAGAGTATCAATGCGCTTACTGTTGTGTTTCTTGATCTCAGCCAGCGCAGTTTCTACAATGTCTTTGGCGAGGGCGAACTCATGCATGGCTGCCTCCGTTTAGTTCCTGCATCACCATATCAGTAGCCATCGGTATCGCCTGTGCCACCTCCGGGGTGCAATTTTCGGAGAAGGTATCCACATCAGCCGCTTCAATGGCGAATAATATTATTTCCTGAGGTAAGGACACCCCGAGTCGGCTGCCCAGCTCAAGGGCGGTAGAAAGGTCTATCCCGTGAGGATTGATGGCATGCCGGGTGTCGTTGAATGCCTCAGGCTTAAGACGATAAACCCGACCGACCTTACCCTCCCTGGTCTGGATAGCATCAATGAGGATGGCTTTATCAAAGCCAGTCAGTAGTTCCAGTAAGTTCAGGCCAGCAATCCCGGTCTCCATTACGGTCACTTCTTCCTGGTTAACTTTATCTTGAAGTGCCCGTGCCGCCCAGATGCCAGCACCATCGTCAGTCATAATTGGGTTGCCCATCCCCAGAATCAGTGTCTTCATTTCAATATTCCCCGCTTACCACCTTGCCTTAATCAGTTCAGGCTAACCTCTTAATCAATTTGCCCTTACTGTTATAGACATTTATTGGTAAGGGTGTGCCCCCGGGGAGAACATGGGTAGCACAGCCAAAGCAAGGGTCATAGGGACGCCATGCCATTTCAATCCGGTTAAGCAGTCCCTCGGTTATTTCCACACCCGGTTTAATCAGTGCCATGGCTGCTTTCTTTACCGACATGTTTAGCGCAGCGGCATTATTAACTGTGGCTACAATCAAATTGGCTTGCTTGATAACTCCTTTTTCATCGGTGAAATAGTGATGGATTAGAGTGCCGCGAGGAGCTTCCACAATGCCAACACCCTCATCTGGTGTCGCGGTGGGTATGGTGCGGAAATTGGTGCTGGTAATTTCCGGGTCCTGGCTCAGTTCCACCATTCTTTCCGCAGCATAAAGGAGTTCTATCAAGCGAGCCCAGTGCATGGCCAGGGTGTGGTGGACTGGCTTGCCACCCAGGGTGTCATACATCTTCTCGTAGGCTTCCTGCGCTAGTGGCGTTGCCATACCGTCGGCAGCGTTGAGACGTGCCAGAGGAGCTACCCGGAAAACACCGCTATCCTTGCCGTCAACAAACCCTTTCCAGCCGATTTTCTTCAGGAAGGGGAATTTAATATAGGTCCACGGCTCCACATGTTCAGCAACATGCTCAAGATATTCATGGGGGCTGAATTTGGCGAACTCTTTGCCGTCGGGGTCAACTACCCTGAGTTTGCCGTCGTAGAAGTTAATCTTGTTATTCTCATCAACCAGACCCATATAATAGGTCTGGTGGGTATAAGCGTCACTGACTATCATGTCTACATAAGCTTTGTTCTTGAGGACGATATCGTCAAAGACTTTCAGTGACAGCTGGGCAAATTCCACCGAATCTTTGGCTATTTGTTCGACTTCTTTTCTTTCCTCTTCATTAATGCCCTTGCTGACACCGCCGGGCAGGCCAAAGACAGGGTGTACCGGTCTGCCACCGAGCATGTGAATAACATGATGGTTCTTCATGCGTGTATTGATTACCGCTCCGCCCAGTTCCAGGCCTACCTTGGCAACAACCCCCAGAATGTTGCGCTCGGCTACCGGGGCATCCGGCCCCATTACGAAGTCGGGTCCGCCGAGAATATAGAAATGGGTGGTATGGTCGGTAACGTAGAAAGCGGAGTAGAAAAGTTCACGAAGTTTTTTAGCCGGGCTGGGAGGGTCAACGTGGAACAAGTCATCCAGCGTTTTAGCTGCTGCCATGTGATGGGCTTCGGGGCAGACACCGCAGATTCTCTGGGTTATCTGGGGCATGTCTTCCGCCAGTCGCCCCTCGCAAAACTTCTCAAAGCCCCTCAATTCCGGAATTTGGAAGTAGGAATTTTCCACTTCACCTTTATCATTGAGGAAAATCTCTATTTTACCGTGGCCTTCCAAACGGGTAACGGGATCAATTGTTATCTTTTTCATTTTATTCTCGCCCTCCTCAAAAGGGAATCAGGTAGACTGTAGCGATAGAATGTGCCTACTGGGTCGAGGATATCGTCAACAATACTCTGGATTTCCTCGGGGTCATTAGAGTCAATCACTGAAGCCAGGGCATTCATGAAGTGGGCTCCCTGGTCAATGACTCCCTCTACCGGTCCGTAACAGCCGGTGCATGGCATATTTGCCTGCGGGCAGGGAGCACCGCAGCCGCCCCGGGTGGCGATGCCGGCGCAGGGCAGTCCTTGTTCCAAAAGGCATATCTCCGGCTCAGGGATAATCTCCCAGGTGCGGTAAATTTTCTTAATCTTTTTAACATCCCTCTTTCGGGGGCAATCATCACAAACTGCCTTGGCATTGTGAGTTATCACCGTTCCCGGAGGTGGTAGTTTGCCTTCGAGCAAAGCTTCCAGAGCCAGCCAGGTTGTCTTTTCTTCTGGCGGACAGCCGGGAACGACATAGTCTACATCCACCGTCTGGCGCAAGCTCTGAACGGTATCCCAGAACTCGGGGACAGTAAGTTCACCTTCGGGTACCTTGTAGCTTGTCTGGGGTACTGTTTTATCTTTGTTGTCGGTTGATTCGGTTTGATAAACCCGGTCAAAAATCGTCTGTCGGTTGAACATATTGCCCAGGCCGGGAATACCTCCTTCGTAAGCACAGGCGCCGTAGGCAATCATTACCTTGGATTTTTCACGGAGCATCTTGGCGATATGTTCCTGTTCCGAGTTTCTGATAGCCCCGTTGAACAGGCAGGCGTCAATACTCTTATCAGGCATGGCTTCAACGTCTTTATACTTGGCATCTATAGCTACCGGCCAGAAGACAATATCGACGGCTTCAGCCAGCTTGAGAATTTTTTCCCCGATTAGAAGCTGGGCAATTTCACAACCACCGCAGCTAGCCGCCCAGTATAATGCTATTTTAGGTTTAGCCATTCTTGCCACCTCCATTGTGAGGGAATGGTCCTAATTTTCTTACTTTTTCTGTCATCTCATCGACTATGGCGCCAAAGCGGTCGCCTTCCGAGGCTGACACCCATTCCATACGCAGACGTTCGTCCTCGATTCCCATCTGGGACAACAGCTTCTTCAGCATGGGCATGCGCCGCAATGCTTTGTAATTCCCCTCAGTATAGTGGCAGTCACCTGGGTGGCAGCCTAAGACCAGAACACCGTCAGCCCCCTTCTCAAAAGCTTTGAGTATGAAGGCAGGTTCTACCCTCCCGCTGCACATGACCCGCACTATCCTTACATTTGGGGCATACTTCTTTCGGGAAATGCCGGCAAGGTCGGCACCGGCATAGGAACACCAGTTGCATAGAATGCCTAAAATCTTCGGTTCAAAGCTCATACTAGCACCCCCTCAATCTCAGCTAAAATCTGCTCAGTGGTAAAGTGCTTGCCGGTAATGGCACCACTGGGGCAAGCCGAAACACAGACACCGCAACCCTTGCACACCGCCTCATTAACGCGGGAGACCTTCTTCTCCTCGTCAAAAGTGATAGCACTGTAGGGGCAGAGGTCATTGCATATTCGGCAGCCAGAGCAGAGGTCCTCGTTAATGGTGGCGGTGGCGGCTTCAATCTCAACCTTGCCCTTACTAATCACGGCCAGTGCCCGGGCAGCGGCGGCGGAAGCCTGCGCCACGGTATCAGGGATATCCTTTGGACTCTGACAGCAACCAACAACGAAAACGCCGTCGGTCATGGTGGCTACCGGGTCAAGCTTGGGATGCTTCTCAAGGAAGAAGCCATCTGCCTTTCGGCTCAGAGAGAACGTCCTGGCTAGTTGCTCGGCGTCAGCGGTGGGCTCCAGAGCGCAGCTCAGGATGACCATATCGATGGGAAGGCGTCGCTTGCGCCGGACTAGCGTGTCCTCAACCAGAACTATTAGTTTGCCCTCTTCTTCAGGGCTCTCGGTAATATTGGTAATCTCGCCGGCGCGACCCCGGATGAAGTTGACTCCCTCTTTCTGGAGGCGCTCGTAGAACTCTTCATAGCCAGAGCCGGCGCAGCGCATGTCAATATATAGCTGGTAGACTTCTGCTTCAGGTACCTTTTCCCGCAGCAGGTGGGAGTATTTCAGGGAGTACATGCAGCAGACGCGGGAGCAATACTTGTGATAGTTCTCGTCACGGCTGCCGACGCAGTGCAGGATGGCTACGCTCTCCGGTTTCTGCCCATTAGCCAGGAAAATCTCACCGCTGGTAGGCCCTGAAGCGTTGGAAATTCTCTCGAACTGGAGGCCGGTTAAGACGTTATCAAAACGCCCGTAGCCATATTGGTACATAACTGACGGGTCAAACTGCTGGAAGCCGGTGGCGAGAATGATATTGCCAACATCAACCTCAACAATCTCGTCTTCCATATCATGGTTGATAGCCAGAGCCTCACAGACCTTGACGCACTCCATGCATTCCGAGCAGGCGGCACAGTTCAGGCAGCGCTTGGCTTCCTCAATCGCTGTTTTTTCGTCGTAGCCAAGCTCAACCTCGGCAAAGGAAGTGCCTCTTTTATCCAGAGCCAGCACAGGCATATCCGGTCGCTTCGCTTTAACTACACCTTCCTTGGAGATATCTTTGACTCTGGGGAGCTGTTTTGGTCTGCCTTCAAGCATGTCGGTTCCGCTAAGATAGCGGTCAATACTCTCCGCAGCTTCCTTGCCGGCAGCAATGGAGGCGATGACATCGGAGGGTCCGGCAACCAAATCGCCGCCAGCAAAGACACCGGAAATATCTGTTTCCAGTGTGACCTGGTCAACAGAGAGGGTGCCCCAGGCGGTATAAGTAAACTCTTTGGGCAGCCCCGTCTTGTCTATCGCCTGACCGGTGGCGATAATCACGGTATCAACATCCAGGGCGAAATTCGAACCTTCAATCGGTATCGGTCGCCGCCGGCCGCTGGCGTCAGGTTCACCCAGCTCCATGCGGGTACACTCTACACCGGTTAATTTATCGTCTTTACTCAGCATCTTGACCGGTGCCATCAGGATATTGAGCTTTATGCCCTCGTTCTCCGCCTCGTTAACCTCGCTGGCCTCGGCGGGCATTTCAACCCGGGAACGACGGTAAAGGATGGTCACCTCTTTGGTGCCGAGGCGCTTGGCCACTCTGGCGGCATCAATAGCGGCGTTACCACCGCCAATCACTGCTACCCGATTGCCCAAGCTGACTTTTTCTCCAGCGTTCACCTGTCTTAAGAAATCAAGAGCGTAGATTACTCCTGGAGTTTCTTCGCCAGGAATTCCCATCTTCTGGCCCATCCAGGCTCCGGTGCCGAGGAATATAGCCTGATATCCCTGTTCGAAGAGCTGCCCGAGGTCTTTTACCGGGCTATTTGTCTTGATTTCCACCCCGAGCTCTTTTACATAATTAATCTCGTTGTCCAGCATCTTCTTCGGTAGGCGGTATTCGGGGATTCCGTAGCGCATCATACCACCAGCCATCGGCATGGCTTCAAACACGGTCACCGGATATCCTTTCTTGACCAGGTCATAGGCGCAAGACATACCCGCCGGTCCCGAACCAACGATGCCTACCTTTCCTTCTTTTGTCTTTTCAACGGGAGTTGCTTTCTCTCTGCCGACCTTCAGCTCGTAGTCAGCAACAAATCGCTTCAGTGTCCGGATGGACATGCCCTCATCAACTGTCTTCCGCTCGCAGTCTGATTCGCAGGGATGGGTACAGACCCGGCCGATAACCCCGGCGAATGGTATGGTTTTGCGCACTACCTCCAGGGCTTCTTTGAACTTGCCCTGTGAGATAAGGGCAATATAGCCCTGAGCGTTGACACCAGCCGGGCAGGCAATCCGGCAGGGTGGATAGCCTCGCTTATCAATGGTTGCCTTATTGGGGACTGCCTGGGGGAAGGGCCTGTAGACTGCTTTGCGCTTGCTCAGGCCTTCCTCAAATTCGCTGTCCATTTCTACCGGACAGACATTAAAACACTCGGCACAGCCGGTGCACTTGACTTCGTCAATATAACGTGCTTTTCTCTTAATTTTGGCTTTGAAGTTACCGATATAGCCCGATACCTCCATTACCTCGCTGTAGCTCATGAGGTTGATGTAGGGGTGCTGACCGGCGGTGGTCATCTTTGGGGTCAGGATACAGGCGGCACAATCCAGGGTGGGGAAGGTCTTATCAAACTGCGCCATGTGCCCGCCGATGCTTGGCTCCTTTTCCACGAGATACACCTGGTTACCGGAATCGGCAATCTCTATGGCGGCCTGTATTCCGGCAATACCACCGCCGACGACCAAGGTATTGGGATTAACCTCAACCTCTCTCTTTTCCAGAGGCTCGTGATATAAGACGCGCTTTACGGCGGCGCTGACCAGTGCCTTGGCTTTCTCGGTTGCCTTTTCCTTATCTTCATGCACCCAGGAACAGTGCTCCCGGATGTTGGCCATTTCAAACAGGTACTGGTTTAGCCCGGCATCCTGGCAGGCACGACGGAAAGTAGGCTCATGCATCCGCGGTGAACAGGAAGCCACTACCACCCGGTTGATGCCCTGCTCCTTGATATCATCCTTGATGAGGTTTTGTCCGGGCTCAGAGCACATGTATTTGTAGTCACGGGCGACAACCACGTTGTCCAAGCCCTGAGCAAATTCAGCCACTTTGGCGCAGTCAACGATTCCGGCTATGTTACTTCCGCAGTGGCAGATATAAACACCGACTTTTTTCTCTTTGTCCTTATCCATTCTCTACTCCTTAGAGATATTCTGCCAGGACCTTCTGGGGGGGAACGATATTTGTTTTCAGGCCTACGTCCTCGCTGTTAAGGCCAAAAGCTATCCCCATCAGCTGGGTGAAGAATAAAACAGGTAAGTTATAGTTGGTATTGAACTTACTGTTGACCTTGCTTTGATAAGCATCCAGGTTCATCTGGCACAGCGGGCAGGGAGTGGTGATGCACTGAGCACCGTTACTCACCGCATTGGCCAGCAACTTATTTATCAGCTCAAGTGCCAGGCCCTCTTCCGGGATAACCAGTGCCCCACCGCAGCAGTGGTTCTTTAACGGGTAGGGGACTGCCTCTGCCCCCAGGCTCCGCACCAAACGGTCAAGTGCCTGTGGGGACTCGGGGTCGTCGTAGCCAAAGTCAGGGCGAGCTTCCTGGCAGCCATAATAGGGGGCTACTTTGAGGCCGTTGAGCGGTCGCTTGACCTTGCTGGCAACGGTTTCCGGGGTGATATCATTAACTATTACTTCCAGCAGGAGCCTTACCCGTACATTACCGTTATACTCCAGATTGGCAACGGCTAAAGCTTCGTTTATCTGGCTCATTAACTGGGGGTTTTCTTTCAGGTGTAAATTAGCTTTGGCGAGGGTGACGAAGCAGGAACTGCAAGGTGTAACCAGGTCAAGCCCTGTTTTTTCCGCCAGGGCTAAATTTCGGGCGGCTACAGCCAGCGCCTCTATTTCTTCCAGTGAGCCATATGGAGTTGAGCCACAGCAATTCCAATCCTCAAGCTCTATAAGCTCCATGTCCATAAGTTTGGCTATTGCCAGAGCCGAGATGCCAAGCCCCGCTGCCGTAGCCTCGGACGAACAACCGGGATAATATGCATAATATTTCATAAGCTACCTCTAACCTCTTTAAATTTTTGGATGATTTGGGACAGGTCGTCTCTGCCTTTAATCTTTTTGGGTAGCAACGGCAAGCGTTTGTGGGAAAATAGCTTGAGGCCGACGGGCAGTGACTTGAGAGCGGCGAAGGGGTTGGTCCGCATGTAATAGCGGAGCATAACACCAAATTCATGGACTCGCCCGTTGCTCCTGATGGATTTGATGAAGTTCCGGTACATGATGGGAGCACGAGCACCTTTGCCATTGTAGCCGTTCTTGTTTGCCAGGTACTCCAGGACGTGAAACAGGTCAGTTGGCTTGACGCCGCGGGGGCAACGCACTGTACAGAAGTAGCAGGAGAGGCAATTCCACATAGCGCTGCTGGACAGGACTTCGTCGCGCATTCCTGCCCGAATCATAGCAATGATTCCTGAAGGGGTGTATTCCCACCTGGTAGCGCTGGGGCAGGATGCGGTACAGGTACCGCACTGAATACAGATACGGATGCCCTCGCCGCCAGGAACTTGACTGACCTCATCTACGAAAGTAGTGGCTTTTGTCTTATTTTCCATTGAACCTCCTTATCATTGGATAGTTCATCACCCAGTTTACTGGGATAACTTTCGTATGGATTTTAACGCAGGAAAAACCGCAAAAAAGGGGGTTTAATCCCCTTTTCTGATGCTTATATATTCACTGACGGCTTTCCTCTGCCACCATTCAAGGTATCATATTTAGCGATTCATTGTCAAACCATTTTTCGGGTTGTGTTTTAAGGGAATAGCAGGTAGTTTTTTTGTCGGGAACAGATAAGTATACCGGCTGGACGTAGGGAGGCACTTCACCCGTATTGAGCAGGCTTTAAATAAAGGAATTTAAACTTACTTGGCACAGCTTTCAATATAGTTGACGAAGTCAGCTATAGTCGTAAACTCCTGCATCCTGTCAAAGTCAATCTCAATGTTGAAGGCATTTTCCACAGCCACGATAATCTGTACCCAGTGCAGTGAATCGGCTTTTATGTCCTTTAAAGCTGTCTCAGGACTTATTTCAGCTGAACTGCCGTGGGTAATTCTGGCTATTATTTTCTTTACTTCGTCCAGAGTAGACATCACGCCTCCTCTTAAAGCTCTTATTAAAACTGCCTCCTGGCACTTACTGGGCTGAGATAGTTTTTTGAGCTTTCTCTAATTCGCTTCGGAGTGTATCAACGAATTTAGTCTCAACAGCAAGCTTGGCATGCTTGATGGTGCCGGCAATCTGGGGAGCATGACTGGCACCATGGGCAACGGCGGCAACACCATCCACACCCAATAGGGGACCACCACCCATTACCACCGCCGGGCTCATCAGCCGGTACAGTTTATTGGTAGTGCTCTCCAGGTCTGCTGCTGAGAGGTTGGCTTTCAGTTCCTCGGCGAGCCAGTGCTTTACCGTTCTGCCCAGTCCCTCGCATAACTTGATAACTATGTTACCGATAAAGCCGTCGCAGACGATAACATTGGCTTTGCCAAAAGCGATGTCCATGCCCTCCACATTGCCGATAAAGTTCAGCCCGCTTTTCTTGAGGAGAGGGTAAGCTTCTTTAGCCAAATCATTACCCTTTCCCTCCTCAGCTCCCACGTTTAGGAGTCCCACGGTTGGGTTATCAATATTGAGGAAACTCCGGGCATAGACGCAACCGGCTACGGCAAAATTGACCAGTTGATAGGGCTGGCAGCCGACATTGGCGCCGAGGTCCAGCAACACTGTCCTGGGTGCCAGACCCAGGAATGGGCCCCCGGCTACCGGACGTTCTATACCGGGTAAAGTACCCAGATATTGCAGGGCGCAGACCATGAGGGCACCGGTTGAGCCGGCACTGACAATGGCATCGGCCTCTCCCTCCTTGACCAATCGGGTGGCTACTGCCATTGAGCTGTTTGGTTTGCGCATGACGGCGATGGCTGGCTGCTCCCCGTCCTCGATTAACTCGCTGGCTTCAACCAGGCGAACCGGTAGGTTGGTGATATCAGCTTTACTGGTTTCCTTCTCAATTTCTGCCCTGGGACCGACCAGTATAATTTCCACACCCAAATCCCTGGCTGCCTGGATAGCGCCACTGACTATCTCCCCGGGGGCAAAGTCGCCGCCCATAGCATCAACCGCCACCCTTACTCTCTGGCTGGAATTACTTGACTCTCCCATAATTCCTCCTTTTCCTACCAGGTATGGCTTATTGCGTCTTTCGGGCAGACGCTATGACAATTTGCCTCAAGGTTACCACGGCAGGTGTTAAACCCCGGGCACTTGAAGGCCAGCTTTTTCCTCACCGTTTCTTTTACCCTGGCTTTCGGCTGGCCATTATCATTCGGAGTTACTTCAAATATTTCGGAGGGGCAGACCGGCACACATTCCCCGCAGCCGTCACATCGGCTGGTGTCAATGGTAATGAAATAGTTACCGGTGCCATCGGAGTAGCCATAATGAATCTTGAACTCTTCTCTGGTGCCAATGCCCTGGTATCTTTCGGCGGCAAACAGAGCCGCACCAATGGCACCTACCAGCTGCGGGTCTTCGCAGAGTAACGGCTCCATGCCAACTTTTTTCTGGAGTTCGGCTACCATCCCTTTGTTTTTGGCAATACCACCGGTGATGCTGAACTCCTTCTCTATTGAGACCCGCTTGAGGAGGTTGAGGCAGCGGGTAGCTATGGCTTCATTCAAACCGGCCAGGATGTCGCTTTTGCTTACTCCTCTCCTCAGATTCTCAATAGCTTCGGTTTTAGCGAAGACGGCACAGATGGTGTTAAAAGGTATTGCCTTCTCTGACCTGAGGGCGACATCTCCGATATCTTCCAGGGGGAGGTTCAGCACCTCAGCTATCATCTCAAGGAACCGGCCGGTGCCGCCGGCACATTTATCATTCATAATGAAGCTGGTTACCCGGCCTTCGGCATCGCAATTGATTGCCTTGCAATCCTGCCCGCCCATATCCATGATAGTTCTTACCGAAGGGAAGTACCAGCTGATGCCTTTAGCATGGCAGCTTATCTCGGAGATATTCTCGTTGGCGAAGGGGACAAGCACCCTGCCGTAACCGGTAGCCACAATGTATTGAATATCGTTAAGAGATAGGCCAGTTCCTTCCAGCACCTTTTCCATTGTCATCCGGGAAGTCTTTACACTCTCGGGGCCGGTATCACAGATTACCGATGAGATAATGGCGCCGTCATTCATTACTGCGGCTTTGGCGGCTCGCGAACCGATATCTATACCGGCAACTATCATCTAGCTGGCACCTTTCCCTATGTTCTCTTGGGCAATAACGGCGGCACCCAGTGCGGCAGCTATTTGCGGCATTTCGGGCACCAGGACTTCAACGCCCAGCTCTGCCTCCAGGATTTTCACCAGGCCACTGTTCAGAGCCACCCCACCAATGACGGCGACGTCCTTCTCAATACCGATTCTCTTGCACATTGATATGATGCGGGTCACCACGGAAAAGTAGATGCCGGCGACGATATCTTCTCTGGGAGTGGGTGGTTCGCGGTGCACGTGAGATATCACCTCGGATTCAGCAAACACGGCACAGGTGCTGGCAATATCAGCTCTGGACTTAGCCTGAAGAGAGAGTTTTGCCATCTCTTCCAGGGGCATCTGCATCAACTTGGCCATCTGCTGCAGGAAGATGCCGGTGCCGGCGGCACATTTATCCTGGTTTATCCAGTCGTTGAGGCGTCCCCGGTCGTTCACCTTGATGACAGTGCTGCTCTCGGCGCCCATATCTATCGCCAATCGGACCGAGGGATACAGGTGATGGATTCCTCGAGCCAGGCAGGTGGTGAGAGATTTCGGTTGCTGACTGAGTGAAACCGATTTTCCACCCGCGCCGGTAGAGACAATATAAAAATCATCGGTGGAGCTTATCCCGGCCTGATTTAGAGTC
>Ga0307380_10009141_pt1 | contig 12611 bp, 12 predicted proteins | sample UN3MG_FD_202239 | JGI IMG/M metagenome (GOLD analysis project Ga0307380, IMG submission 202239) | Soil microbial communities from Risofladan, Vaasa, Finland - UN-3 | ecosystem: Environmental > Terrestrial > Soil > Coastal area > Acid sulfate soil | place: Finland: Risofladan, Vaasa | collected... | reverse complement strand
TGAATAGAGCACATAACCAATCGCTCCACCTGCCCGCTATTCCGCTGTGCTTCATTGCGGCAGGTGAGCTTGGTCGTTAGGCTGAGAATTAAAATGGAGTTGAAATTGTGTGGGTAAAATATACACTTGCAATCATTGGTTTTATTGTCTTTTTGATTATTATGTCTATCTGGATAAAATTCTAGGGACACTATACTAAATTGGGAAGAAGTTCTGAATACTTCCTAGGAATTCTTAATTGGGAATTAAATATAGTGTCCCCAGAACTAAAACTCTCAATTCAATCAAGTCTTTCAGTAAAAAAGGACGTATGATTTTTTATTTAATCTCAATATTTCTTGAATTATTGCAATAAGCTTTGATAGTATCTGTTTAAGCGGCAATATTTTCTGCAGGACACTGATGGTAAAAAGATGATGGTGAGGACAAAAATGTTTATATTTAATACGTTATTCCCCTTTTCGCTCAATCAGGATAATGCGATAGGAAGCGATAAATGCTGTATTTGCACAGGCAAAACGGCTGTATAATATATGTTAGGTGATAATATAAGATGACAGGAAATAACTTAATTAATTTTGGCGATCTTTCTAAGCCAGCAACAGTTCTGATTGAAAAAATATCTGACGCTATTGGTGGATATTTCAAGCCATATCAAATTAAGCGTGTTGCTAAAGCAGAGTCTGAAGCTGAAATAATTATGGCACAGTCTCAAATTAAAATCACAAAACTCCAGCGTCGTGCTCTCACACGATTCGTTGGGGAAGAAGCCATGAAGCAAAATAATATCGAAAAGATTACAGAGAAAGTAATTCCTCAATTAAAAGATTCTGCCAAACCAGAAAATATTGAAAATGATTGGATAACCAATTTCTTCGATAAATGTCGGATCATTTCAGATGATGAAATGCAATCATTATGGGCAAAAGTACTTTCAGGAGAAGCTAATTTGCCTGGTACATATTCCAAGAGGACAGTTAATTTTCTGGGATCTATTGATAAAGCAGATGCTTCTCTATTTACTGCCCTTTGTGGATTCGGTTGGCAAATCGGTGATATTGTCCCACTGATATTTGGTGTTCAGGAACAAATCTATAATAGTAAAGGAATTAATTTCAATACGTTAACTCATTTAGATGACATTGGACTTGTAAGTTTTAATAGCTTGGGCGGTTTTAAACGTTTGAAATTTCCCAAAAAAATTACAATTTATTACTATAGAACACCATTAAATATTGAATTCAAAAAAGAAACTGATAACGATTTTGGAATTGGGAAGGTACTCCTTACGAAGACAGGGCAACAATTAGCGCCTATTTGTGGCTCTCAATCCGTAGAGAATTTTCGAGATTACGTAGTGGAAAAATGGAAAAAAGAAGGTTTAATATTAAGTTAAATTTAATAAAAAACAACTAATAACTCAATCAACAGGAGCTAATCTGCCACCTCCGGCGTCGTCTTAGGCCGGTTATTTCGAATGTTAGATAGAATAAAGGGAGAATTATCAATATGGCGATTTACACTCCACGAGGGTTAAAGATCAGGCTTTCAGTCAACCATGTTTTTGCCTTGATTAAAAGGCTATATCCGGAGGTTGACGCCTTTAGAGTTCTGAAAACAACTGAAGGTATTGAGTCTCTCACCTCAATGGCCACATTTATTGCGGCTTTGACTTGTTTTTTATTGAAAGTAGACCCTCTCTATATAGGAATATCGGCATGTGTTGCTTATTTGATAATGACGTTCATTAATATGACAGGCTTTTACATTATTCCTGGTCTCGTTATGTTGGGCACTCTTTATAGCTATATTTCGGGTTTTAGTATTCTATTAATAGCTCTTCTAATTGTTGGATATTTCTTAGTAGGTTGGCAGGGGATTATTGCTTTTTTTATAGGAAAATTTTTGGGCTGGGCTATAAGCCAAGTTTTTGAACTTCAACAAATGAAAAAAATTAAAGAGATAGTTGGTGTTCCACTTACAGCTTCAGAACGAAGTTTTTTCAACGCTTACCGTATGCATGCCTCAAAACTTGGAAAATCATTGGATATTGATGTTTCTGATGAAGAATTGACAGAAGAAAATTGGAAACCAGCATTTGAAGATCTGGCAGTAAAATGGCCTGAAGTAGTGTCAAGATTCACCATTGAATAAACTCTATCTAACCAGCGGCTGAAATTCTAGGGACACTATACTGAATTGGGAAGAAGTTCTGAATACTTCCTAGGAATTCTTAATTTGGAGTTAAGTATAGTGTCTCCAAAACTCTCTATCTTCTTATGGCTCAACTGCTCTATGGAAGCGGACTCCGCCTTATGGAATGCATTCGCTTAAGAGTCAAAGAAATCGATTTTGCCAATAATTTGCTGATCATCCGCGCAGGAAAAGGAGAGAAGGACAGAACCATCATACTGCCGGATAAGATCAAGGAGTCTCTGAAAGCACATTTGCAGAGAATGAGGAAGATGCATGACCAGGATTTGGCGAAGGGATACGGGGGGGACCACGCTTCCCGATGCTCTGGAGAAAAAATGTCCGAATGCCAATAAAGAATGGGCCTGGCAATGGGTGTTCCCCTCAAAAAGCTTCGCTGTTCATTCTGTGAGCGGAAAGATCATGCGTCATCATATCCAACCCAGTACGCTCCAAAGGATGATTAAGGAGGCTTTAAGAAAATCAGGCATTTCAAAACCGGCAAGCTGTCACACGCTGCAGCATAGTTTTGCCACGCATTTTTTAGATGCCGGGAATAATATTCGAACGATTCAGGAACTTATGGGCCATAAAAATGTAAATACCACGATGATTTATACTCATGTGGCTCGAAAAAGTTATTCAGATATTTCCAGTCCCTTGGATAAGTTGTAGAGAACGACGCTAGCGATTAAGAGAAAATCTTCAAACTTATAGTCAAGGCAATGTCCTTCGAAATCCGACCGAATTGGATATTATGGAAGTCAAATATACAGCTTGCAATCTAATATGTATAATTTTAAAATAATACCGCAGTTTTGCAGGGATATTTGATGGAATTACTTAATATACGACGTTCTTAGGGATATTTTTGTATCAAATACAGCATGTTGTATATTAATAGTTAGGCATAAAAAATGGAGCACACTCAAAACATACCAGAATCCGTCATTCGCTTTCTCCGTTTTCTAACGGTCTCCACTGCTATTGACCGCATAGTTCTGTTTGGATCTCGCGCCTTCGGTGATAATGATCCGAGAGCTGATGTTGATATTGCAGTTTCGGCCCCCACGTTAAATCGGCTGCAATTCGCACGGTTCCGTGTAGCTGCATATGAAGCCCGAACGCTTTACTGGGTGTCATTGATTCATCTCGAAGAGACACCTGAGGTGCTTCGCAAACGAATCGAAGAACAAGGAGTCATTCTATATGATCGACAGAAAACTAAACGATAGCATATCCAATCTTGATCGCTCAATAACCAAGCTCGAAGATGCCATTAAGATCCCAAAGGATAGAGAACTTGTAGTGGAAGGTACAATTCATCGATTTGAGTACGTCATAGAACTCATGTGGAAGACACTCAAAAGAGCGCTCGAATATGAAGGCATATACCCTAAGACACCACGAGAAAGCCTCCGAGAGGCTTTCCAAATAGGATGGCTGAAAGACGAAGATATATGGCTTGATATGCTCGACAAGAGAAACACAACATCACATCTCTATCTTGACGAGGAGCTTGCGGAAGCAAACTACGAGGATATCAAAAAGGTTACACCAGTATTACGTGAAACACTTGATTATCTTAGGAAGCGATATACATAAAATGCCCAACAAGTCGCTCACCATGAGCTTGCTTAGCTGCTCGTGATTGCATAACTTTCTGTATTTGGGCGCAAGACAGGTTAGCTTTTCCGTTGGGTGACGAATATATATTCTGATGATTCAAAGAAACGATTTAAAAAAGATTGCACGTACGAGATTAAAGGATGCCGATATTTTAATGGCCTCAAAAAGGTATGATGGTGCGATATATCTATGTGGATACGCTATTGAATTGACATTAAAAGCAAAAATTTGCAGAACATTAAAATGGCAAGGATATCCATCAAGTAATAAAGAATTTCAAAACTACCAAACCTTTCGTACACATGATTTGGATGTACTTTTACATCTGACAAGGATAGAAAAAACAATAAAAACAAATTATTTAGCAGAGTGGTCGGCCGTGGCTCACTGGAATCCCGCTGCACGATATCAACCTATAGGTACTGCTAATAAAAATGATGCCCAATTGATGATATTATCTGCTAAAATTTTGATTGGAAAAATATGAAAGAACTTATCGACAAATTAATAAAAGTTGAAAAAGATATATCAGACGAAAAAGGCCAGTTCCTTTTATTTGCATTATTTCTGCGAGAAGATGCACCGAATTTATGGGATTTAATGATAGCGGCTAATTGGGTTGAAAAGAACAAGGCCGAATCGTTAAAGTATATATCAGCTTATCTTAACAAGAATCTAAAACCAGATGAATTAATTAATTTGTCTCGGATCGTGCTTATTGACTCGGATAATCCTGCCCTTGGAGCTATTCATAAGGCAATTCATATTGAACACGGAAGCGCTGAAATTAAAGACAGCAATTTTTTTGGATTAAAGATTAAACATGCGCATTTGATTACTTCAAAACGTGAAAAAACACCCAACAAAGGCATTGAGTAGAACGATCCTAACGTCGCGACCTCTCATGCCTAGCGTTGGGTAGAACAATAAGAAAGGTTACATGAGCAAGAGCAGAAAACAACTCAGTAATCCTTTTTCGACCGGTAGCGGTGGCGGGCATTTCGAGGCATACGTTCAGGCTTCGTTCGTCGCACTCATGCTCACAGGCGGGTATGCGCCTTGTTTGCCGTGCTGGCCCATCAGCAAGATAAAGCTACAAGGGAAATTTGTCGGGTATGATACCGATGACCTGATCGTTTTTGTCGAGAAGTCAGGCAGTGACCAGAAGCGGAAGATTCTTGGTCAGATCAAGCATTCAATCAGCATCACTGAAAATGACAAAGTATTCGGCGAGGTTATTCAGTCTGCGTGGAACGACTATAACAATGCCAGCCTTTTTGCCAGAAATAACGATGTCATTGCCCTTATCACCGGTCCGTTAAGCGCAACAGATGTCAACGATGTACGTACCATTCTTGAATGGGCAAGGCACTCGGAAAACGCTGACGAATTTATCAAAAAAGTAGAACTGACTCATTTCAGCAGCCAGATAAAACAAAATAAGTTACAAGCCTTCAAAACAAATCTGAAAAATGCCAATGGTGGCAATCCCGTTTCAGACGACATTCTTTTTGAATTCCTGAAGCATTTTCACCTTCTTGGCTATGACTTGGACATCAAGGCCGGAGTCACTTTATCGCTACTTCATTCTCTGCTTGGTCAATATTCACAGGAGAATGCACAGTCGTTGTGGTCTCAACTCGTCGATGAGGTGCAATCTGCCAACAAGAACGCAGGCACCATTTCACCAGAGAGCCTTCCCGAGGATTTACAGACTGCTTTCAAGCAACGGGTCTATAAAGTTATCCCCAACGAGTTTTCAACTGGACAGTTGCCATCTGACAAGCTAGATTGGAATCAGAACGCACACGCGTCTGATCTGGCGATTGCCAATCTTCTTGGCGCATGGAATGAGAAAAGCGAAGCAGATCTCGGAATCCTTCGTCAACTGGTTAAAGAGGAGTACACCACTTGGATTCCCAGAATAAGGGAGATTCTGCAACTTCCAGAAAGTCCTGTTGTCCTGAAAAACGGGCGGTGGTGTGTTACCGAACGGAAGGGCTTGTGGATGGTATTGGGCGCAAGGCTTTTCGATGACAATTTGGACAACTTTAAGCAGTGTGTTGTCACCGTTCTGACAGAGCGCGATCCTCAATTTGATTTGCCTGTTGATGAACGCTATGCCGCCAGCATTCATGGGAAGGTGTTGACACATTCACCTGACCTTCGGAAGGGCATGGCTGAAAGCTTGGCACTTCTTGGTAGTCAGCCAGATGATTTGACCAACTGTTCACAGAATAAGCCAGAGACCATTGCAGTTTTGGCTGTTCGCAAAATATTTGAGACAGCGGACTGGGTGCTGTGGGGCAGTTTGAATAATCTGCTCCCGGTCTTGGCAGAGGCAGTCCCCGATGTGTTTTTAAACGCGGTTGAAAATGCGTTGCAACAATCTCCCTGCCCGTTCGATGAGCTTTTCTCGCAGGAAGGCAATGGCATCACCGGCGGGAACTATCTTACCGGGTTGCTTTGGGCGCTGGAAACACTCGCCTGGGAGGAGAAATTTCTTGTCCGCGTGAGCGTAATTCTTGGTGATCTTGCCTCCCATGACCCTGGCGGGAATTGGGCTAACCGACCTGCAAATTCCCTCACGACGATTTTGCTTCCGTGGCTTCCTCAAACCACGGCGTCTATCGATAAGCGGAAGGTTGTGCTGCAAACACTTCAAAAGGAGGTTCCGGCAGTTGCATGGAAGCTCTTGCTTAGCTTACTGCCAAATCAACACCAGATGTCGACGGGCGCTCATAAACCTTCATGGCGTAATACCATTCCCGATGACTGGGAAAAGGGTGTTACACAGCAGGAGTATTGGGAGCAGGTTTCCTTTTACGCTGAACTCGCGATTTCGATGGCAAGCCATGACATTGCAAAGATCAATGAACTTATTGGTTACCTCGACAACCTGCCAAAGCCTTCTTTCGACAAAATTTTGGAACACCTATCATCGAAAGCTGTTTGCAATCAACCAGAAGACGAACGTCTGGTGCTTTGGACTGGGCTGACTGAGTTTGCCGCGAAGCACAGACGCTTTTCCGATGCAAAATGGGCGCTGAGCTCTGGCATCATTTCAAAAATAGAGGCTGTTGCCGCAAAACTCGTTCCCAAAAATCCATTAAATCTCCATCGCAGGTTGTTTAGCTGTCGTGACTTCAATCTCTACGAAGAAAACGACAACTGGGAGGAACAGCGACAGAAGCTCGAAGAACGCCGTCACCAGGCAATAAAGAATATCTTGGCTTATGGCGGAATGGATTCGGTGATCCGCTTTGCTGAATCTGTTGAGTCGCCATCGCATGTCGGTCATTCCCTTGGTGTTATCGCCGAAGCGAAAATTGATGCGACCATACTTCCAGCACTTTTGGAAACAGAGAACAAGAAACTCGCACAATTTGCAAGCGGCTATGCCTGGAGTCGGCAATATAGTCATGGTTGGGCGTGGGTCGACGGATTGGATAAATCGGGCTGGTCAGTCACGCAAATCGGTCAGTTTTTAAGCTATATGCCCTTTACAGAGGAAGCCTGGAACCGAGCGACTGCGTGGCTTGGAGAGTCTGAAAGAGAGTACTGGAGCAGGACCAGCGCGAACCCGTATCACACAGATGGCGACATTGGAACTGCCATAGACAAGCTGATTGAGTACGGGAGACCTCATGCTGCCATCAATTGTTTACATAGAATGCTCCATGACAAACACCGGCTGGATAAGTCTCGAAGTGTGAAGGCCCTTCTTGCTGCTGTATCTTCAGCAGAACCTTCATACTCAATGGACGCATATTACATTGTTGAGATTGTAAAAGCTCTGCAAGATGACTCAGGCACTGATCCTGATGATCTTTTCCGGGTTGAGTGGGCATACCTGCCCTTACTGGATCAACATCGTGGTGCTTCACCGAAGCTGTTGGAAAATCGACTTGCTTCCGACTCTGCCTTTTTCTGTGAAGTGATTCGCCTTATTTATCGTTCAAAAAAGGAAGGTAAATCCAAAAAAGAGCCAAACGAACAAAATAAGTCCATTGCAACTAACGCGTGGAGACTCCTTCATGAATGGCGTACACCTCCAGGCCTACAACCTGATGGTACTTTTTCGGGGGAGCAATTCACACAGTGGCTTGAACATACCAAAAGTGCGTGTACTGAATCTGGACATCTTGAGGTGGCCCTTACACATCTTGGTCAAGTCCTGATATACTGTCCACCTGATCTGCAGGGGTTGTGGATAGATCAAACCGCTGCCGATGCCCTCAATGGAAAGGATGCCGAAGAAATGCGAAACGGTTTCTGCGTGGAGGTTTTCAATTCTCGAGGGGTTCACTGGGTTGACCCGACAGGGAAACCAGAACGAGAGCTTGCCGAACAGTACAGGCAAAAGGCCGACGAGGTTGAGAACGCAGGATATCAACGTTTTGCAGCTACACTCAGGGGGCTGTCGGAATCTTATGAACGTGATGCTGACCGAATTATCGCCGAACATAACGGGTCAGACATAGACAATGAGTGATAAAGCCTGCCCAACAAATCGTTCCAGCGGACGAGCTAAAGCGCGCCGCTGAACTCAATCGTTAGGCCGCACTCAGAATACCCTCAAGTCGTTCAATTGATTCCATTGTGATTACAAAGATGCCCATCTGCGAATTTGTTCATGATGTTGCGACCATGCCTCCCAACGCGCTCTCGCCCACTCCTGCACCAACTTCTCGTGTTCAAAGAAGTTTTTCGCGCGGCTTACATCAATGACTGTCGTTGCTTCCATGAACCTCGGAGGCTCTAGCCAAAAGAACTTCTCACTATGTGATACGGCTCTCCGAATAACCCGCAGTGCTTTTTCTGCATCAAAACCACGTTCCAGTACAAAATAAAGACTTATCAAGTGTACGGCAACCGATTGGCTAGTCTGCCTCAATGGCACTCCAGGATATTGGACACAATAGGCATCCACTGTCAAGCGGTGCACTGCCCGATAGTGATTATCATCAACAACATCTTTGGCGGAATTGAACTCTTTGGCAAGTATTTCACCATAAATCGCCCAACAACCCGCTGATGCACCTAGATACTTTTGAGTAACACCATCTATATCCGCCACCAGCGCACCACACCCGACGCATTTTATAAGATTCTCTGAAATCATCTTGTCTGAAAACTACTCCTGTATACTTGAGTTTTAAGGACGGAGTGTGCGGCCTAAGGCCGCGGGTAACTGGCGAGGCCTAAAAACCTGCCACTAAGGCTACCGACGTTTTCCGGGTCCAGTTCACCCGCTTGTTAGCGATTATTTGCACTTGCTCGAATCAAGAAACGCATGAATGAGCATGTCATTTCAAAGATGATTTCTATTTCGTTCTCAATTACAGCATCATCATGCTTGACGTATGTGTTTTGGTATTTCGTGTAGTAATTGATCAGCTTTTGAAACATGTTGCTAAGTTCTTTCGAGCAGCCACTCGCTTTCAAAAATGGCCCGAGATCCGCTATCTGGTTCTCCAATGATCTATTATTTTGCAGCAACATTTGAGTTAGTTTTTCGAGCGAAAGTCGTATGTCATCGAGCAAGTTGCGCAGGAATAGTTTGTTTTCTAGTTTCATCAATGCTGTCTCATATAGCTTTAATGAATCTGGATAATCTGCTAACCAGTGGCGTGTATGTTCAATAAGTACCGTGTCAATTGTCTTCTCGGGCGGTGTTACAAGAAGATGCCCATATCTTGATATGATCTTATAACACAGATTTTTGACTTCCGCATTATCTTTGAATTGAGGCAATTGACAAAGCTCATTGAGTATTTGAATTTGCTGCTCAGGATTGAACGAACGTAAATTCCTGCGGAGTGCCGTTCTCTTATTTGGGACTGATTGGGGGAAGGGATAATCCGGATAAGGAATGTTTACACCATAATCGAACGCGTACGCACTAAGATGCTCGACTATTTTGGAGCCGGAAAGCCCGGTGTTTGTATCACCGAGTATTTCGCAAGCATGATTAACAAAAGCTGTGGGAACCATTTATTGTCTTCCTTTCTGTAGCTAACATATATTAGACTGCCAATTCACCTGAGCAAATGCGGTTTTTAGGGCAATCTATTACGATATATTGCCCACTCGCAATATAAATCAAGCAATTGAAAAAACAACAATTACAAAAGAAAATTAACCTTTCATCATATCAGTTCTGCAGAAAATATTGCCGCCTAAACAGATACTATCAAAGCTTATTGCAATAATTCAAGAAATATTTGAGAGGGATCTTCTGGTTCCTATTTCAGTCTGTCGGCAGGACTCAATACTCCTCGAGCTCCTCGATTCAAGACATGTGTATATATCATTGTTGTTCGAACATCCTTGCTCACCAGTATTAGAGTTTCTTAATCGTTTGGATGCAGGAAATACATATTGCCAATTCCAGTCTTTGATTCTTTAATCACTTTCCAATTTTATTTTATAATCACATTCCATAAATCCTCCATGATATCTAATTCGTCAGATATACAGCTTGCTGTATAACAAGGATATTGATAAAATATTACTGCAAATTAAGAATATTTTTAGAGGGATTTATAATATTTAGACGCTTCTACAGCTGTATTTTTCGCAAAATATAGCATGCAGTATAGTAATTGTTATAAGTAAAAAATGAATAAAAATATCAATAAATTTGAAAATTTCATGGATGGCTTTACAGCTGCAGTGCAATTAGTGCAGCGTGCTGGTGAAAATGGATTCTTTATTGAATACACTTGTTTGGTTGCTTCTATCATTGATGGCTTACTCCGTATAGGCTTAATACTTCAGCATCAGCTTGAAACAAAAGGTGAAGAAATCCTTGATTCATTATTATTCCAATCAAATGAAGATAAAATAATCTCTGAAAGGCAAATATTTAAAATGGCTCTTGATAAAAAAGTAATTCCCGAAAAATTATTTAATGATTTAGGAGACCTCTATAAACAGCGAAATCGAGTGGTTCACCGTTATATTATAAGTGACGTATCAACTAAAGATGTCTTAAATATAGGAATTCAATATGAACAAATAAAATATTTGGTTTCTGAATGTGTAAAGAAACTGGAAGATGGACAAATTCAAATAGGCGTAGGTATGACAAGGGCAGGAAAAAACACACCAGAAGAAAATTTACTTAAAACATTAAATGAAATGAGTGCAAAAAAGCATAATGATGCTGTTCTTAATCATGCTTTAAAAAAACAAAATTAGCTTATAACAATTCAATCAACCGGATTTTTTCCGCGGCTTCGACGCATCAAAAGCCGGTTATTTCAAATGTTATATAGACTAGGAGAAGCATTTTGGAAGAATACGTTGCCGAGATTTTGAGGAAACTTCAGACAGCATCAACAAAAGAGGAGATTGAGTTAGTACTCGCAACCTTCAATGCCTCGGTGAGCCCTGAAATTTGCCAGAAAGCCAAGGACAAAGCAACTGCCAGGCTCTTATCCAAGCGGTTCACAAAGTACCATAAAGTTCTTGTTGATTTGATCTATCACTCCATACCGTTAGTCGATGCAGATACTCAGAAGGAACGATACAATCAGTATCAAGAATTACTCTTTCATGCTGAGATGATTTGGGAGGACTCCGTAGCGCTCTTCAAACGTGGACGCTATGCGACAGCACTAGCACTCGCGATAGTGTCGCTGGAGGAAGCGGGGAAGATCAGCGCAGCTCGCTTTCACATAGTTCTACCTCAGGAAACTTTAGCTCGCATTCGGGATGAGGCTAGAGAGCGTTGCCGCCGTGGAAATCCCTTTTTTGACCATTCCAAGAAGCACCTCTTGGCAGCAGGCGGTGGTGCGCTGATAAACGCTAGGCTTGATAGAATTTTCGGACTCGATACAGTCTTAGAGTTTCTGGATGATGTGGAGGCTGGGCGTATAGAGCATTTGAGACAGTCGGCTCTCTATGTCGATGTGGACGATGATGGTAGACGACTTCCTCATGAGTTGATCTCCAAAGAACAGGCAACTCGATACGTGGTCTTGGCCGGTGAGTGTCTGGCAGAGATTCTCGGATTCGTGCCAGAAGAGTGGAAGCGCCTATTGACCAAAGTGAAGCAATTTGAAGAGGAAATCGGCATTAGTGCAGAGTAGTTAGGTCATATAACACGCCGATTCAATCGACCGGCTACGCCAGCGAGTGATCGCCAAATCGTTAGGTTTTTTTTGCGGCGTGCAGCATGATTTTCTGGATGCGGGGGACAATCTCGTCGATGTCATCGATGATGCCCTCACGCAGCAGCATGTTATCAAGCAGCTGCAAAGACAGGAATTTTAATTCGGTTGATTCAGGTTTGGCTTTATGAATACGTACCATTTCCTTGATTAGTGCATTATCCGGATTTATTTCAAAGACTTTCTTGGAATAAGAATAATCTTTGTTGACCATTTTTATTACTTTTTCCATCTGGGCAGAAGGCGCGTCTGAAGGGTGAACAAGCATACATGGACTTTTCACTAATCTGCTGGAAACCCTGACATCAGCGATTTTTTCTCCATATAATTTTTTAAGATATGTGATAAAATTTTCTATATTTTCAGTTTGTTCTTTGTTTTTTCCTTCTTCTTCTTTCTTGTCCAGCTTGATGTCCGCACTTTCGGCCATTGTAAACTTTTTATCCGCATAATCCTTTAAATGTTCAATTACGAACTCATCCAGCGTGTCGTCCAGGTAAAGCACTTCGATGTCCTTTTTCTTGAAAGCCTCGAGGGCGGGATTCTTTTCGATGGATTCTATGTCGAGTCCGGCAGCGTAGTAGATTTCCTTCTGGTCTTCCTCCATTC
>Ga0307380_10009140_pt1 | contig 12613 bp, 8 predicted proteins | sample UN3MG_FD_202239 | JGI IMG/M metagenome (GOLD analysis project Ga0307380, IMG submission 202239) | Soil microbial communities from Risofladan, Vaasa, Finland - UN-3 | ecosystem: Environmental > Terrestrial > Soil > Coastal area > Acid sulfate soil | place: Finland: Risofladan, Vaasa | collected... | reverse complement strand
GTTCAGCGGATCATGTCCAAGGCGGCGGATCGGCCGGTGCGTTTCCTGATCGACCGACAGGGCGGTCGGTTGCGCTACACGCAGCAGTTGCTGACGGCGTTCGTGGGGTACGAGCTGCAGATTCTGGAGGAAACGCGGGAGCGCAGCACGTACCGGCTGACGCGTTCGCCGACGACGCACCACATCGAGTTCGCGACCAGCGGCGAGGACCATCACCTGCCCGTTGCGCTGGCCAGTATTTACAGCAAGTACCTGCGCGAACTGTTCATGCGCGGGCTGAACCGGTACTGGTGCGAGCGGGTGAAGTCGCTGAAGCCGACCGCGGGGTACTACACCGATGGTTGCCGCTTCCTGAAAGACATCGGTACGGCCGTGGACCGCCAGGGCGTGGACCGAAACATCCTGGTTCGGCAGCGATAGACCGGCGACGGGGAAGGTCTGGTGCCGTGTGGCGGGCGGCCGGCGGACGGGTCGGATGGGCTGGTTTGACACCCGCGGCGGTGGATGATAGGTTCCCGACCACTGGTGAAGGAGCGACGCGGCATGTCCACACAACAGTGGTCAGAACACATCGTCCTGACGGAGTTGCAGGATGATCCGGCCTTCAGCGACGATCTGGCCACGCTGATCGAACAGGTGGAGAAGAATTCGAGCCTGGACGTGCTGCTGAACCTGGCCCACGTCAATTACGTGAACTCGTCGAACCTGGCCAAGCTGCTTCGGCTGCGGAAGGTGGTCACCATCACGAACGGGCGCCGGCTGATCCTGTGTTCGGTGAACACGCACGTCTGGGGTCTGTTCCTGACGACGGGCCTGAACAAGACCTTCGAGTTCGCGGACGACGTTTCGCTGGGGTTGACTGACCTGCAGATCGGCCGCCCACCCGAGAAGAACAAGGGCAAGTGATACCGTTTACGGTCTGTTCATGCCGATTGGGTGCCCCTCGATCCGGCGCGTCCGGGGCGACACAGCCCGCGCGAGCTGAAGCTCGCGGCTCGTGAATCGGTGAACTCATCCCGGGACTGGTGTTGTTCGTTTCCGGACGGTATCAGCGAACCACGTCTGTGCTACGGTAGCGCCAGGTTGCCCAGTGCCAGCGGGTCGTAGACGTTCTGCTCGGCGCCCGACCAGTTGGAGAACTCCTGCTGGCGCTGGTCGAAGCGGGTGAGATTGAGACCCCAGACGGTGCCGCGACCCAGGCGGGCGCCGAAGGCATCCAGGGGGACTCGCACTTCAGCGGCCCATCGGTCGGAGTGGACTCGGACGGCCACGCGGACGTCGGCCGCCCAGGGCGCCCGAGCGCCGGTCGGCGGATCGGTGCCGATGCCGCGTTCGCAGGACCAGCCGGAGGGTTTGACACCGATGTGGAACAGGTCCGAGGTGGATCGTGTGCCGGTGTTGGTCGGATCGATCAGGATCTCGACCAGCTCGTCGCCGACGGGCACACCGTCGTCATAACGCACGAAACTGCGCTGTTGTCGCGGGAGGGCACCGCCGTCGGCCACGGCGCAGTCGAAGCCGAAATAGAGGGCCTGGCCGTCGGTGGCCACAAAACAGCGGGTGGCGTGGGTGGGGCGCGATTGAGGCAGGCGTGGGTTCTCGGCGTCCTCGCCGACGATGAGGACGAAGTCCTCGGCGGCGTTGCCGACCGCGATGGGCCAATCGGACAGGTCGCCGTCCACCGCCAACGGAGCACGGAGCGGATGAGCCGCCAACGAGCAGAGGCGGGCGGAGAAGCGATAGGTGCGGGGCTCGGAGGTCTCCAGCACCAGCGGCAGGTAGCGGACGGCGCCGGCCTCGGTTTCCAGCACGGCCGCGGTTGCCCGCAGGGTCAGGCGGCGGGAAGCCTGGGGGGCGATCTCGGGCAGCGGGACCTGCGGCGTCTGGGCGGTCCAGGTCAGCGGCAGTTCCTCGAAGGCCAGGTGTCCGGAGATGGGAGCGCGGGTTCGATTGGTCACGGTGACGGCGATGGCGACCTCGACGGCGCCAGCCATGGCAGGCCCGACCGGGCGGACGCGGACGCCGTCCACGTCGATCAGGACTCGGCGGGTGTATTCGATTAAGCGGCGCCACTGGACCGCGTTGGCCACGTCTTCGGCGCGGTCGGATCGACCGGCGGCGGGCTCGTCGTCCAGGCGTCCGCGTCGGACGCGGCGGACGATCTCGTCGGCCAGGATTCGGCGGGCGGCGGACCACAGCTCGGGGTCTTCGGTCCATCCTCCCCAGACGCCGTCGGCGAAGTGGGCCCCGTAGGCAGCGACGCCGGCGCGCGGGGCGAGCGACTCGGTGAGGGTCGAGGCCAGGTGGTCCAGGCCCAGTTCAGAGGCCAGGGTCAGGTAGGCGGCGTCCTGCATGGATCGCCGCAGTCGCTTGAGGCGGACCGAGGGGATCGGTGACGACAGGCCGCAGAACCGGCCGGGATAGATGATCGGTGCCACTCTGTTGTCACAGCATGCCTGCGGCGTGACCGCGCGGCGGTCGTCGGGCCAGTGGTCGGCCGGTCCGAGTTGGACGGCCTCGATGCCGTTGGCCCGGGCCTGCCAGGCGATGACCCGGACGTCGGCCGGGCGGGCGTACTGCTCGATTGAGCCGCTGAAGGGAGGTCGGTCCAACCGCCAGAAGGCGTGCTTGCCGCGCATGCGTTCCTGTCGCATCCGGGCCGGGTCGAAGAACTGGGCCGGTGGCGACCAGATGTCCACGAAGCTGCCGACGTCCTCCCAGGCGAAGCCCTCCCAGCCGTAGAGTGCGGCGTCCTGGGGGAAGACCTCGGCCAGGGTGCGCAGTTGCGAATCGGCCCCGCGGGCGATCCGGCCGAAATGACGGATCGCGGCGTAGGCCTCCGCGCCCGGCGATGAGGCGTAGGGCAGCCGGACGAAGGAACGGTCGAGCCAGCCGCGCTCGGCAAAATGTTGAGCGCAGGCGGTGAGGTACTGGCGGGCCATCCTGGAGTAGGTCGGCGAGGTCAAGGCGCCGTGTTCCGGCGGCGGCGGGAAGGACTCGTCGAAGGGGATGCGCCACATCGGCAGAGGGCGGCGATCGTGGAACGCCTCACCATTGAGGAGGCTACCCACGACGCGATCGTAGTCGGTCCAATCGACGGTGACCTGGCCGTCGCCTTCGATCTGTACGACGGGCGTGAGTTTGGTGAGCAGGGGCGTGACCTGGTGGCTCCACAGCAGGCGGCAGGTGGTGTAGAGCAGGTCGTCGAGCTGGGGGCCTTGCGGGCCGGCGCCCCACTCGCGCAGAGGGGCAGCCGCCCGGCCGCCGTCGGTCAGGTGACGGGCGAACAGGCTCTGGTGATCGAGGTCGGCCAGCAGGACAACATTGGGCTCGGGCAGCACGAAGGGCCAGACGGTGACGCGCAGGCCGATCGACTGGACGGTCTCGTCACCGGCCGTGGCGGTCAGGTCTCCCTGGTAGGTGCCTGGGGCCGTGCCTTTGGGAATGTGGATATCCACCCAGAGCGTGAGTGGGTCGCGGGTGGAGAGCTTCGCGGGCAGGCCGCCTTTGGGGGCGTTGACGGGAATCAGCACGTCCGGGACGCGGGAGACGCGGTGCTGTGGAGCGATGCCGCGGATGTGCCAGCCGGGCAAGGGGCCGAGTTCGACCTCATCCACGCGATAGAGGGTGACGGCGTTGGCGGGGATTCGCCCGTCGCCGCTGCGCAGGTCGCCGGGCTCGACGGTCAGGCCGTTGATGGTGCGGTCTCTGGCGGACAATACGAGGCAGAAGCTGAGCGTCTCGTCGATGGCGCCGGCCAGTGTGATTCGACCCTGCTGGGCGTCGTAGAGATCGGTGACGCGGCCGGCGGAGGCGGCGTCGAGCCCGCCGTAGACCTCCTCGCCGGCCCAGACGTCGAGGCGGCCGGCAGGACCCCAGGCGCAGCCGGTGAGCGGGACGGCTGCGATGCACAGGCATAGTGCGGCGCAAAGACGCATGGCGCGGTCATCCTACCGGGGGTGATGACGGCGGGCCACCTTGGGAGGACGGGGCTCGACCGGCCGGGTACGTGACATGTCGGGCGGGTGAATGAAGTGTTCCCCGGGTTGGGCGTCGTCCATGGCGCCCGTGTTTCACCCGCGGCTGGATTCCGCCGCCCGCTCCGGGGCGGACTTCCTCAACGACGGCTTCCACGGGTTGCGCTTCGCCCGCCCATCGGCGGGTGGGCTTCGCCCATGCTGACCGTGCTCCACCCGTGGCCACATTCCGCCGGCCCTCCGGGCCGGCACCCGTCCCTTCGGGGCAAAACAAGCATCAGCGTTGGGCACGCGGCCGCCGAAGTCGGCCCCTCTGCCGGCCCCTTGCACGGCGCGTCTCGATGCAGAGGGCGAGGGCGCCGGTCACAGACCATCGCCCGCGCGAAGCGAATGCTCGTGTGGAGAGCACGCGCCCACCCTACACCCTGCGAGCATCTTGCCCTTTATTTACCCGATCCGTTCTCGGCCGTTCAGGTAGGGGCGGAGGGCCGAGGGGATGGTCACGGTGCCGTCTGCGTTCTGGTTGAGCTCGAGCAGGGAGATCAGGACGCGGGGCGAGGCGATCACCGTGTTGTTCAGCGTGTGGCAGTAGCGGACCTTGCGGTTGTTGTCGCGGTAGCGGAGCTTGAGGCGCCGGGCCTGGAACTCGTGGAAGCGGGAGGCCGAGTGCGTCTCGCCGTAGCTGTTCCGCGAGGGCATCCAGGTCTCGATGTCGAACTTCTGCACCTGGCCCTGGCCGAGGTCGCCGGTGCAGACGTTGACCACGCGATAGGGCAGCTCGAGGGTCCGCACGACGTCCTCGGCGTTGGCCAGGATTTCGTCGTGGTGCTCGCGGCTGACGTCCTCGTCGTTGCGACAGATGATGACCTGCTCGACCTTGTCGAAGAGGTGGATGCGGTACAGGCCGTAGGTGTCCTTGCCGCCGGCGCCGGCCTCTCGGCGGAAGCAGGTGCTCTGGGCGACGAGCTTGATGGGCAGGTCGTCCTCGGCCAGGATCTCGTCGCCGTGGTAAGCGGTGAGCGGCACCTCGGCCGTGCCCACCAGCGAGAGGCCGTCGCGCTCGCAGATGTAGGCCTGGTCGCGCCCGACGGGGAAGTAGCCGGTGCCGTACATGACTTCCTCGCGGACGAGGACCGGGACGCTCATGGGCACGAAGCCGCGCTGGACCATCATGTCAAAGGCCATACGCAGGACCGCCTGATGCAGCAGCGCTCCGTCGCCGCACAGGACATAGTTCCGCGAGCCGGCCAGGCGCACGCCGCGCTCGATGTCGATGATGCCCAGGTCGGCGCCGAGCTGGACGTGGTCCTTGGGCTCGAAGTCAAACTGCCGGATTTCGCCCCACTTGCGCAGCTCGACGTTGTCGGTCTCATCCCGGCCCACGGGCACGTCGGGGTGCGGCGGCTGGGGGATGAGCAGCATGAGCCGATCGAAGTCCTCAATGATGGGCTTCTCGCGCTCTTCCAGCTCCCTACGACGGGTCTTGCAGGCGTTGAGTTCGGCCTGGATTTCGCGAGCCTTGGCCGCGATGTTCTCCTTGCTCAAGCCGCCCTCGACGGCCCGCTTGTACCAGTCGGACTTGGGGTTGCGGTACAGGGCCAGTTGCTCGCCGCCTTCGCGGGACCGGGTGGCCAGGGCCTCGAGCTGTTGCTGCACCTCGACGCGCTGGCGGTCCACCTCAAGCAGCCGATCGACTTCGCAGTCGATGCGTTTGCTAGCGGCGGCCTGCTTGATCAGGTCGGCGTTCTGGCGGATGAATCTGATGTCGAGCATCGCGGCCTCATGGAGCCCTAGGGTTACGTCGCACGCCTTCGAATCGTCCCCCTTTTCTCCATAGCCGCGGCCGTGTCAAGCCCTGGGGGATGGGACGGTTTGTGCCCCACAGACGGTACAGCTACAGTGTGGGCGTCATGAGTTGCACGGTTGACGTGATCAGCATCGGGACGTTGAGCGCCAACCCGTTCTGGAACGAGCGGGGTCGGGTGCGGGCCGCCCACGCCACGACGACGCTGATCCGCGACGGCGGGCGCACGATTCTGGTGGACCCATCCGCGCCGGCGGAACTGCTGGCCCACCGGCTGGACGAGCGTTGCGGTCTGAAGCCCGGCCAGATCGACACCGTTTTCCTGACCAGTTTCCTGCCGGTTCATCGCCGGGCCCTGCCGCTGTTTGAAGACGCGGAATGGCTGCTCGGCGAAGCGGAGCGAGCGGCCGTCATCGCCCGCCTGACCAAGGCACTTGAAGAGGTCGAAGGGCCGGAGCCGGAGGCCGAATCCTCGCCGATGGAAATCGAGCAGGAACTGGCCATCGCCGGTCGCACCAAGGCGGCGCCGGAGCGGCTGACGCCGACGGTGCATCTGTTTCCCTGCCCCGGCCCGACGGTCGGATCGTGCGGTCTTCTGATCGCCGCGGTAAAGACGATCGTGGTGGCGGGCGACGCCGTGCTGACTCGCGGTCACCTGGAGGCCGGTCGTGTGTACGAGCGGTCGGTCGACCCGGCCCAGGCCCGCGAGTCGTTCACGGACATCGTCGAGATCGGCGATATCATCATTCCCGGACACGACAACCTGATCGTAACGTTCTAGCTACAACTTCGGACAACTGGTCCGGCGCGGGGCCGTGCGCTAAAATAGGGCACGTCGGGGCCGGAGTGGCCGGTCACGACCGGCAGCGTCGCAGAGCGTGGTGCGAATTCATGAGCAATCGCAGTATCGTCAGACAGTTCGGATTGATCTTCGTGATCACGTTTGCGGGCATCTTCGTGCTGCTGCAGACGGACCTGCTGAGCCACATGGCCTACACGGTGGAGAAAGGGCGGCTGCGGGCCTTGCGGGAGGCGATGCCGTCGGCCGAGGAGGTCGCCCGTGCGTCGCTGCCGGCGCGGGAGGTGGCCCAGTTGACGCTGCCGGCCGTCGTGTCCATCACGTCCGAGGGGCAGAGTTCGGCGTCGATGGTCGAACGGCTGCTCGAGGGCTGGGACGGGCCGGAGGACGGGGAAGGCCGCGACGAGGCCCGGCGCTGGCTGGAGGAGCACGTGGGGCCGCAGATCGGTGTCGGGAGCGGGTTTGTCATAGACGCCGAGGAAGGGCTGGTCCTGACCAACTACCACGTAATCGAGGGCGCGCAGACCATCCGGGTGATGCTCTCCGACGGACGGGAGGAACAGGCCCGCGTGGTGGGCACGGACCCGGACACGGATCTGGCCCTGATCGGGATCGATGCGGACCGGTTGCACGAACTGCCTCTGGCAGACAGCGGGCAAGTGGGGGTGGGCGACGACGTGTTCGCTCTGGGCAATCCGTTCGGGCTGGCCGGCTCGGTGAGCCGGGGGATCATCAGCGGGCGGGGGCGTTCCAGGGTCAGCGTGCAAGGCGCGGTGTACCAGGGTTTCCTGCAGACCGATGCGGTGATCAACCCGGGCAACAGCGGCGGGCCGTTGGTCAACCTGCGTGGTGAAGTGGTGGGCGTGAACACGGCCATCGCCACGCTGACGGGTCGATACGACGGCGTGGGTTTTGCGATACCCGCGTCACGGGTGGCCGAGGTCCTGCCGGCCCTGGTACGCGGCGAGAAGGTCAAGCGCGGGTTCCTGGGCGTTCTCCCTGTAGCGGTGGCCGAGGCACCCGAGTTAGCGGCTGAACTCGGATGGGAGGAATCGTCGGGCATCATTGTGGCCCGGGTGGTCCCGAACAGCGCCGCCGCGGAGGCAGGTTTGCGGGCAGACGACGTGATCCTGGAAATCGACGGCGTTCAGCAGAAGGAAATCCCGCCGTTCATGGAGACGCTGGCGCGGACGGCCCCTGGAAGCGCGATGTCGCTGAAGATCTGGCGCGGCGGGCGGACGATGGCCTTGCAGGTCACGCTCAGCGAGCGTCCCCAACGCTGACCGATAACACACCTCGGGCTGGTAGCCGCCCGGACCGGGCCCGGTTCAATGCAGCGCTGACATCGGGCGATAATCCGTCTAGGATGCCGCGTGCAACTGCGATGGTCTGTTCGCTCGCCCCATGTCGCGGCGGGACGGCATCCGGTCAGTCCCGTTGCCCCCTGAGGCTTTGCGGAGACTCCCCTTGAAGCGAGGTGGCGTCGTCGTCGTCATTGTGCTGGTCGGTATCGTGCTGGCCCTGGGTTACCGGTCGCTGCGCAGCGAGTCGCCGTCCGAGCCGGAGTCGCGGCCGCCGGCCAGGAAGGTCATCCTGATCGTGCTGGACACGGTTCGCGCGGACCGCCTGGGTTGTTACGGGAACGCGCTGGGGCTGACCCCGAACATCGACGAGTTCGCCCGCGGGGCGGTGCGGTTCGAGCAGGCCTTCGCGCACGCGCCGTGGACACTGCCGTCGATCGCATCGCTTCTGACCTCGCAACATCCACGGCAGCACGGTGCGGGGGGACAGCTCCCGCAGTTCCAGATGCTGCCGCCCGAGGCGGTTACCCTGGGCGAGGTGTTCCAACGCGCCGGCGTAGCAACGCACGCCATCGTCAACGTGCTGTTTCTGACCGAGCGGCTGGGTATGACCCAGGGCTTCGACACGGTGGACGCCGACGCGCCTGCCACCAACGTCAAAGTCCGCCGGGCCGAGCCCACCACCGACGCCGCCCTGGCCTGGCTGGAACAACACGGTGACGGGCCGTTCCTGTTGATGGTCCACTACTTCGACGCCCACCTGGTCTACGACCCGCCGGCGGTGTTCCGGGAACGATTCGCCGACGAGCGCGACCGTGACTCGACGGGCTATCTGTTCGGGACGATCCGGGAGATGAACGCCCTTCGCGCCGGGCGGCTGAGGCTGGACCGCGGGCGCGTCGAGCGTCTGAAGAAGCTGTACAACGGGGAAGTGGCCTACGTCGACGCCGAGGTCGGGCGACTGCTCGAAGGCATCTCGCAACAGGGGCTGGACGATGAGACCGTGGTGGTGATCACGGCCGACCACGGCGAGGAGTTTTTCGAGCACGGCGGGTTCGAGCACGGGCACACCCATTTCGACGAACTCCTGCACGTTCCACTGCTGATGAGGGCGCCCAATGTCAAGACGCGGGCCACGGTCAGTACGACGGTCCGGCAGATCGACGTGGCGCCGACGCTGTGCGAACTGACCGGCGTGGAGGCCGACCCCGACTTCGTCGGGCAGAGCCTGATGCCGTTGATGCAGGGGCGCGAGGAGGACGACCGGCCGGTGCTCAGCGAGGGGAACTTCTGGGGGTGGCGACGCGAGGCCTGGCGCGAGGGCGGCATGAAACTGATCCGCAGCTTCGCCCCCGCGGAGGTGCAGTTGTTCGACGTGCGGAACGATCCGGGCGAATTGATCGACCTGGCCGAGCGGGCGCCGGAACAACGCGACCGCATGGTGGAGGAGGTGAAGCTGGTCATCCGGGCGATGGCCACCGAGGCCGTCACCTCGAAGTCTCCGGTTCTCACCCAGGAGGAGATCGAGCACCTGGCGTCGCTGGGGTACCTTCAACTCCCGGAGGAAGAAGACGACGCGGAGCAGCCGTCGGAGGAGTGACTCCCCTACCGCGGCGGTTTGAGCCACAGTTTCAGGAGGAGTTGCGCGGCGGCCTTGTCGGGGATGGCGCAACCGCCGGACAGGTCGGGGTCGTAGTGCAGCGGCGGGCGGACGTTGGCCAGGCCGACGCAAGAGGGGCAGCCCTCCCGGCAGGGGCACTCCTCGACCAGTTCTCGGCAGAACCCCAGCAGCTCACCAAAGAAGCGATAGCCCTTCTCGGCGTATCCCAGGCCGCCGACGTAGCGGTCGTACAGGAAGGCGGCCGGTGTGCCGAGATTGGAGGAGTCCACCAGGCCGGAGACGTCTCGCCGATCACACATGGCCAGCATGGGCAGCGTGACGAGCAGCAGGTTGCGGACGCCGACCAGCCCGTCGATGGGCTTGTGCCCAGTGCGGGCGAGGTCCAGCATAGCCGCCTGCGGCGGGACGGCCCACAGGCCGGTGGTGGGGATGGTCAGAGCCGGGAGGTCCAGGGTTTCCTGCCCGATGTTCTCCAGGGTGTAGTACTTGATCTTCTTGAAGGCGACCGACTGCCATGAGACGTCCAGGCGTCCGAAGGACTTGGTGCCGCCGTTGAACTCCTCGTGTCGGTCGGTGTCGATGATCCGGGCCTGCGAGGAGAGGACGACCTGGGTGTAGTAGTCGACGTCGGTGGGCTCGACGCGGGCGATCTTACCGTCGTAGTCCAGCTCGCGTACCAGGTAGTTCCGCCCTTCGTGGAGGTAGATCGCGTTGGGGTAGACCAGTTCCAACGCGGAGATGGAGTCGATGTTGCCGATGGTGCGGGGCGCATCGGGCCCACTGGTGTCGACGATGGTGAAGGTCTCGTGGCCGATCATGCGTAGATCGACGCCGTGGTGCGGCAGGGCGCCGCTGGTGAGCTGGAAGCGGTAGGTGTCGCCCGACTCGAAGCGGTACCAGGATTCGTCGCCCGACTGCTCGGCCGCGAGGGTTGCGCAACGTTCCGTCACGCCCGGGCCGAAGTAGGCCTCGTCGTCCGGTGAAATGGGAAGCTCCGCGGCCGCACAGCGGAGTTGGTCGGCGAAGATCCGTTCGTTGTGCGGATCGATGGCCGCGTGCTCCGGGGATTGGCCGAAGAAGTACGCGGGGTGCCTCATGAGGAACTGGTCGATCGGATCGCTGTAGGCGATGAGGACGCAGAGGGAGTCCTCGCGCGTGCGCCCGGCACGGCCGGCCTGCTGCCAGGTGCTGCAGATGGTCCCGGGGAAGCCGACGATCAAGGCGGCGTCCAGGGAGCCCACGTCGATGCCCAGCTCGAGGGCGTTGGTGCTGCACACGCCCAGGAGCTTGCCGGAGAAGAGCTGCTTCTCGATCTGACGTCTTTCGGCGGGCAGATAGCCGCCACGGTAGGGGCGAACGCGCCCCGCCAGTTCGGGGTGCCGCCTTTGCAGGTTCTCGTGCAGGTACTTGTAGATCAGTTCGGCCGCCACGCGCGACCTGGCGAAGGTGATGGTCTGGCATCCCTCCACGATCAGCTCGTGCATCAGGTCCTGGCCCTCCATATTGGCCGATCGGCGTTCGAGCCGATCGTGGCCGACGAAGGGCGGGTTCCAGAACACGAAGCACTTTCTTCCGCGAGGCGAGCCGTCGTCGTCGATGACGGTGACGTCGCGGCCGATGAGCCGAGTGGCCAGTTCGCCGGGGTTGGCGATGGTTGCGCTGGAGGCGATGAAGACCGGCTCGCCGTGCGGTCGGCAGGCCCGCCGGAGCCGACGGATCACGCCGGCGACCTGTGACCCGAAGATGCCGCGGTAGCTGTGCAACTCGTCGATGACGACGTAGCGCAGATTGGTCAGGAAGCCCTCACGGGCCCAGCGGCCGTGCTGCGGGAGAATCGTGCTGTGCAGCATGTCGGGGTTGGTGAGGATGATGGAGGCGCCGGCTCGTGCGGCCTTGCGCCGACTCTGCGGCGTGTCACCATCGTAGGTGGAGGCCTTGATGTGAGCCAGGCGAGGGTCGGCGGCGATCAGTCGCTGCAAGGCGCCCAACTGGTCCTGGGCGAGGGCCTTGGTGGGGAACAGATACAGGGCCCGGGCGCCGGGGTCCTGCAGGAGCGCGCTGAGCACCGGCACGTTGTAGCAGAGGGTCTTTCCCGAGGCGGTGGAAGTCACGATCACCACGTCGCGCCCGGCGACGGCGGCATCGACGGCCGCCGCCTGGTGGGTATAGAGCCGCTCGATACCCAGGGAGGCCAGTGCATCGCGAATCGCCGGATGCAAAGGCGCGGACGGCTCGGCGAAGCGGGCCGGTCGAGCCGGCAGCTCCTCGAGGTGTACGATCTGGTCCCGGTAGCGTCTCGAGGCTCTGATGCGGGTGAGCAGGGATTCGACGTTCATGGCAGGCCGTCTCTTGGGGATGCTGCGCAAGCAGCAAGCTAGCCGTTGGCTGCGGAAACTTCCACCGGCCCTGCGCAAAGACAACCGGCCCGCGCTCACCCAAGGCGAACCGGCCGGTTGTCGTCAAGTCGGTGTGCTGGTCCATCTGCCGGCTGAACCGCCGGCAGACCGGGACCATGAAAGCGAGCCGCCCTACTCCTCGGGACAGAGCTGCTCGCCGGTCTCCTCGTCCGTCACGGTGATGGCATCGACCGGGCAGGCCTTGGCGGCCTCAAGGATCGTGTCGGCGTCATCGCCGGGGGGGTTCTTGACGCAGGCCTTGTCGTCGTCGTTCATCTCGAAGGTGTTCGGCGCTTCCTGGGCGCAGAGCCCGTCGCCGATGCATTCATCCTCGTTTACTTCGATCTTGAGCTTTTTTGCCATCAGGTCCTCTCCATTGCTTCGGTTGACCGGCGCTCTGCACCGGCCGATTCTCCCCGACTGACTCAACGGTCGGGCGCTCCCCGGCCGAACTTTCCAGGCAGGGAGTTTCGCGGCAAATCACGCGCCACACAAGAGGCATTTGCGGCATTGCCGCCCCGCGGTGGACCACGCTCAGTGGCCAAGCCCGGTCGGTTGTCGCCACGCGATGATGCCGTACAATGAGTCGTCGTCAGGGCCTCCAGACTGCTGATCCGGGAGACTGCCATGCTAGCCGAGATTTTCAGACTTCAAGCCGAACTAAACAAGAAGGTCGGCTTTGATACAGAGTCGCTTCACGACGAATTCGATCCAC
>Ga0307380_10009139_pt1 | contig 12613 bp, 10 predicted proteins | sample UN3MG_FD_202239 | JGI IMG/M metagenome (GOLD analysis project Ga0307380, IMG submission 202239) | Soil microbial communities from Risofladan, Vaasa, Finland - UN-3 | ecosystem: Environmental > Terrestrial > Soil > Coastal area > Acid sulfate soil | place: Finland: Risofladan, Vaasa | collected... | reverse complement strand
GAAGTGCATTCCTATTGTAGAAGCTCCACAACCTGCTGCAAGGAAAATCGCTGCGAACTTACACCTGAGCCGGCCGTCGCGCTGTACGTACACGTGCCCTTCTGCTTGGCCAAGTGCCGCTACTGCGATTTCTACTCGCTGCCTTTGAGCGAGGCGACGGCGGACATTTACGTTGAGGCCGCGCTAAGGGAGCTGGCCGGGAATCTCGAGTGCCTGAAGGTCCCGCTGTCGAGCGCATACCTGGGAGGCGGAACGCCAACCGTGCTCGGGCCAGAGTTGCTGCGCCGCCTCCTGGGGGCTGTTGGACCACTGGTGTCTGAGCAGACCGAGTTCAGTGTTGAGGCCAACCCGGGCACGGTGAGCCGCGCGCTTGCCGACACGCTCATCGACTGCCGCGTCAATCGCGTGACGCTCGGCGCGCAGTCATTCCAGCGGGGCGAGCTGGACACGCTTGGCCGCGCCCACGGCCCTGACCAGACAGCCGTCGCTGTGCAGGTGCTACGAGATGCGGGACTGGACAACGTTGGACTGGACCTGATCTATGGCATTCCCGGGCAGACGCCGGGAACCTGGCGCGAGTCACTTGGCACAGCCCTTCGACTCCAGCCGGAGCATATAAGCTGTTACGCCCTGAGCTTCGAAGACAACACGCCGCTTCGGGAGGACCTGCTCAACGGCCGCGTCGCCGAGATGGAGGATTCACTCCAGAGGGAGTGCTATCAGGCCGCTATCGAAATGACCCGGTCAGCTGGAATGGAGCACTACGAGATCTCGAACTTCGCCCGGCCCGGCCGGCGCTGCGCCAACAATACGACCTACTGGCTTAACCAGTCCTACCTGGGCATTGGCCCAGCGGCCGCCAGCTACATCCAGGGAACCCGACGGACCAACGCGCCGGACGTCTACGCGTACGTGCAGGCGATCCTCGGCAATCAACCGGCGCCGGCCACCAGGGAGACGCTTACACCAAGGATGTCCATGGCCGAGACCCTGATGCTTGGACTTCGACTGGTCGAGGGGGTTGACCGTAAAGGGTTCACCGCTCGCTTCGACCGGGACCCTCTGGCGGCATTCCCCCGCAGCATGACTCGCCACCTGCGCCTGGGCTCCCTGATCGTAACAGATTCGCACATAAGGATTTGCCCCGACTTCCTGTTCGTCGCTGACTCAATCCTCGCCGATATCCTGGCGGAAGCGGCAAGCTGAGGCAGGCAGGCACGGAACGCCCCTTCCCCTCGCCGCGCGACGCGCCACCAGCCTTCCGACCCGTGGGAATGCTCCGGGCAAACGGGCAAGGCCAGCAATAGCGATTACGGGGGTTTCGGTAGTCAAGCGTCGGCTTTGTCCTTCCGATAACAACTTCCGGTTCTGGCAGACGGCCCTACGATGGAGGTTGGCACAAGCTTCGACCTGATCGTACGTTACAAGTAGACGAGGTTTTGTCCGGCGGACAAAGGCAAACCGGTCGCGAGGCTGGGGCGCAAAGCGTAGAGTCCCCCGAGGACAGTCGCGCTGCCCGTGCGGAATGGGCGATGTACGGCGCCTCCCGCCTTGCGACCCCTGCCATGCCGACTTGCGGGCTACATCCTCGCCACGGAGTATGAGATGGGCGTCAGGATTACACGAGGCAGAACGCTACCTATCGGAGTGGACCTGGGTACCACTGCCGCGAAGCTCGCCCAGCTCAAGACCAGTGATGACGGCATTTCACTCCTGGGCGCGGGGGCCGTGGAGATCCCGCCCGAGGCGCGTCAGGACTTCGGCGCGCGTTTGGCCTTTCTGTCCGAAGGCATCCAGAAGGTGATGCGGTCCCACCAATTCAAGGGACGGCAGTCCGTCTTGGCCTTGCCCGCAAGAGACACGTTTATCCACCACGTCAAGGTACCCAAGCTGTCTCAGGAAGACACCGCCAAGGCCGTACGCTCAGAACTGCAAGGCAAGCTCCCGTGCCCGGTCAGCCAGTCAGTGGTCCGGCACGTTGTGGCCGGGGAAATCTACGGGGAGGGAGAAGCCAAACAGGAGGTGATAGCCGTATCGGTTCCGCGAGCGACTCTTGACGGCTATCTGACGATGGCCAAGCGAGCTCGCCTGGACGTTGTCGGAGTCAACGTCGAGTGCTGCGCGGTTGTGGAGTGCTTCTCGAGGCTGTTCCGTCGCAATGCGGATGCATCCCGCACAATCATGTTCGTGGACCTGGGCTGTTCGAGCACGCAAGTGGTGCTCTCCCACGGATGCCGGATCGCGTTCGCCCGCAACCTGTCCATCGGGGGTAATGATCTGGACAAGGCGGTGGCAGACGGAATGGACATACCGCCGGAGCAGGCCCACGCGATGCGCCGCGACCTGGAGGGCAACGGCAAGGACCAGGCAGTCGAGGACACTGTCTACCACCTTCTGGAAGGCCCGATCAATGCGCTCGTGGAACAGATCACCCAATGCCTGCGCTATCACGAATCGGTGTTCCGCAACCAAGGCATCGAGCGAGCCATATTTATGGGAGGGCAGGCGTACTACAAGCGTCTGTGTCAGACCATTGCCCAGCAACTGAACCTGCCCGCGCAGATCGCAGATCCCCTGATGCGGGTGAAGCGCCTGAACGGGGCCGGGCTTGAATACGGTCTGGACCGCAGGGAGCCGCAACCTGACTGGGCGGTCGCCGTCGGCCTGAGCCTGGGCACATTGGAGTCGGCCTGAGGACACTCATGAGTATCGTCAACCTGCTGCCGGATGACTACGTGCAGGGCCGAGCCAGGCGCCGCGCCAACACGGTGTGCCTGGTGCTGTTCGCGGTCGTCATGAGCGCCGTGACCGGGGCGGCAGTCGTTTCCCGGCAGAGCAGCGAGCACACCTGCCAGGTCCGCGACCAGGTCAACGCATCCTACGCTGAGGCCGCAAAGCTTATCGAGCAGATGCGGCAGCTACAGAGGCAGAGGGCAGTCCTTACCGCCAGGGCGGAACGCGCCGCGGCGCTCCAGGAACGAGTTCCAAGAAGCTACATCCTCGGCATCCTGACCAACGCCTGCCCGGATGGCGCCTCACTCTCGGCGGTCAAACTTGACACCAGCCTGGCCGACCAGAACGGGCAGCCCACCAAGTTCGACAGGGTGTCAATGCAGAGATCCGGCAAGGGCCGAGCCCTATCAGTGGGCTTGGTGGTCACCGGCCATGCTTGCACGGATGTGGACGTGGCCAAGTACATCGCCAACCTGGCCCGCAATCCCCTGTTGACATCCGTGGACCTGGTGTACAGCGAGGAGCGCGAGGTCAAGGCAGTGACGATGCGCGAGTTCCAGATTCGCCTTGAGGTGCTGCCCAACGTGGACGTTATCGATGTCATCAAACCCGGGCGAGACACAACAGGACAACAGCCACAGGCCCTGGCCAGTAGTGGAGGAAGACGATGAGACTCGGAGTGCGAGAGCTTGCCTTCGCCATACTGCTGATGGCCATCCCCCTGGGGGCGTGGTACTTGGTCTTTCGTCCGCGGAACGCCCGCGACGCGGAAATTCGCCGACAGATCGAGGCCAAGCAGGAGAAGCTCCGCGCAGTGAACCGCACCACGGCCGTCATTGGGGATCTCAAGAATGAGATCGCCGCCCTGGAACAGGCTATTGAGGTCTTTCGGTCGAAGCTGCCCAGCGACAAGGAGATCGACAAGGTCCTGAGGGAGCTCTGGCACATCGCCGAGAAGAATCAGCTCACCACCAAGAGCGTTCGCACGCTGCCCCGCACGCCGGAGAACATGCTGACCTCAGGCGGACCACACTCCGAACAGCCGATCAGCATGCAATTGGAAGGCGACTTCACCGGCTTCTACGGCTTCCTGCAGGCGGTCGAATGTCAGCCGCGGATCATGAGGATACGGAGCATGACCCTAAGCAAGCCGGCGAAAGGCGCTGAGGGTGCCGTGCAAGCAACCCTAGTGATGTCCATATTCTTCGAGCCCAGCGGGGAGGAGGGGTGACCCATGGCAGAGGACACCCTCAAACTGAAGGCCGATAGCAGGTTCCCGGCGGACGAGGGCGGGAATGAGTTCGTGCCCGAGGCGACAGATGATGCCGAACTGCGAGATCGCCCGTCCAGGGGGTTGGGCAGCGTGGTCAACGTGTTGAGCGGGAACATACTCCTGGTCGGGATGTATGCCGCTGGACTCGGCTGCCTGTACTTCATGAGCCTGATGAAAGGGCCCGACAGCGCCTCGGCTGAGCAGATCGAGGTGGAGTCAACCGTGGACGACGCGCTAGCCAAACTCAATACGATGCCGATGGCGGGCTCCAAGGACCAACGCACAGCCGCCATCGTGGACACCTTCTACTACGAGGCCAAGCATCGCCAGATCCCGGTATCGAGTCTGAAGACGAACCCGTTTGTGTTGAGGCAACCGGCCCTGTCTGAGCCAGTTGCCGCCGTGCCCCTCGACCAAACGAAGGAGACTCCACAGCACCAGGCATCTGAGGTCGGCGAGGCCTTGGCGGCCGCCGAAACCCTTCGCCTCCAGTCGGTTCTGATGGGCTCTCGCCAGACTGTCGCGATCATCTCGGACAACCTGCTGACCCAGGGACAAAGCATCAGCGGTTGGACCGTACATAAGATCTTGCCTCGGGAGGTTATCCTGAGGCGGAAGGACCAGAAGTTCGTGTTGAGGATGCCAGAGTAGCCTCCATACGGCTTCTCACAACGGAGGGCAAGCGATCGTGCGCACACGCGGACGCGCCGTGAAGGAACGGCCTTCGGACGAGGATCCCCGATCCCAGTCCGACCCGATGGAGTTCGCCGATCTCTGGCGACCGGCCGACGGGGCCTCCTCTGTGCGCGGTCCGGAGAGGATCCTCCTGGAGCAGGGGCTGATTACCCACGAGCAGCTCGAACAGGCCCACAACTGCCAGAGCGATAATCCGCGGCTGAGCGTGCTCGACGCTCTGGTCGAGGCCAAGGCGATCAGCGACCTGCAAGCTCTGGAAGCCGTGGCGGCCTATGTCCGCCTGCCTCTGATGCGCGTTACCGCCTCCGATGTGGACCCGGAGGTGTTTGCTCTACTGCCGGTGGAGTACATCCGCGAGAAGAAGGTCATTCCCATCCGCCGGGAGGAGGGAAACATCGTCGTCGGTCTGGCCGACCCGGCCGACATCTTCCTCATCGATGACGTGAAGCGTCGGCTTCGTGGCGCCGTTCGGTTTGCCGTGGCGCCACCAGGCGACACCCTGAAGGTTATTGAGGAGCTATCCATCGGGCCCGAGCAGCAGGTCGACGAGATCATCAAGGGCATCTCGGACGATGCCGTTGAGGTCGTGGACGCCAAGACTGAGGAGGTGGCCGACCTCGAGAAGATCGCCGGCGAGAGCCCGGTCATCCGCTACGTGAACTACCTGATCGCATCGGCAGTCAGGGAGGGCGCAAGCGACATTCACATAGAGCCCAGTGACAACCGTCTCCGGATCCGCTGCCGGATTGACGGCCTGCTGTTCGACCAGCCCGGTCCGCCGGGCTCAATGCACGCCGCCATCGTTTCGAGGTTGAAGATCATGGCCAACCTCGACATCTCCGAACGCCGCCTGCCCCAGGACGGGCGAATCCGGGCCACCGTCCACGGTCGATCGGTTGATCTTCGCGTCAGCACCCTGCCTACCACTCACGGCGAGAAGACCGTGATCCGGATCCTCGACAACCGCTCGATCATGGTCGGCCTGGCGAACCTGGGTATGGGCGCCAGGATGCTGGAGACCTTCCGGAGGCAGATACTCCAGCCTCACGGGATTGTGTTGGTCACAGGCCCGACCGGCAGCGGCAAGAGCACCACGCTGTACTCAGCGCTGCAGGTGATGAATGGAGACTCCATGAACATCTCCACGGTGGAGGATCCCGTGGAATACGAGCTGCGCTTCGCGAATCAGGTCAACGTACACGAGGGCATCGGCTTCACGTTCGCCACGGCGCTTCGCAGTCTCCTGAGACAGGACCCCGACATAATCATGATCGGCGAGATCCGCGATGAGGAGACGGCCCGAATCGCGGTGCAGGCTTCCCTGACGGGACATCTGGTGCTGTCCACCCTGCACACCAACGATGCGCCGTCGAGCATCACGCGGCTCATCAACATCGGCGTCGAACCGTTCCTGATCGCCGCATCGGTGAACGCCGTGCTTGCGCAGCGGCTGGTGCGGAAGGTCTGCGTCCACTGCAAGACGCCAATTACGGACATCAAGGAAAGCCTGGCAAAATACCTGGAGAGGAACGGGCTGACAGGCATCAAGCTGTTCAGAGGCGCCGGGTGCGAGAAATGTCGCCAGACCGGATACAAGGGACGAATCGGCATCTTCGAGTTCATGGAGGTGGACGACGACGTCCGCGACACGATCTCCGGCAACCCTCCCCTTATGGAGCTCAGGCGATGTGCCCGAGACAAAGGAATGCCCACACTGCGAGAGGACGGACTGCATAAAGCAGCCGAGGGCTTGACTACGATCGAAGAGATCATGCGCGCAACTGAGATATGATCGGCAGGACAGGCTTAGGTGGGTGGTCTGAGCCCACCACAGTAGGTGAAAGGAGCATGTAGAAGTGAAGTTTCTTCAGGATCTGCTGACCGAAGCGCTGCAGAGCGGTGCCAGTGACGTGCACATCGTAGCAGGCGCGCGGCCATTGTTTCGGATCCATACCGTGCTTCAGACGATCCCCAAGTGGCCCGTGGTCTCGCCGGCTGAAGCGGAGCAAGCCGTCCGGGAGATGGTGGATGCGAGTCGGTTCGAGAAGCTTCGTAGTCACCGTGACATAGACTTCTCCACCCAGGTCGCGGGCTTGGGGCGATTTCGCGTCAACGCGCACTACCAGCGGGACACGATCGCCATCGCCTTCCGGGCCATCCCGAAGTCCGTGCCGTCTCTGACGGAACTGCATCTGCCGAGAGTGGTCGAGTCGCTCGTGAGCCTGCCGAGAGGGCTTGTCCTCGTTACAGGCATCACGGGATCCGGCAAGAGCACGACCCTGGCCTCCATGATCAGCGCGATCAACCTGCAATACTCCCATCACGTTATCACGCTGGAGGACCCAGTAGAATACGAGCTGAGAAGCAACAGGTGCCTGGTGGAGCAGCGCGAGGTGGGATCCGATGTGCCGGACTTCGCCAGCGGACTGCGTCACGTGCTGCGCCAGGATCCGGACGTGATTCTCGTCGGCGAAATGCGCGACCTGGAGACCACTTCGGCCGCCATCACCGCCGCCGAAACCGGGCACCTGGTTCTCTCGACACTGCACACCCAAAGCGCCGCCCAGACCATCGAGCGAATCATCGACATCTACCCCGGAGACCAGCAGAACCAGGTACGGTCCATGCTCTCCAACACCCTGCAGGCCGTCATCAGCCAGACACTCTTCAAGCGAGCAGACCAGGAGGGGATGATCCCCGCCTGCGAGATCATGATCTGCACGGCCGCCGTGCGAAACTGCATTCGTGAGAACCGGGTCCACGAGATTCCGAACATCATCGAGACCAGCCGCGGGGCAGGCATGTGCACCCTGGATGAATCGATTCGCGCGCTCTACCTGAACAGATACATCAGCCAGCAACAGGCGTTGTCCAGGGCCGCCAGGCCGGAATCGCTGTCAAAGGCGCTCAGCGCGTAGGAAGCCGGACATGCCCAGCTACAACTTTGAATACCGGGAAGGCGGCGGACAGGTGGCCACGGGCACCGTCCAGGCGGCTTCGATGACGGAGGCCGCCAGCCAACTCCGAAGCCAGGGCCTGCACCTGCTCAACATCGCGCCGCTGGCCAGCGGGGCGCAAGGCCTGCTCGGCAAGCTCCGAGGAGTGAGTGTCGAGTTCGGACCGGGGATCAAGGACGTCCTGAACTTCACCAACCAGTTGGCCGTCATGATCAAGGCCGGCATCAGCATCCGCGAGGCCATCGACGGCATCTCCAGGCAAGTCGAGAACGCCAAGTTCCGCAGGATCATCCTCCGGATCAAGTCGGACGTGGAGTCCGGCCAGCCGTTCTCCACCGCACTGGCCCGGTTCCCAAAGGTGTTCAGCCCGCTGTACGTGAACATGGTCAGGGCCTCGGAGCTCTCAGGCAGCTTCGGGATGATGCTCGAGAGGATCAGCGTCTACCTGGCCCAGCAGGTGGAAACCCGCAACATGGTACGCGGGGCCATGGTCTACCCTGCCATCATCGCGACCATGGCTGTGGGCACCACCGTCTTCCTTCTGACGTGGGTGCTGCCAAGGTTCAGCGCGCTTTTCGCCGGTAAGGAGGCCCTGCTGCCCAAGCCCACGGTCGCCCTGTTGGCCATCAGCGCTTTTCTCAAGAGCTACTGGTACGCCGTCATCGGTGGAGCGGTCGTCGTGGTGTCGGGATTTGTGTACGCCATCCACACGCCATGGGGTGGGACCTACTGGGACGTGTTCAAGCTCCGCATCCCGCTGTTCAGGAAGATGTTCCGGGCCCTGTACATCACGCGGGGCCTGCACACCATGGGCGAACTGGTCAACGCCGGTGTGCCGATGCTGGAGACACTGGCCATCACTGCCGAGGTCTCCGGCAACACGCTCCATAGACGAATGTGGCAGTCTGTTCACAGGTCCGTCAAACAGGGCGAGAAGATCGCCCAGCCCCTCGTAAGACAAAGCCTGCTTCCGCCCAACGTGGTCCAGATGATATCCGCCGGGGAGGAGTCCGGGCGGCTGGGCGAAGTCATGCGAGACATTGCCGAGTACTACTCCAAGGAGCTGCGCAACACGATCAAGTCGGTGACCGCGATGATCGAACCGATGATGATCGTCTGCATGGGCGTGATCGTCGGGTTCATCGCCATGAGCATCATCCTGCCGATCTTCAAGATGTCGAGCCTGGTCAAGTAAGGGAGTCGCTGAAGGTGATTTAATGCAGCCTACAGGTCGGAACAGCGCGCACCGCGGCTTTTCACTCATCGAGGCCGCCGTCGCGACTGCGATTGTCGGCATCGGAATCGTCGCCCTGGTGGCCGCCATGGAGGCAGGGACGCGATCCAACGCCGGAGGAAGGCAACTCACCCAGGCCATCGTCCTCGCTCAGAACATCCGCGAGTGGACCGTCCGACTGCCCTTCTGCGACCCCGATGGCGGCACCATCATCGGGCCCGAGCAGAGCAGCCCCCAGGTCTTCGTGGACGACCTAGACGACTTGATGGACGTGGTCTTCACCCCCCCCCGTGACGGACTGGGGCAGCCGATCGTGAACATGGCGAACTGGTCGCAGAGCATCCAGATGACCTGGAGGGACCCCAACAGCCTAGTGACCAGCGTCAGCCCAGGAACCAGCAACATCATCCATGTCCGCGTCGAGGTATTCTGCGGGGCCAAGAACATCTACACGACCGGCTGGCTGGTGGCAAAGAGGAGTCAATCATGAACGCTCATCGCCCCCGCGTCCGACACCGTCAAGAGGGAATAGCCTGGGTGCTGGCGATCCTGTGCCTGGTGCTTCTGAGCGGCCTGGCCGCGGCAATGCTGATGCAGACCAGCGCGGGCGTGCAGATCAGTTCTAACCACGGGCACGTCGCGCGCGCCCTGCTGGCGGCGGAGAGTGGTCTGTCGTTTATGCTCCAGCAACTGGACACGCTCCAGTTGAGCCCGGACACCACCCCGGACACCTTCACCGCCAACCTCCGCGACGCGCTGGACAGTCGCTTCAGCCGAACCGAGCTGCTGAACGGGTCGGCCATCGAGGTCATCGGCGGGACCGTCGTCGTGCCGGAGATCATATGTTCCGATGGGGCCTTTCAGAGCTCCTTCGAGTTGGTGAGTCCGGAACGTGCCAGAATCAGGGTCCGCGGCCGGCACGACGAAGTGACCCGCACCATCGCAATGGAGTTCGCGGTCGTCCGTCGGATGAGCGCCGTATTCGACTATGGGTTGGCCTCCAGGGGACAGGTAACGATATCAGGTAATACTTCCATCAGAGGCGTAAACGACCCCAATGAGGCAAGCGTCCTGTCCGTCACCAGCAGCAACCCGGATGCCATTCGGATTGACGGCAGCGTCACCATCGATGGCGATCTGGCCGTCTCTGCCGAAGCGTCGTACGTGTCGATATCGGGTTCGCCGACCATTGCAGGATCTTCCGACCCAGCCGTGATCGCTGAGCACATTCACACGGGCGCCGAGGCGCCGGTGTTTCCGGCGCCGAATACAGCCCAATTCGCGGAGCTCCCGACGCAGACCATTGATGGCAACACTGACTTGAACTCGCAGGACCTTGTCTTGAACAACATATGCATCAAGGCAGGGACCAACCCCACGTTCACCCGCGATGTGACTCTCAACGGCATTGTACTGGTGGAGTCCCCGAATATCGTCCGATTTGAGGGCAAGGCCCGGCTGAACGGCATGCTCGTCACGGAGGAAGGCGACCAGCCGATCGAATCGTGCCAGATTCACTTCGCAGGACACGTGGAGGCCCGAGAAGTCGAGACGTTGCCTTCCCTTCCGGAGTACGAGGCCATCAAGGAGTACACTGGCACGTTCATCCTGGCTCCCGGATTCGGCGTGACCTTTGCCGGCAATGTCAGCGCGATCAACGGGACCATCGCCGCCGACCAGTTGACCTTCACGGGAACAGCAGAAGGCCTCGTGAAAGGGGCCGTAATCGGCCTGAAAGACCTGCCGACGTCTCTGTCCGGTAATGTGGAGATCCGCGTGGACCGATCCGGCTCTGATCCCAATCCCGCCGGCTTTATCCAGCCGGTGGGGCTGTCGCCGGAGTTTGATTCCTATGTGGAGATCGCGGGAGGATAGCCCATGGGTTGCGCACGTAGCAACAGAGGCATAGTCACGATTGTCTGCCTGATGATCATGGCCATCCTGTGCGCTCTGGTCGTGGCGTATGCCTCGATGTCAACGCACAGTTCGCTGTTGTCTTCGAATCAAGCCCACATCGCCAAGGCCAGGTTAGAGGCAGAAGGCGGCCTGTCTTTCATGCTCCAGCACCTCCAGTCCACGCTACTGGATCCCCATACGACGCAGGAGGCGCTTCTGGATAATCTGGGCCAGGCACTGAGTGATAGATTCGAGGGAACGCAGATCCTGTCTGGCCAGCCGGTTCAGATTGTGGGTGAGTCCGTCGTCGTGCCCGAGATCGCCACGACTGATGGATCGTTCCGCTGCTGGTTCTACTCGCTCGGCCCCGACCGGCTCCGCTTGGAAGTCCAAGGCCGGTATGAACAGGTTTACCGCACAATAGCCATAGACCTGAGCCTTGTGCGCCGCCGAAGCCCCGTCTTCGACTATGGTCTGGCATCGATGGGAACGGTAGCAATGTCGGGCAACGCCCGGATTCTGGGTGTGAACGACCCCGCCGAGGCGTGCGTGCTATCCGCCTCGCCGGGCCCAGGAAACACTATTGCCATCGATGGAGGGGTTACCGTTGAAGGAGACCTGACCGTCTGCGGCGAAGACACCCAGGTCTCCATCACGGGCTCGCCCTCCATCGGAGGCTCAACGGACCCGGAAGTTATCGACCAGCACATCCACACCGGGGCTGAAGCGCCAGTCTTCCCGGCCTTCGACACGGCAGGCTTGGCCTCGCTGGCCACAAACGTAGTCGACGGTAACAGCGACTTGAGCACACCAGATTTGGTGCTGAGCAACGTTAGCATCAAGGCGGGTACGAATCCGACCTTCACAAGTGATGTCGTGTTGAACGGCATCGTTTACGTGGAGGCCCCCAACCTGGTCCGCTTCGAGGGCCGCACAGCCTTCACCGGCCTACTGGTCACCGAACAAAGCCAAGAGCCGATTGGGTCCTGCCAGATCGTCTTCACGGGCCGCGTCGAAGCGCAGGGGGTCGAGGCCCTGCCCGACACACCGGAATTCCAGGCCGTCAAGGAGGAAACCGGCACGTTCATCCTCGCACCAGGGTTCGGAGTGACCTTCGCTGGGAATGTCAGCGCCGTAAGCGGGACCATCGCCGCGGATCAGCTCACCTTCACCGGGTCGGCCGAGGGAACCATCAAGGGATCACTGATTGGGCTGAAGGACCTGCCCACGACACTTGGAGGCAACGTCGAGGTCCGAGTTGACTCCGCTCAGTCCGATCCGGACCCGGCTGGCTTTGTTCAGCCACTGGGTCTGGAGCCAGACGTGGACTCCTATCGGGAACTGACAGGAGGGTAGGCGGTGACCGGTCGTGCCGGAGACAGAGGGATCGTGTCGGTCTTAGCCATTCTGCTGCTGTGCATGTTGTGCGCACTGGCGGTGGCCTACACGTCGATGACCAGCGGCAGCGTGGTGGTCTCGTCGAATCACGCCCACGTGGAGACCGCCCGCCTCCAGGCCGAGAGCGGGATGTCATTCCTCCTTCAAACGCTGTACTCGGCAAAGCTCTCGTCGCAGGCCGCGGCCCAGGGGCTGCTGGCCGTCGAGGCCAATGCCCTGATGGGGGTGCTCAACGGCACGCCCAACCTGCAAGGCGCCTCGATCAGCTTTGACGGCAACACCATCCTGGTCCCCTCCATTGTCACGGACTCCGGCAGCTTCTCGGCGAGGATCACTGCCGCGCCCAACTCGATCGTCGACCTGTACGTCACGGGCACCAACGGCACCGTCAGCCGAACGGTGTGCATGTCCTGCTCGCCGGTCTCC
>Ga0307380_10009137_pt1 | contig 12614 bp, 8 predicted proteins | sample UN3MG_FD_202239 | JGI IMG/M metagenome (GOLD analysis project Ga0307380, IMG submission 202239) | Soil microbial communities from Risofladan, Vaasa, Finland - UN-3 | ecosystem: Environmental > Terrestrial > Soil > Coastal area > Acid sulfate soil | place: Finland: Risofladan, Vaasa | collected... | reverse complement strand
TTCATAAGATAATATGTAGGCCATTCTCTCGAATTGGTTATTGTTAATTATTTTTAACCCTCAATTTAAGGAGAATGACCATGAGAAAAAGATTATCTAAAAAGGAAAGTTGGTTCAAGGAAAATAATTTCACAGCAGAGGATAAGATTTATGTTGGCGTTGATGTTCATAAGGTTCACTACCATGTAGCGATATGTCATAACGGTCATATCGGCTGTGTCTATTCGATGTCGTCGGATAATAACAAACTAATGCGAGATCTCAAACGGATACGTTGCTCTTTGAAAAACATTGTGTATGAAGCTGGGCCTACAGGCTACTCACTGGTTCGCCTATTACGGTCCGCAAAACTCCCTGCTGAAGTAGTAGCGGCCACCAAGACACCTCGCATGGTGGATTCCGCAGGTAAAACTGACCGTCTTGATTGCCAGCAGCTGGCGGAATATGCAGCTAAGGGGCTTTTGACGTATATAACGATTCCTACAGAACAGCAGGAATCAGACAGGCAAATAGTACGGCTGCGTGACCAACTGATGTCCAAGCGTAAACGTGTTATGCAGCAGATCAAGAGTTTTCTTTTGCAGTATGGCATTGCTTGGCCCGGGGGTGGCTGGAGCAAGGTTGTGCTCTGCGAACTTCGAAAGATGGATATAGGCAGTGAACTGAGGTTTGCTCTTGATCAATATCTTGATGAGTACGAGCTCTTTTCCAGGAAGATAGCTCAGACCAAATCCAAGCTTCGCCAGATATTTAGCAGAGAACGTCATAGCGCGGCGATAAAGATATTTAAATCTCATCCTGGTGTAGGCAATATAGTTGCCTGGGAGTTTCGAGCAGAGATGCTTGATATAACCCGGTTCAGTCAGCCTAAGCAAGTGAGTAAATATCTCGGCCTTTGTCCCAGGATCAGCCAAAGCGGCAATACCTGCCGTCACGGACCAATAACCAAGACCGGCCGTCGGCAACTGCGGGCAGTGCTAATCCAGGCTGCATGGGCATGGCATCGTAATGATCCTCATGCCCGTCAAATATACAATCGACTGTTACGCAATACCGGCAATGGCAAGAAGGCGATAGTAGGTCTCGCCAAACGTATAGCAATACATCTTTGGAGAATGCTTTGTGATGGATGTTTGTATGATGCCAACGTAGTAAAGGTTTGAGCCAGTGCGGCCGTTGTTTTTTCTTTTTTCCGCCCCGTTTTGGGTGCGGCCGAAAAAAAGAAAAACAACTTGGTAAATTCTTAATTGTGAGATGGTAAGCAGAAAGATTCTTAAAGACGTGATATGCAGCACTTTAGCAATGGGAAGACTATGTATAAAGACTGTAGCGGCAGAGTATGCCCTAAGATTGTAGCTCCCATTTGCGATAATTTGAAACATTAACTTGTGCAGGGCAGATAGCCCAAAGCATGTATAGCAGAATAAGTAGCTGCATGATCGGAATTTAGGGATGATTCTGCGGGAGCAGACTTGATGTATTAACAAAAGAAAAGAAGAAATGAGTTTTGAGGTTCCTTTGTACTTGACGAGAATGGCCTCATAGCAGTCTTTATTGTGCCGTTATAAACAATTTATTATCAAATACTTACAAAGGCCGATGTCGGACTGAAAATCCGTGTGTCGGTGGTTCAAATCCACTCCTGCCCATTCATAAGTGTTTTACTGGCAGTCGTTTATGGCCGCCAGTTTTTTTCGTGTCACTTCCTCGATGGGCCGCGTACCAAGAATGTACCCCTGATTCTACTACGATTCGTCTTTAGTTCACCGTTGGTCTCATACGTGTGGAAACTGCACTCATAAGCACTTTCATGAGCATAGTTTACTAACTGGATATTCCGAAATTCAAATCCGTGTGTCATTCACTGAAAAGTGCAATTTTCCCTTTGACCTTTCTACTTTATATGTAATATTGTAGGACATAATATAAGGAACCATCATGCAATTGAAAGCGATAGAAAAGACTAGTCTTGTTGAAGTGGTTGAGCAAAAGATCCTCAATATCGTTCGTAAGAATAACCTTTCTATTGGCGACAGCCTGCCTGCTGAACTCGAACTTACTGAAGGACTCGGTGTCAGCCGAAGTGTTGTACGTGAAGCCCTTAGTCGCTTAAGGATGCTTGGACTGCTTGAGTCCAGGAAAAAACGCGGGATGGTCATCGCAGAGCCAGATGTATTCGGGGGTTGCAGCCAGATCTTAGATGCTGCTTTTCTTAATGAAAAGACACAGCGTGACCTCTGCGAGATGCGGTTTACCCTTGAATTGGGCTTAGCGGACCTGTTGTTCCTGCGTAAAACAGAAAAAGATCTGAACGCATTGGAAAAGATTGTTAACCGCGAAGACAAAGCACGCACGGAACAAACAAGGCTCAAACTCGAGATAGAGTTCCACGCAACACTATATCAAATGGGACGCAACGATCTGCTGCTTCGATTCCAGGCACTTCTTGAACCCTTTTTCCGAGAAGCCGCTAAGCGGGAAGAAAGAAATGGAAGACGCAAAGGAGATGCTTCCCATAGAGACCTTTTGGAAGAACTCCGTTCCGGAAACCCGGATAGTTTTCGAAAAAAGATGCGCGAACATTTACAACCGCATTTTGTTAGACTGATGAAAAACCAAGGCACTGGAGATCGAACATGATAAATGGCAAGACAGAAGGTCTTATTGCTGCTCCCATGACGGCATATCATCCGGACGGCACGGTTAATCTGGATGCAATTCCTCCGTATGCAGAATTCCTGCAATCTAATGGAGTTGTCGGCGTATTTATTAATGGCACGACGGGCGAAGGTTTTTCTCTGGCCCTCGAAGAGCGCAAAGCTATTGCCGATAGTTGGATGAAGACTGTACATAGTGAATTCAAAGTTATTGTTCATGTGTCGCATACGTGTGCAGTCTCAGCCCGGGATATGGCTCGGCATGCTGCGCAGATCGGTGCCTGGGGTATAGGCGAAATGGGCCCCTTGTTTTATAAGCCTAACAGAGTTGAGGATCTGGTAGAATATGCCGCAGAGACCGCAGCTCAGGTTCCGGAAACTCCCTATTACTATTATCACATTCCGTCTATGAATGGTGTTTGTTTTCCTATGTTAGAATTCCTGAGAGCCGCGGAACCGAAAATCCCTAAACTTGCTGGTATCAAGTACACTCACGAGGATCTTGTTGATTTTGAATTGTGCCGTGAATTTAATGACGGCAAGTACGATATTCTTTACGGACGTGACGAGACACTCCTTTGCTCGTTAGCCCTTGGCTGCCGGGGAGCCGTTGGCAGTACCTACAACATAATGGCCCCGCTCTACACCCGGATTATTGATGCTTTTGATTCCGGCAATCTTAGTGAAGCCCGTCGGCTTCAGCGTATATCAATGAAGGTGGTTCGGTTATTAGCCGAGACAACCAGTTTTAACTCAGCTCTCAAAGAAGTTATGAATATGATTGGACTTAACCTGGGTGGAGTTCGCTCTCCCTTAAAAAATATCGAAGCTGCGAAGACTGCCAGATTAAAAAATGGCTTAAAAGAACTTGGTTTCTTTGAATTCTGTTCAAAGCTGCCGCCTATTTAATATGTTAATACCTATGAAGTTAAATACTGTTGCCAGGTTGATAATACGTTCACTTCTGGTGATTGCATCACTTGCCATTTCAGCCCGTGGAAAGGCAATAGATGCTCTGAATTGGAGCCAACTTGCCGAACTGCCGCCAATAAAAGGAGAGGCGATACAACCGGGATTAGCCGGGGCTTTCTGCGGAATTCACAATGATGCATTGATCATAGCCGGTGGGGCCAATTTCCCTCGACCTGTCTGGGAGTCGAAAAAGGTATGGCGTGATGATATCTATGTGCTCGTAAAAGAATCCGGAGGCTCAGCCCCAGGCGGTGAGTCCTATCGTTGGATAACAGGTTTTAAGCTTGAGAAATCCGTGGCTTACGGTGCTTCTGTTTCGAGCAGGCATGGGGTTGTATGCATCGGCGGCAATGATTCCGAACGGACATATTCGCAAGTTTTCCTGTTGCAATGGGACACGGAGAGGAAGGATATCACAAGAACCTCGCTGCCGAGTCTGCCGGATACCTGTGCGTATTCCAGTGCCGCCATGATCGGAGACAATATCTATGTGGTGGGTGGAACATCCGGCCTGGGTCTCGAAACAGCCAAGAGGAATTTCTGGTCCCTGGATATGTCAAAACTCAATGATCCAGGCTCTCTCAAATGGAAACAGGTTCTTCCCTGGCCGGGGCCGTCTCGGGCGTTTGCGATCGCCTCAGCACAGCACAACGGCACAACCGATTGTCTCTATGTCATAAGCGGCCGCCGGATGAATGCCGAGGTGGGAGGTAATCCACAGGTGCAGTTTCTCACGGATGTATATGAATTTACGCCGGCCGTCTACGAACCGGAAAAATACAATCCTGAAACCGATACCTATACGGGCAAAGTCATTCCCTGGCGAAAGCGTAAAGATGTTCCTCGGTGTGTCACGGCGGGTACCGGTATAAATGTGGGACAAAGCCATATTGTCGTGCTTGGCGGCGACGACGGCAGCCTCTATCACAGGGTCGATGAACTAAAGGACGATCATCCCGGTTTTCCAAAGGAAGCACTGCTCTATCATACAATCACCGATACATGGACAAGCGCTGGTTCGGTTCCAATCAATCATGTAACTACCACAGCCGTCCGTTGGGGTACTGACCCGGTGAGTGATCCAATAATTATTCCCAGCGGTGAAATTCGCCCCAGAGTTCGCTCTCCAAAGGTGTGGCAGGTTCGGTTGCTTAAGAGTGGCGGGCGTTTCGGGATCATCGATTTTTCTGTGATTGGAATATATTTGTCGCTTATGATTGGTGTTGGTGTGTTCTTTTCTTTTCGCAATAAGAATTCGGATGATTTCTTCCGCGGCGGCCAGCGTGTTCCCTGGTTGGTGGCGGGATTGAGCATCTTTGCGACCATGCTCAGTTCCATTACCTTTATCGCCATCCCGGCCAAGGCCTATGCCACAAACTGGGTTTACTTTATGTATAATATGACGGCAATTGCTATTACGCCTTTGGTTATTCTACTCTTTCTTCCATTCTTTCGAAAGATCGATGCGACAAGTGCCTATGAATACCTTGAAAAACGATTTAACCGAGCAGCACGTCTTTTTGCCAGCGCGTCTTTTATTTTTTTCCAAATCGGGCGAATGGCGGTAGTGATGTATTTACCGGCTCTGGCTCTGGCGGCGATAACGCCTATGTCGGAGTATCAGTGCATTTTCTTGATGGGAATGTTGAGTATCATTTATTGCACAATGGGCGGGCTTGAGGCCGTCGTGTGGACCGATACAATACAGACTTGTGTTCTTTTTGGTGGGGCACTGATCAGTCTTGCATTGATTGTTTCCCGTGTAGATGGCGGTGTTGGCGGATTTATTTCGACCGCCGCCACTCAAAATAAATTTCACATGATAAATTGGGATTTTTCTTCAATGAGCTTTGCAACAACAGCTCTGTGGGTGGTTGTTTTAGGTGGAATCGCACAGAACCTGGTTCCATATACGTCCGATATGGCGGTCGTACAGCGATATATGTCTGTTCGGGATATGACCAGTGCGAAAAGAGCTATCTGGACGAATGCAATTGCCGTCCTGCCGGCTTCACTTCTGTTCTTTGGTGTCGGTACGGCGCTGTTTGTCTTTTACCAAAATAATCCCGGCCGGCTCGATCCTGTCTTTAAGACCGATGCCATCTTCCCGCTTTTCATTGCGCGTGAGCTTCCAGCCGGTATCGCCGGCCTGGTCGTGGCCGGAGTTTTTGCAGCGGCGCAATCAACGATTTCCACGAGTATGAACAGTACCTCCACTGCCCTGGTTACGGATTTTATCCGGCCGTTGAATATAATCCAATCGGAGCGAGGATACCTGCGACTTGCCCGTGTAGCGACATTTGCCCTGGGTGTCTTGGGGATGGTTTTGGCCCTGTTGTTTGCTTCATCGAACATCAAATCGCTGTGGGATCAGTTTATGAAGATACTCGGGCTGTTTGGCGGTTCTATGTGCGGACTGTTCTGCCTGGGGATATTTACAAAAAGAGCAAATGGGCCCGGGGCGATTATTGGAGCCTTGGCGGGAGCGGCCGGAGTGTTTTTTGTAGAGCAGTATACAAACATCCATTTATTGCTTTATGCTTTTGTGGGGATAACGGTCTGCTGCCTTTGTGGTTATTTTGCAAGTGCAATGTTTTCAGCTTCGAAAAAATCTATTGCGGGACTGACCATCCATACACTGAATAGTGAAAGTTAAGAATACTACAGGAGAAGAACATGAGTGAGAAATCGATGTCTTGTGAAGGATTTAGAAATTCAGTAGCAATAGCAATACTAATTGCGTTTCTGGTCAAAGGTGCGACAACTGTGCCTCTGATGCAGAAAGTCCTTTTTGTTCAAGGCCGGGGTGGCTATAACAACTACCGGATCCCGGCGTTATTGACCACGCGAGCAGGTACGTTGCTGGCTTTCTGCGAAGGCAGAGAAGGCGGTGACAGCAGTGACATCGATCTTTTATTACGACGTTCGGAAGACGGCGGCAAAACCTGGACACCCAGGCAGGTGGTCTGGGACCAGGGGAGAAATGTTTGCGGCAATCCCTGCCCGGTTCAGGATGGAGATACGGGAATAATTTGGCTGCTCTTGACGTGGAACGACAGTACGGACAGCGGCAAGAAACTCCATGGCGGTACCTCAAAGGATACTCGTCGTGTGTATGTGTGCTCCTCCGGGGACGATGGCCGTACCTGGTCGAAACCAATTGAGATAACAGCGACGACAAAGAAAAAAAACTGGTGGTGGTATGCAACCGGTCCCGGGGTAGGTATTCAGCTTCGGCAAGGCCCTCACAAGGGGCGTTTGGTAATCCCATGCGATCACACGTCAAAAGCAGGATTCGCTTCCCACGTTATATTCAGCGATGATCATGGCAAAAGCTGGCAATTAGGTGGCTCAGTATCCGGCGGATGCAATGAATGTCAGGTCGTAGAGCTGGCAGACGGCACTTTGATGCTGAACATGCGCGTGCAGGAAAACGGCCAGGGGAAACGCGGAATCGCCACGAGCAAGGATGGCGGTGAGACGTGGTCTGAGCTTAAGTTAGATCCATCGCTTATCGAACCCGTTTGTCAAGCTGGTTTTTTAAGGTACACACTCGCTTCCGAGGATGGAAAAAACAGGCTGCTTTTTTCCAATCCCGCCAGTGCGACCCCTCCCGGAAAAACCAGGGGAGATAGGATCAATATGACCGTCCGTCTGAGTTATGATGAAGGCCAGACATGGCCGATCTCGAAACTGCTACATGATGGCCCATCAGCCTATTCCTGCCTTGCTATTTTGCCTGACGGCAACATCGGTTGTTTGTACGAAGGAGGGGAGACGAGATATGGTGAGATAGTGTTTGCTCGATTTTCGCTGGAATGGCTGACTGATGGAAAAGAAGGCAGATAGATATTACCGATTTGGAGTGTACGGGAACAAGAGAGAATATGAATAGACGCGACTTTCTCCAATTATCAGTGCTTGGCATAACATCTGTGTTTTCTCACAGGCTAATGGCATCTGAGCGTAAGCACAATGTTCTGTTCATTGCCCTGGATGACATGAACGATTGGATCAGTTCTTTGGGCGGTTATTCGGGGAAAGCGCATACGCCCAATCTCGACCGTCTTGGGCGCAAAGGCGTCACATTTACCAATGCCCACAGTCCATCGACGGTTTGCAATCCATCACGAACAGCGATAATGACCGGATTGCGGCCATCCACAACCGGCATATACAACAATGGACAATGGTGGCGGCCCGCCCTGCCCGATGTTGTGACAATGCCCGAGCGCTTTCGAAAAAGCGGCTACCACGTCGAAGGTGGAGGGAAGATATTCCATCATACTCTTGGTAACAATCCGCCGGGCATTTGGGACAATTATCACCCCCAGATACAAGACAGCTCTTGGCACTACGATTATCCCGTGCCGGGGCAACACGCACCTAAGAAAGGTGTGCACTGGCCCGAAGGCTTTCCGCTGAATGGTATTGAAAATGTGAAACTTGGAAAGAGGCCGCCGGCCAACTACCGTGAATTTGACTGGGGCCCCTTTGACAAGCCGGACCTTGAGATGGGGGATGGCCAGATGGTTCAATGGGCCATAGACTTTCTTGAAAGACCACACGATAAACCGTTCTTCCTGGCCGCTGGAATTTATCGCCCGCATCTGCCATGGTATGTCCCAGGAAAGTACTTCGACTTATATCCCCTGGATCAGATCAAACTGCCCGAAGTTAAACAAGACGATCTGGATGACATCCCTGCCGCCGGCAGGAAAATGGCCGAAGCACGACTTGCCGATTTCGAACTCGTAAAGAAAGCAGGGAAATACAAGGAAGCGGTACAGGCGTATTTGGCCTCAATTAGTTTTGCAGACGCCCTGGTTGGGCTTCTATTGGATGCCTTGGAGCAAAGCTCGTACCGAGACAACACTATCATCGTGGTTTGGTCTGACCATGGTTGGCATTTGGGCGAGAAAGGGGCATGGCACAAGCAGACACTCTGGGAACGAGCCACGCACGTCCCGTTCTTTATCGCGGCCCCGGGAGTCACGCAGCCTGGGTCGGTTTGTAATCGTCCTGTGAACCTGATCGATATATACCCGACACTTTTTGATTTGTGTGGCTTGAAAGCAAATACGAAATTTGATGGAATCAGCCTGGTTCGGCTCTTGGAAAATCCAGAAGCTGCATGGGAGCGTCCTTCGATTATTACGCTTGAACGAGGAAACCATGCCGTCAGGTCTATGCGTTGGCGGTACATCCGCTACAATGACGGCACAGAAGAATTGTATGACCATGACAGCGACCCCCACGAGTGGACGAATCTGGCAGAAGATCCAAAATTTGATTCGATCAAGCAGAAGTTGGCGAAATGGCTCCCTAAAAGTGATGCGCCACCCGCTCTCTCCAAGGGTGCTTACAATTTTGATCCCAGTTCGTACTCCTGGGCGAGAAAGGAGAAGTCACGACAATGAAAAGACGCAGCTTTCTAAAGACGTTCGGGATGGGAGCTTTGTCACTGGCATTTCCTGCCGTATCATGGCCAGGGAAGGCGAAAAAGCCCAACGTTCTGTTTATTGCAATTGATGATCTGCGAGGTACCGTAGGCTGCCTTGGCGATAAGATTGCGGTGACACCCAATATGGATAGTCTTGCAAAGCAGGGAACGGTTTTTTTAAGCGCTTATTGTCAGCAGGCAGTGTGCAATCCGTCAAGAGCTTCTGTGATAACCGGTATGCGCCCGGATACGCTGAAGGTATGGGATTTGAAAACACATTTTCGCGAACACCATCCGAACATCGTAACACTTCCACAATATTTTAAGCAGCATGGCTACTATACCCAGAGTTTCGGCAAGGTTCTCCACGGCCAGGGGGCACCATCGACAGATCCGCCGAGTTGGTCGGCGGAACCTGTCTGGGACCACTGCACCAAACGTGATCAGTATGTACTGCCCGAAAACCAGCCGGGTGATGAAAGCGGCAAACAGGCCGCTGCAGAATGTGCCGATGTGCCCGATGAGGCATACATCGACGGCAAGGTCGCGGCTGAAGCAGTTAAAAAGATTGAAGAACTTGCAGAAAATGGTAAGGCGTTCTTCCTGGCGGTAGGTTTTCGTAAACCGCACCTGCCTTGCTCTGCTCCGAAGAAATACTGGGACATGTATGAGCGAAGGACTTTTGAGAACGATGATTGGCCGGCACTAAATAGGCCGAAAGATGGACCTGATATCGCCCTGCACAATTGGAAGGAACTTCGAGGTTATACCGACATCCCGAACATCGGGCCTGTTCCCTCTGAAAAAGCAGCCGAAGTTCGTCACGGATATTATGCGGCGACAAGTTATACCGATGCTCAAATTGGCAGACTTATTGATGCTCTTGAGAAATTCAACTTGCGAGAGAACACTATTATATGCCTCTGGTCTGACCATGGCTTTCACCTCGGCGAGCATACGATCTGGTGTAAGACCAGCAATTACGAATTTGATGCACGGGTACCATTGATACTATCGGCGCCACAAAAGAAGAAAGGGCAAATCTGCAGAAAACTGGTGGAACTTGTTGATATGTATCCCACCCTGGTTGAGTTAGCCGGATTGCCTGTGCCCGAGGATCTGGAAGGCACTTCGATGGTTCCTTTGCTTGAGGATACACACAGGGATTGGAAGACGGCGGCATTCACCCAGTTTCCGCGGCCGGCGTACTATAAGAAGAAATATGACGCGATGGGCTATGCGATTCGAACCGAACGATTTCACTATATCGAATGGATCGATGTAAAGAAGAAGCAGCCGATTGCGATTGAATTGTACGACCATGAAACAGATCCTTACGAACTCACAAATCTTGCGCAGAAAGAACAGCAGCAGGCCATTGTCAAAGAGCTCAGTCAACGTCTCAAGAAGGGCTGGAAGGCTGCATTGCCAAACAGGAGATAGACAGTGACCCTGACAAGAAGGCAATTCATGAAGTCTGGAATGGGTACGGCTCTGACTTTTGGATTCACACGATCATCCGTTGCACACGAAAAAGGCAAATCGAAGCCGAACATTCTGCTAATGGTAGCAGAAGACCACGGTTTGCAATTAAGCTGCTATGGCGACGAACATATTTCCACCCCGAACCTGGATGCTCTGGCAGAGACGGGTGTCAGATTTGAAAATGCGTATGTCACCCAGGCCGGCTGCAGCCCGTCGAGGGCTTCGATTCTCACTGGGCAGTATCCTCACAAAAACGGCCAGATCGGCCTGGCTACACATGGATTACGGATGTACAAAGACGATACGCCAAACCTTACAACCTATCTCAAAGACGCCGGCTATCGAACGGGAATCATCGGCAAAATTCATGTCAATCCGGAATCAGCTTTCTTGTTTGACTTCAAGGCATTTCCAGGTTCCAATTTCAATAAGCGTCCTGTCAAGGAGTTCGCCAGGAGTGCAGGAGAATTTTTCAGGGCTTCAGATAATCCGTTCATGATGTGGATTAGTTTCCCGGATGCCCATCGTCCTTTCCTTGACCAGCAAGAGGGCGTGCCCGCCGGAGTGATGGGTCCAGAAGATGTTGAGACCTTACCCATGGTTGGCGTATCAACTGCCCAAACATTAGAGACGACTGCAAGTTATTACAACTGTATGCAGCGTTTAGACGTGGCAGTTGGGATGGTTCTAAAGGAATTAGTCGATTCCGGCAAATATGATAACACACTTATAATCTATCTTTCAGACCATGGCCCTGACTTCCCCCGCGCGAAAAAGACAATCCGTGAAGGCGGAAGCCGGGTGCCTATGATAATGAGCTGGAAGGAAAATTTGCCGGAAGGTAGGACCGAATCTCGTCTGGTTTCCAGCCTTGATATTTTGCCCACAATCCTTGAAATAGCAGGTGCAAAACCACATAAGGACAATCTGGACGGCAGGTCGTTAATGCCTCTGTTCAAGCAGAAATCCGCCCGGTGGCGTGAATACCTCTTTACGGAATTTACATTGCACTGGCCTGAGACATATTATCCGGGACGTGCAGTGCGAGACCGCCGTTTCAAGCTCGTCCACAACCTGCTGCCGGAACGCAAAAATCCCGTATATGACATATATCTTGTTCAGCAAAGGCCCGAGACATTTACGCCCGAGGAACTGAAAAACGTGCCGACACAAGTCCACGAGGCATACAAAATCTTTCGCCAGCCTCCGGAGTTCGAACTATACGACTTGCAGGATGATCCGTGGGAGTTTCACAACTTGGCTGACGACCCCCGGTTCACTGACCAATTGACAAGATTGAAAGAACGGTTGGCTAAATGGCAAAAAGAAACGAATGATCCCCTTCGGCACAAGAGAATTCTGGAAAAATTTACGGCCGAAAACGATGCCACCATGACCAGTGGAAAATATGTGAGAAAGAAACTGGGCCAGTGGAGGTACCCGGAGTATTTCTTTGAGTAGGAGAATCGTGGCATGAACAAGATGAATCGACGTGGTTTCCTTAAGCAGCTTGGCCTGGGCATGGCCTCATTGGCGCTGCCGCGCATGCTATGCGCAGATGACGGTAAAAGACCAAACGTTCTCTTTCTTTGTGTCGATGACATGAACGATTGGGTTGCCTGCCTGGGTGGACGGTCGGATATAAAGACACCCAACATCGATAGATTAGCACAGCGGGGCGTTTTGTTTACTAACGCGCATTGCCCGGCGCCGCTGTGCAATCCCTGCCGAACGGCAATCATGACGGGACTTCGGCCGAGCACCACGGGCATCTACAATAACAGCGTCGTTTGGGCCAAGGAGATGCCCGGCTGGGTAACGCTGCCGCGACATTTCAAGAATAACGGTTACCACGTGGCCGGCGGAGGCAAGATTTATCATCACACGCCCAAGGGGTTTAACCCTGAGGATCAGTGGCATGAGTATTTCGACCTGGTTATGGATCAGGGAACTCAGGCCGAGCACGTCAGTCACCTTGGTCTGGACCGGGAGTATTTTTCCGACATGCCTAAGCACCCGAACGGCAGTTGGGACTGGGGCCCGTTCCAGAAAGACGA
>Ga0307380_10009135_pt1 | contig 12615 bp, 12 predicted proteins | sample UN3MG_FD_202239 | JGI IMG/M metagenome (GOLD analysis project Ga0307380, IMG submission 202239) | Soil microbial communities from Risofladan, Vaasa, Finland - UN-3 | ecosystem: Environmental > Terrestrial > Soil > Coastal area > Acid sulfate soil | place: Finland: Risofladan, Vaasa | collected... | reverse complement strand
TTTATCCACCCGTACCCCGCCGGGGGGGGGGGGGGGGGGGGTGCGCCCCCCCCGGGGGTTCGCCGGCCCCGGGTGCGGTTTTTTTCATGGGGGGGGCCCCCCCTACGGCCCCCCCGCCCCTCTTGGCGTCTGCGTGGTGGAGCGACCGGGCGGGCCGGTCGCGTACTAGGGTCTCAGGCGGTCCAGAAAGCGCGCGCCGGGGCGAAGACGACGGCGATACGGAAGACCTCTCCGCCCAGGATGGTGAAGTTGTGCAGCGTGTTCTTGGGCACGTAGAGGGCATCGCCGGGCTCCACGTCGAACTCGTCGTCACCCACCTGTGCATGAGCGCGGCCGGAGAGCACGTAGAAGACGTGATCCTCGTCCGGGTGCACGTCGTCGAGCGCCGCTCCGTCGGGCATGATCTCGGTGACGTGGAACTCGAGCTGCGCGCCGGGGCACGACACGGGGTTGACCAGCGGCCAGCCGCGAGTCTTCTCGTGCTGCGGTGGGTCCTGCTTGAACTCCACGCTCTGCTGGTTGAACACCGCGCCCTTGGGCTTGTCAGTCATGTCTCTCTCCTGTGAGCAATGTTGGGGTGGCTTGTCGGCGACTCAGGGCTCGATGACGACCTTCATCGCGCCGTCACGCCGCTCGACGAACGTCGCGAGGGCCTCGGCGAACTGATCGAGCGGGAAGGTGTGCGTGTGGATGCCTTCCGTGGTCACGGCGCCGTTGGCCATGAGCGCCAGCGCCGGAGCCGCGGTGTTCGGATTGGCGCGCACGCCGAGGATGTCGAGCTCGGCCAGCGTCATGGGCCCCCACGGCACGTTGATGGTATCGGTGGGCAGGCCGGCCATGACGAGGCGCCCCGCCTTGCGCGTCGACTTGATGGCCCAGTCGATCCCCTGCTGCGTACCGGAGCACTCGACGGTGCAGTCGACGCCGATGCCGCCGGTGAGCTCCATGACCTTGGCGACCGGGTCGTCGACCTTCTCGTAGTCGATGCCGATGGCGCCGAGGCTCTCGGCGAACGCCAGGCGCGGGCCACGGCCGATCACGATCACGAACTTGGCGCCGGAGGCGCGCGAGTACTGGAAGGAGAACTGGCCGACAGAGCCCGGTCCGGTGACCAGCACCGTGTCGCCGGTCGTCACGCGGCCGCGCTGCACGCCGTGAAGGGCGACGCCGGCCGAGTCGAGCATGGCGCCCTGGTGGTAGGTGAGATTGTCGGGCAGCGGGGTGGCCGACTTGATCGAGGTGACGATGTACTCGGCGTAGGCGCCGGGTGACGTGAAGCCGTAGTGGCGGTGACCGGAGGCGTTGTCGCCGTAGTTGAGGCACACGGTGTAGTGGCCGGTCAGGCAGTTGAGGCAGAAGCCGCAGCCCTTGTGGGCCTCGCCGGCGACGCGGGTGCCGATGGCGTACTTGGCGGCCACCTTCTCGGACGCCTTGATGTCATCCGAGAGGGCGACGACCTCGCCGGCCCACTCGTGGCCGACAACGGCCGGGAAGCTCGGCGGCCAGAAGCCGGGGAACTTGCCGGCGATGATCTTCGGATCGGTGCCGCAGATCGCCACCGCCTTGACGCGGCACAGGACCTCGTCGCCCTTGGGCTCCGGAGTCGGCAACTCCTGGAGCTCGAAGTCGTCCGGTCCTTTGAGAACCAGAGCCTTCATGGTGCTCGGGATGTCTGCCATGGTCTTGCCCCCTCACGTAGTGCGTTGGATGCGGGTGCCGAGGACCGTGCGCATGTGGCCGAGCGCCTGCTCGGCCGCCGCACGGTCGTCGGGGAGCGGCAGGATCTCTGCGGAGATCCAGCCGTGGTAGTCGATCTCGCGGAGCGCCGCGACCACCGCGTCGAAGTCGACGTGGCCGAAGCCCGGCGCGCGGCGATTGCTGTCGGCGACGTGGAAGTGGGCGAGGCGCCCGCCCGTCGCGACGATCGAGTCTGCGATGGACACCTCCTCGATGTTCATGTGGAAGGTGTCGAGCAGCACGTTGACGTTGGGGCGGCCGACCTGCTCGACGAGGTCGAGCGCCTCGGCCGCCGTGCACTGCAGGGTGGTCTCGTAGCGGTTGATGGCTTCGAGGACGATGCCTGCCCCAACCGCCGAAGCGTGGTCGGCGCAGCCACCGAGCGTGTCGACGAGACGGGCGTTGGCGGCCGGCACGTCGCCGTCCGCCGGCCGCGGCCCGCGCAGGAGCCCGACGATGAGCTGTGCGCCGTGCTCTCCGGCCACATCGATGAGCTCGTTGAGGCGGCGCGCCGCTTCGTCGCGCCGCGCCGCCTCAGGCAGGCTGAGCGAGAGCCCATCGTCCGCGTAGATGCGGCCGCTCGCGATGGCGGCAAGCTGCAGGCCGTGGCCGGCCAGCAGCGCGCCGAGGTCCAGGTCCGCGAGCTCGGACGGGCTCTTGGTGCTGATCTCGATGCCGTCGAAGCCGAGCTCGGCGGCGGTGCGCACGGCCTCCCGGACCCTGCCGGCGAACAGCATGGGTCCGAACCCGGTGGGCCCGGCCGCCGTGGCGAAGGCGAGCCTCTCGCTCACCGTCGCCCCGTCTCCGTCGGAGCCGTTCTGCGGGCTCCGTGGGTCAATGCTGTCCGATCCAGGGCAGCGCCCAGATGGGCTTCCAGCCTTCGCTGAGCGGCTCGCGGAGGAAGGGCTCCATGTCCTTCGCGGTCCGGAAGGTGGTCTCCTCGACCGGCGGCGTGGTGCCGGCGGGGAAGGTCGCCAGGGTGTCCTCGACGATCAGCGAGAGGAACTTGCAGAAGGCCGCCACCGGGCGCTTGGCCTTCCAGGCTGCAGCGTGCGTCGGCTTGCCGACGACGCCCTCGGGCGTGCCGAAGTACTCGATGGCGAAGTGCCCCTCGGCCTGTGACCAGCGCTGCGGACGGTGATAGCCGTCGACCGAGTTGTTGAAGTGACCCTGGGGCATGTAGTGCTTGGTCTCGGTCTCGACCGCCTGCTCCATGTCGACCATCTCGGGGAAGAGCAGCAGGCCCAGCGAGGTCTCGGCCTCGTCGGCGTGGATGAACGGCGTGTCCCACCAGCCGCCCTGATCGGTGGTGCGGAAGAAGTCCTTGACCGCGACGTGCCAGTCGATGACGCGCACGGTGCCGGGCAGCTGGTAGCGCTTGAGGTACTTGTGCAGCGCGGTCTCGAGCATCCACAGGTGGCCGTGGTTGTTGACGATGATCATCTTGCGGAAGCCGTCGTTCCAGAGACCGAGCATGACGTCGACCAGGGTCTCCTCGACGACCGACTCACGCAGCATGACCGTGCCGGGCATGCCGATGTGGTGGTAGGGATGACCGCCGTACATGAGCGGCGGCAGGGCGATCGCCGGGGCGTGCCCGTTGTGCTTCTTGGAATGGCGGCGCACCGCCTCGCAGAGGTGACTCACGAACAGCGTGTCCATGGCGCTCACCGTCTGGCGGCCGTGGTTCTCGGTGCAGCCCACGGGGATGAGCACCACGTCGTTCTCGCGGCGCTCCTTCTCGAGCTGGGCGCGGATCGTGGTCTGGATGTAGCTGCCCGGCTTGGCCCACTCGCACGGCGACGGGATGCCGTAGTCGTCGAGCACGGCGTCGATGGCCGCGTCGTCCGCCTCCCACAGCTCCTTGAACATGTGCCCCACGGGCGTGTCCTCGAAGAACAGGTCTGGCAGGTTGGTGGTCAGAAGACCCATGACTCCTCCTCAGTGCTTCGGTGACGGATGGGCCGCGCGCCGCTCCAGGAGGGAGCGGGCGGCCTCTGCGATATGACCGGCCGTGAGGCCGTATTTCTGCAGCAGGTCGTCATTGGGCGCCGACTCGCTGTACACGTCGGCGACACCGACCCGCTTCATCGGGGTCGGCCGGTGCTCGCCGAGCGCCTCGGCGACGGCGCCCCCGAAGCCGCCGATGATGTTGTGCTCCTCGGCGGTGACCACGAGTCCGGTCTTCTCGGCGGCCGCGACAATCGCCCCGACGTCGAGGGGCTTGACGGTGTGGACGTGTACCAGGTGCACCGAGACGCCCTCGGCGGCGAGCAGCTCGGCCGCCTCCACGGCGCGGCCGACCATGATGCCCGTCGTGAGTACGGTCACGTCGGTGCCCTCGCGCACGATGACGGCGCGGCCGATCTCGAACGGGTCGTCCTCGGCGAACACCACCGGGCTGGGGTCGCGCGTCGCGCGCAGGTACACGGGGCCGTCCCAGGCGGCGACGGCGTGCACGGCCTTGCCCATCTCCACACCGTCGCCCGGTGACACCACGGTCATGTTGGGCATGCACCGCATGAGGGCGATGTCCTCGATCGCCTGGTGCGTCTTGCCGGTCTTGCCGGCCAGCAGGCCGCTGTAGGCGCCGGCGATCTTGACCGGCAGGCCCGGCTGAGCGATCGAGACGCGGATCTGGTCGGCGGCGCGCAACGTCGCGAACACGGCAAAGGAGTTCGTGAAGGGCACGAAGCCCATCGCTGCGAGACCTGCGGCGGCGCCGGTCATGTTCGCCTCGGCGATGCCCATCTGGAAGAACCGCTGCGGGTACGCCTCGGCGAACAGGATCATCTTGCTCGATGAGGCAAGGTCGGCGTCGAGGCAGACGACGCGCTCGTCACGCGCGCCCAGCTCGAGCAGCGCCTCGCCGAAGGCGTCGCGCTGCGCCATCAGCTCCATCATGCGCCCCCCTCGCCGGCGCACAGCTCGGTCAGCGCCCGTTCGGCCAGGTCCTGCGAGATCGGTGCGGCGTGCCAGGTGCAGGTGCCCTCCATGAACGAGACGCCTTTGCCCTTGACGGTGTGAGCGACGATGACGCTGGGCGTCTCGCCGTCCTCCCGCGCCGCCTCGCACGCCTCGGCCACGGCGGTGGCGTCGTGACCGTCCACCTCCGACACGTACCAGTTGAAGGCGCGCCACTTGTCCGCGATGGGATCGACGGGCATGACCGCGCAGGTGTCGCCCATCAGCTGGATGCGGTTGTCGTCGACGATGGCGATGAGGTTGCCCAGCCCGAACTTGGGCGCGGCCATGGCGGCCTCCCACACCTGGCCCTCCTGGAGCTCGCCGTCGCCGAGGAGCACGAAGACGCTCGTCTCGGCCAGGCCCTTGAGGCGTGCGCCGAGCGCGATGCCGAGTCCCGACGAGAGCCCCTGGCCGAGCGACCCGGAACTCATGTCCACGCCGGGGCAGTGCATGTCGGGGTGGGCCTGCAACGGTGAGTCCAGCTCGTCGTAGGTCTCGAGCAGAGTCGTGGGGAAGTATCCGCGGAGGGCGAGGGCCGCGTAGTAGGCCGCGGCGGCGTGCCCTTTGGAGAGCACGAAGCGGTCGCGGCCGTCCCACTCGGGGTCCGCCGGGTCGATGCGCAAGACACGGAAGAACAGCGCGGCCAGGATCTCCACCGCACTCAGCGAGCCGCCGGGGTGGCCGGCCTGAGCGCGGCACAACGTTGCGACGATCAGCTTGCGCAGGTCGTTCGCGGTCTCCTGCAGATCGGCCGCCGGGAGGGGGGACTCAGGCAATCAACGTCTCCTCGGTGTTCCGTATAACGGAACGAGTATCCGGATGGTGGAATGCCCTGCATGATAGTCCCCTCGGGTGAGAATGCAAGCGTTGGGGAGTTCGCGGGCTCGCCGGTTCCGGCACGTCTGCGCACGAGATCAGGGCCGGTAGCCGAGCTCCTCGGAGAGCGCCGCGGCGGTGCGCATGAGCGCCAGCCGCCGCTCATCCATCCTCTCGACTTCGGGCCGCCGAAACGGAGCGACGACGGAGACGCACGCGATCATCTCGCCGGATGCGCCCCACACCGGGACCCCGACTGCGCACACCCCGCGATCCTCGTCGACATCAGCGGCGTACCCATCTCGTCCGGCGGTCTCGATGGCGCGCTCGAACGCCCCCATCTCGCCGGCCGGAATCCCACCGGGTCCGGTGTACAGCGCCAGCGCGCGACGGCGCTGAGGGGCAGTGCCGAAGGCCAGCCAGATTCTCGCGTGAGTGGACTGGGGGTCCAGAAAGACCTGACCGACGGTGTTCCGTGGGTGAAACGCGTGCCTGGTGAGGCTCTGGTCGATGAGCAGTGGTCCGTCGTGGCTCCACGTGGTGAGGTCTGCGGTCTCCCCGGTGACCTCGGTGAGTGACGCGAGATGTGGGTGAGCCAGGCGCGCGAGCGGTTCGTGGGACATCGCCACAAGGGCCACGCGGACCAGGGCCGACCCGAGACTGTAGTCGCCGGAGGCGGCATCGATTGCCAGGTAGCCCTCCGCCTCGAGAGTCTTCACCAACCTGAAGCAGGTGGCCTTGTGCAACCCGGTGCAGTCGCACAACTCGCCGAGTGTGCGGCTCGAATGGTGCGGCTCGAAGCAGTTCAAGATGCGCAGGCCTCGCTCGAGGCTCCGCACTGCGTAGGGGTTGACCCTCTCCTTGCTGTCTCCCACCGTACCTCCATTTCCATAGGCGAGACGCACCTGGCAATGCGCCCCACCACCGGTCAACAGACCGCCAGTAGAACTCTTGACAAGGTCGATGGACGGGTTCAAACTACCGCATAATTCGCCAAAGTGAAATAGCTATCTCACTAGATGAGACGTCTGCAGTGCCGCCTTCGTTGTGTAAGACAGAGCATAGCTCCAGCGGAAAGGAAGTCGCAGTCATGAGGTCAGCCGGCCGGTTCGTCGTCGATACCCACGGTCATATCACTACGGTCTACCAACCCGCCAATGAAGTGGAGGGGGAGTGGGACGGCTTGTCCGGCGAGGTCCTGCCCGTGGACAACTCCCCGCTCACTCTCTACGACATGGACCGCTACGGTATCGACATGCTGCTGCTCAAGCCGAGCATGATCGGCACGACCAATGAAGCTCAGTCCAAGCTGGTCGACAAGTACCCCGACAGATTCCGCGCCTTCTGCGCCGACCAGACGCTCAAGCTCAAGGTGGCTCGGGGGCAGGCCAAGTGGACCCTCGACGCGGCCGCTGAGGAGGTCGAGGCGGCTCTCAAGACGGGCAAGTTCATCGGCATCGGCGAATTCGTGCCTCGCGACACGAGCCCCGACAAGGTCTACACCTTCAAGGAGCGTCTCGACGAGTACCGCGTCTTCTGCGAACTGGCGCGCACCTACCACGTGAGCATCGACTTCCACGACTTCGCTTGGCATCTCGGTTTTGACACCTACGATCTGCTCGCAAGGATCTCAGTCGAGTTCCCGGACGTGCCGATCATCTTCTGTCATGCCGGCTACTCCATCGGTGGCTACACCCGCGGATCGGAGCTCATCCGTCGAGCCTGCGAGATCGCCGGGATGGCCGTCGGACCGGGCGCCAGCAATGTCTACCTGGAGTGCGGCACGTGGCCGGCAGAGTACTTCCACCTCGCCCTCAAGGATCCCAACGTCACGGCCACGCAGCTCCTGTGGGGGGCGGACTACGGTCTTGTTCCGCAGTACATCAACATGAACCCGGGCGGCGATCCATCGACGTATGTTTCCGCCATGAAGCGCTGGCCGCGCGTCCCGACCTATCAGCCGGATTGGTGGAGCTGGATGCTGCATCAGATCGACAAGCTGCGCGACCAGGTCGGCCCGGACGAGATCAACCTCATCCTGGGCGGCAACGCGTGCCGCGTCTGGGACTTGCCGGTACCGCACGAGAACATGTTCATGAGCGGCCGCCCCGATGTCTGGGGGATCCGCTGGCCGGCCAGCGTCGACTGAGGAGCGTCCTCGGCCGATGGCACAAGACGAACACCCCGGTCACGACGATCTCGGTCTCTCCGTGAAGTCACCCATCGCCACCCTCGTCGCGAATCCGCCCACGCCGTGCGACAGCATCGTCTTCGACGCCGAGATGTGCATCGGATGCAACAGGTGTTTGGAGGTGTGCCGATGCGACGTGCTCATGCCGAGCGCCGCCAAGGGAGAGCCGCCTCTTCTCGTCTATCCCGACGAATGCTGGTTCTGCGGCACGTGCGTCGAGCACTGCCCGAAGCCGGGCGCCATCCGCATGGAGCATCCGCTCAATCAGCGGGCTGGTTGGAAGCGCAAGAGTACGGGCGAGTTCTTTCGCGTCGGCATGGCGGACCCCCCGCCGCCGGTCACGCGTCCGCCCGTGCCCTCGTTGCGGCGGCATCGGCTGGACGAAGATGGCGATGCTTGAGACGCTGAATCCCCGCGAGTGGCCGTACCCGGTGCGATACGGCCGCGAGACCGAGGTGACGTGTGACGCGCTCATCGTGGGTGGCGGCATCGCCGGCTGCCATGCGGCGATCAGCGCCGCCCGCCGAGGCGCCGACGTGGTCCTCGTGGACAAGGCGCCGATCGTGCGCAGTGGCAGTGGCGGCGCGGGCATCGACCACTGGCACAGCGCCTTCACCAATCCCTGCTCCAAGATCTCGCCGGATGAGGGCGCGGAGGCGATGGACCGCTCCAGTGACTTCCGCTCCGGGCACACGAGCTACATCGAGGCGCGAGAGAGCTGGGATGCGCTGCTCGACATGGAACGCATGGGCATGCGCATCCGCGATGAGGACGATGAGTTCGCCGGCGCCGAGTTCCGCGACGAGGAGACCAAGCTCCTGTTCGCCTACGACCTGGAGAACCGACTCACGTTGAGAGTGCCCGGCGCCAAGGTCAAGGTGGCCCTTTACAGCGAACTCCGGCGGCTGCGAGTCCCGCTCTACGAGCACGTCATGATCACGAGCCTGCTGAGTGACGGCGGAGCCGCCGGCGCCCGGGTCGTGGGAGCCACGGGCCTGAACACCCGAACGGGGGAGTTCTATGTCTTCAGCGCTCGGGCGACGGTGTTGGCCACCGCCCAGGCGCTTCGGCTGTGGGCATTCGGGTCGGAGCTGACCGGATCGGTCACAGCTCACGACGATCCCAACGTGGCGGGCGATGGCTGCGCGATGGCCTGGAAGGCCGGCGCCGAGTTCACCATGATGGAGAAGACCATGGCCTCCACGGGGCCCTTCCGCTATCCCGCCTACGGCACCGGGAATGCCCACAACACGTGGTACCCGTGCACCATCGTCGATGCCCGGGGCCGGGAGGTGCCCTGGGTCGACCGGGATGGGCGTGAGCTGGCGACCGTCTCGGACCGCTACCGCTGTGCCCCCGGCCAGAAGTTCTGGCTGCACGGGCACGACGAGAGTGAGAGGGGCTACGAGCTCGCCGGTCCCACACTGACGCCGGATCTTCCTGAGCGCATTCGGAGCGGCGAGTTCGCCCTGCCTCTGTACGCCGACCTGCCGAGCATGTCGGCGCACGAACGCCGCGCGATCTTCGGACTCATGGTGGGCAACGAGGGCAAGACTCTGGTCCCCATCTACGAGAGGTACACGCGAGCCGGCTTTGATCCGGACCAGGACATGCTGCAGGCGAACGTCCTGCCCCCGGACGGGTACCACTTCGTCCCCTGGTGGGACACGAAGTTGACGCAGACGACGGCGCCGCAGTATCGGGAAACGTCCTTCATCGCCGGCGGCGGTCTCGTGGTGGACTGGGATCTGAAGACCACGCTGGAAGGCTTGTACGCCGCCGGCGGCCAGGTGGCCGGCGGCGGCGGGCACGCGAACGCGGCTGCGACCGGCCGCTACGTCGGGCGCAAGGTGGCCGCGGTCGTAGGCGACGCACCGCGGCCAGTGGTCAGCCGGTCGCAGGTCGAGCGGGAGAAGGCGCGGGTCTACGCGCCGGTACTGCGAGAGAAGGGCTACGGCTGGAAAGAAGTCCAGCTCGGCGTCTGCCGCATCATGCAGGACTACTGCGGAGAGTACAGGAGCGCCGGCACCCTCGGCGCGGGCCTGGAGTGGCTCGACTCGATCCGGCGGAGTGAGGCGGCGGCCATGTGGGCCCGCAACCCGCACGAGCTCTGGCGCTCACTCGAAGTGCAGGTCCGGATCACGGCGGGAGAGATCGTGATGCAAGCATCGCTGGCTCGCAGGGCCAGCAGCGCCTACCTCGATCTCAAGCGGCTCGACTACCCCGCCGTCGATCCCGAGCCGTGGGCCAAGTTCGTCACCGTGCGCCTCGAGCAGTACGAGGCCAGAGAGGGCGAACTCCCCTTGAAGTACTGGTTGCAGACGCCCAATGATGACTCCTACGCGGCAAACTACGACCGGCATTCCAGTCCATGAACCGGAGAGGGGGCCTTGACGGCAGGTCATGAGGGGGAGCGAGAAGGGATCGTGGCGCCGTGACGGCCTCATGCGGTCTCGTCATCAAAGGATCGATCCGACTAGGGAGGCGCGAACAATGAGAGAGAGCAGGACCTGGATTCGTCTTGTGGGATTGGCGCTCGCGATGATCGTGGCCGTGGCCGTGATCGCCGGGTGCGGTGGCTCGGGCGACGACGCAACGTCCGATGACGGGAGCGAAGCGAAGACGCTCAAGGTGGGCGCGGTGCTCAACTACTCGTTCCCGCTGCATGTGGACTGGCAGAAGGAGATGGAGGCGCTGGTGCCCTCCATCAACGAGGCAGGCGGCGTCGACGTCGGCGGCGAGAAGTACATGATCGAGCTGCTCATAGAGGACAGCAAGTCGAACGCTGAGACCGCTCGCGCGGCGGTGGAAAAGCTGGTCAACCAGGACAAGGTCGACGTCATCCTCGGTGACGAGACCGTGGATGGCTGGCTGTCGGTCACGGAGAGGGCCGGCGTGCTGGTCATCGCGAATACGCCCACGCCGGGCATCCTGTCGCCCGACATCAAGATGGCGTTCAATGCCGGCTACTTCAACACCCAGGCGCCCATCATCTGGGACTGGTTCGCGGCGAACTTCCCAGACGTGAAGTCGGTCGCGGGCGCCTACATCGATGCGGCTCAGGGCCAGGCCGAGGCCGGGAAGCTCGAGCAGCTTGCCGGCGCCTTCGGCAAGGAGATCACCACGATCGAGTTCTATCCGGACGGGACCCAGGACTTCAGCGCCATCGCGACCAAGATCGCGGCCGGGAACCCCGACTCCTTCACGACCCAGGGCGGCGGCCCCGTCGCCGACTCGCAGCTCTTCAAGTCGATGGGCGCGGCCGGCTGGGGCGGTCAGCTGTTCAACACGGTGCCCCTCAGCCCGGACCAGATCGCCAAGGTCATCTCGCTCGACGACGTCCAGGGCCTCGTTGGAGCCATCGCGGCCATCGACTCGGACGATCCTCCTCCGACCGCCCAGGAGCTCAAGGACGTGTATGTGGCGAAGTACGGCGAATGGACGAACGCAGATGTCGGCTTCATCAGTACACTCTATTGTCTTCTCGGTGCGCTTGAGGCGGCGGGAAGCGTCGACCCGCAGGACCTTGCGGACACCATCGGCAGCGGCCTGACCTTCCAGACGGCAAACGGGGAGGCGCAGATGATCAATCGCCCGGACCTCGGGAATGACCGCACGATCGACTGCGTGTATGAGACCCGTGTCGGCCAGATCGAAGGCGACAAGGCTACGCTGCTGGCGACGATCCCCATCGCCGAGGGCGAGGCCTCCGCGCGTATTCTCTTCAGCAAGGGCCAGTAAGGCAGACGACCCCGGCCGAAGGAGCATCCGGTCCCCGTCTCTTTCGAGAGACGGGGACCGGATGAGAATCACGGGCGGCAACGGAGTCGTCGCCGGACCGAGCGATCGAGGAAGGCTATGTCACGAACTCTCATTCAGCTCTTCGTAGACGGCGTGTCGATCGGCATCGTCTATGTGCTGATGGCATCCGGCTTCAACCTGATCATGTCGGTGGAGCGCATCCTCTTCATCCCCTTCGCTCAGTTCTACATGCTCGGCGCCTACTTCACGTGGTATCTGATGGTGCCGCTCCACATGAACTTCTGGCTGGCCCTGGTCATTGCATCCCTGGCGACAGCGGTCCTCGGCGGGGTGGCGTACATGACCACGTTTCGCTGGGTGCAGTACAAGGAGGGGCAGTTCCTCACCACCCTGCTCATCGGTATCGGATGGATGCTCATCATCACCCAGCTTGCATTGCGGTTGTTCGGAACTGAGGCACGCGGGATCCCATCGGTGTTTCCCGGGGCGATCAGCCTGTTCGGTCTCCGCATCTCCGCGGAGAAGGCCGTCGTCGTGGTGATCGGTATCGCCGTGCTGCTGGCCCTGCAGTTGATGTTGCAGAAGACGAAGATGGGCCGAGCGATGCGCGCCGTGGCCTTCCATTCCGACGTCGCCGCACTGCAGGGGGTCAACGCCACACGTGTCTTCACGGTCACGATGGCCCTCGGGTGTGGTCTGGCGGGCTTCGCCGGGGCCCTTCTGGCGCCCGTCTTCGCGGTGACGACTCAGGTGGGTTCGATGGCGTTCCTGGTGCCGCTGGTCGTCATGCTCGGGGGCCTCGGAAGCATGCTCGGGGTGATCCTCGCCGGCCTGTTGTTCGGTATGGCGCTCAGCTACGGTCAGTACTTCATCGGCGGCGGGGAGGCGCAGATCGCGTTCTTCATCGTGGTCGCGATCGTCCTGATCATCAGGCCGGGTGGGATCCTGGGCAAGAAGATGGCCGATGTCCCGCTTTGAGATGAGGCCCGGCATAGGGCGCAAGGTCGCGGTGGCGGTCGTTGTGCTGCTGCTCGCGGTCGTGCCCCTGGTCGTCACCGACCAGTACTACCTGCACGTCGTGATCACGGCGATCGTCAACTCCGTCCTCGCGATGACCTTCGTCCTCGTGCTCCGCACGGGCC
>Ga0307380_10009134_pt1 | contig 12616 bp, 7 predicted proteins | sample UN3MG_FD_202239 | JGI IMG/M metagenome (GOLD analysis project Ga0307380, IMG submission 202239) | Soil microbial communities from Risofladan, Vaasa, Finland - UN-3 | ecosystem: Environmental > Terrestrial > Soil > Coastal area > Acid sulfate soil | place: Finland: Risofladan, Vaasa | collected... | reverse complement strand
TCACCTGTTCCCTAATCTGGTCGGGACGGCCGGATTTGAACCGGCGACCACTTGCACCCCAAGCAAGTGCGCTACCAGGCTGCGCTACGTCCCGGCGACGCGTCCGAAATGCGGCCCCCACAGCGCGTTGGTGGCCGCAAGACGCAACCCTTTACGCTAGCACTTGCGCGAAAGTATTGTCAAGATGCTCTCCAGATCGCGCCGGATGGCTTTCAGTTGCATGGTATCGAGGGTAGCGCGAAACAGGTCCTTTTGCTCCGCCGACCCTTTGGAATTGCCTCCCAACTCCTTGCGGGCGCCTTCGATGGTGAAACCCCTTTCGTAGAGGAGGCGCTTAATCTCGAGCACTGTCTCCACGTCCTGACGCCGATAGAGGCGGTGCCCGGAGCGGCTCTTGACGGGTTTCAGCGTGGGAAACTCTGTTTCCCAGTAGCGAAGAACGTAGGGTTTGGTCTGCGCGATCTCGCTGACTTCCCCAATGCGAAAATAGAGCTTGTCGGGAATAAGAGCGCGGGGTTGTCGGGGCGAACGGGACTGGCGGCCTCGCGGCATGGGTCCTCAGGGGCGCCAAGAGGGCGGCATCGATCCATCATAAGAAATCACGGTGGAGAGCGTCAAGCTCGGCATGCCGCTGCGCTTCTTCGATCACCCACCGCCCGCGATGGCTGCTCCCTCCTTCGCGGCCCAGGGGCGGACGGTATTTGCCTTTTCCAAGGTTCGGAACGCTGGGGTATACTGTGCGGCCCGAACAACTGTCTCTTGCGCCGCGCGTCGGTACTCGCGCGAAAGGACTCTTATGCAGCAACGCCCTGCCGGCCTTCTCTGGGTTCTGTTTCTGGCCTACTTTACCTTCGGGATGATCACCAACGTTCTGGGCGTGGTGATCCCGGAAGTCATCAAGGAATACAGCCTCAGCCTGTTTGCCGCCGGCATTCTGGCTTTTGCGTTTTTCCTCGCCTACGGATTGTGTTCCATTCCCGCCGGCTTGCTCATGGACCGCCTGGGAGCGCGCCCCATGGTCCTCTTCGGAGTGTTGCTGATGGGCGTGGGGTGCCTGGTGGTCGCCTGGGCGCGCACTTATCCCCTGATGGTGGCCATGATATTCGCCGTGGGCGTGGGGGTTACGGTGCTGCAGACGGCGGGCAATCCCCTCATCCAGCTTCTCGACCGCCTGGAAAACTATCACCGCAACCTGACGCTCACCATTGGCTTCTGCGGCATCGGCGCTTTTCTCGGCCCGTTTATTCTGGCCTTTTTCACCGGCACCGGCCGCCCTTGGCAAACTCTCTACCTCTTTTTCGCCGGGCTCTCATTTCTCCTGCTGATCCTGCTCACCGTGTCGAAGTTTCCAGAACGCGCCGCGACCAGTTCCGACCGGATTCGCTTCGACCAACTCGGAAAACTCCTGCGAAATCCAATCGTTCTTACGTACTGTCTGGGGATTTTCTTCTATGTCGGCGCGGAAGTGGGCACGGCGTCGTGGATCGTCAAATTCTTCGAGCGCGTGCACGGCGTGACCGGCGAAGTCGCACAGGTCGAGGCCGCGAGCCTCTTTCGCCGCGTCTTGCCGACGCTGCCGGCGCTGATCGTGGCGCTGTTCTGGGGGTTGCAGGGCGTGGGCCGGCTGGTGAGCGGCGCGGTCCTGAACCGCTTCGGAAGTCTGCGAATCTTGCGCCTTTACTCCTTCCTGGCGTTGGCAGCCCTGCTTGCTGCCACCTTCGGCCCCAAGACCGTGACCGCGGTGGGCTTTGCCGCCTGCGGATTATTCACGTCGGTGCTTTTCACTCTGATCTTCAGCGGTACCATCAACAGCTTTGCGGAGAACCAGGGGACGATTTCCGGGCTGCTTTGCACCGCTTGCCTGGGCGGCGCCATCATGCCGCCGCTGGTGGGCCTGGTCGGCGACCACTTCGGACTGCGCGCGGCCATGCTGGTCCCGGCCCTGTGCTTTACATACGTCTTCGGGCTGGCCATGCTGGGCCGCGCCAAATACGATTGAAATAAAAACGTGGAGAGAACGATGCAGAAACTGATCGTGGGGATTGATGTTGGGGGAACCAAGGTCGCAGGGGGACTCGTCAGTCTGAAAGGCAGGCTGGTGAAATCCATGGTTGTGCCGACCCGCGCCACCGAAGGTTTCAAGACCAGCTACGCGCAGATCGTTCAGCTCACCAAGCGTCTGATCGAGCAGGCGGGCGGAAAAGAAAACATCGCTGGAATCGGCGTCTGCGCTCCCGGGCCGCTCAACCCCCGCACCGGCTTGGTGATTAATCCCCCCAATCTCCCCGGCTGGCGAAACGTTCCGTTGACACGAATGATGCAGAAGTATTTGGGCTTGCCCACCAAACTGGAAAACGACGCCAACGCCGCGGGGCTGGCCGAAGTTCTTTTTGGCGCTGCGGTCGGTTACCGCGACATATTTTACGTGACCGTTTCGACGGGAATCGGGACGGGAATCATCATCGACAAGAAGATTTATCACGGCAAGAACGGCGTGGCGGGCGAAGGCGGGCACGTCTCCATCGATTATCGCAGCCCCTACCGCTGTGGTTGCGGCACGCAGGGTTGCATCGAGGCGCTGGCGGCGGGACCGGGCATGGCGCGCCGGGCTCGCGTCCTTCTGGAACAGGAACACACCAAGCCCAGCCTGCTGCGCAAACTGACCGACGGTCATTTGAGCCGCATCACGCCGAAGATGATCGAGGACGCCGCGCGCGCCGGCGACCCGGTGGCCAAGTCCATCATCGACGAAACGGGTTTCTACTTGGGGGTGTGGCTGGCGGGAATGATTACGCTGTTCGATCCGGAAGCCATCGTCATCGGCGGGGGCGTGGCCCGCATCGGGAAACCCCTCTTCGCCAAGATTCGCGAAACGATTCCCTCTTACACCATTAACCGCCTGTTCGCCCGGAAAACTCCCTTGCTGCCCGCGAAGCTTCAAACCAACGTGGGAGTCTTCGGCGCCGCAAGCCTGTTCCTGCCCTCGGATCAGGGAACTGGCAAATCGGGGAAAGAGGCCTCACGAGGACGTTCGTAACGGGGCCGCCATCGACTCGTGAAGGTCCTGGCTTGTCGGCGCAACCGATGTGGGCTGACGCTCGTCTAACAGGTCGGCAGTTCCGGTCCATCAGGAAGCAAGCGGACCATTCCGCGTTCATGATGTTTGGCGACTCGCACATGAGGATGGAGGCGCCCGCGTTGCGTCCCCCGCCGGATCATCTATGCGCACAAGATCCTCCATCACCGCCCGCATGAGCGACGCTCTGCGGCCTGCATTCATTCTCCCCTGCATGCTCGCGCTGGTCGGAACGTGTCACGCCCAATCGGCGGCTGAAGAGCCTCAAGAAGTCACTGCCCGCCATTCTCAAGGCCCTATCCGTTTGGACGGGCGCCTCGACGAACCGGCCTGGAACGACGCGGGCGTCATCGCCGATCTCGTGCAGCAGTCGCCACGCCCCGGCGAGCCGACACCGTACAAGACCGTCGTCCGCGTCCTGATCGTCAAGGACACGCTGTACTTCGGTTTTGAATGCACCGATCCCGAGCCCGACAAGATTGCCATTCACACGATGGCGCGCGATGGGTTTACTCTCGGCGACGACACGGTGAGCATCGTCCTGGATACCTACGGTGACCGGCGGACGGGCTATCTCTTCCAGATCAACGCCGCGGGAGCGCGCATCGACGGGCTGATCTCCGACCCGGAACATCCCTCTTACGACTGGGACGGAATCTGGGACGCGCGCACCGCGCGGTCGAAAGATGGCTGGTCAGCGGAAATCGAAATTCCGGCAAGGACCTTGAATTTCCGGCAGGGACTGAAGAACTGGGGGCTCAATCTGGAGAGATCGGTCGCCCGGGAGAGAATCACCCAGCGTTGGGCCTCCCCAACGCTGGATTCCTTTCTGGTGGACCTGAGCCGGGCGGGGTCGCTCAGCGGCCTCGAGGACTTGAAGCAAGGCCGGGGATTGGAATTCAGCCCGTACCTGATCGGCAAGATGACCGACGAATTCGCCCCCGATGGGCGCGCCTGGCACGGTACCGGCGGCGGAGATTTCACCTGGAGAATCACACCGCAGCTCGCCGCGGTGGCCACCGCCAACACCGATTTTGCCGAAACTGAAGTGGACGCGCGTCAGATCAACCTCACGCGCTTTCCCCTTTTCTTTCCCGAGAAGCGGGCTTTCTTTCTGGAAGGGGCCAATCAGTTCGAGTTTGCATCCGGCCTTGGCGAAAGCTTCATTCCGTTTTTCTCCCGCCGTGTCGGCCTTCTGGAAGGACAACAGGTTCCCATCAATGGTGGGCTCAAGCTGAACGGACGCGCCGGCCGGTGGAATCTGGGCATCCTGGATGTCCAAACGCGGGAGACGGCGTTTGCGCCCGGGACGAATCTCTTTGCGGGGCGAATTTCTTACGACCTCACCCGGAAGTTTCGGGTGGGCACGATTTTCACTCATGGAGACCCCGCCGGACTGAGAGAAAGCACCCTGGCGGGATTCGACGCCGTCTGGCGAACCTCCACTTTTCGCGGCAACAACAACCTTCTCCTCGCCGCCTGGACGGCTTTCAGCGCCGGAGAAATCCCGGAGGGCCGCCGCTCCGGCTGGGGATTCAGGGTTGATTATCCGAACGATCTGTTGGATTGTTTCCAAGATTTGGTCGAATTCGGCGACGCCCTGAACCCGGCGCTGGGTTTCTTGCCGCGTCCCGGCACCCGACAGTACGAGGGCGGCTGTTCCTTGAATCCCCGCCCCTCGAAGACTGGGGCGTTCGGCTGGATTCGCCAGTACTCCCTGCGGAACTACTACACCCGGGTGGACAACTTGCAGGGCACGAATGAATCCTGGTCCTTGCAGACGAGTCCCATCTCCGTTGAACTCGAGTCCGGCGAGCGATTCGAATTCACCTGGCTGCCTCAGTATGAACTTCTTCCCGGGCCCTTCGAGATTGCTTCCGGCGTGGTGATTCCCCCCGGCCCTTACCGCTTTGACCGCTGGCAGCTGAATTTCGAAACCAGCCACCATCGCCGCTGGCGGTTCGAAACCGAAAACGCGTTCGGCACCTTCTACAGCGGCCATTTGGCGCAGTGGCAGAACCGCATCAACTGGACCTCCCCCAAAGGCGCATGGCAACTGGGATTGGAAGCACAGAACAGTTTTGGGCGGCTGCGCGAAGGGAATTTCGTCCAGCGGCTCTGGCAATTGCAGTTCGCCCGCGCCTGGGGTCCGAATATCGTGCTCACCAGCTTCGTTCAATACGATACGGAGTCACAAAACGTCGGAACCAACACCCGCCTTCGCTGGACTTTCAAGCCGGGCAAGGATCTGTTCGTCGTCTGGAACCGCGGGTGGCAGCGGCTTCTCATGCGCCCTGAACTTACGCTCATCCCGGACTCGGAGTTCTTTGCAATCAAACTGAGGTGGACGTTCCGTGGTTAGCCCGGGAGTTCGCAGAGCCAACTGTTTACTGTCCCACGTCTCCCGGCGCGAGTTCCCCGCCCACCGCCCCTACCCAACGCGGATAATCGGCGGTAAAATACAGACTTGGTTCAGGGAATTTCCGCATGAATGAAGACGAGAAGAGCCTGGGGGTTATCCTCTTCGCCCACGGCAGCGCCGTGGAAGAGGCCAATCAGAGTGTGCACAACCTGGCGCGGGGGATCCAGGAGGAGGGACCTTACGGCTACGTCCGCGGCGCTTTTCTCGACGTGGCGCAGCCGAATTTGGACGCCGCCATCGTCCAAGCGGTGGAGGCCGGTGTGCGCCGTGTCATCGTGATCCCCTATTTCCTGACCGAGGGCATCCATCTTCAGCGTGACTTGCCCAACCTGATCGTGCAACTGAAGGAAAGGTACGCCGATCTGGAGATCGAGGTCGGTCGCTCTCTCGACGATCATCCCCAGATGGCCTCCATCATCCTCGGACGAGTCCGAGAAGTTATTGGAGAAACCAAGGCAGCCCGGTGATCCTCGCCCTGGAGAGAATCCACGCCCGCAATCCGGAGAATTCAACGAAGCGCATGGGGCTTTCAGCAAGTCCGTGGAGTGAGCATTGCCGGATCCACTTCCTGCTCGGCGTGACACTGCTCGTCCTATTGGCGCACCTGCTTGCACCGCCGGGCCTTTCGGCAGCCCCGGATTCAAAGCCCAACGTCATCTTTATTACGATCGATACTTTGCGGGCGGACCACGTGGGATGCTACGGGTACAAGCAGGTCGAAACGCCCCATATTGACCAGCTCGCCCAACAGGGCGCCCGCTTCACACATGCCTATACTCCCGTGCCCATCACCTTGCCCGCCCATTCCTCCCTCTTCACCGGGGCGTTTCCGGTGGCCACGGGAATGCACGACTTCAGCGGCAACAAACTGCCGGAGTCCATGACGACCCTGGCCGAGGCGCTGCGGGATAACGGGTACAGCACGGCGGCGTTTCTGGGCTCCGCGGTACTCGACTCGCGTTTCGGCTTGAACCAGGGGTTTGACACCTATTTCGATCATTTCGACTTCAGCCGCCTGGACGAAGCGCATTTGGACCAGATGGAGCGGCGGGGAGATCTGGTGGTCGATGAGGCACTGAACTGGCTCAGAACCAACCCGAGGCGACCCATCTTCCTCTGGGTCCACCTCTATGATCCCCACGATCCCTACACTCCCCCCGAGCCTTACGCCAGCCGCTATCGGGGGCGGCCTTACGACGGCGAGATCGTTTTCGCCGACGCACAGTTGGGCCGCTTGATGAAGTTCCTCAAGGACGAGGCGCACCTCGAGGGTTCGGTCTTCGTTATCGCGGGCGACCATGGTGAGGGACTCGGCGAACATGGCGAGAGGACCCACGGTTTCTTTGTCTACAATTCAACGCTCCACGTGCCGCTCATCATCAGGATTCCCGGGGCAACGCCCCGCGTAATTGCCGACGAAGTCTCGCTGGTGGACGTCATGCCGACACTGCTGCAGGCTCTGAAGCTGCCCATCCCTTCGACCGTCCAGGGTCGGAGCCTGCTCTCCGGGGTTATGGGACGCCAGATGTCCGGCACCTCCAGCCTGATTGCGGAGAATTACCTCCCCTTGCTCCATTTCCGTTGGAGCCAGCTCCGTGCCCTGCAATCCCGCGGGCTGAAGTTTATCGACGTGCCGCGACCCGAACTCTACGACACGCGCAGCGATCCCGGTGAACTGAAAAACCTGTTTGACACCCGCCGGTCGCACGCCAACGATTTGCGCAATCGGCTCTACGGCCTGCTGCGGCGCTTCACGCCGGCAGGGGGAGGAGCCACGGGGAAGGAAGTGACGGATCCTGCGCTCCTCGAACGCTTGCGCTCGCTGGGCTACGTGGCAGTCTCCGCAGGCACGTTTGCGGAGGCCAGCGGCGAGGCCCTCCCCGACCCCAAAGACCGCATTCAGGTCTACGAGTTGGTCTCCGCAGCCATGTCGGACGGCCAACACGGCCGGTACCAGGAGTCCCTGCGCAAGTTGCGCGTGGCGGAGAAGGTTGAAACCAATTCAGTGACCATCAACTACCTGGCGGCGCTCAATTATTACCGGCTCAAAGACTATTCGCAGGCGATCGAGCGGTTCAAGGCGACTTTGCGGTTGAATCCCAGTATGCCGCTGGCCACGTTTTACCTTGGATTGGCGCAGGTGCAGGCCGGCGAAGTGGAGGATGCGATCATCTCCTTTCACAGCGCAGTGGAGCAGGACCCCACAAACTTCCGGGCAGCCTACAATCTGGGGGCGGCTTATACGAAGCTCAAGCGTCCCCAGGAAGCCATTCAGGCGTTCCAGCGCGCCATCGAGATTCTGCCGGAATACGCCGAGCCGCACGAGGCGCTTGGGGAGCTCTACCTCTATCTCCAGCAGCCCGAAAAGGCCGTACAGGAGTTGGAACGCGCCGTCGCCATTGCGCCCGGGATGCGTAGAGCCCACTATCACCTGGGGCGGGCCTACGAGGTCCTGGGCCGCACCGCGGAAGCCGAGCGGGCCTTCGCTCGCGCGAAGACGCCGTGAATCCTTCCCCGGCGCGTAAATCCCGAGCGCTTCCCAACTCGCCGAGGGCTGGTCTAAGTTGTGCGAATCATCAGTCGACTGATCCCGCCAACGTTGTTGCTGCTTGCGGCTCCTCTGCTCTGTCGCGCCCAGGGCTCCGCCGGGGACGGCACACCCGTTTTGCTCATCACCGTTGACACTCTGCGCGCCGACCGATTGGGCTGCTACGGCGCGGGCAACGTGCGAACTCCCGCCATGGATGCGCTGGCTGCCGAAGGCGTACGATTCGAAAATGCGTTCGCCCAGGTGCCCATGACGCTTCCCTCCCACGCCGTCATTCTGAGCGGCACCTACCCCATGTATAACGGCGTCCGCGACTTCACGAGCCCGGGGCTTCCCGCAAATATCGGCATGATTGCCGAGGCTTTCAAGCGACAGGGCTACCAGACGGCGGCCTTTGTGAGCGCCTTCGTGGTGGACTCCACCTGGGGGTTCGGCCGGGGATTCGAGACTTACGACGACCATTTCGATCCCCGGCAGTTTGAGACCAGGAATCCCGGCAACGTCCAGCGGCGCGCCGACGAAACGATTGAGCGGTTGCTCGCCTGGTTCGAGTCGCGCGCTTCAGGCGGCGGTCCGGCCCGCCCTTTTTTCGTTTGGCTGCATCTGTTCGACCCGCACAGCGATTACAACCCACCCGAGCCTTTCCGCAGCCAGTATGCGGGGCGGCTTTACGACGGTGAGGTTGCCTACACCGACAGCCAACTTGCCCGGCTTTTCTCCTACCTTCAAAAGGCCGGAAGTTACGACCGCACGCTGATCGTTCTCTTGAGCGATCATGGTGAGGCACTGGGTGAACACGGCGAGGACGAACACGGCTTCTTCATCTACAACTCAACAGTCCGCGTGCCGATGATCTTCAAACTGCCGCGGGGCACGGGCTCTCCTCGCGTGGTGGCGAGGCCGGTGGGGACGGTTGATGTCGCGCCCACTCTCCTTGACCTGGCACGAATCCGCGATCCCATCAGCCGGCAGTTTCAGGGCGCGAGCTTGGCATCGCTCATTCAAGGGAAGGGGGCGGCGGGCGAGCGGCCTGTGTATAGCGAGTCCTACTATCCTCTCAACAGCTTCGGCTGGAGCCCTCTGCGGTCGATCACCACGCGGCGGTCGCGCTACATTGAGGCGCCCCGGCCCGAGGTCTACGACCTCGGCGCCGATCCCGCTGAGAGGAACAACCTCTACGCGCAACGGCGCGCCGAAGCCGCGGCGTTGCGAAATCAGCTCCTCGAATTCGAGCGCCGGTATTCGGGCCGCGTGGAGCGTTCGACCGGCCCGCCGCTTTCAGCGGAAACTCTCGAAAGGCTCAAGTCGCTCGGCTACGTGGGCTATTCCGCGCCCGCCGCGGGGACTTCGTCCCGCACCGCGGGATCCCTCCCCGATCCCAAAGATCGCCTCCAGGTTTTCAAGTCCATTCTGCGCGCGACCGATCTGGCTTCAATGGGTCGAGTGGATCAATCCAATGCCCTGCTCAAATCCGTGGCGGCGGAAGAACCGCATCTTTACCTTATTCCTTTCATGCTCGCCGAAAACGCCGCGCGCGATTCGCGTTGGGCCGAGGCCGAGCAGCGATTTCTGGCGTGCCTGAAGCTCAACTCCTCCTTTGCGCAAGCCGTCATGGGCCTGGCGCGGGCGCTCCTCGCCCAGGGCAAGAGCGAGCAGGCGCGGCCGTGGCTCGAACTCGCCGTCCACGAGAACCCGCACAACTTCTTGGCGTATCACGGCCTGGGTTTGGTCGCTCGCGCAGGGCGGAGGAACGAAGACGCCCGCCGCTACTTTGCAAAAGCCATCGCGGAGAAATCCAACTACGCGCCTTCACATCAGGAACTGGGAGTGGTGTTGGTGGAGATGCGACGCTACGCGGAAGCCGTTGGCCCGCTTACCCGTGCCGCCGAACTGGGCCCCGAGAACCCCATCCTCGCCAACAATCAGGGCACCGCCTGTCTCAATACGGGGCGGACGGCTGAGGCCGTCAAGTTCTACCGGAAAGCCCTGGAGCTGAAACCCGATTATCTCGCCGCGCGGCTCAACCTGGCCTTCGCCTATCTAAAACAGGGCGACCGGGCCAGCGCCCAACGCGAGTTCCGCACGCTCTGCCAGCAAAACCAATCCCTCTGCCAACAGTATCGCGGTCAGTTCGAGTAGGGGAGGGCCTTTACGGCCCTCCCGAATTCGGGAGCATCGGGAGCCCGTCAACTGACGGGCTCCCCTACCATCTGTGGTATCGCAGCCGGTTTGAGTAATCTCTGCAGCAGCGGCGTCCCCGCCGCCGATTTCGGCGATGAGGACATCGCCGCTACAGAAAAAGAAAGGGGGACGATTTCTCGTCCCCCCTTAGGGTCCTCTTGTTGTCGCCTTTGTACTAGAAGGTTAACCTCAACCCAAACTGAATCACGCGCGGATCGAAGGCCTGCTTTGACAAACCGAAGTTCCGGCTGGCCAAGTTGGCTACCGGCTGATAGAGGTTGACGCGGTTGAAGAGGTTGAAGAACTCAGCCCGAAATTGTACGCCAACCCGCTCACTGACCGGGATTTTCTTGAACAAAGAGAAATCCACGGTGGCGATTCCAGGGCCTCTGAACGTGTTGCGCCCCAGCGTGCCGTTCGTTCCTTCGGGTATGGGAAAGTCCTCAGCCAGACTCTGGAACAGGCTTCCGCCATCGGGACCCGAGCCGAGCAGGAAATCCCCATTCTTGAAGTTGTAGCTGTTCCCGAAGCTCGCGATATCCGGGCGGTCGCTTGGAATCCCATCGCCGTTGTAGTCATCGCGCGCGCCCACGGTAAATGGGAAGCCGCTTTGGAGACTGATGATGTAGTTGGTCTGCCAGCCGCCAAAGGCCTTCCCGGCCGCTCCCTGCTGGGATTTCAGCCAGGGTAGTTCCCAAAGGATCGAGCTTGTAAAGCGATGCCGGATATCGAACCCGGAATTGCCGTACTCAAGGAAGATCGCGTTCGGGTCAAGCGAGTAGCCGGAGCTTCCGTTGGCGTTGGCCCAATTGGCGCTGCCTCCACTGCTCAAGCCGTGCCAATCCGAGCGGAAGTCCAGCGAATGGCTCCAGGTATAAGCGGTGGTGAAGGCCAGGCCACTGCTCATTTTGCGGTTCAATTGAACCTGGAGGGCGTTGTAGTTTGAGTTGACGCTGTTCTTCCAGGTTCGCAAAGCGCCAAAGCAGGGGTTGAGAAGTGGAGTCGGGGCGGCATCCTCGCCGGTGCAGGGATTGATCACACTTGGACGCGCCTCGCCGTCGATGACGCGATTGGGATTCTCCGCCCAATAGAGCTTCTTGCCAAACGTCCCCACCCAGTTGACCTCCAGGACCGTTGACGGGGTGATCTCGTGCTGGATCCCAAAGAAACCGTTCTCCATGTAAGGCGTCCGGAATCCGGCGGGGTCCGGAATCCCGGTCAGCCCCGACAAGAGAGGATTGGTGGGATACCAACCCAAGAGGTTGCCGGCAAAGCCCGCCTGTTCCGGTCCTTGGCCCGGGTTGTCCGGCGCGCCCCCGTAAGTCGGAGTCGCAACAGTGTTGGGAGTACCGTCGGCATTGGTAGGACCGTAGACCGGCAATCCCGGAATCCCGCAAATCGGGCATAGCCAACTGAAGGAATAGTAGGGGGGATTCCACCGCGAGTTGGAAAGCGGATTGAAGATGGTACTGTTGTAGACCACCGCAAACCCGCCGCGGATCGCGGTCTTCCCGTTTCCGAAGGGATCCCAGGCAAACCCGAAGCGAGGAGAGAAGTTGTTCTTGTCGGGCTTGAATAGCTCGTCCGCGGACATGAATCCGCCGTTCGGGGTCTGCATATCGCCTTCCGGGACTACGCAGTTTCCTTCGACTTGCACCTGGCAGTTGAGACTCGTCAACCTCTCGTCCGCGGTTGAACCCGGACCGAACACAAACTGTGTGACGTGTCCGTACTTCTCGGTGTGGGGTCCAAAGTAATCCCAGCGGAGTCCGAGATTAAGCGTCAAGTGCTTACTCACCTTCCAGTCGTCCTGGACGTAAAATCCGAGCTCGGTGTTGCGCCAGGCGCGGATGTTCGTATCCAAGTGTGTGGACCCATCCGAAAACAACTCGGGGTTGACACCGGCAAACTCCCAGTACGGGAGATCGGCCGCAAAGTAGGCGATGTCAAAGAAGTAGTAGCTCGGGCGGCCGACGTTGAATTCGCTGTTTTCCAGGTTGCGCTTGACCTCCGCGCCGAACTTGAGCGAGTGTTTCCCTTTCACGATCCCCACCATGTCCGAATAGTTGTAAACATTCTCGATGAAGAACTGGGGATATCCGCTGTATGCGCCAAATGACACCTCGCCCGTGTCGAACAATGCATTCGGAACGCCGAATTCCGAGGATGCCGGAGCCGCACTGAGCTGGCCCCGGGTATAGCCCACTCGGAATTCGTTCACAATGGTTGGCGAGATACTGCGAACGAAGCCAAAGCCCAAATTCGGGTAGGAATTAGTTGATTCGACGATGGACCCCCGCACGGACGAAGTAATCCCGGTATCGAGGTTGGGCTCTTTCTGGATCGAATGGAAAACGCGCCCAAAGATACGGTTCTTCTCTCCCTGGTA
>Ga0307380_10009133_pt1 | contig 12616 bp, 7 predicted proteins | sample UN3MG_FD_202239 | JGI IMG/M metagenome (GOLD analysis project Ga0307380, IMG submission 202239) | Soil microbial communities from Risofladan, Vaasa, Finland - UN-3 | ecosystem: Environmental > Terrestrial > Soil > Coastal area > Acid sulfate soil | place: Finland: Risofladan, Vaasa | collected... | reverse complement strand
CGGAGGAGGCGTTGTTCCGAGCCATCGCCGCCGCGCTGCAAACGATTACGGATTCGGATGCGGTCGCCTGGTTTGGGCACTGTGGCTATCGCTACACTCAAGCGTGAACTGCTCTAGGCGTGTGGCATCCGAAAGAAGGCCGAACCCCTGAGCCAGTTCACGCAGTTCCGTTCCTCTTGCCATCGTTGCCTCGCTTTCGCGCTTCGGTTCGTGGTAGCGATCACCATCGCTTTACGCCAAGGCCAGTCGTGAGGATTGTGGCCTTTTCCGTGCTTCTGGCAACAGAAATGCTCATGCTGCTCAGCGATGGATGGCTCGCCTCGGCTCGCCCACTTGCACCCCTCTACGGCAGCGTCATCGGCCGCCGCACCGAACCCATCCTCACCCCACCCCCCAGCCAGGGCCGCATACAGATCGCCTTGCCCCACGCAGTCGCCCCTGGCGACGCATGATCTGCCGCAATACTATCCAGCCTCCCCAGGATGGCTTGCCCGGGAACATCTCGACTTCGATAACACCCTTTCGGAACATAGGTGGTTGAATCCGCGCCGCGCCTCTGTAGAATGTCCTTTCCTGGGCACCGGCCGCCTCTGTGCCGCGTGACCCGACGACTGCAGTGGGGGGCAGCGAGTTATGCCGCGGCACGTATTCATCGAGGACCCAGGCATCAACTCTCCGTTTGAGGAACCCCGCGAGCACTTCCGTTTCGGTGACGACGGAATCACCACCGAAATCGTCGGCGAGCCAAGCAACGAACTGAAACGCGCCCTGCGCGCCGACGGCGAGACTTCCGGCGGCGCGGCCATGATTGGGCACCAGCCGTGCGGTGTTGTCCATTGGGGGACAGAACCATGACCACACTCCCACCGGTCCAAGACAATGGCTTTGAGGAACCGCCCGGTCCGGCGACCATGCCTGTGGCGCCGTCTGCGGGTCTCGCTAGTGCATCCGGTCCGCCACCACCGTTGCGGCCGCGAGGATGGGTCGGCGGCACCGTCCTTGTTGCCGTCCTCGCGCTAGCCGGATTGGGTGCTCATGGCCTCCTCTTGAGCAAGGCCATGAGCCTTGAAGCGGGTAAGGTTGCATGGGAAGCAGGCCTGGAGCACAGGACTGCGGAACGGGAGCGGATTGACGAGGAGATACAGACAGCGCGTGCTTCCCTGGGGAAGATCAAGGTTGAAGCCGAGATGGCCAACCAGGAACTGGGATCGCTTCAGTCGGACATTGCGGCCCTCGAAACCGTCCGCCAGAAGACAACAAAGATGCGAGAGAGTCTGGCTGTCGCGTCTGAGGAGCTGGCCAAGGCGCAGTTGGGCAAAGACCAGGCCGAGAAGGCAACCAGCGCTCTTGAGACGCGGAAGGCTGCTCTGTCTGGAGAGACGGCGCAACTGGCGGACGACAAGAACCGGCTTACAGAGGAGATGGCCAAGACGCGAACCTCCTTGGAGAGCCTGACGAAACAAGTGGAGGGCCTCACCACCGCACGGGCTGAGAAGGCCCGTTTGGACAGTCTGGTTGCCGATGCTCAGACGCAGGTCCGCTCGCTGGAAGGCCAGCGCGACCATCTGACCAAGACGGTTGCGTCTTTGGAACAACAGCGGGCCGAAGTCCGGGCACTGGCTTCGGCCCTGGTCACTTGCAGCAGCGAGAAGGCGGCCTTGGACGTTGCCTTGGCGGACCTCAAAAGGCAGAAAGAGATCTTAGGGAAAGATGTGGCCGATGCGCAGCAGGCGGCCGTGGCGGCCAGGCGTGATAAACAGGTTGCAGACAAAGCCGCCTCAGATGCAGCGGCAGCCCAGTTGGCGGCGGAGAAGACGCGGCGCGCGTCCGAGCAGACAGCAGCGGATGCGGCAGCCCGAACGGTTGATGCCGATAAGACACGCTTAGCGGGGGAGTCCCGTCTGCAGCAGGTTCGCGAGGCTCTTGCTGGGGCGGAAGCCGCTCTGCAGACCAAGCAGGCACTCGTGACCCAGAAGGAGAAGGAACTGCAGGACCTTGAGGCACGAGTTCAGAAGTCCAAGAGCACGTCGGATGCGCCGAAGAGCAAAGAAGCCCCACCCAAGGCCGCGGGGGTGACGGGAGGTGATGAATGAGCGACCTGGCCGTCTGGGGCACCGGACTTGGGGCCGCCGCCGCCGTCGTCGTTGCTGCGGCTGTCATGTACGCGTGGCACGCGTACCTCCGGACGCGTTTGCCACTGGCCGTCTACTGGAAGGAGTTGGACACATGCATCAGTGAGCTTAAGGGCCGCCGCGAGGCTTTGGCCCAGGATCTGAAGCGCCTCCAGGAGGACTTGCAGAAACGGTGGCAGGAGTGGACGAGCCTGGAAGCCGAGATTGGGGAGGCGAAGGCCTGGCTTCAGAAGAACCAGGAGAAGGTTGAGCAGATCCCCGCGATGCGCGCGGAGATTGCAGCCATCGAGGAGAAACTCCGCCAAGGCCGCGCCGCGATGGAACAACTCCAGAGCGACACGCTCCAAGCCAAGGATCAGCGGCTTGAGGAGGAGGAGAAGACCACCAGGGCCCGCCTTGGGATAGAGACCGCTCGGCAGGAAACGACCGAACTTCTGACGCTGAAGAAGCGCCTCGAGGGCTACGTTGAGTCGTTGCAGACGCAGCAGCAGGAGCTCCAGACGCGGGTCGGGAAGCTTGAACTGGACTGCCGCAATGCAGAGGCCCTACTCGAACGCCTGCGCTCCGAGGCGGCGCGCGAGGAGAAACGTCTTGCGGCTGCTCGCGAGGCCGCGCAGCAGACTCAGGCTCAGCAGCACAAAGCCGAACTGGCGCGCGACGAGGCTGCCGGCCGAAAGGACAGCCTGTTGAGGGAGATCGCCCTGAAGGAGCGAGACCTTGGCCGGCTCCATCGCGAGCACGAGGCCTTTGCGAAGCAGGTGCAGTAGTTCGAGCGCAGCATCAGGCCGCCGACAAAAGAGGAGCGACTCGCGGACTACATGGCGCCCTTGCTCATTCTGAACAAGAAGAGCCAGGCGCTTAGTGCGTCTGGGCAGGACGGCGAGAAGCTGCGGCTGAAGGCTTGCACGAAGCACTTCGAGGATAGCAAGTACCACTTTCACCCGCGGATGCTACTGGCGTTCCACACAAGCCTCAAGACAGCCGACATCTCACCGCTTGTTGTGCTGGCGGGCATCTCGGGTACCGGCAAGAGCCAGTTGCCACGCCTGTACGCCGAGGCCATGGGCATGCATCTCCTGAACGTGGCCGTCCAGCCGCGGTGGGACTCGCCGCAGGATTTGTTCGGATTCTACAACTACATGGAGCATCGGTACAAGGCTACGGAACTGGCACGGGCCCTTCGCCAAATGGACCTCCTGCGGGGGCAGACAGAGAACGATGATGCCCGCGTCCGGGGGGGCATGCTGCTGGTCCTGCTCGATGAGATGAATCTGGCCCGCGTCGAGTACTACTTTAGCGAACTTCTCAGTAAGTTGGAGATGCGCCATGTTGCGGGTCCACAGGGCGGCAGCCGCCATCCGGCATCCATAGAGATTGACGTAGGATCGCTGGTTGAGGGCGACGAACCGGAGCATCTTCTTGTCGGCTACAATGTCCTGTTTGCAGGTACCATGAACGAAGACGAGACGACCCAGGCCCTGAGCGACAAGGTGATCGACCGGGCCAATGTTCTGCGTTTTGGCAAACCGGCAGACTTGAAGCGCGACAAGCCTCCTCGCCATCAGCCGCCAGAGCATTACATCCAACACACGGACTGGCAGACGTGGCTCACCGACGACTTGCCGACCGACAGGAAAGAGGATTTCAAGAAGACCTGCGAGAACTTGAATGTGACGTTGGCAAGGATACACAGACCGTTTGGGCAGCGCGTTTATCAGGCCATGTATCGGTACGTCGCCAACTACCCACGGTGGGTCCCGGATTGGTACCAGTGTGCAATGGCTGACCAGTTTGAGCAGAAGATCATCCCGCGGCTTCGAGGCCTCTCGCGGGATACGGATGAGAAGGCGGGCGAGGTCCTAGACGAGATCGGCCAGCTGATTGCTGACCTGCACGACACGGCCCTGACGGGTGCCTTCAATGAGGTCTGTGAACGTCCGGTCTTCCAGTGGATGGGCGTGAACCGTGAGCACGAACACGAGTAGCGCGGCCCGCTTTGCTCTGCTGCCGGAGCCGTGGTCCCTGCTTGGCGATGGTGCCGCCGAAGCAGAGGGAACCGCCAGACCGCTCGCGGCGGGACTTGGGCCGCTCCTTGTGGCTGAAGCGAAGTCTGCCCCGCGGCAGGCGGGGCGAACGGAAGGTCTCGCCGCCCACGGTCCGCCTTTCCTACGCAAGGGCACTCCCGGTGTCTTGCAGGGCTACGACCTTCCTGCCTCCGACCGGCACGTCGATGAAGCGTTGGCCATCTACTCCGCAGGCAAGGGTATCGAGGTCTCCTTAACCGGCCAAGTGCCGCGACCGCACCGCCGGGGTGACAGCGAGACAGAGGGAGAGGCAAGTCGGCCGGGGTTGCTTGAGACGTTCGTCGATTCACTGGTTGGCGTTGTGCTGGAACTGCGGGCCGATGCTGAGGCTCTGGCTGGCCACGGCCCAGGGCGCCCGGTGACAAATGACCCGCTACCCTTAGCCCCGGAGCCGGATGCCTTTGAGCGTGGGACCCGACTTCCACTGGCCCGCTTGCCCTGGCCCATCGCCGCCCGGCGCCTCTTGTCGCAGAGCGATGAGCCGCGGATGGACGTCATCGTGCGGATCGCCTTCGAATTCAAGGATGACCTTGTGCGTTTGGCCGAGTCGCCGCGCAGGATCCTGCGAAGGGAAAGGCGCCGCACCCCGGTCGGTCGCGTCCAACAGGTGGACAGCACTTGCCTCGTCTGGCTGGTCCGCCAGCCCGGCCGAACGGCCGTCGAAAAGGCGGGTCCCACCCAGCAGATTCTGGCGGTTGTCCGAACGGAGGACTACGACACCCTTGAGAACCGCGTCCTGAAGGACTTTCTGCACCGGTGCATCGGCGCAGCGGATCTCTACATCAGGGAACACAAAGGCCGTTTTGAGCAGAGCACTCGGTACAAGGCCGTAGCCATCTTGCGGGACACATGCCGGCGCCTCCTTCGGGACACGCCGCTTGCCCAGGTGCGCTCTCTGCCAGGCTTTCCTCAGCCCAACTACGTCCTGCTCCATGACCGGGCCTACCGTGAGTTGTGGGGATGGTACGTGCGGCTTGTCCGCCGCCAGAAGGAGAACGATGACGCTTGGCGTTGGCAGAGGCGTCTCTGGGCCGACTTCGTGCGCCTGCGGGTGGCCTGCGAACTTATTCACGCTGACGCCGGGAGTACCGACTTCTCTTGCCGCCTTCCCTTTGTCCATGACCTCTGGCTCCGCGAGGAACAGGACGCCGGCTCCTGGCTCCACCCGACGGACTGGCCTGGCCCTATCTGGCTCAAGGCCGACGGCCGCCCCGAGGTGATCGCTCAGGTCGTGCACCCTCATGCAGTCGTTCAGGACGAGACCTACGACGGCTTGCCCGTGGCCACGTGGTTGGGCCAGACCGGCGCAGACGTGGCCGTCATCTTCCGCCCCTCCGGTGACGGCACACAGGGAAGGCGCGTCTGCCTTTTCGTCTGGGCAGTTCACAGTGCAGCCGAGGAACTGGACGATCCCCGTGTCCGAACCCAGACGCAGAGGGCAAGCGAGGCGCTCGCGCGACTTCGCGGACACGGACAGTCTGAAGGCACGGCCTTTCGAGGACTGATCCTGAGAAGCCACCTCTTGGGCGGCGTGCTGGACCTGCCGACCCACAGCCCCGGGCACGACATCGAGGTGACGGGGGCGTGTGTGCCATCCGATCCCCGGGCCTGGCACGGACGCGAGGGCGTCTTCGCGCTGCGGTATGCGCTCTATGATTGTCTGGCGCACGTGACGGACGAGGCTTGACATGACCCACATCTCGCTAGGCATGGACATTTCCGGTTGGTGCTCCGAGGCGGTTGTCGGAGCAACCACGGCAGATGGGGACTTTCAGGTCGTCCAGGCCTGGCATTCGGGCGCGCCGAGCGTCTGTGTCCTCCCTCGTTTTCCGGGCGAGAGGCCGCGGGCAACCTGGCCGGCGATCCGCACGCACTGGGCTCGGGGCAGCGGGTTCCCTCGTTCCACGGCCTTGCGGCCACTCTTGGGCCGTGTGCCGACATGGCTGGCGTGGCTGGGGCTTGGGGTGGATGCTGTCAACCCCCAGTGGCGGCACCGCTATGCTGATGAGAGCGGAGGGGCGGTCCCCTTGAGATCCGTGCTCCGAGCATACGCGGAGGCACTCTTCGCGGTTGAACCCCCCGATCCCGCGCAAGCCGTTCAGCCGGCACCCGCCCTCCACGTCATCGCCATGCCGGAGCACTTCCAGGAGCGAGCCCAGGAGAACCTGCTTGCCGGCCTGCCCCGTGACCGGGGCGACGTGCGGCTCCTCTGGCATTCCGTGGCCGTGTGTCTCGCGTGGATCGACACGCTCAGCCCGTCGCGCCGTGCCCGCTATGCAGGCAAGAGGGTAGCCGTGGTGGACGTGGGCTTGGCGGAAGTGTCCGCCACCGTCGTGGAACTGCGCAAGCGGTCAGAGGGCGGCCAGACATTCCTTGTGCCGAAGCGAGACCTTCCAGAGAGCGGCAGTTCTTGCCGGTGGCCCATCGTTCCCTTCGACTTGTGCTTGGCGGCCGAACTGCTTGAAACGTTGGGCGAGCCGTGGGCTTTGCGCGAACTCTGGCAGGTCGCTTGCGGTGGTGCTACCGGTGCTTTGGTCCAGGCTGTGCCCGAGGATGCGCGGGAAGCGGCGACCCTCGTCGAGACGGTCGCAGGTTGGCGGCGGCTTGACTTGTCGCCGGGCCGCTTGGGGCAGGCTGTAGCGGCTGCGGCATCGCGCCCGAAGATCAACGGTCTGGACGAACTCTGGCTGGAAGTCCGTGGCGTCCTGCCCGACCTGAATCTTGATCACGATGGCGCGCGGCAGCCCTTGGCGCGAACCTTGGAGCACGATGTCGCAGATTGGCTGTGCGGCCGAGATGAACCGCCCGATAAGATACTTCTGACGGGGCCGGTGATGCGGTTGGCGGTCGCGCCGGAGGAAACGCTGGGAGACCGGTTGGTGCGCGGTCTCCGCGTTCCTGCCGGATGCAAGGTTCTGGTGGCCGGCCGAGACCTACCGCCTGCGGTGAGCGCGGTCCACGGCTGCGCGATCTACGGCGGCCGCGAACTGGCCGGCCTTCCCACATACCTCGACACGCTGCCGCGTTTCTGCATCGTGGGCAAAGACCGGCTTCGCTGGAAGGATGTGCACTATGACCTTGTGCCGCACTCCGAATGGGAAGGCGGCAAGGAATACCGATCCGACGAAAGGGAACTGGAGCGGCTGCGACACGCCGCCAAGATTCCGAGTGGCCGCCGCCGAGTGCGCTTCCGACTTCTGCGCCAGGACCAGGAGAAGCAACTTGAGCAGGGCTTCGAACAGGCGCCCCCGCGGGACTGCCTGCTTTCGTTCGATGTGCGTCTGCGCCCTGCCCAAGGCTTTGCCCGCGTGCGAATTCTCCCCGAGCAGACCGACCTCTTCGGCGGCAGAGAGGTAGTGCTCGACTGGGAGAAGATGAAGGAGGCCAAACCCCCGCCTGAAGGCCCGCCGGACTTCCCGACCTGTGCCCCCTTGGAGCCAAACCCGTGGCGGATCCGGAACTACGCGGCCCCGGTTCTTGAGGAGTACGTTAGCGCGGTTTCTGCGGAGCGGTGGGCGCGGGCGGAGCAACGCCTGGACGCGGTGGGTAGGCAGTTGCAGAGCGGCGGGGCGTATGGGTCCGCCCCCACGGGCTCTGAGATCCAGCGCTTGGTCAGGGCTCTTTCCCGACACCGCCAACGCTGCGTGAATCTCAAAGTCTATGACAACTACCGGGGCGGCAGGGCGGCTCAACGGAAGGTTGCACTCGAGCAACTCAAGAACCTGATGCGTGCGGCTTCGGGACTCTTTACGAAAACGCCCTCATGGGCCCGCGCATTCCTGGAGCGAGAGTTCCAGCATGTCTTGAGAAAGGCTCGGGATGAGGTCGGCTTCGACGAGGATCACATGGACCCCAACCCCAAGCCTGTTTTCCTCCATGCTGCCGGACGGTGTTTCTCGGATCCAGGGCAGATTGCCCTGTTTGTCGAATGCTTCGATCCTCACTTTCGGCGGCGCATGGAGAACTGGCAGGCGAAGAAGGCCCGCCCGGGGATGAACAACTGGTGCAAGGCTTTTCAGATCATCCTGCGCCTCCATGACGAGGCGGTGCTGCACTTCGAGCGTGAGCAGGCCGACTCACTTGCGCGTAGTCTATGTCTGCTGCTAGAGGCCGAACAGCCCACGGATCGCCGACGCTTGCGAGCCCCTTACAAACACGCGGTCTTCTGCGTCTACTTCCTGCTCAGGTTCCGGGCCCGTCCAGACGGGGCGGACTTCCTGGGCAACTGGGGTCGCAAAGGCACGGTGGCCTGCGGGATACACGACAACCTTTGGCGGCATCGGGACGTTGGGGCATGTCGGCAGGCGACCCTCTTGCCGGATGGTCGCGGCGAGACCATTCAGGCGGCCCTGCTTCGCTTCTTGGAGAGCAAGGCTACCGCCCAGGATATCGTTATCATGAAAGAGGCCCATGATGCCGCTCTGGGCGAGGCGGACGACGAAGACGGGGAGAACGATGGAGACGGTGCTGGCTGAGCGGAAGGCTGTTTGATGATTGCCGACTACGATTACCTTTGGCTCTGGGAGAACGCAGATGCTGCGGAGTCCGTCGGAGCGCTCCGGGAGCGCGCCGAGCGCCTGTGGGGAGCCGAGGGCCGGTCCGGCCTCATGAGTGCCCTGAACGTGCTCCTCTCGGCCAGACTGATCCGACGGGAAGGCGACCACTGGCGCCTTACGCAGAAGGGTATCCAGAAACGAAAGCAGGTGCCTCAACCAGTCGGCCGCCCTGAAGCCGAGGTCCGCTCGCGACACACCGAGCATGACCCGTCCCGCAGTGGGCCCCAAGCAAACCAGGGAGCGGTTCCCCGCACCGCCGGTCAGTCCACGGGCCCGACTGCGCCGAGCACCGTCTCGTTCGGTTCTCCCACAGACCCAGACGCGGTTGTTGTCGGCGTCACGCGTGCGACTCGCCCCTCGTCGGAGGCTGCCGACGCCTCCCCCCGCACGGTCCCTGCGTCGGAGTGTGCGGACCTGAGGCGTCTCATAGCCTACTACACCGACTGTGTGCGCTATGACGAGCGCCCTTCCATCGCCCTCTATGGCGACGGCTACAACCGCACGTTTCTGCCGCTCATCATGTGCGGCGACTGGTCGGCTAGCGCCGCAAACCAAGCGGTGCAAATCACGGTGCCACTGCGGCCTGACCAAAGCGAGTTCGTCCGTGCCCTTGCCCGCGCCCAGGGCGAAGACCTGTTTGTCGGGTACCCGCTCTTCATCCATCCGCCGAGGAATGCGGACGACAGCGGCCTCGTTGTACCCATCTTCTGCATTCCTGCCGTCGCCGAGCAGGACGAGATGCGGCTCCGTGTGACCCTCGACTTTGACGAGGGGGACGTCAACGGCGACTGGCTCCAGCGGCAGTTTCGAACAGGTGAGGAACGCCGGGCGTTTCTCCGAGCCTGCGGCCTGATCGATCCGGATGAGGACTCCGCTGATGAGCCTGCGGTGGATTTCCTTCGCCTGCCTGCGGCTGTGAGTGCGGTGAACGCGTTCTGCGGCACCGCCCTCGTGGACGCGGCGCTCACGCCGAACCGGACGCGCCCAATCGCTGACTTCACGAACGTGGACCGAGGGGTCCACAACGCCGCCGTGCTCTTCCTGGGCCGCCGCCTCGTGTATAACGCAGGGCTGGTGAGGGAACTAAGGCGCATCCTGGCGTCCGCCAGCGACGAGGACCTGAAGAGGACGGCCCTGTGGCACGTCTTCGGCCCTGGCGAGGAGCCTTCGACGCCGCCGGCCGCACTTCCCGAAGGCCTGTCACCTTCCGCGCCAGAGCCTATCCCGTTCTTGCCCTTCAACTATGAGCAGGAGGAGGCCATCCGGCGGTCACTGTCCGCCGACCTGGCTGTCGTTACGGGCCCTCCCGGCACGGGCAAGTCTCAGGTGGCTGCCAATCTCCTGACCAACCTCGCAGCCGCCGACCAAGCCGCCATCTTCGCCAGCCGCAACCACAAAGCTCTGGACGCCGTGGTGCCGCGGGTCAACGAGATCCTCCCTGGGCAAAGTATCCTCCACCGGACTAAGAGTCCTGACGGCACCACATTCACGTGGCGAGATGCTGTGAACCACATCCTCTCGTCGCCTGGCGACTCAAGTGCAGCGAACGAGCATGCTTCCCTGGCCGCCGAAACAGCGGAGCTTTTGGCCAGACGTCGCCGTGCGCTGGATGAGGCCGAGGTCTGGACCGTGCTGGAGCAGGAACTGGGCGAAGCCCAGCGGTCCTGGGATGATCAGATGGAAAACCTCCCCGAGGCTGTCGTCGAAGGCGTGCGGAGCGGCAGAGACCTGCCCGCGGAGTCCGTACTGGTGCCCGTGGAGAAGGCCCTCGCGAAGTTCCCCACCGGTGACGGTTCCGCGTGGGGTCTGCGACTGCGCCGCCTGCTGTGGCGCCTGTGGCACGGAAGACGACTCTGGAGGCACCTGGGCCAAATCGGCCCCGTAGCCAAGACCTTGGGCCTCGCGTGGCCCGAGCGGGTTTGTGAGCCGCAGTCTGTCGGCGCACTGACCGCAGCCGTGAAGACACTTCGCCAGTATGCCGGGCTTCACCTGTTGTACCAGCGCACCGACCGGCTTCAGGTCCAAGCCAGAGCGCTGCGGCCTCTCGAAGAGATTCGGGGCGGTGTGGAGGCGATCTTGCGCCGTGTCCGCGAAAAGGCCCCCCGCCTCCTCGAGACCGCACTTCGGAAGCGCTTCGGGCGGCTCTCTTCCCAGGAACGCCAGCGTTTGCTTCAGGTGCGCAACGCACTTTCCCTGATGCAGGCCGGAGGCTCAGGCGAGGGAATGCGGATTCGCTGGCAGCGGTTCTTCGAAGATCAGTTCGGCCTGCTGATGCACTGTTTCCCCTTGTGGGCGATACCCAGCCTCTCGGCACGTCACGGGCTGCCGCTTACGCCGGCCCTTGTGGACACCGTTGTCTTGGATGAGGCCAGCCAGTGCGACATCGCCTCCGCCATCCCTCTTCTCTACCGGGCCAGGCGAGCCATTGTCATCGGCGACCCGAACCAGTTGCGGCCGGTTCACAGTATGCGCGGGGCCCGCAATGAGCACCTGATGCGAAAGCACGGCGTGCTGACACCGCGGCTGGCCCACTGCGACTTCCTGCAAAGCAGCCTGTACGACGTGGCCGCAGCGGCTCCGGCCGCAGGGGACCCCATCCTTCTTCGCGACCACTTCCGCTGCCATCCGGAGATCGCGGCTTACTGCAACCGGCTTGTGTATGACGGCCAACTCCGCGTGCTCACGGACACATCGCGCCTCCGAGTACCCCGAGGGCGAAAGCCGGGCATCCTTTGGACCGAGGTCGCAGGCACCGCGGAACCCGGAGGTCCGAGCGGCGCCATCTGCCGCGAGGAGATTGAGGCCATCGGCCAGGAACTCAGGCGACTACTCGTCGATGACCAGTTTGAGGGCAGCATCGGTGTGGTTACGCCCTTCCGAGAACAGGCGAAACGGATCAACGACTGGGCCGCGGCGAATCTGCCTGCTGATGCTGTAAGGCGCGCCGAGCTTGTGGCCGCGACGGCGGACGGGTTCCAGGGCGACCAGCGGGACGTCATCCTGTGCAGTCCCGTCTATCAACCCGGGGTGCCACGAGGATCGGAGTGGTACATCACCTCGCGCGAAACCCGCAACCTGTGGAACGTGGCCATCAGCCGGGCGAGGGCCCTTCTGCATGTGATAGGCAACCGGCAGATGTGCCTCCAGAGCGAAGCGAAGCACCTGCGGCTCCTGGCCACGCCCCCATCGCCATCGTGCGAGCCTGAGCCCGGCAAGCCCGTGTTTGAGTCCGTATGGGAACGCCGCCTGTACGAGGCCTGCGTCGATGCTGGCCTCATGCCGCTCACGCAGTATCCCTTGGCCGGGTGCCGTCTGGACCTGGCTTTCCCCGAGGCGCGCCTCGATGTGGAAGTGGACGGCGAGCGATACCATCGAGACGCCTCCGGCCGGCGCAAGGCCGAAGACCTCTGGCGTGATCTCACTGTCCGTGCCGCCGGCTGGATGCCACTGCGCTTCTGGGTGTACGAGTTGCGCGAGGATATGACGGGATGCGTTCGCCGCATTCAGTCTCATCTGGCCGCGGTGGTCCGTGACGGGGCTTCTGGTCGGGGAACTCAACCATGACGTCTTCGTTCGCCCAAGTAGAGTCAAACCCCTCACAACACTACGGCCCGCAACAGGAGAGACAGAGTGACTTTGGCGCGGCGGGGCGGGGATATGGCGGACGGTTGATGTCTATGGTCCCGCGGGAGAACCCGATGGGCAAGATGGAACAGGCACTGAAGTCCGAGATCACGCGGCTCGCCAAAAAGCAGGTGCGGGCGACTTACCTGCCGCTTGCACGAGACGTCCGCCGGCTGAAGCGGACCGTGTCGGCGCTGCGAAAGACGGTAGCGACCCTCAC
>Ga0307380_10009132_pt1 | contig 12616 bp, 19 predicted proteins | sample UN3MG_FD_202239 | JGI IMG/M metagenome (GOLD analysis project Ga0307380, IMG submission 202239) | Soil microbial communities from Risofladan, Vaasa, Finland - UN-3 | ecosystem: Environmental > Terrestrial > Soil > Coastal area > Acid sulfate soil | place: Finland: Risofladan, Vaasa | collected... | reverse complement strand
AATCCCGGATCTACACCTATCACAATTTGATACTTATCCATTTCTCTCCTATCTCAATATATTCTCTACTCATATATCGACTTAGGAAAGTAAAAACATAAAAATAGCCACACAAGCATAACTCATGTGGCTATTTACAAATTTAAAATAATCTTAAAAACACTAACCGCAATAAATAGTGTCTCCGACTAGTAATTCAACACCTTCCGAGCCTTTAAAAAAATCATCAACTTGGGCCATTTGCTTTTCATCACAATCAATAATAGAATAAATAATCTTTCTCATCTTGTCATTGTGAGTTTTATTACCTCTTTTAAATTTAATATGACCACTTGGTAATATTTCTAATTTAATTTCTTCAGTCATTTTTTTTACTCATTTTCTTCTTTTTTACTGCTTTCTTCTTCACTGCCACAGGTGATTCTATCATAAACTTTTTATCTGGTTCAAGAATTTCACAATCAACTTCTTTTAAATCTTTTTGGATGCTTTCGATAGGTATAATCTCTGTTTTCCCATCACTCAAAATAACCTCTCTCATAGGAGAACTTGTTTCTTGAGTAACATCTTTTTTTACAGTGTAAATAATACCACCTATCCTATAACAAAATCCTGGAGGAAATCTCTTATCATCATTCTCACTGCTCGATATAACTATCGAGTGATCAGACTGTAATACTTTTTTAAATCCCATAATCAATCTCCCTTTAAAATCTTTGTCTAATTTGGACTTTATTGTCCTTATAATATTCAGGTTTTTTTACAACCTTCTTTTCATCTCCAATAGCTTTAATAAGGTCAGCAATATCACCTGAACACTCTTTACCCTTATAACCCTGTTGATCAAACTCTATTGTTCCATCTTCACTAATTAATACTGTTACTGTTTTAAATCCACTCATAATACACTATTCCTTAATTAAAAACCCATTTTCTGTTTCCACACCTATTATTTCAGCATTTTTTGTTGTTTCCCTTTTTTCGACTTCTTGTACCATTTTAACAACTTCTTCTTTCACTTTCAAGAACTTTTTCTCACATTTATCAATAATTTCTATTATTTTTTCACCAGTCTCGTCATCCGGAGATTCATTATACTTATAACATATTCCCGACAATTGTGTTATAGAATGAACTAATAGTAATGAGTTTTTATATATTTCTTCCATCATTAACCCCTATATATCATTTTTTTATGCTCTAAAATACCATCTATAGTGTTTTTTTTCATTATTTGCCCACAAATTACTAAAATATTAAGATGAAAAGCTGTTCTAACTTCAGCATCTGTACACCCTGATCTTATTTTAATAAGAGTTTTAATTAAAGAATAATAAATTAATAATAATTGTTTACACGAATAAAAAGGTAATGGAGATTTATTGTATCCCATCCCCAAAACTGAATTAATCATTTTAGACGAGTATTCTGGAACTACTTTGTCGTCTTTAAATTTACAGTTCATCTGCATTATTCTTTTTTTACCAGTAGTCTCTAACTTATTTATATTCGATATTTCTTGAGATATTGTTTGTTGAGATTTTTTATCATTAATTCCATTTTTTACCATTAATAATAAACCATATCTCCATATCATACCTTTTAATAAAAACTCCGTCTCAAATTTAAAATTTTTACAGTTATCTAAAAAATTAATAACTAAACTTAACGAAGAACTCATTTCCTTATTGTCCAATAAATTATATAAATTCCAAATAATAAAATCTTTAGAAGTGTCACAAACATTATAAACATCTTCTTTTGTTATTTTTGTTTTACCAGCAATATAATTATACATTTTTCTCATTAACAAATAAAGCTTATCTAAATCTATATCTGAGCCTTCTGTATTTAAAGATTCTACTATTAAAGTGGTTGTATCATCATCAAATTGAATATTCTTACTATTTAGAAATTTATTAATTTTTCTTTTAGCTTCATCTTTTTTTATTTTTTGGGGAAACTTATAAACTTTTCCATATTTTATTACTTCTTTTAAAAATGATTCAGCAGATATTCCTATATTATTGAACACAACTAAATTACCACAAGGGATAAATGGAAATAACTTTTTAAAACGATTTAAAACTTTTGTTCTCTCTTGTGCAGCATTAGGAGCTTCAATCCTCGGCAATTCTTTAATAATAAATAATCTTAATTTCTCAAAACAAGATATCTCAGATATAAATTGAGAAACATAATCATAGCTATCTTCTTTATCAAATATAAATTGTTCATAATCAGTAAGAGAGAACTTGATTTTGTCAAGCTCTCTCTTACGATCAATTATATTACCCTCTAATACAACAACTGTATTCATAATTATTTATTCGACACAGTAAAGAATATATAAAAATTATTAACAAGATTATTAGGCTTATCAATATCCTCTGAAAATTTAACAAGAACTGGTTTCATTTGTTTTGGTTTGTCATCGGGAATATCATCTAAAATAGATTGGCTTTCAAAATTTAATTGAATTTTCCCTCCTTTTCCTCCTTGAGAAACTATTTCCCTTATATAATCAGAGTTACAACGAAACCATATTTTCTCCCCCTTCGTAGAACAATTCTCAACATCAACAATATTAATAAAAGAAGGATTGGCATTTGAAGTCTTAGGGGTAACTTTAATAATAGTCCCCTTGTCAGCATCATTGCTATCTTCAACATTATCTAATACAACTTCCGTATTATGTATGTTTTCTACCCATCTATGTTTTGTCCCTTCAATAGTTTTAGATACATCTCTCCAATCTTCCAAATTAGTATAAATTCTATTAGAATACTTATAATTAATAATCTTAGTTAAGTCAGGATAATTTGTAAAATATTCCAGTCCAAAAATACAAACAGAGATTCCGTCAAATTCTATCATAATTTGGTCCGGAATATTGGCCTGCTGATCCGCATCAACCGTTCTAATAGAAACAACAGGAGATGTAGCATTTTGTAATAATTTTAAGATAACTCTAAGACTATCTTTGGGAAAAATCATATTCGCTTCTTGATTATTGGTAATAATATTTTTACCTTTCACAGACTTGACAGCAAAACGACCACCAGAACCTGCACTAAATCTTAATTCTTGATCTGTAGTCCCAATAGCTTCAAACAACATACACATATAAGAGTACATCTTTTCTTCAAATGCTGGAGCAAATTGAACACTCTCTATACCTTTTACAAAAACTTCCCTATTAACAGTCACATCTTGTTTAAAAACTTTCCCTCTATTAGGAGGAGAAACAACTTCGTCAACAGTCGGCATTCTTCTTATAGCAGATTTAGCACTAGATGTTGTAGATTCTACTTTTAACTGATTTGATTCTGTGGATATCTTTACATTATTATAAACAGAAAGAGACTGCAAAAATGTAACCAAATCTTCTCCATAAATAGTTATTGACCCTTCTTTAGAACATGTATATTCCAAAGAGTCAAAATTAGAACCAGAAATGGGGGCTAGAATACTTACTGCCCCTCCAAAAGCTGTTAAAATCAGTTCACCTTGAGTTGCCTCAAGAGTCACAAGCTTTTCATACTTAAAATCTTTAATAACATTAGTTCCTGCTACTTCTACAACTGGTGCTAATGCTCTTAAAAACGCCTTCCGATTTACCTCAAAAATCATGTTAAACTCCTTAATTTTTCATCTTAATTTACAACTTTATTATACAAAATTTATTTTCGCTTTTCAACAAATTATTACTTACTTTTAAAGTTCATCATCATATTTATCAAAAACTTCTTTTCCCTTAGTCTTTATACGACTTAATGCATTATCAATACTCTTAACATTTACTTTCCTTTTTAGTCCTTTTAATTTATATTTACTATTTATTTTATCCGTTATATCATCATAAGAATATCTATATGTATATAAAATAAAAACTTGTTTTTCTAATTTAGATAATTTTTCTAATAATTTTATAAATAAACTTTTATAATATTCCTTATCTCCCATTGTATCAATAATTGTGTTATTTGAGTGAGGAATAATATCAATTAAAAAAAGACTTTCGTCATCATGATGACCTCTATCTTGATCTAACGATAAGCTCACGTTAAGGGCTTTCTTTTTATTTTGAAAAGAACATTTTAAAATTGTGCTTAAATGTCTTCTTATACACAAAACTGCAAATTTATCAAAAGGATAAGGACCTTCACCTGAGCCTCTATCTTTGTTATAATCTGGTATCGCTTTAAATCTTAAAGCATATAACGCTTCTTGTAGAATATCATCAAAATTATGTCCTGGAATATAAAACTGCCTAGCAATATAAGTTATTTTAGGTTTAATTCTTTTTTCAATTACATTATATGCTTTATTTTTTTTATCTTTTCTACTTTTGCCTCTTACTAATTCAACTAATTCTTCATATTTTAAACCATCTATTTTCCCAGATATCCAATTAGCGGGTCTGGCTTTTCCCATATGAATTCCTTTCAATTATATATCCTACTTATATCGACATATAATTAAAAATAAAATAAATTCATATTTTTACTATCCTTTTCTAAAAATTTGAATTGACTCAACAGCAAACTTATTAACAAGTTGAGCTGGATTAAGATTATACTCCACTCCAAAAGCAACCGTATTCAATAAATTCATCATCATTAAAATATAATCTCCACCATTTTTAAGAATTTTAGAATTTTGATATAAATATCTTTTTTCCTCTTCTTGTGTAAAATCAAAATTACTTAAATCATTTTTACAAGTTCTAGATAGTAGAAGATTGTTAAGGTGTTCATAAATTCCATCAATAATGATTTTAACATCTTTCCCATCTTTAAACATTTGATTTATAGCTAAAAAACATTTAATAGTATTTCTTTCTATAATCCCATTAAACAAATCAAAATATAAATTATCATCTATAATCCCCAAAGACTCTAATACTGAATCAACAGTTATTTTGTCTTCTCCTACATAATTAATAACAGTCTGTAAGTTTTGAAGACAATTTCTAACAGATCCTTTCGAATATCTCGATATTATTTGTAATATTTTATCATCGCAATTTAAGTTTTCTTTTTCTGCAATATATTTAAGATGTTGTAAAATATTTTCTCTTGATATTTTCTTAAAATTCCATAAAATACATCTATTGAGAATAGTTTCTTTAAAAGCCTGTGGCTCTGTTGTTAATAAAATAATTCTAACATGTGGTGGGGGCTCTTCGATCATTTTTAAAGATGCTTCAGCAGCCTTTCCCGACAAAGAATGTGCTTCATCTAAAATTACATATTTTGTTTTACATTCAACAGGACACTGGAAAAGAGATTTATGTATGGCTCTTATATCATCTACATTTCCTTTACTACCAGCATCTTGCTCTATAACTTCATATGATTTCCCTGCCAATATTTCTATACAATTAGAACACTTACCACAGGGATCTTTCCCATTCTCTTTACAATTTTCCATAGCTGCTATAATACGACCAACAGTCGTTTTACCTGACCCCGTATGTCCTGCTAAAATATAAGCATGATGAAGAGTATTCGTTTTAAATGCATTAGTAAATGCCTTAACCACTACTGGTTGTCCAATAACTTGAGATAATTTTTTAGGACGATATTTTAAAGCAAGAGGCACTTCAACTTTCATTTTTATTTTTCCTTATCCTATATTATTTAAAAAATTTTCCCACATTGATTTTACTTAAACTTTATAATAAACTTTTACACATCTATCTCTTTAACATATAACTCTTTAACATATTTAATGGCATTTTGCTTTTGTTCTTTTATTGTCATTTTATTATTATCAATTAAATAAACCCTAGAACCATGAATAGAAAAATCATAATTATCTAATACTGTTTCACTTGAATGCTCATCTGTCCCACAAATATTTCTTAACAATCTTATAATATTTCCACCTTCTTCTATAACTCCTTTTACTTCACTCGGAAATCTAACATCAGAGATAAGAGCAGCACCATATCTGTCTTTTTTAATATTTTTGAATGTTGCATTAACCCATATGGAGTCATCAAAATATTTTCTAAAAATATCAGTTCCTACAACTTGCATAATTTCTCTAGCTGTCATAAATCCTGTAGGTAAAATATTTTGGCAAACCTCTCCATTAGAAGCATATTCACATCCCAATTTATTATCATATCTTATTTGATAAGGAAGATTTTCCCACTTATATTGAGTTAAACTATTTTTTTGTTCATCATCTCCGTAGCATTGTTCTATAGTTAACCCCATAACTCCCATACAAATTTTTTCTTTTAAAGCATCAGCAAAACTATAAACTTTACAGCTATAACACAATTTTGTTTCAAAATATATTTTAAGATCATCGCATAAAGTATTTTTCCCTGCTTGTTTTTTACCTGAAACACCAATAATAATCATATCAAATCTTCTTAATAAAAAATGATATTTTACCCTGGAGATCAGGATGATCTACATTATTAATTGGTCTAACTCTTAAATCAGAACCAAGCCAATCTTTTTCTACTTTTCTATCGGGAGAAATATTACCAAGATAAATATTCACCGATGCTTTTTTAGAAATATCTTTAATAACACTATTTTCAATATCTCCATTTTTAGAAATAACATATACCCTATCTTTAGTGTGAACATCAGTAGCTCCATATACATATATTTTTGTTGAATTTTTAGCACTATTTTTAATATCAACAAAATATGCTTCCCAGTTGTTCTCTCTATCTGTTGCGGTTAAAGCATTTTGGACATTAAGATTTGTTACTTCTTGTTTAGCTCTTTTAACCACTTCATCGATATCTTCGGAAGTCATTAGTATACTTCCTTGACCATACTCATCTCTTGACCATAATTGAAACTTACTCATATTTTAACTCCTAAACTATATTTTTTTTATTATATTTTTGATAACTACGATAAATTACTTGATAATTTATCCTCATTTCCAAATAACCTCATCTTGAAGAAGATGTGGGATATCAGGATCGTCAAGATAATTAATTCCTAATGTCTTAAATATTGAAAGATAGCCTTTAGTATCACAAGGATTAACTTTTCCTGCATTATCTATTTCGTTTGGCAATCCATGAAGAACATCCGCTACAAGAGCCACCTTATGCTTTTCACTCATTTCTTCCCAATCATGAGAATGAAGAATAACATACCAAGAATAGGCACAATGCATAGCGACTGGCATTTTAACTGCCTGTAATGACCATATTCTTTCTACACCACCTTCCTTTTCTTTTCTTTTCTTATTCTTAAGATTGACACAACACACCTTATCAATTTCAATATTATTAAATTTTTCCACATATTTTTCAACCAGTTGGAGTGCCATGTTATTAAATTCATTATTTACTTCATAGTCAGGTTTTTCTTGTGCCATTTTAATAACTCCTAATAATTTTAATTTTAATTTTAATCTTACTTTAATAGTATATTAAATATGCTTTCGCTTTTCAACAATTAAATATTTTTTACTTTATTAAATTTACCCATCTTTCATCTAAAAAAATCTCTCCATTGTTAATTTTTACTAAATAATCGATACATTCATCCTCATTATTAAATATCTCATTTTCATTTATAAAAGATACTAACCATGTTGGAATATCATATTTAGTTTGATTCTCCCCCATAATAACAAAAACCGGCTTTGATTGTCTTTCTGCCAAAAATATTTCATCGTAACTACCACATAAATGGCTATTTATATCTATTTTTACTATAACAAAATCTGACCAATCTATCGCCCTTAAATCATAATGTCTAAAAATTTTTACATATTTTCTAGCTTCAACCCATCTGTCATTATCTATTAATTCTCTAACCTTTGTTTTTTCTACTCCTATCTCAGAACCTAGCCCGTTAGGTTTATCACAAGGATCAAAAAAAATAATGTTTATCCCCCTTTTTTTACATTCCTTTCTTATATATTTTCTCCACTCAGCTCCATTATCAGCTACCCTATCTATACCTCCGCTCAATACACAACGTTTTTCATTTAATTCTTCCACTATTTCCTCCTATTCACAAATTTTGCTATTTCTTTTAAACTTTTACAAACTGTTGCTCTATTTTCTTTAACCATTTCTTCTACTTGCTTAAGTGATTTTTTTTGACTCTTGTCAAACCCATCTTCTAAAACACAAAAAATAGTTTTTTCAGGACGTTTATTACTATCATCTATAACTTCAGCAATAGAATAAACCCCTGTCATATCAGAAGTGATAACATATAAAACATAATCACAAATATTTCTTTGTTTTATTTCTTCTTTTTGACATTCAGGTGTCCAATCATCAACAACTGGGTTAAAATAATTTATTTCCAAATCAGGAATTAAATCTTCTCTCCAAGTAGAATCTCCGCATGTCCCCCCTAAAAATACGGTTTTTGTTTTCTCTTCTGCTTTAACAATTATCTTATTTGTAATAATTTTATCCATCATTTCTTTTTTTCTCCCATTTTTTTTAAACTGTTCCATTTCCTTCTTCCTCCATTTTTTTATAAATATCTTTATGTAATTTTTTATCTAAAATATTATTATGATCTTTCATCATGACCAACGAAATTCAAATATCATTTTTTACTCCTAATCTTCAAAATATAAATCAACTTCTCTTTGCCCAACATCTAAAATACCATCATCATCTTCTTTTTCTTCTAGAAAATAATTTGCTACTTTTATATCAAACTCTCTATTCTCTTCATCGCTTTCCTCTTTTACCCAATAACTTGAAGTATCAATTACTCCTCCTGGATATGGTGATATTTCATATAAAGGAACCGACTGACCATGTGATGAATAAGTTATATTAAAAGATCTTCCTTGCCACGAAATTATAGTAGGAGGTAAAGAATTATAAGGAACCATAGGAGAGCTATAGTTTCCTCCTTCATATTCGCTTCCATCATCTTCAAAACTATATGGAAACCTATGTCTACTACGAAATGCTATCAGACTAATAGTTGGAGAATATAACTCAAAACTATTTTCATCAAAAATTGCCTTATTTACTTGATCGATTCTAAACTCCACGAAAGCATCTGTTTTATCTTTGTGTTTTTTCTTTTTTTCTGTTTTATTTTCTCTATCAACAGACTTCCAATCAACCGAGTTAAACCCACCATCTATTTCTATATAAGAATTATATGGTCTACTTCTATCTTGAAGATCTTTCCAATTTGCTATTTTTTCAAAATTTGCATCAGCAACCATAGCAAAAGGATTAGACCAAGATGACCAACTAGCTACTAAAGATACTGAATTATTAGACTCGTGATATACTACTCTCTTAATAGGCATACCTTGAATTTCTTGAAAAATAAAATAAGAATCTCTACTTTTTTTAAAACAAAATACAAAATTCATATGATGAAGATCTCCTCCATATTTTGTTTTCACGATAGTAGCAATATTTTTTATATCAGTTAATTTTATTGACATTTAATCTCCACCTGGTAAAACTAGTTCAGCCTCTATTATCTCAAGATTTACAATCTTTTTATTATAAGACTCACCTACTTGTTTTTTTGCCCTTTTAAATGCTCTTTGAGCAGAAGCCTTATTAGTTTGAATACTAGCTGTTTCTTTTTTAGTAAACATCGTTTTTCGAGACCAGTATAAATATTGACCATCTTTAAGGCTATCATCTTTATATTGAGGATAGTCTTTATGAAATTCTTTCAAACCCTTTAAATTATATTTCCCTCTTATTAACCAAACCTTCATTTTGTTTTTTCCCAAAAATCTTGATAATGTTGTATCTGCTCATCTAATTTAATAAGTTCAGAATTTATCTCTCTCCAAAATGAAGTAAGAATTATTCCAGACATATCATCAGCATGATGAATACCTTTTTCATTAAACCATTTAGCAAGTCTTGACTTTCTCCATAATCCCCAATCATTTCTTAAACGTCTCCCTAAGAAATGATGTTGTTTTGACATCTCCTTTTCTGTCCCACTTTTAAATGCTAAATAATCTTCATCGATAAGCATTCCAATCAACGTATCAATACTATCTTCCAAATTTTTTGGTATATATGGATCACTCATAACTTTCCTTTGCTTGAAAATAAACAACCATTCTAACATTATAGGTTTTAATATCTCTACCATTTTCTACATATGGGTGAGGATCGTATATTTGTTCTCCATCCCAATAAATAGCATGAGTTTTCTTAGGATCTCTTTCTGAAACAACAGAGATAAAAGCTCGTTGATTTTTCCTTAACCTTCCTCTGTAATATTTTTTCTCATACCAATTAAATAAAAAAATATTATGTTTCTCAGCATAATCAAAAACATTACAATTCCAATAACCCATATCAGGAGTAGTTCCATAATCTTTTTTAAATTCTTCTATAGATGTGTTAGTTAACATAGCAGCTACTGCTGCACAACAATCTGTCTTTTCTTTCTGTTTAATTGATTTAGTTCTCAATCTCTCTCTTTCATAATTCTATCTTTATCTTTGCTAAACATGTTTTACAAGTAGTTTCCCAAGTTTCACATGAATAATTAGAATCTGGCAACGTCATTAAATTAGTGGCATCTTCATTATCAAAATCTATGATAGGAATAAAACATCCACAAAAATCACATTTAAATCTATTATTTTTTGTATACATTTTTTATTTTTTCTTTTTCCATTTTTTAAATTTTTTCTTTTTAAATACTATCTTCTCTCCATTCTCTTTATCAAAGAAACCCCTACATTTATCACTTTTTGCCCAGTTTCTACACCCCAAATACTCCCACCCTTTTTTACTCTTTCTATTAATCAGAGGCTCTTTACAGTTAGAACAATTAAAAGAAGATTCTTCTAATTCTACTTTTTCTTTTTCTTTAGGACTACCATCTTTATTAACATCACATTTATAATCACATAGTTTATCTTTGTCTTTTCTGTTTGAGCAGCTTAGAAATGGACCATACTTCGAATGTTTTTTAATTAACTTACCATCACACTTTGGACAATTATAATCAGTTATACTATCATCATCTTTTTTCTTTTTTGCCCTGTCAATATCTCCCTTTAAACGACACCAAAAATGATTTAAAATATCTAATTTATTGCAATCCCCTTTTGCTATACAATCTAAATCAGTTTCCATTGTTTTTGTAAATTCTAGGTCTACAAAACAAAAATCAGCATCTATTAAAAAATCAGATACTCTTATTCCCATATTTGTAGTAAAAATAGTGTTTTTCTTTTTTTCTATATATCCTCTCGAAAATAAAGTATTAGGAATAGAAGCATATGTGCTTGGGCGACCAATCCCTCTTTTTTCAAGTTCTTTAGTCAAAGATGATTCTGTATATCTCGGAGGAGGTTGAGTAAATTTTTGTTCTGTTTTAATATCTATAAGTTTTAATTCTTCCCCAATAACAAATTCAGGTAAAACCGAATCAGAATAAGAACCATAAGTCCAAACTTTTTTCCATCCATCAAAAATTACTCTACTTCCATTTGCCCCAAATACATATTTATCACAATCAAACTCTGCACTTCCTATAAACTGCTTCAAATCTGCCACCTGAGAAGCCACAGTTCGTTTCCATATGATTTCATAAAGATTTCTACCATCTGAGCTACTTACATTTTCAACGGCTATATCGGTCACTCTGATAGCTTCATGAGCCTCTTGTGCAGATGACTTATTAGAAAAAATATTGGTTTTAGAAGATAAGTAATTACTTCCATATTTAACAGGAATTGTAGATCTTATTGCTTGAACAAAATCAGGAACAATATAAGTAGAATCACTCCTTAAATAAGTAATTTGGCCACTTTCATACAATTGTTGAGCTACACTGGCTGTTCTTTTAGACCCCCATCCTAAAATAGAAGAAGCTGCTTGATATAAAGTCGATGTAGTAAATGGTGGATATGCTCTAGTAGATTTCTCTTTTGTTTCGTAATTTGAAACATTCCATTTTTCTTTCTTTAACACTTCTATAATAGAATTGGCATGTTCTCCTGTTTTTATATCTAATGGTTTGGGTTTCTTTATATTAACTGTTACCCTATCTCCATTCTCTCTTTCCAATTCTGCTTCAATAGGCCAATATTCTTGAGGGACGAAACCTTGTATTTCTTTTTCTCTTTCTGCTAGTATTCTTAATGCCGCACTTTGAACACGACCAGCTGAAGGTCCACCTGTTGCTTGAGTTACAGGGTAACTACATTTATAACCAACGATCCTGTCGAGTATCCTTCTTGTCTCTGCACTATTAACTAAATCCATATCAATATTACCAGCATTTTTTATAGCATCTTCAACTGCTTTCTTAGTAATAGAACCAGCAATTGCTCTTTTTATCTTTGTTCCTTTTGGCAGATAATTAGAGATATGCCATGCTATAAACTCTCCTTCGCGATCTAAGTCGGACATAAGATAAACTGTTTCTGCTTTTTCTGCTTTTTCTTTTATCTTTTTAACAATATCTTTTTTATCAGAATTAATTACATAAGTTGGTTTAAAATCTTTTTTAATATCAACACTAATTTTTTTCTTCGGCAAATCTGCTATATGTCCAGCTGAAGCTATAACATCAAATTCCTTCCCCAGAAATTTTTTGATATATCCTGTTTTTTTAGGAGACTCTACTATAACCAAATATTTAGA
>Ga0307380_10009131_pt1 | contig 12617 bp, 21 predicted proteins | sample UN3MG_FD_202239 | JGI IMG/M metagenome (GOLD analysis project Ga0307380, IMG submission 202239) | Soil microbial communities from Risofladan, Vaasa, Finland - UN-3 | ecosystem: Environmental > Terrestrial > Soil > Coastal area > Acid sulfate soil | place: Finland: Risofladan, Vaasa | collected... | reverse complement strand
TTGTCGTATACATTGCCTTACATAGAGCTTATACCCTACTAAAACACTAGGGTATGACCACGTAGCAGGGAGCACGCAATAAGTTCTCCCTCTCCCAGCTCTTCACGTGTAGTTAACATAATAAATATTATCAGCCGCAGTGCGACATATAACAAGGCACACCGACGAAATATGGTGATATTTGAGAGTGCGGTTGGTAGGCTACAACTTACCCTAGCTTAACTTTTACCAAAACATTAAGGAGTCCCATAAAGGCTTTAGGAGTCCCGTTCCAGGTCGCTGGGAATAAATTTTAAAATAAAAGCACTTTGCCTATTGACTTTTTAAAGTTTATGTGGTATACTTAGGTGTAGGTAGAGTATACTAAATAGCACTTGATAGGGGTTAAGATGAAATACAAGAATATAGATGATGATTACAGGGATTACCCCAACTGGTCTTTGACTGATAAGATAACAGAAGCCTGGTTTCGCGGTAAAGGGGAATTTTCCCCATATATAGATTTGAGTTGTACGAGTTGTGAAGATTTTTGCGAGGGTGACGTTCTAAGTACTTAGACCACCCTAACAAGTTATAGGAGACGAATGGACGAACCAAGGAAAAAGACAGCAAGCCTCCGGAAGAAGCTAGGTAGAGCTAAGCAAAAGAGTTTGAAGAAACACCGGAATAGGTTGGGTAGGGGTTAATGGAACAATTACCAGCTTTTGTAGAATTGATAGAAAACTTATCACGTTTTTGTTTAATACACCCAGGATGGTCAATTTTCTTTTTTGCTCTTGCTTGTGGTGCTATAGGTAGAGAATAAGTGGATAGAATAAAAGATATTACAAAATCTTTAAACTACGGCAATTTAGCCGTGATACCAGCTAGAGCAGGTTCCAAGGGTCTGGTAGGTAAGAACGTGGCTCCATTGTGTGGTAAGCCGCTAATAGCATGGACATTAGAAGTAGTTAAGAAAGTTAAGTTCTTTGACAAAATAGTAGTAACAACAGATTGCCCGAAAGTTAAGGACATCTGTAAATCATATAATATAGAAGTTATAGATCGTCCCGCGCGTTTGTGTGATGATGACACTCCTTTGGCACCTGTGGTAAAGCATGCTTTAAACGAGATGGAGTTACGGGATATAAGGAGATATGGGAATATCTTTACAATACAGCCGACTTCACCTTTACGAACAGTAGAGGACATCAAGGAGGCTTTTAGTATATATACGACCAAAAGGGTTCCCTCACTACTAAGTGTGGTTGAGGAGCGTCATTCTATATGGAAACAGGGTTCTAAGGGTGTTGAGACTGTTAGGAGTACGACAATTAACAGACAACAGATGAAACCCTACTATATAGGCAATGGCGCGATATTTATAAGTAAACGGAGAGTAATACAAAATGGTAGTAGGTTGAGTGCACGTAAGGCACTTTACCCAATGAGCTTTATTAACTCGATAGATGTGCATACAGAAGAAGATTTAGAGTTGGCACAATTTTATATACAGGATAGACTTGGACGCAATGGGGGGTCATATGAAAATCTTGGTAAGGGAGATTAAATGAAAATTTTAGTGACAGGTTCGGCGGGGTACATAGGTTTCCCAGTTTTCTATGAACTTAGAAAATTAGGACATGAAGTCATTGGAGTAGACAATAACTCACGACAAGAATGGGTTGATCGCTCAGGTGGCAAATCTCACAATTATTACCATGCAACTTATATATATGGTGATTTGACTAATCAAGCCTTTGTAAACGAGTTAGTAGCCATTCACAAGCCAGACGCCATAATTCACCTGGCGAGCCAGCCAAGTATGCCTTACAGTCAAATCAATGCCGAACGAGCCTTCTTCACCCAACAGAACAATACAGCCATGTGTTTAAACATCTTATGGGCTATAAAGGATTTACCGACTAAACTGATTATCACGACAACCACCGGGATACCTGGTCAATGTTATGAAGTAGTTCCGGAAGATAGAACTATTAATGCCGCGGGCAGCTGGTATCATGTCTCACGAGGATTTGATTCAGCTAATTGTAATCTAGCGGCTAGGCAATGGAACCAACAGACTATTGAGTTAAGAACTTCTATAGTTTATGGGGTTCAGACTAACTTGATGCGTTTACACGGTATTGCGACCAGATTTGACACCGACCCTTACTTTGGCACAGCTTTGAACAGATTTGTTCAACAAGCCTTAGATGGCAAGCCAATAACGATTTATGGTAAGGGAGAGCAGACTAAGCCTTTTATCGCCCTAGAGGATTGTGTTCGTTCTATTATCAAAGCTATAGATTGGGACCCACAACCAAATCATCAGATTTTTAATCAAACTACCCAGTGTGTTAGTATTAATAGATTGGCGAAAGCTATTGAGTTGGCTACGCCCGTTAAGGTAAGCCATATACCAAATCCAAGAATTGAGAATGAGTCGTTTCAGATGTACTTCAATAATGGGGACTTCCTGAAACTGCTTCGCGAGAAGCCTGTAATGCTAGAGGATGAGATTTTACACATAATTTACTATTTGAAAAATAAGGGGAGTGCATGCGAAGAAAAATCAATAACGCGCTAAAAACTATAGAGTATGCCTTTAATAGAGCAAACGATTATGAAGAAAATATTGCAGTTGCTTGTTCCTTCGGAAAAGATAGTATAGTTACTTTACACCTTTGTCGGCAGATACACCCTAATATTAAAGTTTTTAGTATTATGACACCTTACAAGTTTCCTGAAACAAGAACTTACAAAGATTACATAACTGACCTATGGCAACTAGATATTGAAACTTTTGAAGCAGACTTCACAGGTGATGATATTTATAAGCAAGATATTCACAAATGCTGCGATTATTACAAAGTTCAGCAGACTAAGCGAGCAATTAAAGAATTAGACCTTGATTATTGGATAACAGGCTTACGCAACACCGAGGGCGGTGATATGCGCAAGTTTACTAAAGAAATTGAAACAGACAAAGACCCAATAAAAATCAACCCGATATTGCATTTTACTGAAAAGGACATATGGTTATATCATGCACTATTTAATTTACCGATACACCCCCTTTATCTTGAAGGTTATCGTTCTCTTGGCTGTAAGCCTTGTTCTGCTATTGGTAGTGACGAAGAATCTGAGAGAGCACAGCGATGGGGTGGAAAAAAATGTGAGTGCGGCATACACACAGAAAATTTGAGGAATAGTTAATGGTAATAGCCATTTTACTATTAGCCATCTTCTTCGCAATAACAATGGGTGGTTCAGGAATTACACCATCGTTTGCGGCAGAATATGGCAGTGGAGCAATATCGCGGAAATGGGCATCTGTATTATTCGGATGCTTTGTTATCCTTGGTGCGTATTTAATCGGGTGGAGAGTTTCTAAAACAATAGCGAAGGGTTTTATTGATCCAATCATACTTAACACGCCTAATGTGTTAATTTTATTCGTTGCTGTGTCTACAGGGTTATTAATAAGTAACTTGATGCACATACCACCTTCTACCTCTCAAACAACCATTTTTGGCTTAGTGGGGTTAGGTCTTGCGAATACGGGTGTTAAGTGGGGTATTTTTTATAAAGTAATGCCACTATGGTTATTATTACCATTCAGCGCACTAATCATTACATTTCTAATAGGTAAGTTTGCTTATCCGAAACTTGTTAAGCTACTTGATAAAAAATTCCATAAGTCTGTTAAGTTTTGGGATATTCTAACAAGTTGTTATACGGCATTTAGTATTGGATCGAATAATGTTGCGAATGCAGCAGGTCCACTAATTGCTTGCGCCATACTTACTAACAATAAAGCAGTATTTTTATTAGCACCGTTCTTTGGTATCGGGGGATATTTACTTGGTTTAGGGAACCTTAATAGTGTGGGGAAGAAGATAACGGATTTGGATTTAATATCTGCCGCCATAATATCTTTAGTTACGGGAACCCTATTAATAAGCGCGTCTCTTATAGGATTGCCACAATCACTTGTACAACTTAATGCTTTTGCTATATTTGGTTTTTCGTTATCAATCGGGAAAATTTGTAAAAAAACTACAAGAAAGGCTTTTATATTATGGGCAATAATACCATTGTATTCATTTTGTGTAGCATACTTATTATCGCGGGTTTATCAGGCTGTGCAGGGGCAGGATTTAGTAAACGCCTCACTGCAATACCTGACGAGATTAAGCTAAGACCTGAATGGTCTGAGGATATTGAGGGAGATTTTAACTGTAAGAAGGTGTCAACTGAATTAGTTTGGAAATTAAAATAATGGGTAAATGTCTCATAACAGGAGCCGCGGGATATATAGGCAGCGCATTAGCGGAATTCCTAATAAAACGCAATATTGCAGTAGACTTATGGGATAATTTCAGCACTCCAAGTAATTTTAAATCAATAGAGTGTATACCAATAGAGAAGGTAGATATACGAGATCAAGACTTAGATGTCTCTGACTACGAGGTTATCTTCCATCTCGCTGGTATCGTCGGTATAGGACCTTGCGAGGAGCGTAGCGACGAAGCCTTTGACGTTAATGTTAAGGGAACATTTAATCTTTTAAGAACATGTAAAGGGAGATTTATTTTTGCGTCAAGTTCAGCTGTATATGGAGAAGCTAAGGACCCTGAAATTACGGAAGAGAGCCCTATCGCCCCAAGGAGCACATATGGTGAAAATAAACTGGAAGCTGAAAAACTCATTCAGTTACTTGATAATTTCTGTATATTGCGCTTTTCTAATGTTTATGGTAAAGCTCTTTCTTATAAAAGAACAGTGGCAGATTGTTTTATCGAAAATGCCCTGGCGGGCAAAGAACTAACTATACACGGAGACGGTAAGCAACGTAGAGATTTCGTGCATGTAAAGGACGTCGTTAAGTCTTATTGGTATGCTATGAACTCCGCGGCTTGCAGTGTGATGAATATAGGCGGAAATGAGGCGTTGAATATAAATGAGATAGCAAGACTTGTTTGTGATGACCATAGAGAGATTTTTGGTCTTACACCTCCCATTAAACATATTCCTATAGATTGTGGTGTTGTTTGGAAAGATTTCTTTTATTTAAGTAAGCTAGCGAAAGTTTTAATTAGTTATACTCCAGGCTATTCTATTAAAGATGAAATCAGAAGGAGACTAAATGCTCACGCCAGAAATCAGAAAAAATCTATTAAAAGAACTTGATGAAGAAAGTAAAAAGAATGCTAGTAAATATTTATCTTATAAGATGTATGTAAAAATGTTTCTTCATGCGATGAAGTTAGATGCTTTTGGAATAAGAGCAAAGGATATAAAATGTTAATTGCGGGTCCATGCGGGATTGAATCAAAAGAACAAGCCTTTAGAATAGCAAAGTTTGTAAAAGAACAAGGTGCGACCCATTTCCGAGGTGGGGCGTTCAAGGGACAGAATTACCCAGTTGTAAATGGAAAGCCAGAATACTTAGGATTAGGTAAAGATGCAATAGAAATACAAAAAGATATACAAAAAGAATTAGATTTTCCATGCGTATGCGACGCTCAAAGCTTCCACCAGGCATTTCTCATATGCACATCAGGTATAAAATATTTAATGGTAGGTGCCAGGAATATGGACAATCTCGCTCTACTGCGTGATATAAGGACACTTTATAATGACGAGCCTGAAGATAGGAAAATTATCCTTAAGCGTGGTCCATCTTCCACAGTTCATGAGTGGATAGGTGCGGCTGAACATTTAGGCGGTCCTGATAGAGTTATTCTATGTGCAAGAGGTGTAGTTCACTTCGATCGCCACGACTATACGAGATATAGGTTAGATTTAGTCGGAATGGCAGAGGTCAGGTGTTATCACCCAGAGTATAAGTTAATAGTAGACCCATCACACGGTTCAGGTAATAGAAAATTAATAAACGTATTAAGTAGATGCGCTTTAGCGATAGCTGATGGTTTAATGATAGAAACACATTATGAACCGGATACATCACCGACAGACGCCCCGCAGACAATAGATTTTAATGAATTTAAGAAGATAGCTAAACTATATAGGGAATACAATGAAAAAGCATGAAAATACAGGCGTAATAGCCCAACTCGAATTAGCATATTTAAAGAGTATAGAAAAACGCCTTGATGGTATAGAAAAGAGATTAGGTGACCAGGATTATAAGATAGAAGACCTATTTGATAATGTTTTTAGACCTAAAGGCAACAATCCTAACATAATGGAATAAATGCAACCTAAATCAGCTATAAAAAATACTAGAGAAGAAAAAGCTATCGAACTCATTGATAGGAACTCCGACAAACTCAATATACGCATAGGCGCGTATTATACGAAATTAAAGACAAATCAGAAAAGTAGATTTAATTCCATTGTAAAATCTATTACTACTAAGTTAGAAGTAACTAATAGGCATAATCCAATGGAAATGCTTCTTGTAAGACAAATTGCATTAAACACAATCAGAATAGAAGAAGCCGAGTTAGATGTTATGGAAGGTCACGAAGAAAAATATCTTGCGGCAATCGAGAAATGGTTATTTAACGCACAGAAAGAAAGACGCGATGCCATGACTACACTCTCTACCATTCTAAAAGTAAATAGTAAAAAAGGTGGAGTCGGTAGTTTTACGGGTATGCGCAGTGCTTTACGTTCGAGTGAAAACTTACCTGAGTCGGAATTAACCGAAACACCACCAGATTCTCACGATAGACGCTATCATGACGAGATAACTAGAACTACGGAGTAGTATGGTTGAAAAATTAGGTAGGGCTGAATTAACTTATCAATTAGGAGCTACGTTCAAATACCAGCAGGCTGTTATTAACTGCCCCGATAGATTCAGGACAGTTCTAAAGCCTAGACAGCTAGGTATGACAACTTGTTTCGCTATAGAGGCTCTCGTAGATGCAATAACTTACGATGATTACATAATTTGTATTGTTTCACCCACCAAACGTCAATCAGGGCGTATGATGCAGTATATCAAGAAGGCTTTTTATCGTCTTGAAAGAATTTATAAACAGAAAATCCCGACAGCTAAGTTTACTACTGAAGAAGTTTATTTTCACCACGGTTCCGAAATACACTCACTACCAAACAATCCAGCTGGTATTGAAGGTTTTGATTGTAACCATGGTATAATAGACGAAGCCGGACTATTTGTTCTTACTGAAGGTGAGCGAATTATAGACTCTATAGTTGGTTCATTAGCCGCAAAACAGGGTAGATTAACAGTTTCTGGACGTCCGCACGGCAAAAGAGGCTTATTATGGCAGTACTGGGACGGAAGTAACGAGAAATACGCACCTTTTACCCATTTTAAGTACACTTGGAAAGATAGAGCCGCTGAGGACTCAAAATACGGCGTAGAAGTTGGCAGACATAAGAAAATACTCACAAAACTTCAATTTGCTGAGGTTTATGACGCAGAATTCATAGAAGAAGGTATTTTAGTCTTTCCTCATGCGTTATTAGAGCCGGCACTTACTTTATGGGATAAAGAAAACTATATTATTATGCACCACGAGGGGACACCTCAACTAAGTAGAGCAAGGTATGTTGGTGTAGATTTTGGTCGTAAAAGAAATTTAACAGAGATACATGTGCTTCAGAAGGAAAGTAACGGCACATTACGAACTCTGATGATGCATACTCTAAGCAAGACGAATTTTGAGCTTCAGAAGAAATATATTGATGATTTAATGGTTCGTGTTAATCCTATACAGATGAGAATAGATGAACGTGGCATGGGATTACCTTTACTGGACTATTTTGAGAACAAACATGGCAAGAGAGTACAACCTTTAGGGCTAAAAGAAGGAGCCTCTAAGGAAAAATTAATCTTACAGTGCCGTAATGCTTTTGCAGATGGTATTATAGCAATTCCGCATAATGATACATTATATGAACAGTTACACTGCTTTCAGAAGGACTATACCGACAAGGGTAATGTAGTTTATTCCGGTAAAGTAGATGAAACTGATTTTATGGATGATAAAGTTATAGCGTTAGTTGCAGCCGTAGAAGCGGCACAATCACAACCTTTTAAATTTGGAGTATCCTAATGAATTGGTCAGCATTTTGGGGCGCATTCGCAGGAAATATAGCAGACATTGCTACGCTTTGGTTAATATATAAACTGTTTAAAGAACTAAAACAATTTAAAAATGAGGGAGAACGCAATAAATGGTTGAAGTAAACGGAGCAACAATATTGGGAATATCTATAATTTCATTTATAGCCGGTATGACTCTTATAGCTATTATTGTCGGAAGATTCTTAGATAAGTGAGTAAAGTATTACTGAGAGCAATAGAAGCTGGTGACTTACCAATAATCCAGAGATGGCGAAATTCTGATAAGGTTATGCCTTATTGTAGGCAATATAGACCATTATCATTAAAAGATATGGGTGATTGGTATCTTAAATTAAGTGAAGATAAAGATTACAATTTAACCAATGATTTGTTTATTATTGACTATGATTATAAATCCATTGGTGTATGTGGTTTAGTCAGACTGGACTGGCGTAACAGAAAAGCGGAGTTGAGTTTTTATGTGGGTGAAGCGATTAGTGAAGCGACTATTAGAGAAGCTTTTATGGCAATTATACGGTATGGGCTTGCAACACTCAATCTTTGGAAAATTAGTTTTCCGTGTTATAGCTTTAATCCGTACATTCCTCTCTATGAAGAAATGATGAATAAAGAATATATCGCAAAGAGTGAATATTATCATGAAGGAAAATATTATGATAGGATTGTGTTAGTTAAATATAATGAAACAAAACTATAAATACAAAGGTCGAGAAAAAGAATATAGGAAAGAGATTTATGAACAACTATAAATTATTAATCAGATTTAAAGATAATAGGATACTTGAGATAGATACTACTTCTGAAGAAAATCCACTAGAGATATTCCAAACAGACTGGAAAACCTATAAAAAAGAGGGTGCCATTGCTATTGGAAAATATATGATTGACATAGAAGCAATCCTATATATAAAAGTTGAAGGCAACGAAATAGTTATTGAACAAGAAAATGAACCAGAAATTGAGAAGGTGAAAAAAGTTGCGAAACGCACTAGGAAAAAGATTTCAAATAAAAGAAAGAAAATCATCTAAATTTGGGGCGGTAGGTATTACTGATCGCGGAAATGAACTTTCTTTTGCTTCGTCTATTTTTAATAGATTTGGAAAGCAAGTGTCGCAGAAGTATTATAATAACATCAAACGCAGAGATATTTATATAACAGCACTAGATAAATATGTGCATAGTGAAATTGGCAGAGCTGTAATTAATTTAATCATATCTGCTATATTCTCCAGCGTACCAGACATACAGGGTGATAAAGAAGCCGTAGATGTCGTTAATAAGATAATGCAAGATAGTAATATAGATTTGAATGTGTGGGGCGCAGACTTAGAAGTTCATGGTGATATATTTATAGAATCATTCACTGATGGCTCAGACCCAAAAATAGCATCTATTCCGGCTCAAACAATTGATATTGATTATGATGAAGATAACATTATAGATATTATAAGTTTTATCCAGAATTTAGAAAAGACTGGTGAGAGAATTATATCGCCAGATAACATGACCCACATAAAAATTAACCATACCACTAATATGGTATATGGTTCATCTACACTCAGACCTTGTTTTTGGTGGTTAGATGTACACGACAACCTCTGGGAGCGTAACTGGATTCGCGCAGCACAATATTATGGCTCGCCAATGATTGCTGTTACCGGAGTGCCATCTGAACACATTACAAGTGTTCTTAGCACTTTAGAGGAAAAGGGTCAAAGACCTGGAAGAAACTTAGTATTCCCGGAAGATACAAAAATAGACACACTAGACTTTACAAGAAATTATCCCATAGAACTCTTAATAGATAGAGTATATCAATACATTCTATCGTCTTGTAACATACCTCAGCATTTAATTTACGAGAGCGATAGCTCGCGCGGTGTAGCTATGTTTAGTGGTGATGCCTTTGAAATGATGATAAAAATGAGGCGCAAGACATGGGAATTAGGATTAGTAAATGTTTTTAGAAAGATATTCAAACAGACAAATCTTGCAGACCCAGAAGCCAAACTCTCTATAGAGTGGGGTCCTGTATTTACAAGAGATTTAAAAGATATTGCCGCACAGATTAAAGTCGGTATGGAGCATGGATTGTATTCCAAGAAAAGTGCAAGAGAGAGAATGCAATTAGACCACTCAGTAGAACTCGAAAATCTTAAAAAACAGAAAGAGGAAGAACCTGATGAACTCCAAAATGCTCAAGTATCTGCTTTACAGAATAAAGTGGCACCTGCTGCCAAAGCTAAAAATAGTAAGTAACTACCCAACTCACCTCGACATAGAACCAACTAACGCATGTAATTTAAAGTGCACAATGTGTATGCGCGACTTTATGGAAGATAAAGTTGGCTACATGTCACTTGATTTATATAAAAAGATATTCGAGAAACATATACCAGAATCTATTAAGCTTAATTGGCGCGGCGAACCATTCTTAAATAAGAGTATTATAAAAATGGTAGAATACGCCAAAAGTAAAGGCGTTCAAGAAGTTTCAATTAACACTAATGGATTATTGCTAAGTGAGGGCATGCTACACGCTTTATCATGGGCTGGATTAGATTGGTTGATATTTTCAGTTGATAGTGTAGACCCTAGAACATATGAGAAAATTAGAGTTGGTGGTGACTTCTTAAAGTTAGTTAAAAATATTATAAGAGCACGAATTGTTTTTGATTCCATACCAAATGCACCCAGTATACGCATACAAATGTGTAAACAACCTGCAAATATACATGAAGTGCAAGAGTGGAAGAAAATGTTTGGTGTTTATGCAGATAAATTAAGAATTGGAAAATTACACGACCCTCAAGGCAAGCGTGGATATAGCATGAAGTTACCTAACGGTTGTTCGAGTTTGTGGCAGCGTTTGGTAATTGACTGGCAAGGTAACATTTGCTTATGCCCAGGAGATTTTTTAAGAAAAGTTGATTTAGGTAACATAACCGATGCAGGCATACGCGAAGCGTGGAATTCTATAAAACTAAAAGGTTTACGGATATTGATGGCTACAAAAGGTAGGAAGTCAATACCGTTATGTGATAAGTGTACAAGTTATTGTTAAGGAGAAAAAATGAAACCGAGAACACCTATAAGTAAAGAAGCAAAAGAACATTTAGCAAGTAAATTAAGTCGCATGAAAGGCATTGAGAAGAAAAAAACTATTAAACGTCTTGAGATGTATGATAATGGATATAGGCAAAAAAAAGAAGCTGAATGGGAAGTAGGTTAATTTGGCGGGTAGAATTAATAGGGGTCTTCAACTCGCATTTTTAGATGATCGTTATGTTAATGTAACTGGCGATGCCATAACTGGTGCATTGACTATTGGTGATGGTGGAACTACAAACTATGTACATTTCGCAGCAGATGGTGACCTAGTATTTGTAGGCACAGCAGGATTACCTTTTGCTGATATTTCAGTTTATAATAATGGAACAGCAGATACAATATCTACTGGTACTTGGGCGCAGATGACAAGATTTGATACTGATGGAGAAAATAATAACTGCACTCCAGACCACACAAACGACCATATCACAATTACTAAAGCAGGAAGATATATGGTAAATGTAAGTGCTTCTTTTAGTGGAGACCCTAATATTACTTGGTATGGTGGGGTTTGGAAAAACAACGGAGGAACACAACTTCAAAATATGCAAATTCATAGAAAACTGGGTGCAGGGGGAGATGTAGGTTGTGTGAGTATGTCTGGAATTGGAGATTTCGCTGTTAATGATACTGTAGAGATTTGGATAAGACAAGATAGTGGAGCAGATAAAGCCATAACTATTGTTGATTGTTGCTTGGCTGTTTCACAAGTTGGGGGAACTTAAAACGGAGGAAAAATGACAGACATTAAAATAGTTGAAGACAAAAATGTTCCAAGTGTGGAACAAGTAAAGAGATATAAAGTGCTTACAAAACAGATTGAGAAAACCTATGCAGATGGAACAGAAGTTGAGATACAGCGAGAGCAAAGAAGTATAACTGAACAACAAGTTGATATTCAATTAGCTTACTGGCAGGATTTAAAAGACCAGATAAGTGCATTGAAAAAATGATGAATTGGAGGGAGAAATGAAAAGACTAGATTTGAACTTGGAACTTAGCCAAGAGATAAAAGAGAAATTAGATAAAGACAAGGATGGCGAACATGACATCGTGAAGATTGCGGGCAACTGGATTAAATCAGCTATTCAGAACGCATGCAACAAACCAGCAATAGGTCAAATGGGTATGCAACCTACTCGGATGCCAAGTATGGAAGAACAGGAAAAGTTCGTAAAAGTAAGCAACTGTCTTTCATCAGCAAAAGAAGGAATAGTAGTGATCGAAGACGATACATTTAAATGGCTCAAGGATCAGTTCAATGCTGCAAAGTTACCAATGCAAGATGGTCTGTCTCAGATATTAGTTCAGATTAGGGATAGGATAAATAAAGCAGACATAACTGATAACAAACCTGAAGAAAAGAAAGAATGACCATAGTATTTAAATAACTTAGAATCAGAATTTATTAAAAATGCCGTTACATCCAGACTT
>Ga0307380_10009130_pt1 | contig 12618 bp, 12 predicted proteins | sample UN3MG_FD_202239 | JGI IMG/M metagenome (GOLD analysis project Ga0307380, IMG submission 202239) | Soil microbial communities from Risofladan, Vaasa, Finland - UN-3 | ecosystem: Environmental > Terrestrial > Soil > Coastal area > Acid sulfate soil | place: Finland: Risofladan, Vaasa | collected... | reverse complement strand
GGTCCACGCCGAAGCCGGGCCCCATCTCGACCGCACGCTTCAGCACATTAGAAGTCTCGGCAAGAAAGCCGGCGTCAGTCTCACCCCGTCGACGCCCGAGTCGGCGATCGAATATGTGCTCGACAAGACCGACCTCGTCTTGGTGATGACGGTGAATCCGGGCTTCGGCGGCCAAGCCTTCATCCCGGAACAGCTCGGGAAGATCCGCGCCATTCGCAAGATGATCGGGCGCCGTCCCATCGATCTCGAAGTGGATGGCGGCATCAATGTCGAGACCGCGCCGCTCGTGGCCGAAGCCGGCGCCAATGTCATCGTCGCCGGCTCTGGCGTGTTCAAGGGCGGCGCCTATGCCGAGAACATCGCCGCCATCCGCGCCGCAGCCCTTCGCGCCTGCGCCGCCGCTTGATGGCGCAAGGGGTGATGGGGCAGGGAGGCCCCCTCCACGCGGTCATCTTCGATCTCGACGGGACGCTGGTCGACACGATCGGCGATCTTACCGTGGCGCTCAATCGAACGCTGGCCGATCTCGATCTTCCCCCGCACGCGCAAGATGCGGTGCGCGGCATGGTTGGTGGCGGCCTCGCCAAGCTGTTGGAGCGCGGACTTGCCGCGCACGGCGTCACCCTTGGCGCGGACGGCCGGACCTTCGCGGTTGGCCGGCTACTCGAGCACTATGCGGCGAACCCCGCGGACCAGTCGCGGCTCTATCCGGGCGCGCGGGAGGCTCTGGGCGCCCTGCGTGACACAGGGGTTGCCTGCGGCATGTGCACCAACAAGCCGCAAACCATCGCCCGGGACCTTCTACAGGCCCTGGGCATCGCCGATGCGTTCGGCCTCATCCAGGGGAGCGAGGCGGGCTTCCCCAAGAAGCCGCATGCGGCCGGTCTCAGCCATGTGGTGAGCACGCTGGGCGCAACGCCGGAAACCGCGGTCATGGTGGGCGACAGCGTCGTCGATGTGGAGACCGCCCGTGCAGCGGGGCTCTCCATAGTCGTTCTCGGCTCGCATGGTTACTCGGTGACCGCGGTCACTGAGCTGGGGGCCGATGCGGTTATCAATCATCTTCACGAACTGGTTCAGGCCCTTGCTCTTGCTGAGCAAGCACAATAGCTAGACGCCATGGATGTCACCTATTTCGGCGCGCTGATCGCGGGGCTATTGAGCTTCCTGAGCCCTTGCGTGCTGCCGCTCGTACCGCCGTATCTCTGTTTCCTCGGCGGCACCACCTTCGACCAGCTCACCGGCGAGGACGAGACGCCGAGCCACGTCTACCAGACAGTGGTGCTGTCTTCGGTCGCCTTCGTGCTGGGTTTCACCACGGTGTTTGTCATCCTGGGCGCCTCGGCAACGATGGCGGGCCAACTCGTGGCCGAGAACCTGCCGCTGCTCTCCAAGATCGCGGGCGTGCTGATCATCATCGCCGGTCTGCACTTCCTCGGCGTGCTCCACATTCCCATCCTCCACCGCGAGGCGCGCTATCACGCCGATACCCGCCCCGCCGGCGTTCTCGGGGCCTATCTGATCGGCCTCGCCTTCGCCTTCGGCTGGACTCCCTGCATCGGCCCGGTGCTCGGCTCGATCCTCGCGGTCGCAGCCGGCGAGGACTCGGTGAGCCAAGGCGTCAGCCTGCTCCTCGTCTATTCGCTTGGCCTCGGCATTCCCTTCATCATGGCCGCCGTCGCCATAAAGCCGTTCATGCGGGCCATGCAGCGCTTCCGGGGCCATCTGGCGGTCATGGAGAAAGTGCTCGGCGGCTTTCTCGTGCTGACCGGCATCCTCTTCCTCACCAATTCCATGACGCTGATCGCCGGTTGGATCCTGCAAACATTCCCGAGCCTTGCCACCATCGGCTAACCATGCCGCTTGCACATCGGCCCGTGCGGTGGATAGTGGCGCCCCCAACACCGTGGAGCCATGACCGCACATGACAGCCATCGCGTTCACCATCGCCGGCTCGGACTCATCCGGCGGCGCCGGCATCCAGGCCGACATCAAGACCTTCTCCGCGCTCGGCGTGTACGGCGCGAGCGCCATCACGGCGCTCACCGCACAGAACACCAAAGGTGTGGACGACGTCATGGTGGTGCCGCCCGAATTCGTGCTGGCGCAGATGCGCGCCGTGGCAAGCGACCTTAAGGTCGGCGCCATCAAGATCGGCATGCTTGCCACCGCCGGCATCATCGAAGCCGTCCTCGAGGGGCTCGATGACTTCCCCGGGGTGCCCGTTGTGTTCGATCCGGTGATGGTGGCGACCAGTGGCGACCCGCTGCTCGATGTGGATGCCGTCGACGCGCTGCGCACGAAGCTCATGCCGCGGGCGGATCTGATCACGCCGAATCTGAAAGAGGCGGCGGTCTTGCTCGGCGAGCCGGACGAGAGCCGGGAGAAGTGGATGGAGGGACGCGCCGAGCGCTTGCGCGAATTGGGCGCCAAGACCGTGCTGCTCACGGGCGGCGAATCGATGGCCGAGACGGCGCTCGATATCTTCGTCACCGACGCGGGCACTCAACGCATCGAGGCGCCGCGCGTGTTCACCGACAACACCCACGGCACCGGCTGCACCCTGTCATCGGCCATCGCCGCGGAGCTGGCCAAGGGTGAAACGTTGGACAAGTCGGTGAAGATCGCCAAGCTCTACGTCACCGCCGCGATCATTGCCGCGGACGAGATCCAAGTGGGCCAGGGCAGGGGCCCCGTCCACCACTTTCACGCCCTGTGGGGTAAGCCTTAAGCCACTAGTCGAAGGCCACCACGGTGGCGTGCTGCTCGCCGAGGCCGGCCACCGTCAGCACCAGTTCGTCGCCGGGCTTGAGGAAGACGCGCGGCTTGCGCGCCATGCCGACGCCGGGGGGCGTGCCGGTGGTGATGACGTCGCCGGGCATCAGCGTCATGTATTTGCTGATATAGCTCACGAGCTCGGCCACGGTGAAGATCATGGTCGACGTGTTCCCCGTCTGCATCCGCTCGCCGTTGAGGTCGAGCGTCAGGTCGAGATTTTGCGGATCAGGGATCTCGTCGGTGGTGACGAGCCAGGGGCCGAGCGGGCCGAAGCTGTCATGGCTCTTGGCCTTGATCCATTCGCCGGGCCCGCCCTTTTGCAGGCTGCGCTCGGAGACGTCGTTGCCGATGCAATAGCCGGCCACATAGTCGAGCGCGTCGCCGGCGGTGACATTCTGTGCCCGTGTGCCGATGACCACCGCAAGCTCCACCTCGAAGTCCATGCGCTGAAAGTCTTTGGGCGCAAGGATCGGGTCGTCGGGCCCTGACACGCAGCTGCTCGCCTTGGCGAACACGATGGGCGTCTCAGGGATTGGCATGCCGGTTTCCTCGGCGTGGTCGCGGTAGTTGAGACCGATGCCGAGAAATTTCGGCACCACGCCGACGGGCGCCCCAAGCCGGGGACTGCCTTCGACCAGGGGCAGAGTCTCGAGATCGAGCGCCTTGATACGATTCAGGGTTTCTCGGCCGAGCGCCGCCCCGGCGAGATTGCCGACGACACCGGAAAGATCCCGGATCCGGCCGTTGCCATCGAGAATTCCGGGCTTTTCCTGCCCGGCCGCGCCAAAACGTAGAAGCTTCATCACGTCCCCCAAAATTTTCCGCATGTTGCACGCGAGCGCCGGGGGCGGCAACGGCCCGCCGGCCAACGGGCCCGAATCTTTTCCGCCGCCAAGGGCCTTAGAGCTGCGCCCAAAGGGGGCAAGCACGGGCGCCTGTAACTGCTCTGCCAACCCCGTTGCTCAACTGCAACAGTACCCCGCAAAGTTTCTGCCCATGATCCCGGCCGCGTTCGCGCACCGCGTGTGCCGCCTGAACGGGCCGCGCCGGTCACAACCGCCACCGCCAAGCATAAACTATTGAAGTAGAGGAATAAATTTTGGCAGAGGGCCGCCGGAGCGCGCGCCTTTGCATTTCCGCAACAGTGCCTAAGCGTTCTGCATTTCCGGCCTCGCGGAATGTTGAAGGGTGAAGCGAGACTGCGCTAGCTTTGTTTCACAAACACGGGGGACGGGGCTGGGGGGCCTACTTCTTCCAAGACGACGGACGGGGAACGAGACTGAGATACGGGGAACTACCGAGACTACGGGGAACTAGAGGGACCTGAAGCAAGACTAAGAATCGACGGCTCAGGAAAAAAATGGGGGGGGGCGAGTCGAAGCCCGCTGACAAGGCGCAAGCCTTTCGCATTCGGCTCGTTTCGCAGGGAAGGCCGGCCCGGCATTGTCCGGGCCGGTTCTTTTTTGGGCCCCGCTATCCCCCGCGCAGGATCATGCGCTAGCCCCGCCAAATCACGCGCCCGCGCTGAATACCAAGCCCCTCAAACCCCAAGCCGTGCCAGGGTCGTCTCTATTCCTGACAGATAGCTCGCGCCGAACAGCCGCACATGCACCAGCGTCGGGTAGAGATTGTAGAGATCGCGCCGCAGCTCGTGGAAGCCCGGCTCAAGCGGTAAGCGGCTCTCATAAGCCTCGAAGAATGTCTTTCCGAACGTCCCGAACATGGTGGTGACGGCGAGCTCGATCTCGGGATGTCCGCAAGAGATCGCCGGGTCCACGAAGCCTGCGATCCGGCTCCTTTTGACGAGCACATTGCCGGTCCACAAATCGCCATGGAGCAGGCTGGGGAAGGCCGGCTCGATCAAATAGTCGTCGAGACGGTCCGCCAGACGCGCGATGCGCGCGAAGAGCGGGGACGGGAGACGGCCCTCAGTCGAGGCGGCCTGCGCCATATGCATCAACCGCTGATCGCGGAAGAACGGGATCCACCGAGAACTTTCCGGATTGGGTTGTGGGAGGGGGCCAATCAGCGTGTCCCGCGCATAGCCGAACGACTCGCGCGGGGTCGCATGCAGGGCGGCGATCAGCGCGCCCGCATGGCGTTCCACGGCGTCCGTGATGGGTCCGCCATCGTTGTCGATGAAGTCCATGACCAGGAGATCGGCTGCGGCGATATGGACATGGGGTATGGGGAGTTCCGAGAGCCGCGCAAGCTCACCGAGCATATAGCCTTCAAGTTCCAGGCTTGGACCGGAGCCGCTGCCGCGCGCCTTCACCGCCAGCCGCCGCCCATCCTTTAGCCGCACGGCAAGCCCCGTGAGGCCAAAGCCCACGGGCAAAGGCGCGCTCTCGATAATCGGTGAACTGAGCGCCGTCTCCATACGGTCTTTGAGATGCTCATGGTCCATGTCGCGCCGTTAACCACCACCATCGCCGATGTCACAAGCCTGATACAAAATCACCTTAACTCGCAACACATCGTGCTGAACACTTCGACCGATGATGACGCGCCGAACGACGCCGAGAAAAGGCGGTTCAGAGCGCTTTTTATCTCCGACATTCATCTCGGAACCAAGGCTTGTCAGGCCGAAGCCTTTCTCGATTTCATCCGCTGCCATGAAGCTCCCAAGATCTATTTGGTTGGCGACATCGTCGACTTCTGGCGCATCCGGAGCGGCATCTATTGGCCGCAGTCTCACAATGACGTGCTGCAGAAGCTGTTGCGCAAAGTGCGCAAGGGCACCGAGTTCGTGTACATCCCCGGCAATCACGACGAGGCCATGCGCGACTATTGCGGCTCGCAATTCGGCGGTGTCGCCATCGAGCGCCAGACCATCCATGTCGGCGCCGACGGCCGCCGCTATCTCATCATGCATGGCGACGAGTTCGACGTGGTCGTCCGCTACGCCAAGTGGCTCGCCTTCCTGGGGGACTGGAGCTACACGATGGCACTTTGGTTAAACACGCATCTCAACGTCGTGCGCCGCTGGTTCGGCATGCCCTATTGGTCGCTCTCGGCCCATCTGAAGCACAAGGTCAAACGCGCGGTGAATTATATCGGCGAGTTCGAAACCGCTCTGTCGCAGGAGGCGCGCCGCAACGGTGCGCAAGGCGTGATCTGCGGGCATATTCATCACGCCGCCATGCGCCAGGTCGGCGACGTGATCTACATCAACACCGGCGACTGGGTCGAAAGCTGCACGGCGGTAGCCGAGACCGAGGAAGGGATCTTCGAGATCATCCGCTGGAATCCGCACCAGACCATGGGTGTGCCCAAATCCCCTGTCGAGGAGCTTGAGGCTGCCGCCTGATGCGCATTCTCGTCGCGACCGACGCTTGGCACCCCCAGGTCAATGGGGTTGTCCGCACCTATGAGCGGCTGGCCCAAGAGGCGCCTAAGCTCGGCGCCGAGATCTGTTTTCTCGCGCCCTCCGCATTCCGAACCCTCCCGTGCCCAACCTATCCTGAGATCAGGCTGTCCCTCGCCACGCCGGCCATGATCGCGCGCCGGGTCGAAACCGCGCGCGCCGACTTCATCCATATCGCCACCGAAGGTCCGATAGGGCTGATGACGAGGCAGCATTGTCGCAAGATGAAGCGCCCTTTCACCACGAGCTACCACACGCGAATCCCCGAATATGTCGCGGCGCGCCTGCCGATCCCGGCGTCATGGTGCTATGCCTTCCAGCGCCGCTTTCACAACAGTGGCGCCGGCCTGTTCGTCGCCACGGCGTCGGTCGAGGACGACCTGAGGGCGCGCGGCTTCGAGCGCATGATGCGATGGTCGCGCGGGGTCGATCTGGACCTTTATCGGCCGCAGAACGTTCGCCTGTTCGGCAAGCAGCCGGTGTTTCTCTATGTCGGCCGTATTGCCGTTGAGAAGAACATCAAGGCGTTTCTCGATCTCGATCTGCCCGGCCGAAAGGTCGTCATTGGCGGCGGCCCGCAGCTTTCGGAGTTGCAACGTCGATACCCCGACGTGCTGTTTACCGGCGCCAAGGAGGGCGAGGATCTCGCGCAAGCCTATGCCTCGGCGGATGTGTTCGTCTTTCCGAGCCTCACCGACACGTTCGGCCTGGTGCTGCTGGAAGCGCTGGCCTGCGGTGTCTCGGTGGCCGCGTATCCGGTCAGCGGGCCCAAGGACGTCCTGACCGATCTCGCCTGCGGTGCGCTGGACACGGACCTGCAAGCGGCCGCCCTGCGCGCGCTCGACCTCAGCCGCGACGCCGCGAGGGCGCATGCGCTGCGCTATAGCTGGGAGAATTCCGCCCGGGAGTTCATCGATAACGTGCTGACGGCCCACCATCTCGGGCTGCCGGAGCGACGCCGGCTGCTGCCCCGATTCCGCGGGCGGCAACCCACGCAAAAGAAAACGGCCCGGTTGGGGGGGAACCGGGCCGTTTCATTCACTTGCGTCAGTTTGAGGGACGCTTTGGGGGACAATGCGTCCACCCAGAAATGGTTAGCAGGTCGCCTTTTTTCAAGGGTGAGGGTGCCAAAATGTCGCACGTTGGCCGCTAAGGGTCTGATATAAAGGGCGAAAAAAATTAGCCGAAAAGGGCTTCGCGCTTAACCGCGTGGAGCTTGTCGAACGTCAGCGGCTCTGGCCGCTCGAACCGGTCCCCGGAGTTTTCCGCGCCGAGCTGCTCTGCGGCAAAATTTTCCGTGGCGGTGGCAGGCTCGTCCACCGGCGCCCCCAGCATCTGGTCCACGGCATCCTGTTTCAGGCCCTCGCCGGATCGCTGGGGACCGTCCAGCAGCGCGGTCTCTTCCCGTGCCAAGTCCTGCGCCAAGTACTCCATCTTCGCCGCGGCGTCGTCGACCTTGGAGGCGATGTCATCGACGCCCCAGATCTCGATCATGGCGTTGATGCGCTGCTCGATGAGGTGCAGCGCCCGCACGACCTTGTTGCTGCGCTGCCCGGTGATGTCCTGGAACGAGCAGGCGGTATAGATGTCGATCGCCCGCTGATCGAGCCGTTCGCACAGGTCGACCGCGACACCCTGCTCGCGCAGGGTCCAGGCTGCCTCCTGAATGTCCTCCGCGGCGGACAGGATCTCAGAGGTAGCCTTCTCGGTAGCTTCGGCGATCTGGTCGAGCTCTTCGGTGGCATTCGTGAGTTGTTTGTCGAACTGCTGGGGCGGCCGGATCTGGGCAATCTCCCGCCGGGTCCGCGCGATGGCTTCGCTCATCGCCACCAGCTCGGACAGCACCGGCGCCAGACCGGACCGGCGCTGCGGCTTGAGGACCGCTGCCTCCAGCCGGGCGATGGCATCGAGCATCAATTGCGTCTCGGGGGTGCGGTTCCGCCGCGCATATTCGGCGAGGAACCAGCGGCCAACCGGCGTGGCGCGCAGCGTGGCCTCGAGCGCGGCATATTCCGCTGCCAGTCCGCGCTTCGGCGGTACCGGGTGCGACGGCAATGGATCGGCGCGGTCTGGAGCTCGTTCCGGCATGGTGGTGGCGAGGCTATCCTGATTCGGGGTAAGGGGCCGAGCGTACCGCCGCTAGGGCAAGGGATTCGTTAACTCAATGGCACAGCAAGCCACTGCGAATGCCGCGGCGCCGTCCTTTGCGTGGCGCCTCGGCTTACTCTACGCCGCGCTGTTTCTGGTGATCGGCTGTTACCTGCCCTATCTGCCGGTCTGGCTGAAATGGCGCGCGCTCGATGCCGACCAGATCGCCGTGTTGTTAGCGGCGACGCTCTACACGCGCATCCTGTTCACACCGGCCATCAGCTTCGCCGCCGACCGCCTCGGCGACCGCCGCGCGATCCTCATCGTGCTGGCTTGGGGCTCGTTGCTCTCCTTTGCCGTCCTGTGGGTCTCGGACGGCTTTTGGCAGATGCTGCTGGCGATCATTCTGCTGGCGGTCAACTGGACGTCGATCATGCCGCTGATCGAAACAGTGGCGGCGAGCGGCATCCGCAGCGGCGGTCTCGACTATGGCAAGGTGCGGCTCTGGGGCTCCATCACGTTCATCGCTGCAAGCCTCGGCTCCGGCTCCGTAATTCAGCCATTCGGGCCGCAGGCTGTGTTGCCGATCCTACTTGCCGCCTCGGCGCTGATGGTGCTGGCGACCCATCTGATGCCGCGCCAGCCCAAAAGGCCAAGCCAGTCGGCGGGCTCGCCGCTGTCGGTGCTCCGCCGTCTCAAGCTCTCGGACGCCTTCGCGCTGGCCCGCGCGCCGCTGTTCCTGTTGTTCCTGCTGGCGGCCAGCCTGATCCAGGCAAGCCACGCGCTCATGTATGCTTTCGGCAGTCTGCATTGGCAGGCGCAAGGCTATTCCGGCGGCATGATCGGCGCGCTGTGGTCCGTGGGGGTCGTCGCCGAAGTGGCGCTGTTCGCCGTCTCGGGCCGCGTCATCGCAGCTTGCGGCACGGTGAGGCTATTGGGGCTCGCCGGTGCGGCGGCCGTGCTGCGCTGGGGGTTCATGGCCTTTGACCCGCCTCTGTTGGTGACGGGCCTGCTGCAGATTCTCCACGCCATGAGCTTCGGCGCCGCCCATCTCGCCGCCATCCATTTCCTCACCCATGCGGTGCCGGAAGACCGCGGCGCCACGGCGCAGGGTCTCTATGCCGCCGTTGTCGCCGGTCTCGTCATGGGCTCGCTGACCCTGGCCTGCGGCCCGCTCTACCGGATGCTTGGCGGCGAGGCTTACGGCGTCATGGCCGTGCTCGCGCTCGGAGGAACGGTCGCCGCCTTCATGCTGCGGCGGCGCTGGCGTGGCGGTCTCGTCGTCGATGCGGTTGCCCACTCCGATCGTTAGCGGGCGTCGTTGAGCGACCAATGGCCACGGACCGCAATCATTGAGTGTCCGCATTTCAGGTGTTGATCGGCCTCAAGGACAGGGGGGACGAAACGACTATAATTTAGTCAACAAGTAGGAGGTTCCCATGAACAGATTTGGCGCGTTTTTGCTTGCGGCCTGCGCCGCGATCGTCATCGCCGCGTCGCCGGCGCTGGCGCAGCAAGACGATCAGCAGGCGCCCATGGCGGGTCAGGGCGGCATGATGGATAAGGCCGGCCAGGGCATGGGCATGATGGGCGGCCAGCGCCAAGGCATGGGCAAAAACAAGATGGGCGGCAGCTGTCCGAAAATGGGCGGCATGATGGGCAAGGGGGGTGGCATGATGCATTCCCGCCCGATGATGGAAGGCCACCTCGCCTATATCAAAACCGACCTTGAGATCACCGAGCCGCAGACAGCCGCGTGGGACGCCTATGCCGACGTGGTGAGGGCGCGCCACACGACAATGGAAGGTATGCATGCCGACATGATGAAGGCTAAGGGTGGAAGCGCCTTGGAGCGCATGGACGCACGCATCAAGGCGACGGAAGCCAAGCTTGAGAGTCTGAAGGCGCTCAAACCGGCGACCGAGGGCCTCTATGCCGTACTCACGGACGCGCAGAAGGAAAAGGCCGACAAGCTTCTGGGCGGCGGCTGCGGGATGATGTAAGGAGCGCGCCGGTATGAGCTACCATTTCTCAAAGACGCTCGGCTTCCCCTTCGACCAGGCGATCACCCGCGTGACCGAAGCGTTGAAGGGGGAAGGCTTCGGCGTGCTTACCGACATCGATATCGCCGCCACCATGAAGGCGAAGCTCGGCGCGGATTTCCGGCCTTACAGAATCCTCGGCGCCTGCAACCCGCAGCTCGCCCATCGCGCGCTTCAGCTCGAGGACAAGATCGGCACGATGCTGCCGTGCAACGTGATCGTGCAGCAGCATGAAAACGGTGATGTCGAAGTGTCGGCCGTCGACCCCGCCGCTTCGATGCAGGCCGTCGACAATCCGGGCCTCGCCGAGGTGGCAGGGGACGTCCGGGACCGGCTGAAGCGGGTGGTCGACAGCCTTTGAGTCAGCCCCATAACGCCGGCGGCGGTGGCGAGACCATGTCCGCCTCATAGATGAGGCCGGGCGTGCGGTCCGCTTCCAGCAAGAGCGGTCCGTCGAGATCCACCCAGTCGGCGTCTTGGGCGACGAGCAGGGCAGGGGCCATCGACAGCGACGTCGCCACCATGCTGCCCACCATGATCTTGAGACCGAGGGCGCGGGCGCGTGTGGCCGTTGCAAGCGCCTCGGTGAGGCCGCCGGTCTTGTCGAGCTTGATGTTCACCGCGTCGTAGCGGCCGACTAGCGCCTCGAGCGAGGCGCGGCCATGCACGGATTCATCGGCGCAGATGGGGACCGAGTGCGCGATCTGCGCCAGGAGCGCGTCGTCACCGGCCGGCAACGGCTGTTCGACCAGCTCGACCCCGGTTGCTGCGGCGGCCGCGAGAAGCGTCTCGGTTTCATGGGGTTGCCAGGCCTCGTTGGCATCGGCGATGAGGCGCGCCTGGGGCACCGCTGCGCGCACGGCCGCCAGACGGTCTCGATCCCCGGCGCCCCCCAGCTTGAGCTTGAGTAGCGAATGCCGAGCCGCCGCCTTCGCCTGCGCCGCCATGGTCTCGGGATCGCCAAGGGAGATCGTGAAGGCGGTCATCACCTTATGCAGCGGCGGGAGCCCGGCAAGCGCCGTGGCGCTCCTGCCGGATCGCTTCGCCTCCAAATCCCACAAGGCGCAGTCGAGCGCGTTGCGCGCCGCGCCGGGCGGCAAGAGCGAGGCGAGGCCGTCGCGGTCCAAACCTTGCGCGAGCGCGGGACCGCAGGCCTCGATGGCCGCGGCCACCCCATCGACGCTCTCCCCGTAGCGGGCGTAAGGCACGCATTCGCCGCGCCCGAGATGGCCCCCGCCGGTGATCTCGGCCACCACCACGATCGCCTCCCGCTTGGCGCCGCGCGCAATGGTGAAGGCCCCGCGGATCGGCCAGCGCTCGATGCCCACCGTGAGGCGGAAAGCGCCGCCGGGGCCGTTAAGGTCAAGCCGAGATCGCGCCATAACGCCTTTCTTTCTCCCGTGTTATCGTTCAAATACGACTGCAATTCTAACGGTCCTGGCGCCTAAAAAGCGTAAGTACGAGCCAAGCTAAGCCTTTCCATGCTCAAGCGCGATCACCAGCTCGTCCTGCCGACGCAAGCCCGCGCCCCGGGTTTTCGCGTCGAACTCCGTGGCACCACATTCCGGCTGGTGGCGACCGGCGCCTGGACGGTGGCCGAGGCGACCAAGCTCGACAAGGCCCTGAAGCGGTTGCGGGTGCCGATCCCGCCCACCCCTGACTTTACCGGCGAGATGGATATTGCCGGGATCGCCGAGATCGACACGGCCGGCGCCTGGCTTCTTCAGCGCACGGCGAATGCCTGGCAGAAGGGCGGATTGCGGACCCATTACGCCGGCGCCACCGAGGGCTTTCGCATCCTTATCGAGGAGGTGCATCGCCGCGGCAACGCCGAACGGCCTGTGATCGAAAAGCAGGGCCTGGTCGCGCAAACGATCGAGGACACGACCAAGACGCTCACCAGCGTGTGGCGCGACGGGGTCGAGCTCACGGCGTTCCTCGGCGAGGTGACCGCCGCCTTCTTGCGCATGATCCGCCAGCCTTGGCGCTTCCGTCCGATCTCCTTCTTCCATCACCTCGACCATGCGGGCTTGCGGGCCGTGCCGATCATCGCGCTGATCTGCTTTTTGATCGGCGCCGTGGTCATGCAGCAGGGCGTGGTGCAGTTGCGCCCCTTCGGCGCCGAGCCCTTCGCCGTCAACATGGTCGCCATTCTGGCCTTGCGCGAGGTCGGCATTCTGCTCACCGCCATCATGGTCGCCGGCCGGTCGGGCTCGGCCTTCACCGCCGAGATCGGCTCCATGAAGATGCGCGAGGAGATCGACGCCATGCGCACGCTCGGCATCGATCCCATGGATACGTTGGTGCTGCCGCGCGTGCTGGCGCTCGTCGTGGCGCTGCCGC
>Ga0307380_10009129_pt1 | contig 12618 bp, 7 predicted proteins | sample UN3MG_FD_202239 | JGI IMG/M metagenome (GOLD analysis project Ga0307380, IMG submission 202239) | Soil microbial communities from Risofladan, Vaasa, Finland - UN-3 | ecosystem: Environmental > Terrestrial > Soil > Coastal area > Acid sulfate soil | place: Finland: Risofladan, Vaasa | collected... | reverse complement strand
TGTGCTTGCTGAGATTGCGCACGACTGAAGGCTTCCAAGGCCGGGATTGCTTCGACAGCGCCCATTTGAGTGAGACCGGTTACAACCCGCATCCGTACCCTCAACCAGGGATCACGCAAAAGATCGCTTAATAGCTCAACAACCTCTTCACGCCTGGTCTTCTCCAGTCCCTTGGCAATATCGGCCAAACCGCTGACGATGGCCGGCCGGACCCGGTTGGAATGCACCCCGTACGGTATTTGCTCCAGCAAAATCTGGGTCGCCTCTTCCCGGCGCGAGGCCGCAAGTCCGCTAAATGCGCCCGATTGAGCATGACCGTTATAGCCAGACTGACGAGTGCCTTCCAACAACAAATCCCAATGGGCCAACTTTCTTTGATTACCCATCGCTTTATAGGCTGCCTTACGAGCCAAGGGAGGCAACTCCCCATGGAGGCGCTGGCTGATAGCGTCTCGTAGCCGCACATCACGGAATTTTCCAGCCGCACGGAAGACGGCCGGTAAGACCATTGGATCCTGCTCTGTGGTCACAATCTGGGCCAGTCCATCAATGGCAACCTCGGTGCCGGCCTCGGCCAGGGCCCGAGCGAATTCTTCCCTGGCCCCCCAGAACGGTTCGGCCGTATAAGCTTCGACAATGGCCAGGATGTTGGTCCGCGTGGCACTCTTTGCCAATTCGTGGGCCGCCAAAATGCGGCCGATGACGTCTTGGGAGTTAGCCAACTGGTGGCGCAGCCTGGTATCGCCCGGATTAAACGAAAGCTTGTGCAGGATCCGGTAATCGGGATCGAAACGGACTGCTTCCGGTTCCGAGGCCATGGCAACCACAAAAGTTTGCCGGGCTTCTTCCAGCTTGATTGGCAGCCGGTGTGATTCCCCTTCAACGATCCAACCTAATGAGGTATTCAGCTCAAAAGTGGGCACACCTTCTGCGAGGTTTACCTGTTTTTGTTCGACCACAAAGATGCCCTGTTTCTCTTTATTCTTATAATTAAAAGTAACCTTAATGTCTGGATAACCAGGTGAATGGAACCATTGCTCGAAGAACTTGACCAGGGACCGGCCGGAGTGTTCCTCCATCACTTGGCGGAAGTCGTCGGTTTCAACCACCTGGCCATCAAAACGTTTCAAGTAATCGCTTACGGCGGGGAAAAAAACCTCATCGCCCAACTCGCGGCGGAGGGTGTGCAGGCGGCAGGCGCCCCCTGGATAGAGGTGCCTATCATACATCTGCCAGGATGATTTGAAACGTCGGGAAACGATGGGGCGCCGGTACTTCTCGTCCGCCTCTTCAAAATATCCCTTGGCGTTGTCGTAAAAGACGTACTGGGCTTCATCCTCGCCCCGATTGTCCTCGCACCACAACTGTTCCATATAAGTGGCCCAAGATTCTTTCAGCCAGGCATGGGCAAAGTCGCGGACTACAACTGCATCGCCAAAATAACTGTGAGACATCTCATGGATATTAATGATGTCAACCAACCAGCCAAGCTCCCTGGCATTTTCCACATCCATAATAAAATTATCATCCCAGCTAACCAGGGAAATATTCTCCATGGCCCCGCCCAGCTGCGGCAGGGCGAATTGGTAATATTTGGGAAAGGGGAAAGGCCTATCCAGCTTTCGGGTCATCCAGGCCATCATTTCTCCGGTACGGCCGAAGGAGCGAAGCAGCGAGTCAGCATCATGCTCACGGCTGCAGAAATAAGATAGTTCAATATGGTCGTCGCCATATTCAAAATAACCATCATCTGCCCGGACAAAATCACCGATGGCAAAGCAAGTCAAATAGCTTGGGCAACGTTGTTCTAAGCGCCAGTGAGCTGTTTTTGTGCCATCGATATGCGCTGTCTCCTCCACCAGGTATCCGTTGGCCAGGATGGTAAATCGAGTCTCGGCGCGTAGATGGAAATCCAGGGTGGTGCGTACATTGGGTAAATCGATACAGGGTAGCCAATGACGGGCTCGCTCGGTTTCATGATCGGTTACCGCATACCAGGCTTGATCGGGGTACTGCTCATTGGGTTGGGAAAAAAAGAGACCATCTACTGGATTCACCACCCGGTAGGAAACCGCCAATCGTCGTTCTTCGCCGGCTGCGAAGGGTTCGGCCCATTCAACCGAAAGCACAGAACCGTCATAGCTCCAGGTTAACGCCCGATCATCGGCGTCGTTCACTACCAATTCCAAGAAATCGACCGCATCAAGATTAATTCGCGACGGGCCTTTGCGACGGGCTCGCACTATGGTGGTCACCCGCCCGCGTGCTTCTTTGCGGCCGACATCGACAAAAAGATCGATATCCAGGTGCACCGGTTCCAATTCCAGATCCGGGGGGTATTGTTCGGCCACATTGGGATTGGTAAAGTCATTTGGTTCCCCATAAAAAGTCTTTCGATACAAACTCAAACGATCAATTACGGGCATTGTTATTCAAATCCTCTCTCTATCTGGAGTTTGTCAATTTGCAGGACGGCATATTGCGACCATACACAGAGAAAAAGATAACCGAGAATGCCCATATTTACAACCGCCTAATCCAAGGCTTGCTTAAATACACAAAGGGGATTCAGCTTCGAGGCTGAATCCCCTTATATTGATCTTTTACTTTATCAATCAGCGATGATTAGATCTTTGGCCCCGCTTCGCGAACTTCTGGCGGGCAATCAGTCGCAAACATTTTGAAGTTATCGATAAATCGCGCCGCTAATTGGCGATATTTATTGTCGTATTCGGCCTTGCCGGGCCACGACTCGGCCGGGTAGAGAACGCTGTCAGGTATGTCGGGGCAACTCTTGGGCACTTCAAAACCAAAGACAGGGTCATGATAATAATCGACCTCTGCCAGCTCGCCGTTTAGAGCCGCGTTGAGCAGCCGTCTGGTATGTTTGATGCTAATGCGTTTGCCCACGCCATAAGATCCACCCACCCAACCGGTATTTAGCAGCCAGCAGGTAACATCATGCCGCTCAATCTTGCGTCGCAGTAAATCGGCGTAAAACATGGGGTGGTGCACCATGAACGGCGCGCCAAAACAGGCGCTAAAGGTTATCTCAGGTTCTTCACCCAGACCGACCTCAGTGCCGCCGACCTTGGAAGTGTATCCGGAGATGAAATGATACACTGCCTGGTTTGGCGTAAGCCTGGCGATGGGCGGTAACACGCCCTGAGCGTCACAGGTCAACAGAATAATATTGGTTGGGTGTCCGCCCCTTTTCTCGGGCACAGCATTGCCGATTAATTCCAGCGGGTAAGAAGCGCGGGTATTCTCGGTGATGGCATTGTCATCTAGATCAATGAGCCGGGTGATGGGATCGTAGATGACATTTTCAAGAATCGTGCCAAAAGAGCGCGTGCAGGCGTAAATCTCCGGTTCGGCCGAGGCTGAGAGCTGGATTACTTTGGCGTAACAGCCACCCTCAAAGTTAAAAACGCCGTTATCGCTCCAGCCGTGCTCGTCATCGCCGATCAGGCCGCGCGTTGGATCGGCCGAAAGCGTGGTCTTGCCTGTTCCAGAAAGGCCAAAAAACAAGCCCACATCGCCGTCGTCACCTTGGTTCGCCGAGCAATGCATAGTCATCACCCCTTCCAGAGGCAAGAGGTAATTCAAGACGGTGAAGATCGATTTTTTGATCTCGCCGGCATATTCCGATCCGCCAATAATGGCCAGGCGTTGATCCAGATTCAAGATGATAAAAGTGCCCGATCGGGTACCGTCAATGGATTCAAAAGCTGTGAAGGAAGGTACGCCAATGACTGTAAAATCGGGGATGTGCTGGCGATATTCCTCGCGATTCTTGGGCAAGATGAACATATTACGGGCAAAATGACTATGCCAGGCCAGTTCGGTAATGATCCGGACTGGCATCTGGTATTCGGGATCGGCGCCAGCGTAACAATCCTGGACAAACACATCCCGACTTTGCAGGTAACCTTGCATGCGGTTAAAGATTTCATTGAACTGGCCTGTGTTTATCGGCCGGTTATATTGACCCCACCAGACATGCCCTTCGCTATTTGGCTCGCGGACGACATACTTATCATTAGCCGCACGGGCGGTGTGCTTGCCCGAATCGACAATGATCGGTCCCATTTTTGAGATGTGCCCCTCAGAGCGAAAGACGATTTCCTCGTAGAGCGCTTCGGTAGGCAGATTCCAATACACTTTGCGCAGGTTCGTCAGACCGTGGTTTATTAAACCGTAATCGCTACTAAGTGCCCCGGCTTGATCTTCTGACGGTGTTTTTATGTTTAGCAAGTTGTTGCTCATAACCAATCCCTAATCATCTTACGATCACCAATATAAATCTCATTCGGCGCATTGGGGTCGAGAGCCCATTTCATTCTTTCGACGCCTACGGTAATCTCCTTCACCGATCCAGCATAGCTCAAGCGCAGGTGTCCTTCCATACCGAAGTCTTTTCCCGGCACGGTAACCACGAGCGCCTTCTCCAACAAGAATTTGGCCAGCCTTACTGAATCCCGATCATAGGCGCGGAAATCAGGCAAACAGTAGAAAGTGCCATGCGGCCTGCTGACTTTCACGTCGGAAAAAGCTTGTAACCGTTGCATCATGATATCGCGGTTATTCTGGATGGTCAGCCGCAAATTCTCAACCAGGCTCTGCATGCCGGTCAGAGCGCCTTCGGCCGCCGCCTGGGATACGACCGGTGGGCAGGAAGTGATCTGACTTTGAACGTTTGTCATGACCTCAACCAGACGACGGTTGGCGATCGCCCAACCGATTCGAAAACCGGTCATTCCATAAAGTTTCGAGACCCCATTGACCACAATAACCCGCGTGTTACCGATATCCTTGTCCGTATAGTCGTAAGGTGATGGGGCAGATAGGCCATCATAGACCAGGCGGTGATAAATATCATCCATGATCAGGTAGATGCCCCTACTTTCGCAGAAGTTGACGATCTGGGCGATGAACTCAGCCGGATACATCACTCCAGAGGGGTTATTGGGGCTGTTTAAGATGATGGCCTTGGTATAAGAGCTTACCGCTTGCTCGACCTCATCAAACCGGGGTTGGAACGTGCCATCTTCCGGGGTCACAATCACGGGAATCCCGTAGACCATCTTCACCATTTCGGGGTAGCTAACCCAATAGGGCGCCAGTAAGATAACCTCATCCTGGGGGTCGAGAATCGAGTAGAGAATATTGTAGATCGACTGCTTTGCCCCAGTAGATACTATAATATTATCCGGCGAGACTAACCGGCCGTAATTCTCTTCAGTATAACGAACAATCGCTTTTTTGAGAGACGGCAGACCATCGGTGGGGGCATACTTAATATCACCGGCCGTTAACTTGGCTGCCGATCCCAGGATCGCCGTTATCGGGGCCTTGTTTTTTGGCTCTCCGCCACCCAGATGAATTACCGGTTCGCCCTTAGCCCGCAACATGCGCGCCTTTTCATTAAGGGCGAGGGTTGGTGACTCTGCGATGGAGCTGGCGAGCTTACTAATGCTCATAAAACCATTAACCTCCTCAATGAACCTCGGGGTTCGGATTTACCTGCGCCGGCTGCAGGTCAGCCGACGCGACCGGGTTTTCCCTCGTTCATATTATCGAGCCCATGCTCAACAACTTTTCCTGTACGACTTTGCCGGATGGGGTACTTGATCTCGAAAGAGTGCGTAAACCCTGATTCCCGGCCGATAAGTTGCCAATTATACTCACCTGCCCCGGCCGATTCCAGCCCAATTTGTGAATTTGTACACAATATCCAGTTTCCGTATGTTCTGCTTGGAGGTTTTGGTGGTAGATCAGCCCCGATTGTTCACAGGCACTGTAGCCACAAAACTTGGTATGGAAGGATGGTGAGAGACAGGAGGCCGGACGCTGCCTGGTAGGCACTATCCCCTACCAGATCTAGAAAGCGTGCAGCGCCCGCTATGGGTAGACTCGTCAGGTTAATCGATACATTATGAGTCTGATTGCTGACGTTATGCAGGCAAATTAAGTGGGAGTTGGCTGCGGGCAAACTGCGTAGCAGGCTGAACACGGCCTCATGAACAAAGAGTACCTGCTGATCAGCTTTCGGGTGGAAGGCCAGAGTGGCCTGGCGCAACGTCAGTAGATGCCGGTAGCTGTGAAATATCTGATTCCGCAATGAAGTCGTATCATCCAGTTCTTCTTCAAGCACCGAGCGCTGGAGTTTCTCGCGGTTGATGGTCCGGGCCTGGCCACTTACCTGGACGCCGGCCGGCCAACCTCGCGAGCCAAACAAGCTATGGAAGTAAATGCCGGGCACGCCCCGTAAAGCCAGCATAATCGCTTGCGATGCCAGAAATCGGCGCGCGATTAGAGCGTACTCTTCGCCGTCGTTCTGGGGATCGCCCAGGGCATCCAGGTAGTTGATATTGAGTTCATAGGGACTGGTCGATCCATCGGCGTTGCTCTTTGAGGAAACCCGGCCGCCTAGCATCTCAACGCGCCGGGCCAGGGCCTGTATTGCTGATTCACTCAAGATGCCTTTAAGCGGCGTAAGACCAATGCCGTCATGGGAAGCGAGGAAGTTGAAAAAGGTCGCTTCTTCTGAAGGAAGCGTCAGCGTTTCAGCCCATCGACTAAGGACCATTACGTTGCCGCTGTAGAAGGCGTGAAGAATCAGAGGCGGCAAGGAAAAATTATAGACCATTTGGGCTTCATTTAGACCATCTCCAAAATAAGAGACATTATCCTCATGGGGGACATTGGTCTCGGTGATGAGTGCCACCCCAGGAACGACTCGGTCAAGCAGCCGGCGCATGAGTTGGATCAGGCGATGGGTCTGGGGCAGATGCAGGCAGTTGGTACCAATTTCCTTCCACAGATAGGCAATGGCATCCAGGCGAATGAATTCAGCGCCTTGCCCAACATAGAATAATAAGGTCTCGAGGATATCGAGCAAAAGAGCTGGGCTAGCGAAATTGAGATCAATCTGGTCAGCGCCAAAAGTGGTCCATACCAGGCGGTCGGTTTTTTCAGCTTGGCCACTTGCTTGCTCTACCTTGGTCAGTAGTGGCAAAGTGCGTGGCCGGAAAACCAGGGAAAGGTCGGTCTCGGGCTCAACAACAATGAAATAATCGCGATAGCGAGGATCATTTCGCAGGAAACCTTGGAACCAGGCGCTCTCGGCCGAGATATGGTTGATGACTGCGTCAAACATTAACCGGAAATAGCGGCCAATCTGTTTCACGTCCTCCCACTCGCCCAAAGAGGGGTCGACGGCCTGATAATCAATAACCGAAAAGCCATCGTCCGAAGAATAAGGGTAAAAAGGCAAGACATGGACCGTACTGATATTATTTGCCAAATGAGATGCCAGAAAATCGGCCAGCGTCCGCAAGGGCGCCTCGCCCTCCTCTTGAACCATATCACCGTAGGTTATCAAGACACTATCCCGCTGGCTCACTCGGTCAGCGGTCGTTAGCCTGGCCAAACCAGGATTTTTTTGCTGGAACTCGGCCAGTAAGTTTTCCAGTCGCTCATAGGCCAACGGGGCTATTTTCGGACCGTAGAGGTAAAGAAGGTCCTGGTAAATTTGGGGATCGGAAACACTCATAAATTTGTCGCTCTTAGCGGACGTCAAGGCGAACTGCGATTCATCGTTCTATGCCAGCCCGTGAACCTGGTCCTCGATCGCCTCGGTCCACCTATCCCTTGACTCCGCCGGCCGACAGACCTTCCTCCAGGAACCGTTCCATGCCCAGAAAAAGAATGATGACGGGCAAGGTCATAATGGTTGAAGCAGCCATCACCACATTCGGACGTGGTGTGGGGTCATTAAAAATCCAACTGATCTTGATGGGCATGGTGTACATATCGCTACTATTTAGGAATATGAGCGCATAGAGAAACTCGTTCCAGGCGATCATGAAGGTGTAGATGCCCACGGAGATCAAGGCCGGAATAGCCAAGGGTAAGGTAATCCGCCAGATTACACCCAAATGATCGCAGCCATCGATCAATCCAGCCTGTTCGATTTCCGTTGGAATGGTACGAAAATAGTTAACCAACATATATAGAGCAACAGGAAGCGTTTGAGCCAGGTAAGTGATCACAAGGATCCATAGATTATCTTGCACGTCAAAGCCGATCCGGTCGCCTATTCGGGCGACCATCGAGAACAGAGGAATAATGAGCAGCACGCCCGGAAACAGGTAAATGACCAGGATGCTATTCAATAAGAGATTCTTGCCCCTGAAGTAAAGCCTGGCTATCGCATAGGCGCCCAAGGTGGCCAGGATGACGGCTATGATCGAAGTTGGGACCGCCACCAACATACTATTGAGAATATTGCGTCCAAAATTCTGAAAATTATCATCTTCTGAATCAAATAACTCCTTGTACGCATCCAGGCGCAACGATTCAGGAATGTAGACGGGATCGCGACTACCAATCTCGGCCTGTGTTTTAAAGGAAGAACTAACCATCCAATAAAAAGGGAACAATATTGAACCCAAAAAGAAGAACAAAATAATTAGAAAAATAAAACGACGCCAATTAAGCCAGCTGCCCAGGCGATCCATGAAACTTCGAGGTTTATCGTATTCCTGTCTTCTGCTTATGTTCTCAGTCATCTTGCTGCTCCGTGGTATACCGGATGTTCGATCATTATTCATCCTCCATATTGCGCATCACGATCTTGATATACAGCGCCAGGAAAATAACCAGGATGAGTAAAAGGATCATAGCTGTGGCCGATCCTTTGCCAAAGTCACGTAAACGGAAGCTGAACTCGTAGGTGAGAACAGGCAAGACCTTGGTGCCAAAGCCTCCGCCGGTAAGTAGAAAGATGTCGTCAAACTTATTAAAGGTCCACATGAGGCGCAGCAAAAAGATGGCTCCAATAACGTAACGAAGTTCCGGCAGAGTCACGAACCAAAACTTTTGCCAGATAGAGGCGCCATCGACATCGGCCGCCTCGTAGAGTGTCCGGTCCACCGCTTGCAGCCGGGCCAGGATCATCAACATGGCGAATGGAAAGTAACGCCAGGAGGTGAAAACAATGACCAGTAACAAAGCCAACCCGCGCTCGGCGAGATAAGCGATCGGCAGATCAATCACGCCAAGTTGCATGAGAATATTGTTGACCACGCCAGACGGCCGGGGATCAAGTAACCAGCGCCAGATAAATGCGACGCTGACGATGGGGGCCACATACGGAATTAGAAAGGTTGCGCGAGCAATACCGCGGCCACGAAAAGGATGGTTTAGCAGCAGGGCTGCCCCCAACCCAACCAGGACCGTGGTAATCGTGGCCAGGAAAGAGTAAACCACACTGGTTATGGCCGCGCCCCAACTCCATTTGGTGAAGAAGAGACCAATTTTCCCAAGGATATTGGCCTCCGCCCAGTCTTCGGGCAGTGGGCCAGGCTGAAAAGCAAAATCATCGATAACCTTTGCGTAATTCTCAAGGCCCACAAAAGGCGCTTTAAAGACATCGCCAAGATTGTCAAGACCGACATCGTGAAAACTGATCCAAATGCTGAAGATGGCCGGAAAAACGACAAGGCCGAATACGATGAATGCGGTTGGTAGAATCAACATCCAAGCCAGGCGCGTTTCGCGAGCCCGGAGTGAATTCCAGCGCCAGCGCCGGCGCTTTTCTTTCTCCGTTACTATGGCCATGATGGTTCTCTCCCTGGCGCGGACCAGCTCCGGCAGCGAAAAAGGGGGTGCAGCGAAAACCACACCCCCTAACTTGTTCGAACCTGTACTAGCCTTCTAACCTTTCGGCGTATATCGCCTCAACCTGCTCCTGCAACCATTGGGCCGCAGTTTCCGGGGTCATGATCCCTTCCAAGGCGATATTGCTGATGGCCGTAGGAATGAGCAACCGGCCTTCAATATCACCGACCACCGCCCGTTGGGTGGCATCATAATCAGGGCGGAACAACCAACGTTGCATCGTATTGTAACCATCGGCAATTTGATCCAATGTCTCGCTGGAGTAGTTGGCGAAGTAATCGCTGCTGCTTTTCCAGGGTTCAACCGCACTTTCCAAAACGGGTACTTTTCCAAAGGGCGCCAGGCTAAGGATTTCAGCATAACCCTCGGTCAAGAAGTACTCAGCGACTTGCTGGGCTTCGGGATCGGCACCTTGCATAATGGCCATGGTAACTAGCTGACCGTAGGAGGCCGAGCCGTTGGGGCCAACCATCTCCGAAGCGAAGCCGGTGTTCTCGGGCAAGTTTTCTATTTGGATGTCGACATTGCCGCCGGCTTCCAAACCAGAACCATCGACCAGGTCATCCATGATGTAGGTGCTGTAGAAGAGCATGCCAGACTGGTCAAGTTGATAAGCTTCGCGAGCCCCCCGCCAATACTGAGGACCGGGAACGGCACAATCTTGCAAACTGGTGTAGAAGTCCAGCGCTTCGATCATCTCCGGGGAGTTCATGGTCACATTGCCGTCGGCATCGAAAGGCCAGGCATTGTTAGAAATGGCGACCTGTTCAAACACCTGGTGACCATAGTTCTGGCCCGGATCTGTACCCAGGGTCAAAGCATAAAGCAGATTGCCGGTACCGGGCAAAGTTTCGCAGGCAGCTAGGATATCTTCCCAGGTGATGGGTGGGTTGAGCCCTGCTTCTACGAAGACGTCAGACCGATACCAGATAGCTTGGATCCAGCCATCAAAAGGTACAGCCGCATACATTCCCGTCGCTGGATCAGTTACCATAGCCAACGGACCGACACGGAAGTCATCTTCACCTACGCTGGCGATAACCGCTTCGGCCGCTGCCTCGTCAAGGATGCCATCGGCCGCGAAAGCCGCAACACGCTCGATGCCCATACGCACCATATCGGGCAATCGGTTGGCGCCTACCGCCGTTGCAATCCGCTGAGAGACCTCCGCTTCGTCTATGGCCACGATACGTACGTCTATGCCTGGATTCTCGGCCATGAATCGTGCGGCAATTTGCTCATAAAGTTCTACCCGGTCTGGCTCTTTGTCAGTGCTCCAGAACTCGACCACGGTCTTCTCAGCAGGTTCAACCGGGACCTCCACCACTGTTTCTACGACGCGGGTTACCTCAACTTCGACTGGCGCACTCTCGACCACTTTCTCGACGACCTGGGTCACCACCACCTCTTCAGTTTCCGTCACCACCCGGGTCACTTCGACTGTTTCGGTCTCTGGCTGGCAGGCCACAATTACCAAGGCCAAAACAACCATCACCATTAGAAATATTGAGAGTTTTTTCATCTTCTTCTTGCCTCCATTTGCGTTGAAATAAATAATATTTACCAAATCTGTAGACGAATATTTCATCGACGATCACTTTGCGATCTTGTGGAAGTTATGAGATCTGCAAATATGAGGTCGGGTTGTTTCGTTAATATCACCTCCTTAAATCAGCCAATTGGCTTGCCGCTGGACTCCCGGACTACCAAAGTAGGCGCGAGGAGAATGTTTACGTTGGCCAGCCGGCGGTTATTTATAATATCAATCAGCAAGGCCGTGGTTTGTTTACCGATATCGTAGATTGGTTGGTGGATTGTCGTTAGAGGCGGGTTGACGAAAGCAGCTAATGGAATGTCATCAAATCCACACACAGCGATATCTTTTCCAACTTGCAACCCAGATTGTTGAATGCGTTTGATTGCTCCGATGGCCATCAGATCGTTTCCGCCAATGATAGCGGTGGGCCGGGAATCTAGCGCCAGGAGCGATTCCACCACATTAAAGCCACTAACCTGGCTCATATCCCCGGTAACAATCCATTCACTCTGTACAGAAAGCCCGTTGTCACCCATCGTATCAAAATAGCTCTGTAACCGATGGACACCGAAATTGAGCCCAGGCGGGGGAGAAATCAAGCCAATACGCCGGTGCCCAAGGTCGATAAAGTGCTGCACCGACAATCGCATCCCGGCTTCACTGTCTTCATCTACATAGGGAAAATCAAGGTCATCTTGGGTACGGCCGAAGGCCACGAATGGAAAGTTGCGTTCAGATAATAATTGAATCCGGGTGTCGTTTTTCCGTGTACGAACCACGATTAAGCCATCTACCCAGCCCCCTTTCACCGCACGACGGTACACCTTCTGCTCTTCTTCACTGTCCGGCGCATGCGTGGACACCAGAAGATCATAATTTTGGCTGGCAGCTTCATTGCCTATACCGGCCATGAACTCGCTAAAGAATGGGTCTGAGAAACGGGGCTTATGGGTAGGCGTGATAAAGCCTATTGTGTCTGTACGACGTTTCTGTAATCGCTGTGCGGTAACATTGGGCGAGTAACCCAATGCGACCGCAGTTTCCAAAATGCGGCGGCGGGTCTCTTCGGCAACGTCACTGTATCCCGTTAAGGCGCGTGAGACCGTGGTTATTGACACACCAACCTCTCGAGCAATATCTTTAATCGTTACGGTCATGCATATGCTTACGGAAATCCTGTTAAGTTGAAAACCATTTAGGATGAGCCAGTTGTGCGCAATAAGTAACGCCCCAAAACGTTTTGGAAGATACAATCAGTATAGACCAAAACGTTTTGGATGTCAATGATCTGAACCCGATATCGTGGACACCAAAATAAGGTGGTATCCTAAACCAAGTGAGGTGTTCGATGACCAGAAAGCAGTACACTAAGGAATTCAAGATAGAAGCAGTCC
>Ga0307380_10009128_pt1 | contig 12618 bp, 13 predicted proteins | sample UN3MG_FD_202239 | JGI IMG/M metagenome (GOLD analysis project Ga0307380, IMG submission 202239) | Soil microbial communities from Risofladan, Vaasa, Finland - UN-3 | ecosystem: Environmental > Terrestrial > Soil > Coastal area > Acid sulfate soil | place: Finland: Risofladan, Vaasa | collected... | reverse complement strand
AGTTAAATAATCAAGTGATTGATGGGGGCTGATGTGATTATAAACATATTCCCATTCCTCCAACATTCCGGGGACACTATACTTAACTCCTCACATTCTCTTTATTTTGGCAATTAACTATGATGTCTCTAGAATTTCGGTTTTGAGTTTTTGCGAAATTATATTTCGTAAATAAATCAATTTATACGAAAAAATATTTCGTATGATCTAAGCATGGAAAAATATTTTTTATCAAGAAAAAAAATAAATTTTTCCATTTGAACCTTCATCAGGAAGTAAGAATAGACTTGTTTATATTTTAGTATAAAAAGAATATTATAAACTTGCGACAAACTTGCGACATAACTCTCGACATTTACTGTGACAATTTACGTAAAAAATGGTAAATTTTTAGGGTAATTTTAGACTGTGTTTTCTGTGTGGGCGGTTAGCTCAGCTGGGAGAGCGCAGCGTTCGCAAGGAGACGACACTCCTGATGCCTAAGCCCTTGATTTTGCGGGAAATGTCAATTATATCAATGACTTACGCTTGACCCTTCTTTCAACCCTGATATCCTAATTTCAACAATTTTCAGCAATTTTTGTCACGTATGTGGCACATGGGAAGATGTCTATCTAAGACTGTATTTGGAGGGTAAGATGAATAGATTAGATAAATTAAGTACGAAGGCACTGATCAGATTATGGATCGTAGCAGAGAACCGTAAACAACTATTTTATTTTAATAGTCTAAATCCATACGGAGGACATTACACAAAAGAACAGAAAGCATATGCAATAGAAAAAGCAAAATCTATTGGAGTGCGAGCGACATAACGACTTCTGTACGTTCCGAGGAGAACAATTCAGATATGGCTGAGAGCAAAGGGTATTAGAGTTAAACGATGCCCAGACTGGGTCTATGACTGGGCATATTGGATGAAAAAGCGGATAGAGAAACTAAAGAGAAGAGTTTGGTTTTTAAAGTAAAATAACGCCACTTAAAAAGGGAATATCTGAAAAAAGTACCGGTCTTAAAAGCCGGGTCTCACTGGTTCGAATCCAGTACCGCCCACCAGAGAAATCCCCTTGTTTTCAGGGGGAAATGGGTTTTTCCGTTTAGTTTTCCTTTCAACCCTAATACCATAATTTCAGCGTGAATAATCAAACTCTGTGACATATTTATAACATGGGGAAGGTACGATTCTTAGATAAAGCAGCCGACTTTTAAACTGCGGGTTGGAGGTTCGAGTCCTCCACGTGTCACTTCTCATTTTTCCCCATGTTCCCCTGGAAAATCAACATGTTGACTGTCCCGCCTGCGAAATCCGGCTTTAAGTCCGTTTAAGCCCTTTTTAGGTGCAGAAATGTCACAAATCTTGACACCTCCTCGGTACCTAATTCTAGATGAATACTATTCGCCGAACTGGCTCAGCATAATTATTGCTAAACCGACGAGAACCAATGATCCTATAAGTTTATTGTCCGCTTGTTTCTTACGCTTCCTCAAATAAGTAGCTGCATCTTTTAAAGCCTGATCAGGATGGCGTTTATCTAACTTTAAATATTCAATTCCTACCAATACTCCTTTAGGATCAACTCCCTCCTCAACAATTGGCACAACAGGAATTTTGTGGGCCTTTGCAGTGGCAATTTCTTGTTGAACCATTTCAGACCTAGAACCATTTCTGGTCATTATTGCTACAACACAATTACTCTTCTTAATATTTGTTTCGATTTTTTCCCACAAAACATTTCCAGGTTGAGCATCATCAGCAGCCATATAGACCTCTACTTTAGTCTTTATTATCTTCTTGAACTCTTCAACTATATGTATGTCTTTTGTGCTATGGCTTACGAAAACTTTCATCTCTTAACCTCCTTTTTTTCTTGTTGAAAAACTCACCTCCTCTCTCATGTTAGGAGCGGATATCGACTGTTGTCAAGGGCATTTTTTTAAGATTTAAGTCAACGAGCTCTTCTTCTCGCATCGGCTGGTCGTTCTCAAGCTAGCCTAGGGCTTCACATGTGCCTTGGATCGGTCTTACAAACCCGGGGTCACTGGTTCGAACCCAGTATTGCCCACCAGAGATATTTCGCTTATATCAGGGGAATTTAGGCTTCTCCGGTTAGTTTTCATTTCAATCCCAATACCATATTTTCAACGCAAATCAATAATTTTTGTTGCATATTTGCAACATTTAGGAATAGCAGAATGGACTAAAGATGGGAAAGTGTAACTAAAATACATATACATTGAGAGCAAAACAGCTTTTTTATTGCTCTTTCTAATTGCGTATTCCGATGAATCTCGCCACTGATTCCAGAGCAAACTCGCCACCTTTCGGAGCGAAGCGACGCTTTAGTTTCATTATACCTCCTTGCGGCCGGAATATACCGGAATCAGTGGCCGCTTTGGACCGGATTTTGCAATCCTTGCCAAACTGAATCGGTTAGGTATATTATCAATTACACAGTAGCAAGAAAGTCCGAAACCATTTGACGATGTACAGACTAGAGAAAGATTGATGGCAAATTATTTACCGATAAAGAGAAGAATTGATCTAAGAATTAATGATGATAAGATTTTTCTTTTAAATCTGTTAACATCCATAAATGAATTTTCTCCTTTAATAAAGAAAATTGAATCTTTCATTAGGATATTTGAGGATAAACTATCAGAAGAATACCTAAAGGTATATCCTCCCGGTTTTTTATCTTTAAATGTTGGGGAAAAAGCAAATGCTGGGTTAAATTTCATTGATGATATACTGCCTTTGGGTTTTTCTCTTTTGTCTCTGAGAAAAAAAACCGGATACGATCGACTAATCTCTAAACTAAACAAAACATCTCACGAAAGACTCAGCGCTATAATCGAAGCAATTTTTGCCTCAAAATATAAAGATGGTGGATTTCAGGTAATATTAGAACCTCCTGTCCAAAATAATAAATTAGCTGATTTTAAGGTAAAAAAGAATGGGGAATGGATATATTTTGAATGTAAAGCAGAAAACTTATATGAATCTGATTTTCTAAAAACAAGAAGTGATCTTTTCTCAAAAATAAAATCTGAGATAAATAATCATTTTAAAAATTTAGAAATTGATATTTGGATAAAGAGAAAATTGACGAACAAAGATATTCATATTCTAATGGAGGAAGTAAAACAAAAATTGAAAGAAATGGTATTTCATTGCGAAATTGATATTTATGGGAACACATTTATTCTTAATCAATTACCTGATAATCAAAATAATGAAAATGTTATTCGTATTTATACATGTTATTTTGGGTTGAAAGAACAAAAGCGAATTTCAAACTTAATAAATAGAGCGAAAAAACAAATACCAACAACAGGAAATAAAGGCATTATAATTATAAAATCAAATAAGTTGGAGATCGCCAGATGCGTTGCTAGAGAAAAAGTTAGTCGAGATGATTTCAATAATATTATTGCAATAGTCATTATAGAAATGGGGAAAGGAGAGATAATTTTAAATCCTAATAATCAAGAATTCCTAAAGGAATTTATTGATTTTTGCATTTCTAGCTCTCTCCCTTCTTTTTTTTGCTAAGAGGTAAACCTTTCTATCTACATCACAATACGAAGCAATATTTGTCTAGCCTATCTTAATTTGACTTTAAGGCATTTAAAGAAAAATCGGGGCTCTACCCATAAAAAGAATATGGCCCGTGAAGGACTCGAACCTTCAATCCACAGATTAAGAGTCTGTTTCTCTACCATGATTAAACTTTAAATGTAACAGATTCGTTTGATTTACATTTAAATTAAATATTGGTTTTCAATAACAGCTTTAATGATACTAAATCAATTTCGAAATTCTTTATGAAGTTTCGAAACACGTCATATAGGGGGAGCTATTGTTTTTTTAGGGTAATAATCTCAGATTAGTTTTTAATCAAATTTTAAAATTTAAGGCGAGAGTAGTTTATTAAATAGAATAGTCGAATTCCTCAGTACCAATTTTTTTCTTTATTGACTGAATGAGTTTTATAACAGGCTCAGGATGTTTTTTAAAAAGCAATATACTATCAATAGAGATTGTTTACCGCAGAGGCCTGGCTAAAGCCCATATGATGCCGATAATCGATCATAGCAGCAAACTGGTTACCGGACATGCTTTAGGTGAAAGTGCAGATACGGATCTGGCCTTACAAGCCTGGAAACAAACGAAAACAACACTGAAAAGACTAGGCCGGAGAATCGAAGATATAATCATTCATCATGATCAAGATAGAGTCTATAGAAGTTACAAATGGCTTCGTGAAGTTGTCGTAAACTGTAAAGCCCGTATTTCTTATTCTGAAGATGGAGCCAAAGGAAATGTTCATATGGAATCTTTTAACGGCAGGTTCAAAGTTGAGAACCGTTTGATTTTCTGGGAACTGGATGATATTACAGAATTGAAAAAGGTTGTAGATAAGAGGATACGGTATTATAATTTTGTTCGCAGACATTCGACGCTTGGAAACAAGTCGCCGATAAAATATTTAAAAGAGAAGGGCAAATTATCCCTCTGAGATGTTAGCGAAAATTAGCCTCAAAACTGGTTCGAAAAATGGGGGTCATATCCATTATTGCTGATCCTGAATCCCATCTCGCCAGATTATTATTTAATTATGAATATCGAGAATTGATACAAAAATGGAAAGAGATAGCAAATCTATTAGCACAAATCTATAACAGACCTGATGAAAATAACATAGCTAGAATGAGAAATGATATCCGGCAAATTTCGCAGTATGTTCAGGATGAAGAGAATCAATTTGTATCAGATATGTTTAATTTTGTAGTTAAAGGATTAAATTCATCTGCAACAGATTGGGCTCTGCTTGTGAATGATGAAGTAACAAAAACAAGATTTTTACGATTTATAAACTCGGAGGAAGCTATAATGGATTTAGCGAAGATGTACGTTATAAAAACTTGTAGCATTGCAGGTATTAGGCATAGTAATGTTGATATGGATACTTTGGCAGAAAAAGTAAAAAGTACTTTTCCTGCGGCTTTAAAGCTGTATATGAGGATATTGAAAAGAATTGCAGAAACAGGGTGTGATATCACACAAAGAAGTAGAAGAAATTGGATTTGGGATATACAGTTATTGTTTTATGTTACTCCTACTACTCTTATCAACAAGGAAATATTTCTTGTTTCTTCAGATAGAGATATAATTAAGGCAGCAGAAATGGGCGGTAGGAGAAATAACGTAATCAGATTAAATGATTATTTAAATCTTATCAATTTATGAAGATTTTCAGCAATTTGAGGAAAAAATGAGAGAGAGAAAAGAATCTGTTAAGGATTTAGGACAATATATCTCTGCATGGGGTAATGAAAATATCATTAGGAATTACATCAAGCATTTTGAGAAGAGGCTAGAGGAAGAAGTATCCCCCTTAAAGAAGATAAAAATCCAAGTTTCTTTGGTTAATTATCCCAATTTTGCAGCATGGATCAGGTTTTATACAGAATTGATATGTAATTCATTATATTGGAAACTTTTTCGGTATGAGGGTGATTGGAAGAAAATAAATGAATATGGATTTGAAAAAGTAAAAAAGATGATTATAGAAAGAATTAAAAAGGAGATTAATTCCCACTCGCTGATAAAAACAAAGGCTAAAATCAAAGAAATGAATAAGGCTGTTAACCTAGTCTTAAATTTAAGGCACTCTTTTCAACATGGTGGACTGCCAAATCCCATGCGTGAACTTTGGTACGGAAGTGATGAAAAAGATTTTACAGGAATGTTAAATCCAAACAATTATAAAAAAACCAAGAAGATATTTGATTGTGCTGAAGATTTCATAAAATTACTTCCACAACCAACCATAAAATTTTATGCTGAAGATTATTTATATCCAGAAAAAACACGGAAAAAAGACTGTAAGGCCTAATTTGTGCTTAGTTAGGCACAATATTAAGATGGAATAAATACTGTCGTGGTATTGGAATACAGTATTGTAGATAGAAGGATTTAAATGACAGGAGCCAAGAAGGCATCTAAAAAACAGTGTTATTTTTGTGGACAACCAGCACAATCTTTTGAACATGCACCCCCGCAACAGATGTTTAAGGGATTTAATTGTGACAGTATCACCGTCCCTTCGTGTGATTTGCATAACAGTAAAAAAAGCGGGTGCGACCAGGCAATTGTCCACGGTTTTTTTAAATCTTTAAGTTCTTATCAGAATTCGTTAAGTGGCGACGTTTTAAAGGCCTTTAAGTACGCTGAGAAATCGTTTTACTATACTAAAAGAACGGCAATTGTGTCTAAAATGTTAAAGAATCCCCCAAAGTCGTATAGAAATCTTCCCACCCTGGCTTATCTTACCCCAAACGTTAAGATGATAGACTGGATTCGCCAGTTAACTGCTGCAATTATCTATTCTGGGACCCAGAGATATGACTCGACAATTGACTGGAAGAAAATAAGGGTAGAAAGTCCCGAGTGGATATACACTAAAGGCCCTGAGACTGTTGAAGTAAAGGAAGCGCTCTCATATTTCACCAGAATGGATGCAAAGAAAAAACTTATGGCGAAACTAATATGGAAGGACGGTTGGTCTGCATATCCACGCCCATATCCAGCAGCTATATATAGATTTTGTTTACATTTTTCTACTTGTGAAATCATAATGAATCATATGCTTTATAGCCATTATAACTGGTACGCGTGTATCCCAGATTCAAAGCAACTTATCATCGATTTAAAAAGTAAGATATCTAAACAGCATGCTTCTTAACTGGGAGTGTCAGATTTTCAGCGTAAGCTTTTTAATTAATTTAATTGAGGCGAGGGGAAGGCAGGCTTTCCTGGCCTCCCGGATAGAAAGAAGGCCGCTGTGCGGATAAGCACCTAAATAGGAGGCAAAAAATGGATAAAAAATCTATTCCAAGGAAATATAAAGGGGTAGGTCTTGTAGCTGACTGCATCTATAAATATATAAGTATTACCCAATCCTATGGCCAAAATCAAAAAACAAAATGTACAGAAGAAAATCTGATTGATACAGAATGGGTCCAACGCTTAAAGAGGATACACCAGTTACAAAGCATTTGGTGGGTATATCCCAGTGGGGAGCATAGTCGCTTTCAACATGCTTTAGGAACTATGTTCCTCGCTGGAAAATTTACGAGACATCTATACCCCTCTCTTAAGAAAAATCATGGAAACATTCCCTCTCTTGAGTATGTAGTTGAATTGGCAAGAATTGCGGGATTACTGCATGATGTAGGGCATGGTCCATTCGGTCACTTTTTTGATTCTAATTTTTTAAATGAATATGGTATAACGCATGAAGACATAGGTCAGGAGATAATAGTCAAAAAATTGGGAAAAATTATAAAAAATGTTAGGCGAAGCCCTGCCGGAAGTTTTAGGGGAGAGATCCGCCCTGAGGATGTGGCCTTTCTAATCAAGAAGCCTTCAGATAGTGAAATCCCCAAATTCCCACAATGGTTAAGAGATTTACGTTTATTATTTTGCGGTATCTATTCAGTAGATAACATGGACTATGTTAATCGTGACGCTTATATGACAGGAATATCTCAAAATTTAGTTGATATTGATCGATTATTACATTATTCGTTTTTCTCCGATAAGGGCCTTACCTTGCATGCAGCTGCTAAGAGTGCATTAGTAAGATTTCTTCAGGAACGATTATACCTTTATTCAAATGTCTATTATCATAGGACAACCCGAGGAATAGATCTCCATCTGAAAGAAATTTTCAATGAAACTATGAAGATAATACTTCCTTCTAATCCTCTCGAACATTTGGACAAATATTTAGGAATAACAGATTGGTATTTGATTGAAGAGGTTACTTCTTGGATTCGTGAACGAAATGCTCAAAAAAAGAGGCTTGCTCAAGAATGGCAAAAGATATTGCAACGTGATTTGAAGTGGAAGATGACTTGCGAAGAAGTCTTTGAGCTAGAAAAGCTTCAGCTCGGCACAAAGATATGGACTACAGAAGAATTAGAGAAAAAAGTAAGACACAATCTCCCTCCTAAACTTAGACGCTTACACTTTAAAGTAGACATGGCTTCCCAAGATCCCCGGCCAATAAATCCTATTGAGTTAGGCAAACAACAATTCTTTATTTATGAACCAGGTACGAAGCAAGCTAGCACACAGATTATAGGTAAAATCTTTAAGAATATTCCATTTAAAGTAATTCAATGCCGGATTTATTATCGAAATCATAATTATGATTATCAATTTAAAAAAGCGCTTGGAAAAGCTCTTAGCTCAATCTCAAATTCATTGGTAACAAATGTCTAGATGAGCAACATTAAAAATGGAATCAAGGAAATAATAATGTTGATAATGAGCTGATTCCTATCATTCTGGATCTTAAAATAGATTTAGAAGTACTGGGGCGAGTGTAAGCCAGAGATCCTAAAGCCTTGGCTTCCAGATTTTCAAAGTGACGGCATTGCTAAGTTGGTCGAATTTCGTACCTCATAACGATAGACGGTCGAGAGGTAGCGATATTCCCAGGAAGATGCTTTTATTGTATATTTATTATATAATTATTTACTAATTTTGTCTCGCTTAATTGCAAAATATTGAAAGATGAAAAAAGAAGAAGTTAAAAACGCAATCTATTATATTTTTGAGAGAGCTTATAATAAAGATATTCCATTGGGGAAAGTCCGGTTAATAAAATTATTGTATTTGCTTGATGTAGAAAATTATAGATCCCACCAAAATATTTACTCAGACTTGGAATGGATTTTCTATAAATATGGACCATATTCTTTTGAGATAGAAAAATTCCTTGATGATATCGGAGTTACGGAGGAAGAAATCATATTAAGTGAAAGCAGGTTTTTTAAAAAGTTAAAACTTGATATTGAGGATAAAGAAATTGAGTTAGAAATAGAAACCAAAGCTATAATAGAAAAATTAATAGATGAATGGGGGACAGCGCATCTATATGAATTGCTTGATTATGTTTATTTTGAAACTGAACCCATGTATGATGTTAAATATAAGAAAAAATTAGATTTCTTCAACATAAAAAGAATAATACCAGAAAAACCTATCCAACTCTCGCCTCAAACTAGAGAAAAATTGAAAATATTAGGCAAAAAAATTAAGGAACATATTAATAAAATAGAAATTCCAGAGGATCTGCATATTAAGCTACCTCCGGATACAATCAAAGACACCTCCTTTTGGGAAGAAGAAATAATAGATTTAATACAACTTAAAGGAAAAGTAAAAATAATTAAGTGAAATTACATGATTTTAGTGTAAGAGGCATAGAAAGTTGGATAGACGAGATTTGCGACTGGGAGTTTTATGAAAAGATTCCAGTAAGTGATAATAATTTTCACATAGGTCAGTTTTTTGTTGGGCATGTAAAATACCCTTCCATATTGTCTCCCAAAGTTCTTCAGATAGAACAGCATGATAAAGAAAATGAGTTAAATACAATTTTTAAAATTGCCGATTATGATCCTTCAGAGCAAAAACAGAGGATGCATCCTATAAAACAACTTGATCTGGGCTCGCAAGATCGGCTGTATATTTCAGCAGGGAAAAAAAGGACAGTAATATTATTAAGGACTATTGAGAGTCCCTGGATAGTAAACAGAAATGAAAGACTAGCCTTATGTCTACCAATTGCAAGCTTTAAATCCCAACATGATAGAAAATTCATCTTAAATATTCAATTGTTTAGATTCCCTCAATATTTCTATATAAAGCCTTCTGAAAAAGGGGCAAAGATGGAAAGTGCTGCTAGATTTGAATTAATACAGTATGTCAATCTAGATTACTTAGAACCAGTACAGAATGAAAATAAATCATTTTTCAAGTTGTCTTCTTACATTTTGAAGATTTTATATAATCATTTGTGTAAATACATCTTTGACAAACCTTATGACGATAGTTTAGAAAGCGAAATATTTGCATTTAGGGAAATCATGATGGAAGGACAAGATATAAAAGAAGTTCTTAGCTAAAAATTAGTGATAAAAATATTTTGTCCTGAAAATATAGAAGAGATTATATGGTAATTCTATATAAGAAAGCTTTGGGGCTTGAAACAAAAAGAGGAAAACCGGCTAAAGGAAATAAGCCAGGTAAAGATGAGCTTAAAAGACTATATATCAAAGAATCCAAGTCTATAAGAGAAGTTGCCGATGTCCTGGGATGTTCAAAGGATATGGTTTATAGGGCCCTCGAGAAGTTCAATATTGAAATTAGACCAAAAACCAGAAGGTCTCAGCTAAGAATCTATAAATTGGACTATTTAAGAAGTGAAATCGATAATAAAGGATATAAACAAGTTGCGGCAGAATTGGGAGTTGGGATTACTACATTAAGGGACTATATGAGGAATAATATATAGAACGGTATGTGTCGCATAATAAACATTATGTAAACTAGTGTAAATATAGCGATTACAGCAACTTACGAAATGTTTATTAGGGATTTTCATCCCATTTAAAACAGAAATCAGAGGTAAAACAATGATATTGCCTCAAAAAATATCCTAAAATAAGATTAAATATCCCGCTATTTTTGACAATTTGGGAATGAAATAATATTATTTTCAGCATGTCAATTCTAAAAGAGTTTCGTGAGAATGAATCACTCAGCATTGGTCGAATGACAGTAGGATCATGCTTCAGAATCAAAATGAGAGCTATATCAGGCGCGCCAACTTTTTTTCTCATATATTCTATAAAATCAATAAGTTAGGGAATTTTGAATAAAATTTGTCTTTCTGTAAATTTCAGCAATAAAGTCGACACTTATTCTGGGAAACTTGAATTATATTAACAATGAATCTATCTTTTTATCATTAGAGGGAACCTATGAAAGATCAAAAGTATAAAAAATGGGATAGATGGATATCTTATATTGTCTTTACAACAAAAGAATTAATTGAAAACCGATATATTTATAAAGAAGTGCATAAAATAATAGAGAGAAATCAGAAATTATCAAGCAATAATCCATTTTTTCATTGGATAAAAAATAATTATATAAATAATGCTTCAATGATGATATGTAGATTAAGAGATGATCATAAGGATTGTATTTCACTATATAAATTACTAGAAGAGATAACAAATTTTCCAAAGATTTTATCAAGAACAAGATTTATCAATGTAACAAAAGATTTAAAAATTTCTGAAAAAGAGGCAAACTCGTTATTTGATGAGTTAACCGGTAGTGGTAAAGAAAATATTGACCCCTTACATGTAAGATTGGGTCTTATGAATTTTCTTGAGATATCAGAAAGGATTAAAGATTATAGAGATAATATTATTGCTCATACAGATAAAAGAGATTTTGAAAATTGGTTTTGTGAATCAGAGCTTGATGAATGCATAGATTTAATTGAAAAGATTGTAATTAAATATAGAGCGTTTTTTCAGGGGGTTCGCCACACTAATTTATTGCCTAGATTGAAAGATAATTGGAAGAATATATTTAAAATCTACTGGATTCCGTAGTAACTGCTGTGACTGCACTTAAAAGATGTTATAGAGGGAGATAAATATGGACCAATAAATCTTTGGTATTTATGGCTTGGCTGTAGTAAATAATTTAAATTAATTGATTAACTTAAATTTGTCTGCTTTATGCAGGCTTAAAATGACCTTTTTACTCATAAAATCTGCTTTCTAAGGATTTTCTCTGGTTCAATCTCTGCAAAGTTTATTTACCATATTCCTTAGAGAATGCTTTTTGCCGCTAAAATAGAGGTTTTAAGTATGAAATAAAAAATAAATATTTTCTCAATATTTCCACTATCTGCAAGTTGCCCCAGCCAAGCCATGTTTTCATAGATTTGTTTGCTAGATTAGATTTCGTAGAAAAATTAGGAACAGGAATTAATAAGATGAGATACTGGATGAAGGAATACGGACTTGAAGTACCCAAAATAGACACTAATGGATTTTTCACCATAGTTTTTAATAGACTTGTTAATAAAGGCAAAAGAAAAATGTCGGTAAAAAATGTCGGTAAAAGTAAGCGTAAAGAATTGATACTCAAAAAAATTAAATCTAATGAACCTTTCACAATAATAACATTGGCAAAAGAATTTAGAGTAAATGAAAAGACTATAGAAAGAGATATTCATGAGTTAAAAAAAGATGGCAAAATAAAATTTGTTGGGCCGAAAAGAAAAGGCCATTATGAAATAATAATTTGTGATTAAATGCAAAAAATAATTTCAACTATGCATAGCTAAGGAATAGGCACATTATGGAATTTCAGAGGAAATTCTAGGTTTTGAGTTTTTGCGAAATTATATTTCGTAAATAAATCAATTTATACGAAAAAATATTTCGTATAATCTAAGCATGAAAAAATATTTTTTATCAAGAAAAAAAATAAATTTACCATTTGAAACTTCATCAGGAAGTAAGAATAGATTTTTCCTTTAGATAAAAGTAGAAAAGAGACCAAAAAAATGGTAAATTTTTAGGGCAAGTTCAGAGTGTGTTTTCTGTGTGGGCGGTTAGCTCAGCTGGGAGAGCGCAGCGTTCGCAACGCTGAGGTCGGGGGTTCAAATCCCCTACCGTCCACAATTGTGAGGAAAAGATGAGTAGTGAGATATTAATACTTGCGGGGACTGC
>Ga0307380_10009127_pt1 | contig 12619 bp, 10 predicted proteins | sample UN3MG_FD_202239 | JGI IMG/M metagenome (GOLD analysis project Ga0307380, IMG submission 202239) | Soil microbial communities from Risofladan, Vaasa, Finland - UN-3 | ecosystem: Environmental > Terrestrial > Soil > Coastal area > Acid sulfate soil | place: Finland: Risofladan, Vaasa | collected... | reverse complement strand
CCAGGGTTGTCTATCTGGGCACTACCCGTAGCACCGTGTTTCCGGCCGTGGATTCCCCGGAGGCAAAGCAGGTCTTCGACGATATCGAGAAAGAATCAAATAAGGCTATTGAGGAGAAAGGGGCTGAAGTTATCGTTCTGGGCTGTACCGGTTTCGCAGGATACGCCGTGGAGTTGCAGAAGAGGCTTGACGTGCCGGTGGTCGACTCCAGTATAGCGGCCCTGAAGTTCGCAGAGCTGTTGGTAACCATGGATCTGACGCACAGCCAGTTGACTACCCCGTCCCCTCACCATCTCGGGGTAAAACCTGTAATGAAGTGGCCGCCGACTCTGGGAGAATACACCGGGTAAATATCCCTGGGGAAAGGGGAGATTAAATATATAGGAAATTATGGATGTAATATCCATAAAAATATTTTTAAGAGGGAGGAACACGTATGAAAAGATTTTTAGGGAAATCTGTATTGGTAATACTGTTTTCAGTACTTGCAGCAGGATTGCTTTTCGCCGGTTCAGAGAAGGAATCATCCGCTCCGACAAAAGAGGTCAAAAAAGAACCGGTAAAGGTGGGGTTTCTTGCCGCACTATCCGGTCCGTATTCAGCGAGCGGTGAGGACTCGGTGAGAGGGGCACAGCTGGCGGTGGATGAGATCAACGCGAAGGGTGGATTCCTTGGCAGACCGGTAGAAATGGTTGTCATAGACACAAAGGCCTTAGTCGATGAACACCCGGTGGAAGCGGTCGATGAGCTCGTCCTCAAACACAAGGTTCTTTTTATTGGCGGCGGTGTATCCGATTCAATCGGATGGGCGGTCAGGGAACGTGCCGCGTTCCACGAAACACCGTATCTCGGCTGGGTGCCGTGGGATTCCATGGCCACCAGGGGTGACAATATTTACCCGCTGCACTGGGTTACCGGTCCGGATACCGAGGTCCTCATGTGGTGCATGTGGCCCTACCTTCTGAAGAACAACCTGGTGCCAAAGGATGTTGTTATCCTCGGTCCCGATTATGAGTGGGGATGGGCGAACGCAAAGGCGGCTGTCAAGCCCATCGAGGCATTCGGGGGGAGAGTCGTCAAGATGATCTATACCCCCACACCGACGGTAAAGTTTGATACCTTTATCGCCCAGATTCAGGACCTTATGCCCAACGGAGGTACCATAACGGCCAACAACGGCGGTAGTGAGATGCTCGAGACCTTTCACGAAATTTATGCCGCCGGTCTGCTGGACAAGGGGTACGCGTTCGTGAAGAACAACGTCTACGGACCGACATCCTACGGACCGATCCCGCAGGAGGAGCTTGAGGGCGTGTATGCCCTCAATGAATACTATCCCTACCTGCCGGGCGACAAGAAGCACGAGGCATGGGTGGAGAAGTTTTACAAAAAGTACGGCTTACTGCCGGGCTCGAACACATTCTCCGCCTATCTGGTAATGCACGCCGCTGCCGACGGGATCAAAGCGACCGGCAGCCTTGACCCGAACGAATGGATTCCCGCGGTGCAGGGGACAGTCCGGACCGGGCTACTGACGGACGGGGAGTACATGTTCCAGAATCTTACCGGTAGGCTTCTGTGGCCGATCGTCCTGATGCGCGGCAAATCACCGAAGGACATGAAGGACATATATCCCACGCTGCCTGATGTCGGTCCCGAATGGGACAAATTCGAAATCGTCCACACGTTCGATGTCGACTATCAGTTGATGGTGGTTTCCGAAGAGGACCTTCTTGCCGGTACGCCGATCGGCGGTGAGGGGATCGGAGACAAAGTTATAGAATACTGGAAAAACAAGTAGGAACAAGACAAATAAGGGGGGCATATCGCCCCCCTTAGTATAAGTCTTCTTCCCTTTCGTGTGCGCGTTATGCAGTTTCGTCAAGGAGGGGGAAGTGTACGCTCACGCTTGCTATCAGCCGGTGTGTGGGGTACTATGAACGGTAAGTCTCCGTCTTTTTTATATGGGTGGGGCGAAGGAGGTCTGGTTGTGTTTTCCGCGATTGATCTTACGTGGGTTGTACGGTGGGTATTAATAGCTTCATCGCTGTCTCTGTACTATATAGTCTTTTCACTCGGTATAGTCCTGACGTTCGGCATGCACAAGGTGGTCAACTTTGCACATGGTGCCATTTACATGGTGGGAGCCTTTATCGGCTTTGTGATCTACAACCTTACAGGCAATTTTACCGTCGCCCTTGTTGCCGGATTTGTAGGTCCTTTTGTTCTCGGCGCCCTGCTCGAGCGCGTTTTAATCAGCAGACTGTACGGATCGGATTCGACAAGCACTTTTTTACTGACTTTCGCTTTGAGTTTCATCATGATCGGAATAGTAAAGTTTATCGCAGGCGCAAAGTTCAGGGCCCTCGACATTGCGGGAATACTCTCAAGAAGGCTGGATATTGCAGGCACGGCTGTTCCCTCGTACCGCCTGTTCTTTATCAGTTTCACCGTTCTCATTATCATTGTAGTTTATTTATTCCTGACCAAGACAAAGGTCGGGAGCATCGTGAGGGCGGGCACGTCCGACAGTACAGCCGTTGAAGTACTGGGGATAAATGTAAAAAACTACTTTACCCTGATGTTTGGTGTCGGCAGCGGCCTGGCCGGCCTTACAGGAGTGTTGTTTGCCCCGCTGTTCAACCTTTATCCTGGCATGGGTGACGAGATTCTGCTGTGGGGTTTCATCGTCGTTATCATCGGAGGACTGGGCAGCTTTGCGGGATGCATCGTGGGCGGCGTGATAATCGGCGTCCTGCACAGCTTCGGCACCCTTATCTTCGGCGAATATGTAATGTTCGTCACCTACGCTCTACTGATTATCGTCCTGTCAGTAAGGCCCAGGGGGATATTCGTAGGGAGGGAAGTCTAATGCAGCGTTCGGGATTACTTCAGCGAATTCCAATGAAAGATAGAATATTTGCTGTCTTTGTGGTGGCGGTAATTGTGTTTATCGCAATTCAGGCGGTCTTTGGCTTATCCGTGTATTACGTGCATTTTGTTTCCAACCTGCTTATTTTCGGTATTGCCAGCATGTCTTTTAACCTTCTTTACGGGTACGGCGGCCTGCTCTCGCTGGCAACCGCAGGATACTACATGGTAGGAGCCTATGGAGGCATGCTGGCGATACGGTACATCGGCAACAATTTTTATATCGGTCTGCTCGGTTCTCTCGTTACGACCGCCGTCTTTTCTTTTATTGTCGGTGCCGTGGCCACCCGTATCCGCGGGGTTTATTTTTTCCTGATTACATTTGGTTTTTCAATGCTCCCCTATCTGTTGATCAGGGGACCTACGAGGGAAATAACCGGGGGTCAAACCGGCATGCATATGAGGGTTTTGCCGTCGTTCTTTTTCGACTTGAAAAATACCTACTATTATTTCTTTTTCATCCTTGTCTTGTTGATAGCGGTGTACATACTGTTGCGATACATTATCGCTTCCCCCTTTGGTAGGAACCTGCGTTGTATCAAGGAAAACGAGCTCAAGCTCAGCAGCCTGGGATACAACATCTGGTGGAATAAAACACTGGCTGTTATCATTTCCGGCACATTGACCGGCTTCGCCGGTTACCTGTACCTGTTGAAGAATCTATCTATTTCACCGGTATTGGGCACCTATTTCATGTCTGCAAAGGTTGTTCTTTGTACCCTTATTGGAGGATTGAGTACCTTCGTGGGACCCCTGGTGGGTGCCCTGGTGTGGTATCTCATCGAGGAATTCCTGGTACAGCCGGGGTTCTTGGAGATAATCCTGGGCTGCGCCCTGGTAATAGTAATACTCCGTTTCCCTCAGGGGATAGTCGGCGAATTTCTTAAATCCATGGAACTAAAAAAGAAAGGATAGGGTGACAGGTAGATGAAGGTCTTAGAAGTGAATAACCTGACAAAGAAGTTCGGGGGATTTACCGCCGTCAATAATCTCTCTTTCGATCTCGAGCCAGGGAGGATAACATCCATCATCGGTCCGAACGGCGCCGGGAAAACGACGGCTATCAGATTGATCAGCGGTGAAATCGACCCCACCCACGGTGAAATTGTTTTCAAGGGCAAGCGAATTACCAAGTCCTCGTTGAACCGGCATGCGCTGCTTGGTATTTCCAGGACGTTTCAGGTGCCTTCCGTATTCAACGAGCTGTCCGTGATCGATAACCTCAGAACGGCGGTAAGGGCTGTAGGGGTCGAAAAGAGGATTCACGATGACAGGTGCAGGGAGATACTCGAAGAGGTCGGCATGCTGCAGGACATGCACGTCTTCCCGAGGGGGCTTTCACACCACAAGAAGAGAATATTGGAATGGTGCATGAGCGTCATTCAGGAACCCGATATACTGCTGATGGACGAGCTCGGTGCCGGTCTTGCCGATAGTGAGCTTAGTATGCTCTATGACCTCATCAAGAAAAGGGCCGATACCATCACTCCTTTGTTTGTGGAACACAGGCTGGAATTCGTGTTTCGTATTTCCGACAAAGTCATCGTCCTGAATCAGGGTGCAAAACTGGCCGAAGGGACTCCCAATGAGATTAAAAACAACGAGGAAGTCAGAGTCGCATACTGCGGAGACGAATACGGTGAAGGAGACTGAGATATGTTATCGGTAAATCATATCGATGTGTATTACGGTGACATTCAGGTCATCCATGACCTGTCATTTACGGTTGAAAAGGGAGAGATATATTCCCTGTTCGGACGGAATGGAGCGGGCAAGACAACCACGCTTAAAAGCTGCGTTAACCTGGTTAAAAGCACGGCGGGAAACATCACATTCGACGAAAAAGACATAACCCACATGGAACCGTACGAGATATGCTCTTTAGGGGTCGGTTTCACGTTTCAGGAACGATGTGTATTCCCCATGCTGTCGGTTAAGGAGCACTTCAGCCTGGTTGACACGAATACGTTCGGTACAAAAAACGTGAAGGCCATATGCAGTGAAGCCATAGATATATTCCCTGACCTTGCGCCGCTTCTGGATCGCAACGCGGCGGCCTTGAGCGGAGGCGAGGCGCAGATGTTGAAACTGGCGATGGTTTTCGTGAGGAGACCCCTGCCCAGGCTGTTGCTTTTGGATGAGCCTTCCACCGGGTTGTCTCCCGAGAACGTTATTCACCTTTCGAATAAGCTGTGCGCGCTGAAGAGTAAAACCACGATTCTTATTGTGGAACAGGTTATCGGCGCCGCCATCGGGATAACCGACCATTACGCCGTCATCAGAGACGGGGTGATCGTTCACCAGGATAAAGTGGGCGATATCAAGAAAGAAGAGGAGATAGTACAGAAGTATATTCTGGGCCACGAGGAGTAGGTGATCATGATGGATATACGGCACTCGTTTCTTTCGAACAGTGTACAGGAACAGCGATACGCGGTAAATCAGCGGGAAAAAACTCGCCTTCACTGACTATAAAAACGGGGAGACAATCGGTATCAATGCCTGTAAGGGGCTAATCGGGTTCTTTTCGGGGTGAACTTTTTAAAACGACGAACCCCGATTTATAAAAAAATCACTATTAATATGAGGGTGACGAACATGTTGAAGTCAGTCGAAGAAAAAATATGGAAGCAACCTCTGTATCCGGAATTCCCCAGGTCGGAATACGATGATCGAATCGGGAGAGTCAAGAAGTATATGGCGGATGAGAAACTCGATATCCTCGTGCTCTGGGATGTGAATAACATCCGCTATTTTTCCGGATTTCGGTCGGTGCACTGGGCACCGATGACCTTGCAATGCGCGGTTCTACTGATTCCCGTTGACAAGGAGCCGATTATTGTTGTTCCGGATTTCTTTCAGGGTGTGGTGGAGGGATTTACGTTCTTGAATCAGATACGGCTTCTTTGTGAACCGCACGTGACGGCGCATATGCGGGAGCTTCCGAAACTCGTCGCCGATACCGTGAAGGAGCTGGGATTCGGCAAGGGAAGAATCGGCATTGAAGGCGGTCTCGCGGGAGGTATGTGCTGGCCCCGTCCAATTAACGATATAGACCTGTTCCGCTCGGAGCTGAACGGGGCGAATCTCGTATACGCCGCCGATGTTATTTGGAGATGCCGCACCATCAAGTCGCCTGCGGAAATCGATGCTTTATGGATTGCGACGGTTGCCGATGTGCGGGCCTATGGTGAGTTAGTGGCGAATTTCGAACTGGGGTGGACGGAACGGGACGTGGGAAGATTCATGCGTAATAAGGTTCTTGAATTCTCGGAGGATTGCCCGCCGCCGCTCATCCTTGCCAGTTCAAGGCGTGTATGTATGGCGGATGTGCCGGCGTTCGATGACGAGGTGTCTCTCTCGACGGGTGACCGGATAGCGCTGGAGCCTTATTCGATCTACAAGGGCTACTGGGGCAGCTGTGCGAGAAGCTTCCATATCGGCCCGATCCCCGATGAAGCACTGCAGAAGTCGATGGCTATCGATCGGTCGGTGGATGTGGCTAAAGAAGCGGTGAAGCCGGGAATCACGTCAGGCCGAATACTGGAAATAATCAATGAAGCTCTGGCGGAGAAAGGTTATGAGAATTCACTGGATATGGGCGGACACGGGGTGGGCCTGAATTTCCAGGAACCGCCCGCAATCGCCATAGGAGAGGAGTTCATCGTCGAAGAGGGTATGATCCTGGCAATAGAAGCATGGGCCCTCGATGCCGACGATATGAGCGCACGGAAAGTCCCGAATCTGTATGGGACCGAAGATTACGTGGTAGTCACTAAAGACGGGAGTGATCCCTTCCCAACATTCAGTAAGAATATTCGCTGCCTGGGAACCTGAGCAGCCGGTAGTCAAAGACCTGAACTTTCAGGCCCCTGACGGGACTTTTTTATCTTTGATCGGTCCGGACGGATGTGGCAAAACAGCGACACGTAAGATGTCGGGTGGTTTCGAGTTCTCACCCGGGTGCCGGATCTTTATGGATAGTGGACGCATTTCAGGGGAATAAGATACCCAGGGTAAAGATCCCCCCCCCACAAGAATTGCTTTTCGCTCTTTAATGTGTTGCAGAAGGCATTTCGATAATAGTAAAATAATAGGTTTTATATCGATATATCATAGCTATTTACACATTATTATGTAATATACGTTTTATCGCTTGACAATCGTCAGGCTCATGATACGCTGGAAAATCAAATCGATAGGGGGCATCCATATGGTTAAGGGCAAAGTCCATCCATACATACCCAATTCGGAGGAGGGCGTCAAGAAAGAGATGCTCAAGGAGTTGGGGCTGAAGAGCGCTGAGGATATTTTTGAAGCCATTCCCGAGCGCCTGCGGTTTCGCGGTACGATGAAGCTTCCCGAACCCATTCTCTCAGAAGCCCGGCTGCGAAGACATGTCGAGGAAATGCTCAAGAAGAACAAAAACTGCAAGGACAACATCAGCTTTCTCGGCGGCGGATGCTGGCAGCACTACGTGCCATCCGTCTGCGATACAATCGCTGCGCGGGACGAATTTCTCACTGCGTACGTGGGGGAAGCCTACTCCGACCACGGCAAGTTCCAGGCCCTGTTCGAGACCGCGAGCATGATCGCGGACCTGACCGGTTTCGAGGCGTGCAACACACCCACCTACGACTGGGCTTCCGCCGCTGCGATGGCCGGCAGGATGGCCTGCAGGACCAAAGGACGTCGCCGTATTCTGGTCGGCGAGGACATGAGTCCCGGTCGTTTCCAGGTCGTTCGGAATTACTGGAAACCCGAGATCGAGATCGCTCGGGTGAAGTATGACTACGAGAAGGGCTGCATGGACCTCAAGGACCTGAAGAGCAAGATTTCGGACGAGACGGCTGCGGTCTACTTTGAGAACCCCTCCTATCTGGGATTCATCGAAACCGGCGTCAGGGAGATCGTGAAGATCGCTCACGAGGCGGGCGCCTTTGTCATCGCGGGCGTCGATCCCATTTCTCTGGGAGTGCTCGAGGGGCCGGGGAATTACGGGGCGGACTACGCGGTCGGTGATTATCAGCCTCTGGGTCTCCACATCGGCTTCGGCGGCAACCAGAGCGGGTGGGTCGCCACGAAGGATGAAAAGGACATGATCGCCGAATACCCATCCCTCCTCTACGGTGTCACGGCGACGATGAAAGAGGGCGAGTGGGGCTTCGGTGAGGTTTTCTATGAGCGGACCTCCTACGCCTCCCGCGAGAAGGGCAAGGACTTCGTCGGCACGACCACCGCCCTCTACGGCATCGTCGCCGGCGTCTACATGGCGCTGATGGGTCCGCAGGGATTCAAAGAGCTCGGCGAGGGGATCATGCAGAGGGCCGAGTATGCGAAGCGGAAGATCGCCGGAATACCGAAGGTCACAATCGCATCGCCGGGCGCCTTCACGTTCAAGGAGCTACTCATCGGTTTCAGCGCCACCGGCAAGACCGTCAAGGAGATCAACAAGGCCCTCCTCGCGTCGAAAATATTCGGTGGCAAGGATATAAGCGGGGAATTCCCGGTATACGGACAAAGTGCCCTCTACTGCATCACCGAGATGCACGCCAAGGAGGACATAGACAAACTTGTGACCGCACTCACCGATGTCTGTGCGGATTAACGACGAGAACAGAGGAGGATTACATACCATGGCGATAAGCAAAGTGCGAAAGAACTTTCATCAGGCCCGTTGGGACGAACCGATCATATATGAGCTCTCCACTCCCGGCGTACGAGGTATTCTACCCCCGGAGGTGGAGGAGGAGATCACGAAGAGCGTAGGGGCCGTGGCAGGCAAACTTCCAGATTCGGTGAAAAGGAAGAAGCCGGCGCCCCTCCCAGAGGTCGACCAGAAGCACGTCCTCGAGCACTGGGTGCACCTCTCCCAGGAGACGATGGGCTCGAACCTGTCGCCCGACATCTCCGAGGGAACCTGCACGATGAAGTACAACCCACGTATCGACGAGGATATGGTAAGTCTGCCGGATTTCGCGGAACTGCATCCCTTCCAGGACGAAAGCACCTGCCAGGGCGCCCTCGAGTTCATGTACACGTTCGAGCAGATGATCAAGGAAGTGTCCGGTATGGACCGGGTTTCCTTCCAGCCCGGTGGCGGAAACCACGCCGTGTACACCGCCGCCTCTATCATGCGGGCTTACCACGCGAGCAGGAACGATTCGAAACGCGACACCATTATCACGACCATCTTCTCTCACCCCTGTGATGCGGCGACGCCGGCGACGGCGGGATACAAGGTCATCACCATCTATCCCGACGAGAAGGGTATCCCCGACCTCGAGGCGTTCAAGGCGGCCGTCAAGGACGCGGGGGACCGCTTCGCGGGTATATTCATGACCAACCCCGAGGACATTGGCATCTTCAATCCCCGGATCGACGAGTTCGTGCAGGTGTCCCACGACGCAGGCGGCCTCTGCTTCTACGACCAGGCAAACGCAAATGCCTTCCTGGGCGTGACCAGGGCGCGGGAAGCGGATTTCGACATGTGCCACTTCAATATTCACAAGACTTTCGGTACGCCGCACGGGTGCGCTGGTCCCGCGAACGGGGCTATCTGCGTGAGAGATTACCTCGCGAAATTCCTCCCTGTGCCGACGGTCGAGTTTGACGGCAAGAAATACTATCTCGACTATGACCGGCCCGAGTCCATCGGCAAGGTCCGAGATTTCTACGGAACCACCGGCGTCATTCTCAAAGCCTATACGTGGACGATGAACATGGGGGCCGAAGGCCTACGCGAATGCGCGGATGTGTCTGTCATCAACAACAACTACATGAGACGGAAGATGCTAAAGATCAAGGGTCTTGGCGAGGCCTTCGCGGACAACGGCATCAAGAGGATGGAGCAAATACGGTACACCTGGGAGAAGCTGCAGAAGGACACCGGAGTCGGTACCGAGGATGTCAACTGCAGGCTCATCGATTTTGGAATACCGTGGTTCTGGTCGTCCCATCATCCATGGGTCGTTCCTGAGCCTATGACACTGGAACCCTGCGAGACCTTCAGCAAGGCTGACATAGACGCGTATGTCGACACGGTGAAGCTCATAGCCGAAGAAGCCTACAAAGACCCTGAGATCGCGAAAACGGCTCCCCACAATAGCTGTATCCATAGGGTGAAGAACATTGAGGAGCTGGACGACCCGAATAAGTGGGCTGTCACCTGGAGGGCATACCTCAGGAAGAATGGAAAGAAATAACGAATTCTTGTGGAGCCCGGCCTCTCTCTGCATGCAGACGGCCTGGCTCCATTTTTTTATCAACAAACACACTGCTTTTCCAGAACAGGACAATGAGGAGTTTTTACCGGGTGAAACGTATCGGTTTTATCGTCAACCCGATCGCGGGGATGGGGGGACGGGTCGGGCTGAAGGGCAGCGATGGAAAAGAGACCATCGAGCTTGCCCGGAAACTCGGTGCCGTACCCGAGTGCCCGGGCAAAGCCAGGATAGCATTGAAGCAGATAAAAAGCTCCTACACGGGAGACGTCGAGATTATCACCTATCCTGACACGATGGGAGAATACGAGGCCCGGGACACAGGGTTTGAACCGACCGTCATCGGCGAGATAGACTCCGGGGAGACAACGGCCGACGACACCATCCGTGCGGCCTCTGACATGAGGGATGCCGAAGTCGACCTGATCTTCTTCGCGGGTGGCGATGGGACGGCGCGGAACATATTTGATGCCCTCGGTGAAGAGAAAGTCGCCGTGCTCGGCATACCAGGCGGATGTAAGATCCACTCGGCCGTGTACGCGATCAATCCCAAGACGGCGGGTGATCTCGTCGTCCAGTACCTGGAGGGAAAGGTCAAGGACCTGAAGGTGTCCGAGGTCATGGATATAGACGAGGACGCATTCAGAAAGGGCATCGTGACTGCCAAGCTCTACGGGTACCTGTATGTTCCCAACGAGATGAGAATGGTGCAGAACATGAAGAGCGGGCGTGGCTACAGCGAGGAGGCCGCCCTTGACCGGCTCTCCGGGTATATCGCCGACATAATGGATCCAAACACCCTCTACGTGGTGGGAACGGGCAGCACTACTAAGAAGATACTGGACAAGCTCGGCGAGGAGGGAACCCTGCTCGGCGTCGACCTTGTGTACAAAAGGAAGATCGTTGCGCGGGACGTCAACGAGAGAGGGATCCTGGATTACATGGACTCCTACAGCGGGGACGTCAGGATGATCGTCACGGTTATCGGGGGGCAGGGATACATATTCGGGCGGGGAAACCAGCAGCTCAGCCCCAGGGTCATTCGGCGTGTGGGCCTGGACAATATCATCATTGCGGCGAGCAAGCCCAAGATGCTCTCCATGTTCGGAAAACCCCTTCTCGTCGATACCGGTGACGAGGAATTGAACGATGCCCTGACCGGGTACAGGCGTGTGTTTGTCGGTTACGAGGACAGCGTCATGTTCAGGGTAACCTGCAGTGCCTGTGATTGAAAAGGAGCGAAATGTCGACAGCAGAGGGCATGAAACCGGACTGGGACGGTATATCCCGGGAGATGCGGCAAGCCCTGAACAGGGTCATCGAACAAAAGGACTTTATTCTCGGAGAGGATGTAAGGTCGTTCGAATCCGAAGCCGCCGAGTATCTCGGCGTCAGGCATGCAATCGGGCTCAATTCCGGATCTGACGCGTTTCGAATAGCCCTCGTTGCAATCGGTTTGCAGGAGGGTGATGAGGTCATCACGACGCCGTTCTGCTTTGCGTCAGATGCCGCGGCAGTGGTTATCGAGGGAGGAAAACCGGTTTTTGTCGATATCGACCCGGCAACCTGCAATATCGACGTCAACCGGATATCACACAGCATAACTGGCAGGACCAGAGCGATTATCCCCGCACACCTGTACGGTGTACCTGCTGACATGGACCCCCTCATGGAACTCGCCCGGCGGCACAACATCTATGTCATCGAAGACGCATGCCAGGCATTCGGGGCAACCTACAGGGGAAAAAAGACGGGGAGCTTCGGTGCGTTCGCCGGATTCTCATTCTATCCCACGAAACCTCTGGGATGTTACGGCGACGCAGGTATGATCACGACGGACAGCGATGATTTTGTGGAAAAAATCAAAATGATCCGCAACCACGGGAGCAAGGTAAAGTACTACCACGAGAGCATCGGTTTTTCGAGCAGGCTTGACACCATCCAGGCCGCGATCCTCAGGGTCAGGCTGAGGTACTTCAACAGCATACTTGAAAGTCTCTCTTTGATAAGCAGAATGTATGACCACGGGCTGCATGACATCGCGGGTATCACCCTGCCTCCTGAACTGCCCGATGTAACGAAGGGCTTTACCCACTACACGATCAAAACGAAAAACCGCGATGAGCTCCGCGAACACCTCGCCCGAAAGAACATAAAAACCGATGTGTACTACCCGCTGTCCATTCACCTGCAGAAGGCGTTCGAGTTTCTCGGCTACCGGAAGGGCAACTTTCCTGAAAGCGAAAGAGCTCAGGCGGAGGTCCTTTCACTTTCCTTTGATATCCACACCACCGAGGAGCAGGTGGAGGGCGTGTGCCGTGCCGTCAGAGAATACTTCACCGGTTAATGGCCCTGGCGATGTAGAAGTTTCTCGAACAGATTCGGTATGAAAACGTGGAATGCCGCGGCGAAGTATGGTCGCGCGTGTCGTTATAGATGAGATTGCCTTTTTTATGCTTGACAAA
>Ga0307380_10009123_pt1 | contig 12624 bp, 11 predicted proteins | sample UN3MG_FD_202239 | JGI IMG/M metagenome (GOLD analysis project Ga0307380, IMG submission 202239) | Soil microbial communities from Risofladan, Vaasa, Finland - UN-3 | ecosystem: Environmental > Terrestrial > Soil > Coastal area > Acid sulfate soil | place: Finland: Risofladan, Vaasa | collected... | reverse complement strand
CGAGGCCGCCGCCAGAAAACGTGGCATCCAGCCCGAGGAAGTCATTCCGTATTACGTCGGCCTGACGGCCCTGGGCATCGAGATTCAGCCCGAGGACGTGGCCGGCGTGGTGTGCTGGCTGGCCAGCGATGCCGCCCGCGTCATCACCGGCCAGGTGATCGTCTGCGACGCCGGCCAGGTCTTCGTCCGGTAGCGCCGCCTCGGGGGACCGGCGGCTCGCGCCGCACCAACGAAAGGGCGCCGTACCATGACCGTAATCGACGACTATCGCAACGTCGCCGGCTCATACACGACTCCGAAGACCAGCCGCGCCTGGAACCTGTACGGGGCGGGCCTGGAGAACCTCCGGCTCGAGGCCATGCCCGTCCCCACGCCGCGCGACGACCAACTGTTGGTCCGCATCGACGCCGTCGGCATCTGCGCCAGCGACTGGAAGATGATCTCGCAGGGCGCCGCCCACGCCCGCATGAAAGGCCGCGACCTCGCCAAGGAACCCACCGTGCCCGGCCACGAGGTCTCAATGACGGTCGTCGGCCTGGGCAAGGCCCTGGCGGGCAAGTACCAGGTGGGCGAGCGGTACAGCGTCCAGGCCGAAATCTACATCCAGGGCGAGAACGTCGCCTACGGATACAAACTCCGCGGCGCCGACCAGCAGTACCAGACCATCGGCCCGGAAATCTACGCCCAGGGGTACCTGCTGCGCGTCGACCCCGCGCTGGGCTACGCCCAGGCCGCCCTGGCCGAACCGTGGGCCTGCGTCTACCACGCCTACTCGAACCACCGCCCGACGCAGACCGTCAAGCCCGGCGGCACGGTCTGGTACGTGGGGGCCGGGCCGCTGGGCCTGATGCACATTGAGAAGGGCATCCAGGACGGCGCGGCCCGGGTCGTCGTCAGCGAGATGAAGGCCGACCGACTCGAAAAGGTCCGCCGCAGCCTCGGACCCCTGGCCGAGAAGAAGGGCGTCGAACTGGTCGTCGTCGACCTGACGCAGCAGCCCATCGACTCGGTCCTCGCCAAGGGCGGGGCCGACGACATCATCGTGCTCGCGCCGGTGGCCAAGGCCGCCGAGGGGGCCCTGGAGTACCTCGCCAAGAACGGGTACTTCAACATGTTTGCCGGGTTCGAGAGCCGCGACCGGGCCTGGATGCGCCTGAACCTCAACGACATGCACTACGGCCAATGGACGCTCGTGGCCACCAGCGGGTCGCCCATCGAGGCCCTTCGCCGCGCGCTCGACGACGCCGCCGCCGGCAAGATCGACCCCCACAACTCGGTCGCCTGTGTGGGCGGCATCGACGCCGTCCACAACGCCATCCACCACACGCACGAAGGCACGTACCCCGGGCGCATCGTGGTGTACCCGCAGATCGAGATGCCCCTGACGCCCGTCGACCAGATCGTCGCCGACGGCCGCTGGACCAACCAGGCCGAAGAGGCCCTGCTGGCCGAACACCTCGGCGCCTGATGCTGCTTCATCAACTCCTCGCCTTGTTGCGCGGCGGCCTTCCTAGGCCGCCGCGCGGGCTCCCAGGTTTTGCGTGGCGGGTCCCCGCACCCGCCGCGCGGAGACGTGCCACCGCACCGCCGCGCCGAACGCGCTTGCCCCGCCGCCTGCCACACCCAATAATGGATGAGCGCAACGAGGAAAGGGGCCGCCATGAAACGAGTTGCCGCAGCCGCGTTCCTGGCGGTCCTGGCCGCGGCAGCGCCGGCGGCCGACGCGCCGACGGATGCCTGGCTCCGCACCTCGGCCCACCTCGACCGCCAGGTCCTGCCACGCGGGGCCGAGTTCCGAGTGGCCGTCGTCCTCGACCTCGACGAAGGGTACCACGTCAACGCCAACCCGCCGTCGCTGGACTTCCAGATTCCGACGGTCCTGGCGGCCGAGCCCAGCCCGGCCGTCCGCTGGGGCGACGTGGCGTACCCCGACGGCGCCACGCTGGCGGCCGAATGGGCCGAGGGTAAACCCGTCCGCGTGTACGGCGGCCGCGCGATCCTCATCGCGCGCGGCACGGTGCCCGACGACGCACCGCTCGGGGCCACGATCCTGCGCCTGAAACTCTCGTACCAGGGCTGCGACGCCGCCACGTGTTACCAGCCGGGCGAGCGCGCCATCGAGGTGCCCACCCGCGTCGTCGAGGCCGCCGCGCCGGCGCCGGCCGCCAACGTCGACGTCTTCGCCGAGTCCGGTCAGCCGACGGCGGCAGGGCCCGCCGCGGAACAGCCCATCCGCTTCGAGGGCGAGTCGGACGTCGCCTCCTGGTACGAGCAGGGCATCCTCGCGTACCTGGGCCTCTTGTTCCTGGCGGGCCTGGCGCTGAACCTGACGCCGTGCGTCTTCCCGCTCATCCCCGTGACGATGAACGTCTTCGCCCAGCAGGGCGAGCCGCGCCCGCTGAAGGTCCTGCCGCCGGCCATCGCGTATGCCCTCGGGCTGGCCACGACCTTCACGGTGGTGGGCGTGCTGGCGGCGCTGGCGGGCCGGAGTGTGGGCCTGGTGCTCCAGAGCCCGTGGGGCGTGCTGGGCATCGTAACGGTGATGGCCGTGATGATGGCGAGCGCGTTCGGGGCGTTCGAGATTCAGTTGCCGTCGGGCGCCATGGGCAGGTTGGGGGCGCGGCGCGGCCTGCTGGGTGCCGCCTTCATGGGCATGGTCATGGGCGCGATTGCCGCGCCGTGCGTCGGACCGTTCCTGATTGCACTCATCGCCTTCGTCGCGACGACGCGGTCGGTGATGCTGGGGGCCGTCTCGTTCTTCGTGACGGGCCTGGGCCTGGGGCTGCCGTACGTCTTCCTGGGCACGTTCACGGGCCTCATCAACCGGTTCCCGCGCGGGGGCGGCTGGCTCATCTGGACGAAACGGCTGCTGGGCCTGGGCTTGGCCGGGCTGATCCTCTACTTCGTCCAGCCGTACGTGGCGGCGGCGCTATTCTGGCCGATGGTACTGGGCCTGTTCATCTTTGCGGCCGTCTTCCTGGGCCTGCTCGAAGGGCTTTCGCGGCGGCCGTTCACAATACGGTTCTGGGCGGTTCGCCTCGTCGTGGCCGCGCTGCTGCTCGTCGGCGGCGTAGCGACTTACGTGGCGTACGCGCCCGCCGCGGAAGACGCGTCGCCGGGCCCGGCCTCCCCCGCCGCCGGGCCGCACGTCGAATGGACCCCGTGGCAGGAGGGCGCCATCGAGAAGGCCGCCGCCGACCGCCGGCCCGTCCTCCTCTACTTCGGCGCCGACTGGTGCCCCGAGTGCCGGGTCTGGAAGGCCCGTATCTTCGCCGACCCGGCCGTGGTCGAGGCGAGCGCGGCCCTCGCGCGCCTCTTCGTCGACGTGACCCGGCCGCCCGACGGCGCGAAACGGGACCTCTGCGAGAAGTATCGCGGCACGAATCCGCCGGCCGTCATCCTCCTGGGACGCGACGGCAGGGTCGTCAAGGCCTACCGCGAGCCGCCCGACGCGGCCGAGTTCATCGAGGCAATCCGCGAGGCCGCCCGGCTAGCGCCGTAGCCGGCCGGCGCGCGCAGGGCCCGCTACTCGCCCCACGCCGAGCGGGTAATGTCGTCGGTCTCGGGCCGCTCATCGCCCCACTGCTCGAGGATGCGGCGGAACCGGCTGGCGTAGATCATCTCGAAGAGCGCGTCGCCGTCGGGGTAACGGCGCAGGCACTTGGCGCGGAAGTTCTGGATCTGGACCTCGATGTCGACGCGCGGCAGGCCGGTGTGCAGGATGAGATTGACGATGCGGTCCGACTCGCGGGACAGGTCGTCGAGGGCCTCACGCTGCCGGGCGTCGGGTTTCATCTCGGGGCGTCCCTTCGGTCCGGCTCCTCGGTCAGCGCGCCGACCGTCTCGAAGTAGGCGTCCACGGCCGGCCGCAGACGCGGACTGACCCGCGCTGCCGCGCTCTCGACCACGCCCTTGCGTCCGCCGGGACCGGCATCGACAGGACCGACGATCGGCCGGGCATCGCTTCCGCCCGACGGGCGGAGCACTTCGCTGGTCTCGTCGCCCGTCGCCATCTCGGCGCCAGAGGGCTGCGGTGCCACGTCCGGGCCGGCGCCGGCGGCCACCAGCCGCCGGTCCCACGCGACGACAAAACGGCGGAACTCGGCGTTGCCCAGGCCCATCCGGCCCAGGAAGGCATCCGTGACCTCGCCCTCGCGGAGCCGGCGGTCGGCCTCCTCTATTAATCGCCGCGCGCGCCGCATGGCGTCAAGGGCGTTCTCCAGAAACTGGTCGCTCGGCTCGCGGTCCAGCAGCGGCGGGTCCGCGGCCGGCTGATGCGGCCGTCTCGCGGCCCCTGCCCCGCCCGTGCTCCGCAGACCCCCGCCCGCCACCGCAGCGGCGTCGTTGGACGGGTCGGGCGTCTTGGCATCGTCGGCGCTGCGGCCGACCGAGTTGCCGCGCGACACAGTCTCATCCCCGGCGGCACCGCCGCCGGTGCGGGTCCGACGGGAAAGGTCTTGGCCGTCGCCGGCGGCGGCCGACGCGCCATTCGTCCCCTTGCCGGGAGGACCGGCGCTGCCCACGGCACGGCCGCTGCCGGCAGGACCATCGCCCGGCCGACTTCCCGCCGCGCCCGCCACGGGACGATCGGCGCCGATGGCGGCCGCGAGACGCTCGAACATCCGGGCGTCGGCCCGCAACGCGGAGGCCAGGGCCTTCGCGGCGGCTGCTTCAGCGTCCTGCGCGGCGTGCGGGACGGCGGGGGCGGGCGTCTCCGGCACGGCAGCCGCGACGGCGGACGGGCGTTGGGCGACGTCCTCGGCACCGACGGACGAGTCCGAGCCGACCGGCCCGGGCGCATCGCCGCCGGGCCGCGTTTCACCGCTCAGCACACCGGCCTGTGCGGCGGAGGTCCACGGCCGGATGAGCGTGCCCTGGAAGAGCCACAGCGTCGCACCCAACAGCATGAAGGCCCCCGCCACGGCCAGGGCCGGACGCCGGACGTCGAACGGCGGCAGGAACGTCGCGGGGCCGTCGCGGGCCAGGACGACCGCGGCCCGGCGCGCCACGGCGGCCCGTAGCGAGGCGTCGGCCGACGGATCGGACACCAGTTCGGCAAACGTGACGAGCGCACACTTCAGTTCCGGCCGCTGCGACTCGACGACCCGAGCCACGTACTCCGGCGACGGCCTCCGCCGCCACGCCCTCAAGGCCGCCACACCCACGGCCGCTACGCCAGCCGACCCGGCAACTACCCAAACCGCCGGCCAAACCGACGCCGACAGCCGCAGGGCCGCCCCGGCCAACAGGAGAATGGCAAGCGCCGCCAGGACGGTCGCGGTCGCCCAGAGGGCCGCCGAGGCAGCCGCACGACGCCGCAGGGACGCCGACAGACCCTCCATCAGATGCCGGAGGAAGCGCGAACCCTCGTCCTGGCCTGGAAGCGGCACGATCGGGACATCCGTGGTAGGGGAAGACCGCCTGTACACCGCATGCAGCGGACCGCGTCTGTGGAGAATATCGGCCGTTCGGGTCGGAGAACTGACGGCGAATTGCCCGCGGCCGCACGCAGCCCGGCCTGGGCGCCACAGCGCCATCACCCGCCGGGCCACTTTCTGATTGAGACGAGCCGCCCCCGCCATTATCCTAGACGGCCCTTTGGCCGATCCGGGAGTCTGCCATGAGCCTCAAGACCGTCCTGGCCACGTTCGCCATCGTTTTTCTGGCCGAACTTGGCGACAAGACCCAGTTGAGCGTCCTGCTGTTCACGAAGCCGTAGGTTCACAACCTCTTCGAGGAGGAGGGGCGGATGGCCGTGTGCGACGTCTGCAAGAAACCATGCCGGGGCCGGCAACTCCATCGGCGGCTGGCTATTCCGGAGTACCGGTCGATGATCGGGTTCTGGCCGTGGCTCGGCGTCCGCGTCTGCGACGATTGCGTGACCGGACACGACCGCGACTTCCGCGAACGGCTGGCCCTGCTCGCGCCGAACGTGTTCGAAAACGACGAGCCCATCGTCCGGCAGGTGTGCCTGGCGTGCGGCGCGGCCGAGGCCGACGTGGCTTGGCATCGGCACAGCAAGTGGATCGACGCCGATGGCCGTCCCGCCCGGCGGGCCACGTTCTACCTGTGCGGCGAGCACGCCGACCTGCCCTACGTGGACGGCATCGTCGTCCCGACCAACCTGACGGGCGCCGACCGGTTGGCGGCCGTCATGAAAGAACTGCCGGCCGTCAGCGCCGCCATCATCATGCGCGTCGAACGCTGGCGGCCCGATGACGACCAGGGACCCGACGGCGCCGCCGACTTCCGCGGCAACCGAACACGCGACGAGGCCCTGGCCGACGCCCTCGCCTTCTGGCTGGCCGCGCCCGACGGCCTCGACGCCAAGGCCGCCTGGCTCGGGCCCGTCCGAAAGGACTACCGGATGCGGTACCGGCTGGACCTCGTGCGCGACTGGCGCGACGGCCGCCGCGAGACCTTCATCGTCACGCGCACGGGCCCCGAGGTGTTCGCGACGTATCGGACGACCGGCCAGCCGCCCCGCAACGACCGTTAGCGCCGCGGCCGCCCGGCCGCCCGGCAACGGGAACCCGCCATGACGGCCATCCACGTCCTGCTGACCATCTACACGGCGCTGGCGATTCTGTACTGGCTGCGGATGGCGTACGCCGCGGTGCGGATGCGTCGCGGTGTCCCGCGGCTGACCGACACCCCGCCGCCCGAGGTCTGGCCGCCCCTGTCGGTCATCGTGCCCGCCTGCAACGAGGCCGAGACCATCGAGGCCGCCGCCCGGACGCTGATGGCCCAGGACTACCCCAACCTGGAGATCCTCCTCGTCGACGACCGCTCAACCGACTCGACGGGCGCCATCATCGACCGCCTGGCCGCATCGGACGAGCGGGTCAAGGCCGTTCACCTCACGGGGTTGCCCGAGGGCTGGCTCGGCAAGGTCAACGCCATGAACCGCGGCGCCCAGCAGGCCCGCGGCGATTACCTGCTTCTGACCGACGCCGACGTGCACTTCGAGCCGGCGACGCTCCGCCGGGCGGTGGCCTGGGCCGAGGCCCGAGGCCTCGACCACCTGGTGGCGCTGCCGTCGCTGTGGCCGGCGGGGCTACTCGTCAACGCGACGATTGCGTCGTTCATCCGACAGTTCCTGGCGGCGGTCCGGCCTTGGGCGGTGAGGTCGCCAGAGTCACGGGCGTTCATGGGCGTGGGGGCGTTCAACCTGGTCCGGCGGCGGGCCTTCGAGGCCGCCGGCGGCTTCGAGTGGCTCCGCATGGAGGTGGCCGACGACATGGGCCTGGGCATGATGATGAAACGGTCCGGGGCGCGTTGCGGCGTGGTGGCGGCCTTCGGCCAAGTGGGCCTCCACTGGTACCGGACGCTGGCCGACGCCACCCGGGGGGCCGAGAAGGCGTTCGCCTCGGCCTCCGGCTGCCGCCTCTGGCGCATCGCCGTGGCGGCCGCCATCATGCTGGCGATGGAGACGGCGCCCCTGGCGGCACTGGTGCCGCTCTTCTTCGGGCCGACGCGGGTCATCGGCTGCGGCGGTGTGGTCGTCTTCGGCCTATTCGTGGCCTCGACGGTGCTCCTGACACGATGGGCCGGGGCCGGGATGCTGCCGGGGCTGCTCGGCCCGCTGGTCGCCCTCCCGAACGCGTGGGCGTTCCTCCGGGCGGGGTTGCTGGGGTGGTATCGCGGCGGCGTGGTCTGGCGGGGCACGCTGTACCCGGCCGACGTCCTCCGCCGCGGATGCCGCGTCCGGTTTCCGTGAGCGTTGTTAGTGCTACTTTGTCAACTCCGGGAGGGCGTATCGGACCCCCGCGCGGTGGCCTTCCCAGGCCACCGCGAGTTGGCGCAGGACAACCTGTCGCGGCGGCCTAGGAAGGCCGCCGCGCACGGTGGCGAGGAGTTGACAAACCAGCATTAGGATGGTGCGCGGTGGGTCCGCCCAGCCGGGCCCCGGCCGGCTTGGTATGCTTTAGTATATATTGAGGCCCGTCCATTCACGTTCAAAGCGGGGCGCGAAACGACGCATTCCGGCGCGTTCCGATCAAAAATCGAAAAAAGCGATCAAAAACCGCGCGTTTCCCCTTGCCCATCTTAACATTGCAGGGACAAATCGGCCCTGGCGCTGTCGAAAACGGGGTTTGGGCCTTCCAAAAGGCGCATTTTCGCTCTCCCGGCGAAAGCGCGTTTTCTCAAAGTGTACGTTGGCAGCCCTCCCTTTCACGACCGCAGACCGGTTCCACGCCCGCCGAAGGACTGAATGTGTTGCCCATGTGCCGGGTGGAACACTGCCGGCGGCCGGGGCGGTCGGTCAGGAGACCGACCGCGCCAGACTTGAGCGCCCCCGGCGGGGGGCCAAGGTGCGCTGCAAAGGGCGTTGACCCCTGCGTGCGGCGGGGGTATAGTGGGCTGGAGAGGCGGAAACGCAACGGGAGTGGTTCTGGCGAGGCCCCGCCACACGGCGGGGCACGTGTTTCAATGGACCTGGAACGCATCCTCGAGAAGCCGTTCGACGGGCATCGGGTGACCGAGGCCGAGGCCGAGGCCCTGCTCTCGCTTCCGGCCGGCCGGCGGGGCCCCGTGTTCGCCGCCGCCGACCGCCTGAACCGCCACCTCAACGGCCTGCGAGTCTCGTACGTCTTCAACCGCAACATCAACTTTACGAACGCGTGCACGGCGGCGTGCGCGTTCTGCGGGTACCGGATTGAGCCCGGCGACGAGCGGGCCTTTGTCCTGACGCCCCGCGAGGTCGTCGAACTGGCCCGACAGACCCCCGGCATCGACGAGGTCTGCATGGTCGGCGGCCTGAACCCCGACGTGACGCTCGACCACGTGCTGGCGATCTTCGCGGCAGTGCACGAGGCCCTGCCGCACGTCCACATCCACGCCCTCAGCCCCATGGAGATCGAGTATTACGGCGGCCGGGCGGGCCTGGGGCCGCGCGAAACGTTCGAGAGACTGCTCGAGGTCGGCTATGGGAGCCTGTGCGGGACGGCGGCCGAGATCCTGGTGGACGACGTCCGCCGCGTCATCTGCCCGGCGAAACTCTCGACCGCCCGGTGGGTCGAGATCGTCCGGACGGCCCACGAGATGGGCATCCGGAGCACGTCGACGATCCTGTTCGGGCACATCGAGAAGCCGCGGCACGTGGCGGCCCACCTGGGCGTGCTGCGCGACCTCCAGGACGAGACGGGTGGCATCACCGAGTTCATCCCCCTGCCGTTCGTGCCGTACCGGACGCCGCTGGGCCGCTCGCACGGTATCCGCGAGATGGTCCCGCAAGAAGACGCCCTGCTGCTGCACAGCGTGGCGCGGCTGTTCTTCGGGCGACTGATTCCGAACGTCCAGGTCTCGTGGTGCAAACTGGGGCTGGACGCGGCGATGGAGAGTTTCTCGTGCGGCGTGAACGACCTGGGCGGGACGCTGCTGGAGGAGAACATCACGCGCAGCGCCGGCGGCCGGCACGGCCAGGCCATGACCCTCGACGCCATGGCCGACGCCATCCGCCGCGCGGGACGCACGCCCGCCCGCCGCGACACCCTGTATCATTATCTGGACGCGCCGGTGGCGAGAGGGTAGAAGAAGAGGGCGACGGAGCCGCGACCGTAAGGGAGCGGGACGTGTAACAGGATCACGGTTTGCGAGCAAGCCGTGTCACATGGAGCGGCAGTTGGGCCTGGAGGCGCCGGGGCCTGCCCCGGCCTACTTTGGAGTCGATGTCATGATCAACCACGCGGCCATCATCGGCGACGGCGCCATGGGTACCCTGAGCGCCACGCTGCTGGCGTACAACGGCATCGACGTGCGAATGTGGTCGGCGTTCGACGAGCACGCGGCCGACATGCGCCGCGAGCGGGAGAACAAACGGTTTCTGCCGGGCTTTCCGCTGCCGGAGGGGCTCCTCGTCTCGACCGACGCCAAGGCGGTGACCGACGGGGCCGACGCCGTGATCGTGGCCGTGCCGTCGAAGTACCTCCGCGGCGTTCTCGAGCGCATCAAGGGCGACCTGCCACTGGAGGCCGTCTACGTCTCGGTCGTCAAGGGCATCGAGACGGAGAGCCTGCTGAGGCCCAGCGAGGTCATCGCCAAGGTCGTGGGTCCGCGGCAGACGGTGGTGCTGAGCGGCCCGTGTCTGGCGCGCGAGGTGGCGGCCGAACTGCCCGCCACCGCCGTGGTCGCCTGCGACGACGGCCAGGCGGCCGGGAAGGTGCAGCGGGCCTACGGCACGCCGTGGTTCCGCGTGTACACCGGCGACGACCCGATGGGCGTCGAGTTGGGGGGCGCGCTGAAGAACGTCATCGCCATCGCGGCCGGCATCTGCCACGGCCTGGAACTCGGCACCAACGCCGTGGCGGCCCTCGTGACGCGGGGTCTCGTGGAGATGACCCGGCTGGGCGTGGCCATGGGCGCCCGGGCCGAGACGTTCTCCGGGCTGGCCGGCCTGGGCGACCTGGTGACGACGTGCACGAGCGCGCTCAGCCGCAACCATCACGTCGGCCACGAGATCGGCCGCGGCCGGCCGCTGGGAGAGGTCCTGGCCGGCATGGGCCTGGCCGAGGCCGAAGGCGTCCAGACGACCTGGAGCGTTGCGGCCCTGGCCGACCGGCACGGCATCGAGATGCCCATCACGCGTGAGGTCTACGAGGTCCTGTTCAAGGGCAAACCCGCGCCCGACGCCCTGGCCGACCTGATGAGCCGGGCGCCCAAGGCCGAGGGGGCGGTGCGCTGAGCCACACCCGGGGCGGCCGATGGAAACGTCCGACACCATCGTCGTGCCGATGCACTGGATGATGTGGCTGGTCATCGGCGGCGTTACGGTCCTGCTGGCGGTCTTCGTGGTCCTGGCATTGGTGCGGTTGTGGGGCCTGCGGATGCAAACGAAGTCGAGGGGGTGCGGCGGGTTGGACATCGAGGAACTTCGCCGCCAGCGCGACGCCGGCCGGATCAGCCCCGAGGAATACGACGCCGTCCGCGCCAGCCTGGCCGGCGGCGCCCCCGTTGCAGAACCGGCGCTGGAAAGGCCGATAAACCACACAGACGCCGACGATGGCGACCCGGAAAGGAACCGTACCAATGGCCAAGGCTGACGGCAGGTCGGGCGGCTCGCGCCGGCAACCGACGTGCAGTTTTTGCGGCAAGAGCGGCCGCGACGTCGGGCCGCTGGTCGAGGGCCGGAGCGGCGTGTACATCTGCGGCGGCTGCGTCCAGTTGTGCAGCAGCGTGGTCCAGGCCGAGCGGCGCCGCGCCGGGGCCCACGCCATCGACGTGGGCCGGATTCCCGCCCCGCGCGAGATCAAGGACTTCCTCGACCTGTACGTCATCGGCCAGGAACGCGCCAAGAAGTCCGTCTCGGTGGCCGTCCACAACCACTACAAGCGCCTCAGCCTGGGCGAGAAGGGCGACGACGACGTCGAGATCGAGAAATCGAACCTGCTGTTGATCGGCCCGACGGGCTGCGGCAAGACGCTGATCGCGCGGAGCCTGGCCCACATCCTGAACGTGCCCTTCGCCATCGGCGACGCCACCACGCTGACCGAGGCCGGTTACGTCGGGGAGGACGTCGAGAACCTGCTGCTGAAACTGATTCACGCGGCCGACTTCGACCTGGACGCGGCGCAGCGCGGCATCATCTACATCGACGAGATCGACAAGATCGGGCGGACCACGCAGAACGTCTCGATTACCCGCGACGTCTCGGGCGAGGGCGTCCAGCAGGCGCTGCTGAAGATGCTTGAGGGCACCCTCGCCAACGTCCCCCCGCAGGGCGGACGCAAGCACCCCGAACAGCAGTACATCCAGATTGACACGACGCACGTCCTGTTCATCTGCGGGGGCACGTTCGAGCGGCTCGAAGACATCGTGGCCCGGCGCATCGGGCACAGCGCCATCGGCTTCACGGAAGGCCAGCGGGCCAGCAACGATCGCCTCCAGCGGACGCGCGACATCCTCGCGCAGGTGACGCCGGAAGACCTGATCGCGTACGGCATGATTCCGGAACTGGTGGGCCGGCTGCCCATCATCACGCCGCTCATGCCTCTGGACGAAGACGCCCTGTCCCGCATCCTCACCGAACCCAAGAACGCCCTCATCAAGCAGTACCAGAAGTTCTTCGAGATGGAGGGCGCCGAGTTGGCGTTCACGCCCGAGGGTCTTCGCGAGATCGCCCGCCTGGCCAACCAGCGCCATACCGGGGCCCGGGCCCTGCGGGCCACCATCGAGAACCTCATGCTCGACGTCATGTTCGAACTGCCGAACCGGCCCAAGGGGTACCGCTACACGGTCACGGCCGAGGTGGTGGGCGGCAAGGCCGACCTTTTCGCCGAAGCGGCGCCTATGAAGGAAAGCGCCTGACACGCCGGCCACCCCCATGCGAGGCGCCGCCCGGGGCGATCACCGGGCCGCGCTCGCCAAGTCGATGGCAACGGCCTCTTCGTCGCAGTCGGGGAACTTCGGGCACCGGACGCAGTCGGCCCAGACCTTGTGCGGCAGCGATTCCTTGGCCACGCGCACAAAGCCGAGTTGCTCGAAGAAGGCCGGGGTGGCCGTCAGCGCGAAGACCCGTCCGATGCCGAGCCGCCGGGCCTCGGCCAGACACGCCTTGACCAGCCGCCGCCCGATGCCACGTCCCTGACAGGCCTCGGCCACCGCCACGCTCCGAACCTCGGCCAG
>Ga0307380_10009121_pt1 | contig 12626 bp, 10 predicted proteins | sample UN3MG_FD_202239 | JGI IMG/M metagenome (GOLD analysis project Ga0307380, IMG submission 202239) | Soil microbial communities from Risofladan, Vaasa, Finland - UN-3 | ecosystem: Environmental > Terrestrial > Soil > Coastal area > Acid sulfate soil | place: Finland: Risofladan, Vaasa | collected... | reverse complement strand
GTCGACTCCCCGCCTGCCGCGAACGGCATCAGCAGCACGGCCAGCACGATCACCCCCGCCTCGATCCCCGCTACCGTCAGAAGTAGAACGACGAAGCCCGCTGGTCCGGACGATGCCCCGTGTGCAATCACGACCAGACCGGCCAGCGGCGCCCGAGCGTACTCCGACCAGGTCATCTCAGCCGGCTGGATGTCATAGCCGAACTCGATTCCGAAGCGCGTCTGCCGCGGCACCGGGTTGAGCATCGGCAGCAGCTCGGCCAAGAGAATGAGCCCCAACCCGAGCACCATGCCCAGCACGTGCGCCCCGACGGCCGCCCGCCAGCCCGACGCCGCCAGCGACGCCCCCACGCGCCTGGGCGAGAACCACAGCGGTACCATCCCCGGCAGTGCCGGCAGACCGTGCACCGTCCACGCCGGCTCCGGCGTATCGTTCCGCGTCGGCGCCCACTGCTCCGGAACCACGTCGGGTTGTCGCGGCCTCTCTGGTGGCTCGAGCGAGGTCACGGTTGCACGTCTACCAGTGTGGGCTCGAAGTACGGTTCCCTGCGCGGTTCGGTGTAAATCAGGTCCCCCTCCCATCGGGCCTGCGTGCCGGTCGTGGCCAGCGTTGCCTCCCTCCCGCCGTCATCGACCTGGTTCGAACCCACCGAGTACAGCACGAAGCCCTCGCCGTCGCGACGGTAGTGCAGGGGCTCGTCCACATAGGGGTCCAGCGGCATGCGATCGAGGTATTCGTCCACAAGCTCGTCGAGCGAGGCGGGGTACTCGCCGTGGTCGTGTCGATAGGCCGACAGCGCCACCGTCACGATCGTCGCGTTGCTGCTCGTAACCGTCCGGACGACGGTCTCGTGGGTATTCGGGCTCCGGCTCAGGAACGCCAGCGACAGTGGCCCGTCCGGCAGCCCGAACACGCCCGTGCCTTCGGTCGCCTCGAAGAAGGCAACCGCCTTTTCGTAGGGCAGTTGTGCTGCCTTGCTCTGACTCTCGTGCAGTCTCGTGATTTTGCCCAGCACTGTCCGGCGGTCGTTAAAAAGCGGCGACAACAGGTTCCACGCGCCGCACCGGGGTTTCCGCGCCCGGTTGGCCGGTGTCACGTGGTCCAGCCGGCTCAGCACCAGCCAGCCGTTGCCCTCGCCGTCGTCCGTCCAGCACCTGTCCACCGTCCGATGCAGGTCCTCCGTCGCGGCGTCCGTGAGATTCTGCCACATCTGCTGACGGTCCAGCCCGTACGTCCGAAGAACGCCGCGGATGTCCGCAACCTGCGCCGGCGTCAGATCGTGTTCCCGCGCGACCCGCCGCAGCTCCACGTTCGCCAGGTCGATACACGCGATCGCAACGAGAGGACCGATCAGTTGGCCGGAGTCGAATACCGTGCTCGACAAGCGGTAGGTACTCGCCAGATCAGCCAGCGCCGCATCGACGTCACTGCGGCCCGCGTGGTGATATCTCGCCCGGGCGACGAACATCTTGGCCGCCTCACGCACGCTCGCGAGGCCAATGCCCGGTGCGTTCGGACCGAACGGCCGCCAGCCGCCCGGCTCGAATGACGCGATTTGTGACAACGCCGCAGTGACCCCCGGCGTCTCCAGATACGCAATCACACCCTGCAGGATCGGTCGCGTCTCCGGCGTCCATGCGCCGGACAGCGCATCGTCGACATCGATCGGTATGTTCGCTCTGCCGAGCCACTTCATCCCCGGCGGCGCTGCCGGCAGCGTCAGTCTCGGCATCGGCGGGATCGCCGCCAGCGCCGCCCCCAGCGCCTGCGTCCGATCCAGCGCCGGGTCGATCGGCACCGACGCCCCGAAGGCACCGCGCATCGCGCCTCCAACCGGATCGGCCGGCACGCCGTTCCACCGCGCCGCCGCCAGCCAGACCACTCCAACCCCCAGCAGCGTGTAGAAGAGCACCGACCCCGTGCGCACCACCCATCGAAAGACCGGCCTCGCCTTCGCGCTTCCATCCTGCTTCATGACGTGCTTCCCACGCCGGGCCGCGACGCCCCGCGCCGCCGACCATTCTAACACGGACCAACGAACAGCCCACGTGCCTCCCGCGCCGGGCGAGGACTCCTGGGGGGTGCGTGACAGTTCCGGCGGGTCTTTTGGGGGGTATGATGTGGGCGGGGTCGGCCATGGAGGGCGGACCCGGGTGGTTGGGGAGTGCTTCATGGAGGAAGCCAGTCATGCCAGCACGCAGCACACGTCAGGAAGCGCGGGCCCGGATACTCGCGGCGTTCACGGCCCAGTTGGATCGGGTAATTCCGGAGGATGAAGGTGTTCCGTTGAAAGGGGCGACCTTCGCCGATTTCGAGGACCAAGTGGACACGTTGGCCCAGGCGGCATTGCCGGTGGCTCTGGAGGAGCGTGCCACGTTGGAGCCCAATGCGGAGGTGCAATCGGCAGGTCGCTGTCCGCATTGCGGTTCGCAGGGGGTGTACCTGGAGAAGGAAGTGACCCAGCCGGAGGCGCGGTCGCGTTACGGTCCGGTGGTTTTGTTCAAGCAGCACGCCCGGTGCCGCTCGTGTGGCGGCTCTTTTTCCCCCTCAGGTTCGTGATTGGAGTTTACCGGGCGAGGTCCCGCTGACGCCGCGGGCCGCTCGGCGGGTGGCCCGCGAGGGGGCCCTGCACTCTTTCGATCAGGCGGCGCTGGCCTTGAACGAAGACTGGGGCACCCACCTGGACGGCAAGCAGATTCAGCGTTGGGCGGAGGCGATCGGCCGGTCGGTCAGGGCGGCCCGCGACGCGGAGGTGCGTGCCTTCGAGCAGGGCAACCGACCGGCGTCGCCGGCGAACGCACCACTTCTGCTGGTGATTGGGATGGACGGAGGTCGCGTCCAAACCCGCGAAAAACAAGGAGAAAACGGCAGTCGGTGGCGTGAAGACAAGGTGGGCGCGATCACCTCGTATTTGCCGGGCGACGGGACCGGGGATCACCCACCGCGGCCGCTGGTGACGACGTACGTGGCCACCATGGAGCGGACCGACGCATTCGGTAGGCTGTTGCGTGTGGAAACCGAGCGGCGTGGCCTGCGACAAGCAGACACGGTGTTGGTCATGGGCGACGGCGGGAATTGGATTGATCCCCTGAGCGACCGTGAACGTCTGCACGATCGGCGGATCGTGGACTACTACCATGCCGTGGAGCACCTGTACGAGGCGGCGCGGGCTGCCCTGGGCAAGGATACACCCCAGGCCGAGGTCTTGGCTGAGCAACTCAAGGATCAACTGTGGGACGGCCAAGTGGACTCGATCGTAACCATGTTGCAATCCCATGCCGATCGTCTGGGGCCGCCCCAGGCCATGGACGGCCCGGACCATCCGCGCCGTGTGCTGGCGAACAACGTGGGTTACTTCCAGGCCCATCGGCATCATATGGACTATCCGACGTATCGGCGTAAGGGTTGGCCCATCGGCTCGGGTGTCACCGAATCAGCCGTGAAGCAGTTCAACAAGCGTGTGAAGGGAACCGAGCAGTTCTGGAGCCTGCCGGGCGTGGAGTCGATCCTGGCCCTGCGTGCCATGTGGCTCGCCCAGGATGATCGCTGGCACCGCTATTGGAACAACCGGCCGGCCTACCCAAAGGCCGCCTAAACTGTCACGGACCCTCCTGGGCAGCCCCTCTTCCCGCCCTGTTCCAGCAAACTGCGGAAAGTGGTATGCTGCCAGCCCGGGGCCGCTTTGTTTTGCCGGCCCGTACAATCCCGGTCGGCTGGGCAACTGGCGCGGCGACCGTCGAGCAGGCCCCTGGGAGCGTTAGCGGATGCCCGTCTCAGAATCCGATGTTGGCGTGTTTCAGAAGCGGTTCGAGTCCCGACGTCAGGCCGAGCGCTACCGCGATCGATACAAGACCGGACGCCACGCCCGCATGGACCGCATGGAGCGCGCCGCCCTGTGCGAATTGCTCCAGGGAATCGACAAAGTCGAGGTGGCACTCGACCTGCCCAGCGGCACCGGCCGCCTCTCGCCCGTTGTGGCCGAATTCGCCAAGCGGATCATCCTGGCCGACTCCGCGGAGGACATGCTGGCCATCGCCCGCGACGATCTGCCCGACCTGCCCGCCGAGTACCTCCAGACCGACGCCCAGAAAATCCAGTTGCCGGATCGCAGTGTGGACCTCGTCTTCAGCCACCGGTTTCTGAACCACATCTACGACCCTGCGGAAAGGGCTTGTATACTCGGCGAACTCGCCCGTGTGTCGCGGCGGTATGTGGCCTTGTCCTACTACGCGCCGAGCATTCGTTGGCGCTGGCGCCGGCTTTTCAAACGCCTGCTGGGCAAGGGCCGAACCTACGATCGAGTGCCCACCACGCGGCACTTCCTGGTCGAGACATCCGCCGCCGGCCTGCGACCGGTGCGGCGCACGACGTTGCGCAGATTCCCGCTCACCGCCGCCTTCTTCCTGTTTGAACGCGCCTGAGCGCAGAAGACCGAAATGCGGCTGTGCGCCGGTCCTTCCCCCCAATCGCCCACTGCACCATGCTCGACTCGCCGCCGGATCAGCCCGCCAACTGCGTTTCGCACAACGCCCGGTACAGCGGGCAACGCTCGGACAGCTCCTCGTGCCTGCCCGTGTCCAGGATGCGACCGGCGTCCATCACGATGATCCGGCTGGCGAAGCGGATCGTGCTCAGCCGGTGGGCGATGATCACCGTGGTACGGTCCTTGGCCATGGCGGCCAGCGATTCCTGGATGTTCCGCTCGCTCTCCGAGTCGATCTGGCTGGTGGCCTCGTCGAAGATCAGGATCGGCGCGTTGCGAAGGATCGCCCGGGCGATGCACAGCCGCTGCCGCTGACCGCCCGACAGCGTGCTGCCCCGCTCGCCGATCAACTCGTCGTAACCGTCGGTCTTCTCCCGGATGAAATCGTCGGCATGGGCCCGGCGGGCCGCTTCTTCCACCGCCTCCCGATCCACGTGCCGCGTCCCGTAGGCGATGTTCTCCGCTACCGTCAGCCCGAACACCACCGGGTCCTGCGTCACCAGGCTGATCTGTTGCCGCAGGCTTCGCAGCTTGACCTCGCGGATGTCCCGCCCGTCGAACAGCACCTCTCCCGCCTGCGGGTCGTGGAACCTCAGAATCATCTTGGCCAGCGTCGTCTTGCCGCTGCCGTTGGGCCCGACGATGGCCACCGTCTCGCCGTTCGCGATGCTGGTCGAAACGTCGTTCAGCGCCGGCTCCGCCCCGTTCGGGTACGTGAACGTCACCTTGCGAAACTCGATCCGGTCGCTGAGTGCCGACAGCTCGACGGCCCCCTCGGTGAGTTCGGCCTCGGCCGGCGCGTCGATCACCGAGAAGATGCGCTGCGCCCCCGCGGCCGAACGCATCACCCGCGGGTACACGTCCGCCACCTTGCGCAGCGGGTCGACCAGCATCCCCAGGACGGCCACCAGGGCCACGAAATCCTCCAGCATGATCCGCCGGTCGATCACCCGGGCGCCGAGCCAGTAGGTCACCGCCGCAATGCCCACGATCCCCAGAAGCTCCAGCATGGGGTGCAGAAACGCCTCCAGCTTCACGATCTTGAGCTGGTGGCCCAGCATGCGGCGATCGATCCGCCACAGACGCTCCCGTTCGACGTTCTCGGCGTTGTACGCCTTGACGATGTCGATGGCGTCCAGCGTCGTGCCCAACGCCCCGATCATCAGACCGTAGGTTCGCAGCAGACGTCTGTTCGCCTTGCGGATCTTGCGACCCACCTGCCAGAAGACGACCACCGCAAAAGGAGCGATCAGCATCATGGTGAACGTCATGCCCGCGTCCAGATACAGGGCCGCCCCCAGCAGGAAGACGGCCCGCAACGGCTCGCGGGACAGCTTCCCGAAAAGCGACCGCAATCCACGCTGGATCTCCTGGGCGTCCTGCACGAATCGCGACACGATGTCCGAGGTCTGCTGCGTGAAGAAGTCCATCGGCAGACGCAGCACCTTGGCATACAGCGTGCGCCGAAGGTCCATCACGCCCCGCAGCACGCCCAGCGAAGTGAAATACTCCGACACGAAACGGGCCACGTTGCTCAGCGCCACCACCACAACCAGCAACGCCAGAACACACGCCAGAGCGGCCGCCCGGTCGCTCGGCTTGTTCACCGCCGGGATCAGCCCCGCCGCATCGCAGAGAAATCGTTTCTCCCATGATGCCGGTGCCAGCCTGACCGACACGCTTCGCGCCTCGCCCGGCGGCTGTTCGCCCTTGGCCGCGGGCTCGATCATCAGCCTGACCGTCTCGTCGGCCCGGGCGATCGTTTCGAGCGACTCTAGCGGCGAGGCCGGCCGGTCTTCGATCCCCACCAGACGATCGCCCCGTCGCACCGAGAAGTCGGCCAAAGGCGAGCCGGCCCGAATCTTGAGAAACTGGATACCTTCCCCGGCGCCGATCGTCTCGAACTTGCGCCCCGGGGCGCTGTCGAACGTGACCTGCAGCCGCTGCTCCGCCACCGTGCGATGCAGCCAACCGTGGACGCCCTCGTCGGCCAGCAGAACCTTCAACACGGGAAGAACGCCCACCACGCTGGCCGAGTGCAGGAAGCCGTAGATGACCGACGCGATCAGCCCCACCAGGATGGCACGGCGGTGCGGCCAGACCAGGCGCACCATCCGCTTGAAATCCGGAGATCGCAGGCTGCCCTTCTTGGCCCGCTGTCTGTCGTCCGCATCGATCAGCACAGGGTCCATGGTATCAGGGCGCCCCTGCAGGCCGACTCTCGCTCTGCGGCTGCGACGTGGCTGCCTCCGTGTCGAACAGGTTGTGGGGCAGGCCCGCTGGCGGCATGGTCAGCCGCCACTGGTTGGTCTCCCACGTCAGCAGAATCACCACCTCGCGCACCGGCTCCCGCACCGTGGGATCCAGCTCCACCCGGGCGCCCACCGCGTACAGCTTGCTGCCGTCCCTGGGGTTCAGCACCGCCCGCACCCCGTTGATGGTCACCTTTTGCACCGACTGCCAGGCCCGCTCGAATTGGTCTCGGGGGAAGGGGTCGTCTCGGGCGCTCCACAGCATGCGGAAGGCTTCGTAGTCGCCCGATGCGCACGTCTGGATCACGTCACGGATAAACGCGTTGACCGTCTCGTCCTCCACCCGCAACTCCGCCGGGAAGTCGAGGATCTCCGGCTCCGGCGGTGGCCCCGCTTCAACCTCGGGCTGCTCCTCACGCTCGCATCCCCCGCCCGGCAGAAACAGCACCACCACCGTTGCCCAGACACGCCAATGTGCCAGCCTGTATCTCGACATTCGCCGTTCCGCGCCAAACAGAGACCAGGGATCATAATCCGCCCCATCCCGGGCGCCAATCGCCGCCCCGGCGCCACTCGGCTCTGAGGGGCACAACGCCGAAAGGACTAGCTGGACTGACCCGCGAACCGGCAGAAACACCGCGCAGCGCAGACAGCCTCTACCAGGCCTAACGGTGATGTCCGTGTCAGCACAGAGTGTCGCTCACGTACCCGTACTCCGACCGCGAGCGCTTGGGCCTGGAACCGTTGAGCCGGATTGGCTCCGCGGCAAATGCTAGGGCACCGGCACTTCGAAAAGCAGGGCGATCCCCTCCAGAATGACGTTGTTGAACCCCTCGACCTGCTCAGCGGGCTGCCACTCAACGCGCAGTTCGTCCAGCGTTGTGCCCTTCAGCTCGATGAGGTCCTCTCGCATTTGACCCATACCCTGGTTGAAGGCCATGGGCAGGTGACGCACGCCTTGCGGTGGGTAGTTGATGATCCGTGCGGCGGTGGCGTCGGCCGCCACCAGGTCGCGGCTGCCCAGGACCAGCCATTCGCCCAGACGATCTCTCATGTCCACCGTCGTTCCCCACCAGCCGGGCATGACATGCGGCCCGTTGCCCTCACAGCCGATGGACGCGTCGATGATCGTGAAGTCCGGTCGCAGTCCGGCCACGATGTCCAGGAACGCCTGCTCGAGGCCGGCAGGGGCGTCGTGGATCTTCACGCGGTAGGTCAGACCGGGTTGCCCGTAATAGTTGGCGGAGGTAACGCCCATCAGGTTCTTGAGCGACAGCGTCATTTGGGCGAAGCGATGCGTCTTGAGGACCGGAATAGAGATGATCCGATCCGCCCGGCTCACCAGGCTGGAGACGTAGACCTGGCCCAGGCCGCTGTACGTAGCGCGAACCGGATCCCAATCCGGCGAATCGACGTTCAGGCACGCCAGGCGGACCTGCCCGTCGTACCTCGTGTTGAGGCGCCGCACCGCTTCCGTCACGCTCGTCGATCCGTCAAGCGTGAGCATGTCCTCCCAGGAGAAGCGATCCACCTGGCCTGCCTCTCCGATGATGACCTCGGCTGCGCCCGCCTCGAGGCACTCCTCGGCGACGGTCAGGAAGATCTCCGGCTTGGTACACTCGCCACTGCTGAACAGCTCGTGGTGGACCATGCCGGCCCCCACAAGGTTCGGCTTGATGAAGACGGTTTCACCCGCCCGAATGATCGCACCTGCGCCCCCGGACGTGTTCAACACCTCCCGGGTCATTGACACCAGGTCGGTACCGCGAGCCACCGCCACCGACGCCGATAGATCCGACGGCGCGAAAGGCGGCGTTTCGGGAACGATCCCGTCAGCTCCGCATCCGGGGAGCAGACGCCCCATGCCGACCGCCGCGCCGGTGCAGGCCGCGTGCTTGATGAAGTGGCGCCGTGTATACAGATTCATCCAAACCCCTCCAGAGGCTGCATGACGAATGGATCGCCGGGAAGATCCGGCCCGCGTGGTGTGGAAGCGTCCGCTCCTCGGGCAAACCCACGCCCCAAGTTATCGACGCCCCCGCGTTTGCGATTCCCCCCCTCCGACGCCACACCCGCCACACCCAATCGGGGCCAGATTCTGCTGCCCCGCGTCGCAGTGGCGCCGCTCATGGACCGCGCCCTCATCAGTGTACGTGTGCGCCAAGTGCCCGACAATGGCTCGGGCAACCGGCGTCACGCGCATCTCGGCGGAGATTCCTCCCTTACCGTTTCAGTGCGCACGATTCCACTTCGCGGGCATTTCGCATTTGCTGTTTCCGAGGCCCCGATTCTTCCGGCGCGCCAAGCCTGCTTTCAAGGAAGGGTGCACATTCTAGCGACGATCCCTGCCCTTGAACCCCAGGTTCCGTCCAACCCGCGTCGCTCGTGAACTTCGCTCCATGGAATTCGAGCTTGAGCTTGCCATCACGAACACTCCATCAGGGAAATCCGGGCTCAGATCACTCGACGACGCCCCGTCGCTCGCACCGACCATCCCTCCCGTCTTGACGCCACCGGCGGCCTGGCATATCGGTACGTCTCGCGGCCCGCGGAACCGATCGCGGGCGCTCCACTTGTTGCGAGACCGACCGTGCCCGTGGACATCTCCACAGGGTTGAGTGCCGCCAACCCGGCGAAGCCTCTCGCCTCGGCGCGATGGCGTATCGTCGGGTTCATTCTGGGAATCTTCTTCGTACTCGCCATCCACGTCGTCGGCCGCGCCGGCTCGTTCTGCTCGCCCATCCGTGCCGACAGTTACGTGTTCGCCGGCTTCGGCTATCGCATCGCTCAGGGCGAGGTCCTCTACCTCGACGTGAGCGACGCGAAGCCGCCCGGCATCTTCCTGCTCAACGCCATGGTCTATCGGCTTGGCGCCCACGGGCGCGCCGCCCTCATCCCCGTCGAGTCCCTGTTCTTGCTGCTGGGTTACTTCGCGGTCTATGCCGTCGGACGGGACCTATACGGTCGTGGAGTCGGCCTGGTCCTGGCCATCGCCGCCGCATTGACCGTCAACTTCTTTCTCGTGGCCGACTTCGGCACCGAGGGATTCAACCTCGCCGAAAGCTACATGCTGCCCCTCGTGGCCGCCGCCGTGCTCTTCTACCGGCGGGCCCGCTTGCAGCATCGACCCGGCCTCCTGTTCCTCGTCGGCATCCTGCTGGGACTGGCCTTCGTGTTGAAACAGACCGTGCTGCCCTTGGCCATAGCCATCGGCCTGCACTGGACCGGGCGGTGCTGCCTGACCCGCCGAGGGGCCCGGGCCTGGGCACCGGGCGTATTGGCCCTGTTGAGCGGCATCTGCGTGGCCCTGCTGCCGTTCGTGCTGTTGGTGCTGAGGCAGGGCACGACGGCGAACGCCTGGACGGCCCTGACCACCCAGGCCGCTGACCGACTCACCCGGGCGACTGCCTGGCCGGGCTCCTGGGCCGATGTCCTGCCCTTGTGGGTCCCGATGGCATGGGCGGGCATCGGCCTGATCCTTTGGGGCCGAACCCGGTGGTCCGGTCGGGTGGCCGATGCCGCGCAACGTGCCAACCGCCCGAACCATCTCCCCACGCCGGCCGACGTGTCCTTCCTGCTGATCTGGCTCGTCCTTGAGTGCGTCATGCTCGTCTATCTGCCCCAGAGGGCGTTTCATTACTACGTGTTGTCCTGTCTGCCGCTGATCTTCCTGTCCGGTCTGATCTGGGCCGTGTTGCGCACAGACCCGTACTTGGTCGGTAGCCGCTTCGCCCGACTGACCTTGGCCGCTGTGGCCATCTGGTCGATCGCCTTTGCCCGTCCGACGGTGGACACCTTGGTCCCCACCGCAATCTCCCGCTACCGTTCGTACGACGCGGCCACCGACCGGGCGTACTTCGATGAAGCTCTGAACTGGGGACATCTGGATCTGGGATAGAGCGGTTTTGCTCCGACGCACGTGGACTCGGTCATGGTGAACCCAACCCGACAGCAAGCGACACCCCGCTGGCCGTGGGCGGGCCCATTGTCCGTGCTGCTGGGTGGCGTTTGGGTCGCACTCTCGGTATGGGCCGCCGGTCGGGCTGAATCCATGTTCGCCCGCCCCGAGGTCGCCGCCGCGGCGGCTGGCACAGTGACCTTGGTGACCGCGCTGATTGTCGCTTTGGCCGCCCACGCTGCGTTCTGCCGCCGGCTGGTGCCCCGACCTGTCCTGATACCGACGATTCTGACGGCTGTGGTATGGGCGGGATTGATCGCCGGGCGCCACGTCCCGCTGGCCGACGCCGTGGGCTTGGCCCTGATCGTGCTCGCCTGGATCGCCGTACCGAACAGGGAACCGCCCGTCGTCCCGATGGCCGTCGTGACCGGAGCGGCCGTGGCGTTCTCACCGCTGCTGATCGGTTCGGCCGTGGGACTCGCCCTGGTGGTGTGCCCTCTCGATCGGGACCAGCCCTGGCGTTTCGCGCTTGCCGGCTGGACGGTCGTCGGGTTGACCGCCGGATTGCTGTTTCGGGCCGTCGCGGTGCCGCTCGACTGGGGGGCACTCGCGATGCCCGTGCTACTCGCAGACCTGGGACCGGCATCGGTATGGCGGCACCTCGCCGACCTGCTCGACCTGGTAGCCCCGGGCCTCGTCGTCGGTGCTCTGGGCGCCTTGGCCGACCCCTCACCTGGGCTACGCAACCGCGAGCCTTCCGCCTCGCAGAACGCAGCCCGGATCACTCACGCCCTGGTATGGTGGCTCATCTGCAACGGGCTACTGGCTTGCCTTGCCCCACGCCTCTGCGCCGGACACCTGCTCGCCATGACCGCCCCGGCCGTGCTGCTGATCGCCCCCGGATGGCTGGCCCTCCGACGACTGGTGTCCAGCGCCGCGCCGCCCGCCACTCTGCTGCCGGGGGCCGTCTGTCTCTTCCTGCTGGCCGTCCTGGCCTGGACGCCGGCCGCCGCGACCGCCCGAGCCATCCTGGTTGCGTTCCTGCCCCCCTGACCCCGCCGCTGCCTGCTTTTTGACCTCGTTAGCTAAAGGGAGCCCACCCCGCAGTCGATCCATGGGCAGAGGCTGTGGGTCTCCGCCCGAAAGGGCGGACAGCCTGGCTTGGGGGATCCGAGTAACGGCGAGCTCGGGTCCTCTTTTTTGCGCGCAACGGCCGGTGGGGGCCTGGCCGGGGCGGTGGGGGGGCTACTCCGTCAGCGGCTCGATCTTCCCCATCGACTCCAGAATCTTCAGCAGGGCGATGGTCGCATCCTGTGGTGAGGTCTGGTCCGTTTGTATCACTATTTCCGGGCTTAACGGCTCCTCGTAAGGATCGTCGATCCCGGTGAAGCCCTTCAGCTCGCCGGCCCGGGCCTTCTTGTACAGGCCCTTCGGGTCGCGCTCCTCGCACACGTCCAGTGGGGCTTTGCAGTACACCTCGACGAAGTTGTTCTCCCCCAGCAGCTCCCGGTTGATGTCCCGGTCCTTCCGGTAGGGGCTGATGAACGCCGTGATCGTGATCACGCCGGTGTCGGCAAACAGGTTGGCCACCTCGCCGATCCGTCGGATGTTCTCCTCCCGGTCCTCCGCGCTGAACCCCAGGTTCTTGTTGAGACCGTGGCGGACGTTGTCGCCGTCCAGCACGTAGGCCAGCCGACCCCGCTGGATCAGGGCGTGTTCAAGTGTGTACGCAATTGTGCTCTTCCCCGAGCCGCTCAGGCCCGTCATCCAGATCAGCACGCCCTTCTGGCCGAGCAGCTTCTCCCTTTCCTCGCGGCTGACGTGTCCTTCATGCCAGGTGATGTTGGTAGCCCTGATTTCCGTCACGGCAAACGTCCTCTCGTGTTGAAGGTGTTCCCACTGGTACCAATACAGAACCTCCAGTATAGGAGGTCTGCGCAGGCGACACAAGCAAACCGGCCGAGGTGCGGATGGTCCAGACCGACCCTATTCG
>Ga0307380_10009120_pt1 | contig 12627 bp, 10 predicted proteins | sample UN3MG_FD_202239 | JGI IMG/M metagenome (GOLD analysis project Ga0307380, IMG submission 202239) | Soil microbial communities from Risofladan, Vaasa, Finland - UN-3 | ecosystem: Environmental > Terrestrial > Soil > Coastal area > Acid sulfate soil | place: Finland: Risofladan, Vaasa | collected... | reverse complement strand
CACGATCAGATCGTCCCTGAGTTTCGGCTCACCTGTCTTCTTGAATTTCTTCCAGAGCTCGGCGATTTCCTTGTTCATAAGCGTACCTGTCCTGGTTTCGTCAATGGCCGCCTGATGACCGGGTGCCGGTCAATCCATGGCGGCCGGCCAATGTGGATACCGCCCTGCGGGAGCATCGGGCGGGGAGCACGCAGAAAAAGGCTGCAGGCTGCAGGCTTCAGGCTTCAGGCTTCAGGCTTCATGCTTCATGCTTCATGCTTCATGCTTCATGCTTCAGGGTCAGAAGCTTTCTACGGAGCAGGCCGCCGGGCGTCGGTGCCGGCTGCGGGCGCGGCATTCGGGACGCTGCCTTCGACCTGCTTCTCCTGCGGCCCGGCGTGCGGCAGGTCGAGACACGCGGCCGCCACACTGCAGAGCACCAGGCCCAGGGCGTAGAATGCCGCAACGCCGATCAGCGACCGCACCAGGATCGCATCGGGCGGTACTCCTGCTCCGAGGCCCGAGAGCCATGCAACGAGGAAGGCTCCGAACGCAAACAGGATCGACAACTTGTGTGCCATTGCCCGCTCTTCACCGTGCTGGCGCCCGCCGGCGCGTGCCGAGACGCACAGCAGTTCCTATTCTCGACCAGATCGTTTTCCGATGCAGCGCGTGATCGTGCTTTTTTTCAGCCGCCGTGTCGACGAATCCGTCCATCATGCCGGCGCATAGACCGGCAGAACCGTGCTGCAATGCCGCGGACTGCCGCTCCGGCCGCGCTGTCCGGGTATTCCGTCACGAACAGCGCCCGCCGGCCGCACGCCTGCTGGACAGCGGCGTCATCCGGCACGCAGCCCGCGTATTCCGGAGCGATTCCGAGGAAACGCCGCGAGATCGCGACGATCGCCCGGTAGGCGTGCTCGGTGGCATCGGCGTCAGCCTTGTTCAGCAGCAGCTTCACCCGCGAGCCGGGCCGCTGCCGCGCGATCTGCTTGAATGCCGCGTAGCCTTCTGCCACGGATTCGGGACCGGCCGTGCAGACGATGATCGGCTCCGGCGCTTCCGACAGCATATTGAGCGCGCCGAGCTGCCCATCGATCAGGATGAAGTCGTAGCCGGCCGCTGCCAGGCTGCGTGCCAGCCGCTCGCGCTGCCATGGGGGAAGGCCCGCGAGGCCCGCCTGCTCGGCGAATGCCGCCGCAACGCTCACTCCGGCCTTACCCTCGATAGCCACGTCGGCCAACGCTCGCCTGCCGGATGCAACGTCCGCCAGGTGCCCCGGCCCGCCCGCATCCAGCAGCAGTTCGGCGCTGCCGCAGTTTGCATCGGCGTCGATCAGCAGCACACGGTGCCGCATCGCGGCGAGGGCCGCTGCAAGGTTCACCGCAATCTGCGTCTTGCCCACGCCGCCGCTGCCAGCGGTGATGGCGAGCGTCCGCGTAGCAGTGGCCGCATGATGCCGGGCCGCCAATTCCTGAGTGAAAACGTGTTCAGCTTGCGTGATCATGTCCTGGCGATGCCGTATTCAGTGGACCAAGTGGACCAAGTGGACGTAATAGACGAAGATCCCCTCGATGTTTGATGCTCAGTATTCAGTCTTCGATGTTCGATGCTCGGCATTCGACGTTCGACGTTCGATGTTCGATGTTCAATGTTCGATGTTCAATGTTCAATGTTCGATTTCCTTTTTCCCTTCATCTCTTCATCCCTTCACCCCATCACCCCACCACCCCATCACCCCATCACCCCATCTTTCCTCATCCCATCAGCAGCTCCGCCATCCGGCCGGGCGTTGTCACTTCGATATCGTCCGGCACTTCCTGTCCGACGGTGAGGTACGACAGCGGCACCTGCGACTGGACGGCGAGGTTGTAGACGCACCCGAACGATGCCGCCTCGTCAACCTTGCTGAAGATCAGCCGCTTCACCAGTAGCTTCGAGAACGCCTCGTGGGCCAGCAGCACGTCTTCGTGCTTGGCGGTGCAGCTCACCACGAGATGTGCTTCAACGTTCGGCAGGGCCCCGAAGAACGGCCGGAGCGCGTCCACGCGGTCCTTGTCGCGCGGGCTGCGGCCGATCGTGTCGACAAATACCACGGCCTTGTCGGAGAAGCTCTCGATCGCTTGCTGCATCTGCTCGGGCCGCTGCACCACCGCGAGCGGCACCGCCAGCAGCTCGGCGTAGGTGCGGAGCTGATCGACCGCCCCGATGCGGTAGGTGTCGATGGTTGCGAGCGCCGTGGGCAGCCCGTGGCGCATCTTGGCGATGGTGGCGAGCTTGGCGATCGTGGTGGTCTTGCCAACGCCCGTCGGCCCGACCAGTGCGATCACTTTCGGTCCCGAGGCCGGCCTGGCGGATCGTTCCACGCGGATGGTCCTCGCCACGGCGCCGGTCAGCGCCTGCAACACGTCCTCCCGCGATGCCGATTCCAGCCGGTCGCCCACGTTGGGGAATTTCTCGGCAAACGGCGGCGACGGGAATCTGCACACCGCCTCCTCAACCAGTGCCCGCGCCAGCTTCGGCAGCACGCCCTGCTCCACGAGCTGATCGTAGATGCGGCGGAATGATGAGGTGCCAACGGTGCTCCCCGGCGCCGCGGCCTGGCCGGCCGCCGCCGTGCGTGCCGCCTCCAGGAACCGCGGCCCCACCGATGCCGCCGCTCCACGCCGCGCCGAATTCCGGTCCGCTACCCGTTCTGCCTCGCGATGCCCGGCCTCCCGTAGGGGCGAACCTTGTGTTCGCCCTTCGCCTGCGTCGTCATCGGCATCGGACGCGGCCACCACCTCAACGGCGCTGCTGCCCATCAGGCCGAAGATTCCGCCCTGCCTGATCGGGCGCACCTGGATGATCAATGCCCCCGGCCCCAGCGAGCCGCGGACCATCGTCTTCGCCTCGTTGATCGTTCTGGCTTTGAAACTTCGAATAATCATGGAACAGGCTACAGGCTGCAGGCTGCAGGCTACAGGCCACAGGGTTCGGACTTCGGCGCTTCAGTGGACCAAGTGGACATAGTGGACGTAGTGGACGTAATGGACGAAGCTTTCGATGTTCGATGTTCAGCGTTCAATGTTCAATGTTCGGTCTTCGATTTTCTTTCTTCTCTTTACCCCATCACCCCATCACCCCATCACCCCACCGCCCCCTCATTCTTTCCTCGCGTCTTCGCGTCTCCGCGTCCTCCCGTCCCCGCTCCGACCGTAGCCACGGGCACGATCTGAAAGCTTGACGGGATTTCGTTGTAGGAGATCACCGGCAGGTCGGGCAGGACGGCGGCCAGGAGATTTCGCACGTGCCGCCGCACGAGCGACGACGTCAGCAGCACCGCGTCCTTGCCGGACGCCACGGCCGTTCGGACCGCCTCGGACACGTCCTTGACGATCTTCTGTGCAAGGCCCGGCTCGATGGCTTCGCGGCCCACCGACTGCAACAGGGCCTGCTCGATGGCCGGGTCGAACGCGATCGCCTGCAGCGTGTTTGCCTGGCCGGTGTAGCGGCTGCAGATCGTTCGGGCCATGCTCTGCCGCACGTATTCCGTGAGCACGTCCGGATCCTTCGTCGCGTGGGCGTGGTTCGCCAGCGCTTCCAGGATCGCCGCCAGGTCCACGATCGGCACCTTCTCCTGCAGCAGGTTTGACAGCACGCGCTGCACCGTCGACAGCGACAGCAGGTTCGGCACCAGCTCGTCCACGATCGTCGGGTTTTCTTTCTTCACGATGTCGATGAGCTTGTGGACGTCTTCGCGGCACAGGATCTCGTGCGCGTGACGCTTGATGATCTCGCTGAGGTGGGTGACCAGCACGGTGACCGGATCGATGGCGGTATAGCCGTTCATCTCGGCCAGGTCCTTCTGCGAGCGCTCGATCCACAGTGCCTTCAGGCCGAAGGCCGGCTCGGTGGTGGGAATGCCCGAGACCTTCTCGATCACGGTTCCCCCGTCCATCGCGAGGAGGTGATCGACCGCTAGCTTCCCCGCAGCTATCTGCTCCCCCCGGAGGAGAATGCGATAGGCGTCCGGCTCGAGCTGCACGTTGTCCTTGATGCGGACCGCCGGAATGACGAACCCGAGGGATTTGGCGAGCCGCTTGCGGATGGCGGAAATCTTGTCGAGCAGGCCCCCGCCGCCCGCCGGCGCGACGAGCGGGATCAAGCGATAGCCAACCTCGATGCCGATGCGGTCGAGCTCGAGCAGCTCGCGCACGCCCTCGGGATCGTCGGGGGAGCCTTGTGCGGGCTTCGCCTGCGCCCCGGCCGCCGCCTGAGCCGCCTGCTTCGCCTTCTGCAGCGCCGGCAGCCGCTTCGACACATAGTACAGCCCGCCGAACACCGCCGACATCACGAAGAACGGCACCTTCGGCAGCCCCGGGATCAGCCCGAAGAACACCAGGATAGCCGACGCGAACAGCAGCGGGCGCGGCTGGGCGAACAGTTGCGACGTCATCTCGCGGCTCAGGTTCGTCTTCGACGACGCCTTCGTGATCAGGATGCCCGACGCCGTGGCGATGATCAGCGACGGAATCTGCGTGACGAGGCCGTCGCCGACCGTGAGGATGGCGTAGGTCTTCACGGCCTGGCCAATGTCCATCCCATCCATGGCACCGATGATGATGCCGCCGACGATGTTGATCACGGTAATGATGATGCCGGCGACGGCATCGCCGCGAACGAACTTGCTGGCGCCGTCCATCGCCCCGTAGAAGTCGGCTTCGCGGGCGATCTTCTCCCGTCGCTCGCGGGCCACGTCTTCCGTGATCAGCCCCGCGTTCAGGTCGGCGTCGATCGCCATCTGCTTGCCCGGCATGGCGTCCAACGTGAACCGAGCCGCCACTTCCGAGATTCGACCCGAGCCTTTCGTGATCACCACGAACTGGATGATCACGAGGATCAGGAACACGATCATGCCCACGACGATGTTGCCGCCGACGACGAAGTTGCCGAACGACGAGATCACCTCGCCCGCGTATGCGTGCAGCAGGATCAGCCGCGTGGACGCCACGTTCAGTGCCAGGCGGAACAGCGTTGCGAACAGCAGCATCGACGGGAACGTGGAGAATTCGAGCGACTCCGACGCGTTCAGCGTGACCAGCAGCACCGCCAGCGACGCCGAGATGTTGATCGTCAGCAGCACGTCCAGCAGCGGCGGCGGCATCGGAATGATCAGCACCACGAGCACCATCACAACGGCGCCCGCGAGGGCGACGTCGCTGTGCTTCATCATTCGCAGCCATAATGTGCGTTGATCGGGCGTTGGCATAGTAGGCTATGGGCTATAGGCTTGGGGCCCGGGCACTCAAGGTGTCAGGCACCTTGAGAATGGATTTTCAACACCTTCGCATACGTACTCAAGGTGTCAGGCACCTTGAGAATGGATTTTCAACGAATGCGCATACCACCCCGCCGCATCAGTCAGCTCACCGTTCTCCGCGTTCGCAGGCGATAGACGTATGCCAGCACTTCAGCCACGGCGCGGTAGAGGGCCGGCGGGATTTCGCTGCCGATCTCGACGGTCTTGTAGATGGTCTGGGCGAGGGGCTTGTTCTCGACCTCCGGCACGCCGTGCTCGCGGGCGATCTCGAGGATCTTCTGCGCGATCAGGTTCATGCCCTTCGCCACGACCACCGGAGCCTTGTTCTTGCGGGCCTCGTAACGCAGGGCAACGGCATAGTGCGTCGGGTTCTTGATCACGACGTCGGCCTTGGGCACGTCGTGCATCATGCGGCGGTTGGCCATCTCGCGCTGGATCTGCCGCACGCGGCCCTTCACCAGCGGGTCGCCTTCCGACCGCTTCAGCTCTTCGCGAAGCTCCTGCTTCGTCATGCGGATGTCTCGCTCGAAATCCCACCGCTGAAAGCCGTAGTCGGCGATCGCGATCACCAGGAACGCCAGCGCGATGATGAAGATCAGCTCGAAGGTCCACCGGCAGAACATCGCGTAGATCATTGCCACCGAGCAATCGAGCAGGGGAGGGTAATCCTTCATCCGATACCGCAGATACAGGTAGGCAACGGCCGCGACGATCGACACTTTCAGCAACGTGGCCAGCAGCTTGGCAAACGACTTGGCGGAGATGAGCCGCCCGAAGCCCTTGAATGGATCGAGCCGGTCGAGCTTCGGCGAGAGGCTCTCGCTGGTGACCATGAACCCGACCTGCGAATAGGACGCGACGGCGGCGGCGACGTACAGCCCGCCCATCAGCGGGCCGAACGCGCCAAGCGCGCTCGCACCGACGTGCACAATCATCGTCGAGCACGCGGCCGGCGTGAGCGGCCGGCTGATGTACTCGCCCAGGCAGTTCGTCATTATCGAGCTCAGCCCGGCCGACGCCCCTGGCCCCGCGAAGTAGAGCACCAGCGCGCCCAGGAACAGGATCAGGGCGCTGTTCAGCTCGGTGCTCCGGGCAACCTGTCCCTGCTTGCGCAGTTCTTCGCGCCGGCGGGGCGTGGCCTCTTCTGTGCGCTGTTCGCGGTCGATATCCGGCATTTACATCGCCTTGATCAACTGCCCGATGTCGTTCTGCATTCCCTGGAGCAGGTACCTGCCAAACACGTACATGTAAGGCAGGAGCGAACCGAGGAGAATCAATCCCGCCGCGATGCGCAGCGAGAAGCTCATCATCATGATATTCAGCAGCGGCGCCGCCCGTGCGAGCATCCCGATGGCCACGGTGACGAGGACCAGCACGCCGACCGCGGGTGCGGCCAGCTTCAGCCCGGCCACGAACAGCCCGACGAACCTCTCAACGAGCCCGCTGACCAGCGACGGCGTCAGCTCGGCCGTGCCCAGCGGCACGCTCTGGAAGCTTGCGCCCAGCGCCTGCAGGAACCAGTGGTGGCCGTTCATCGCCAGCAGCGTGAGCATCGCCATGATGTTCAGGAATTGGCTGATAGCCGACGAGCTCTGCGCGAGCAGCGGGTCGGCCATCTCGCCCATCGTGAAGCCCATCTGGGTGCCGATCAGCTCGCCGGCGAGCTGGAAGGCTCCGAAGGTCATCGCCGCCACCAGCCCCAGCGCGAGGCCGATCATCAGCTCCTTGACGGCATAGATGCCGAACGCGACCACGCCGGCCGTTTCGGGCGCCGGGCCCGGCACCACGGGCGTGAGCACGATCGCCAGCAGCAACACGAGCGCCGCCTTGATCCGCACCGGCACCATCAGCGTGCCGAAGATCGGCACCACCATCACCACGCCCGACGCGCGGATCAGCACGAACATGAACTTGTTTGTGACTGCCAGCAGTTCGTTCATCGCGCGAAGTTCTGAAGGTTGCCGAACAGGCCCGCCGTGTAGGTCACGATCACCTGGATCATCCACGGCATGCACACGAGGAATGCCAGGAACACCGCCACCATCTTCGGGATGTACGCCAGCGTTGATTCCTGCACGCTGGTCACCGTCTGGAAAATGCCGACCACCAGCCCCACCAGCAGCCCCACGGCCATCAGCGGAGCCGACAACGTGAGCACCACGGTGATTGCGTCCCTGCCGAGCGTGATTACGGTTTGCGTATCCATAGGCTATTGGGAAGATTGAAGTGTGTTTTCGACACGAAGGCACGAAGGCACGAAGGCACACGAAGAAGAGCAGTAAGAGTACCGGAGGATCATCTTGATCATCTTTGCTTCATCATGAGTTCCGCGTCGAATCAACTCATTCATAATTCAGCTTCGCGCATCTTTGTGTCTTCGTGACTTCGTGTCGAACAGACTAGCTATGCTTCTGCTTCGTGCTTCTTCGTGCCTTCGTGTCGAACAGACTAGCCATGCTTCTGCTTCGTGCTTCTTCGTGCCTTCGTGACTTCGTGTTGAACAGACTAGCCATGCTTCTGCTTCGTGCTTCTTCGTGACTTCGTGTTGAACAGACTAGCCATGCTTCTGCTTCGTGCTTCTTCGTGCCTTCGTGTCGAACAGACTAGCCATGCTTCTGCTTCGTGCTTCTTCGTGCCTTCGTGCCTTCGTGTCGAATCAACCGCTAGTCAGCGCTACGATCCCAGAAACCCCGCCGCGAGCGATCTGATCACGAGGTTCCAGCCGTCGACCAGCACGAACAGCAGGATCTTGAAAGGTACGGAGATCATCACCGGCGGCAGCATGAACATTCCCATCGAGGTCAGCACGCTGGAAACCACCATGTCGATCACGAGGAACGGCAGGTAGATCACGAATCCCATCTGGAAGGCGGTCTTCAGTTCGCTAATGATGAACGACGGCACGAGCACGTAGGTCGGCACGTCGTCGTGGTTCTTGGGCTGCTTGAGCTTCGCGAGGCCCACGAAGAGGGCGAGGTCCTTCTCGCGGGTCTGGCGGAACATGAATTTCCGCAGTGAGCTGAGGGCGGTGTCGAGCGCCTGCTTCTGCGAGATCTCCTCCTTCAGGTAGGGCTGCACGGCCTTCGCGTTGATTTCGGTGAACGTTGGCGCCATGATGAAAAACGTGAGAAACAGCGACAGCCCGATGATCACCTGGTTGGGCGGCAGGTTCTGCAGCGACAGTGCCCGCCGCACGAACGAGAGCACGATGATGATCCTCGTGAACGCCGTCATCGTGAGCAGCAGCCCCGGCAGCAGCGTCAGGAGCGTGAAGAACAAGAGGATCTTGATCGTGTTCACGGTCTCCTTGGGCGAGTCTGCCTGCTCGACGCCGACGTTGAGCTTGAACGGGAGCTGGAGCGGATCGGCGTCAGCGGCGGCGGCCAGCCGCACTGCAGCCAGCAGCACGAGGAGAAGCGCCAGGGCGAACCAGGCGGGGCGGAGGGATCGCATCACGGCGCCCCCTCCTCGCCGGGGGTCTGCCCGCCAGCCAGGTTCAGCAGGTTGTCGAAGGTCGCGGCCGGCGCGTCCTGTTCGGCCGGCGTAGGGGCGGACCCGCGACCGCTGCGGTCGCACGTGTCACGCCCAGGGCAGGCACTGGGGCCTGCCCCTACCTCCGGCTCGCAGTCGGTTTTCGGAAGCCGGGCCAGCAACCGCATCTGGTCGCCGGCCGCTCCGATGACGAGCACCGACGGCCCGATCTCGAGCGCGTAGACCTGGCGTTTGCCGCCGAGATTGATCGCCTGGCGGACGAGCATGAGCCGCCGCGGCCCGGCGATCCGCACGCGGGCCATCAGCTTCCTTGCTCCGTAGGCCGCCGCCACGATCAGGCCCACCACGATCACCATCGAGCCGGCCAGCCGCAACAACGACTCGAATGGATCCGGCACCACAGCGGCCGCCGGCTCCTCGGCACATGCGAACCTGAAACTCATGGTGAGAATGACGGCCAGGGTTGCGAAGCGGACTGGTGTCCGCATGGAAGCGTGAAAGGCGATCACGGAAGTCCCCGGTGAAAAACCCTGAATTCGCGGGTGGGGCAGTCGATAATTCCGATACATGGGGCGAACCGTTGTGTTCGCCCTCCAACCCGCATCTGCGGCCTCCCCATAGTGCAAACAGCATGCCAGAACAGCCGGAGAAACCCGGCTCCCGTCGTAACTCCTTCACACATAACGATTTACGGAACCATTTCCGCGCACGGCGCCCGCTGCCTGCCGGTAGACGTGAAAGTTTTTCCGATGTGAAGTCGGAAAATCCGTCATGGCGGGTGAGGCGGATTGGCGGGTGGTTTTGCCGCGAAGTTACCATGAGAGCCTGAAGTGACACTGAGAAGGGGAGGAAGGATTTTGAGGAGGGAAGGGAAGATGGTATAATCGGAAATCCTGAAGCACGACGGGGGCATCATGCGCGAAATGAGCGCGAAGCCGGCGTGAGTAGGGGCAGGTCGAGCGACGGCCGCTTGCGGGCATCGCGAGTTGCCTGCCCCCTTGTCTGGGTTGTGAAAATCGTTGCCGCGTTTCAGATGCACAGGGGCAGGCGACTCGCGGCGCGCAGCCAGACATCGCTCGACCTGCCCCTGCCTGCCCCTGCCTACACCGTCATGCTCACCCCGCCGGACGGCCCCTGCGGCGGGGGCGCGGTCTGCTGCTGCAGTTCCCTCCAGCCGTCAAGAAGTTTGCTGAGGATGCGGGATGCGTCTTCGATCTCCGAACAGCTCTTGCGCATGTTGGCAACGGTGATTTTCTCGTACAGGAAGACGTAGAGCTTGTGGAGGTTCATCGCCAGTTCGCTGGTCTCGGGATTGGTGGTGCTGAGGAAATGGACGATGATCCGCTTGGCCTTGGTGAGGTTGTTGTGCGCCTGCTCGATCTCGTTGCGGCGGACGTTCTCGCGTGCGAGATTGAGGTATCGCGCGGCTCCCTCGTAAAGCATGATGATGAGCTTGAGCTGCCCTTCCCCCGCCACGCTGGCTTCCTTGTACTCAAACACCGGATTGTCCATAGATGAGATCCCTGAGGCTAGTAGAGGCCATTGAGCCCATTCTGTGCTTCATCGGACGGATCGGACGGATCGGTCAGATTGGGTCTGGTGAAAGCGGCGAACGCTTTTCCCCAGTCTAGCTCGATCCGCTGCTCCTCTGGCTCGTCATGCCCGAAAGCTGAAGACTGAGATAGGAGCTTTGCTGCTGCATCTGCGCCAGGAGTTTCTCCATGGCGGCATACTTCAGGACGAGCCGCTGCCGGCGGACCTCCATCACCGATTCCATCTCGGTAATCCGCTTCGCAATTGAGTCGATGTGGTCCTGGGTGGCCTCCTGCCTGTCGGCGAACAGCCCGTCGACGGTGTTCGTGTACGACTTGAGCAGCTCGGTGAGCCTGGTGCCAACGCCTTTCACGAGGGTGAGGGTGGCTTCGGCGCCGTCGCCAAGGTCGGCAGGCTCAAGCGTCACGCGAAGACGAATGCCGGCGGTGGCGGCGTTGCCGGAATTGCCGGTGAGGAACTGCCCGCTCCCGGTTGCGGCTTCGCCGTTGATCGTGCCGGCGACGTCGGTGCCGGCGGTGGCTGTGCCGCCCGTGAGACCGAGCACGCCGGCTGCGTTGTTCGCAGGTTCCCCGATCGACACGCTGGAGCCTGCGCCGTAGGCATTCGACCTGATCTCGAAATGGCCGATCGCGCCTTCGTCGACGAACGTGACGGTGATGCTCTTGCCCGCGAGGTAGTCGTCGGCTGTGATCTGGCCCTGGATCTCCTGTGCGAGGGCCGCGCCGGACGTGTACGTGCCGGCGGTCAACTGCAGGATTCGCGAGGTCGTGCCGTCGACCGTCACGATCAACTGGTTGTTGGTGGAATCGATCACCAGCGAGCTGTTCGCCGGATCGGAGATCGACGTGCCGGTGTATGTGCCGCGTGTTGCCGCCTGGGTGATGTTCACCTCGTAACCGGCCGAGGTCGGCTGGCTGTCGGCGGTGGCGGCCAGGAACGAAATCTTGCTGTTGGTGCTGGTTCCGGTCGTCTTGAAGATCTTCGCAACGTCGTCGAAGTTGCTGTCCAGGGCCGTCGCGAGTACGGTCTGGTCAAGCGAAAGACTGCCGGTATCGGTGCCCCGCACGCCGATGGAAAACAGCGAATTATAGGTTTGAGCGCCGGGGACCGACTGCAGCAGCGTCTTGCGGAGGTCCGACTGCAGCCGCATCATCGAGGTGTTGCCGAGCAGGACGCCCGCCCTGCCGGTGGATGAGTCGTAGCCGCTCTGCGCGGTGATGTAGTCGACGGCTCCATTGAAGTTCGTGACGAGGCTGGCGATGCGCGCCTTCACGGCCGCCTTGTCGGGAGCGACGTCCACCGTGACCGTCTTGGTCGGGTCCGCCGAGACGAGCGAGAGCGTGACTCCCGGAATGGCATCGGCAACGCGATTGGAGGCGCTGGTAATCACGATCTGGCCGCTGCCGCTGCCGAACGTCACTTCAGCGTCGGCCGCTTGCTGCACCGTGGGCACAAACGCCCGCATGGTGAACTCGTCTCCCTCGCCGAAGTCGGCTTCAGTGAATGCCATCTGCGCCCCGAGGTCGCTGCCGTTGACGTCGTCGTAGACGTCGATCGTGGAATCCGCAAGCAGTTGCTCGCTTCCCCACGTTGTGCCGCCGTCTTCGGACACCTTGTACCTGGCGACGCCAACTCCGCCAGCGACCGTGAACTGGACGGTATAGGTCTTGCCGGCGGCGCCGGTATAGGCCCCGGCGGCCGATGCGGTACCGGTATAAACGTTTCCAGCGTCGGCCACGGGGCTGGTGAGCGACGCCGTCGAGAATTCGGGCGTGGTGCCGCCCGCGAGATTGTTCGCGATTGAGATTGCGTTTGCGACGCCCGTGCTGGCGCTCGACAGGAGCAGGCGGTATGCGTGGGTGGCTCCGCCGTCGTTGATGATGCCGGCGCGAACGCTGGTGCCGGCCGCGTTGATTGCGTCGCGTACGCCTCCGAGCGTATTGTTCGATGAATCGATGGTAACGGTGGTGCTGGATCCGTCTACGGTCAGCACAAGTGTGCCGGTGCCGACCGTCGTGGTGTCGGAGTCGGCGAATCCCTGCGAAGCGGCCTGGTGGCTGCGGGCGAGGGCGTTCACCGTGAGGTCGTATGAGGCCACCGGTGCGCGCAGCCCGGCCGATGCCGTGATGATGCCGGTGTTGGAGGACGTTGCGGTGCGGGAATCGAAAGTAGCCGAGCGGCTGAGGGCCTCGGCGTCGCTCTGCACCGTGAGAAGTCTTGCGGTCATGCTCTGATAGGTGGTCAGCTCGTTGGTGGCGATTTGCTGGCGCGCCTGCAAGAGGGCGATCCGGCGGCGCTCG
>Ga0307380_10009119_pt1 | contig 12627 bp, 7 predicted proteins | sample UN3MG_FD_202239 | JGI IMG/M metagenome (GOLD analysis project Ga0307380, IMG submission 202239) | Soil microbial communities from Risofladan, Vaasa, Finland - UN-3 | ecosystem: Environmental > Terrestrial > Soil > Coastal area > Acid sulfate soil | place: Finland: Risofladan, Vaasa | collected... | reverse complement strand
GCCGCCCGCGGAGAAGCCCGCCCCGCCGCCCAAGCCGGCGGAAGCGCCTGCTCCCGCCCCCGCGGAGAAGCCCGCGGCGCCCGCGGAAAAGCCCGCCCCGCCGCCCAAGCCGGCGGAGAAGCCTGCCCCGGCTCCGGCCGAAAAGGCTCCGGCACCCGAGCCCGCCGCGAAGCCGGCTCCGGCTGAGAAGCCCGCCCCGGCCGAGGCACCCGCGGCGCCTGCCGAGAAGGCCCCCGCTGCGCCACCGAAGCCCCCCGCGCCAACTCCGGCTGACAAGCCGGCGCCCGCGGAGAAGGCTCCGGCGGCTCCCGCCGAGAAACCGGCCGCTTCGGACGACCCGTTCGCCAGCAACGGGCATGAGCTGCGGACCTGGACCGACGAGAGCGGTCGATACCAGGTGGAAGCCAAGTTGGTCGCCGCCCTGGACGAAGGCACGGTCCGTCTGATCAGTCCCAACGGTCGGTACGTCCGCATCGCGGTCGACCGACTGAGCCAGGTGGATCAGGCGTATCTCCGCAACCGCGTCCAGGCGGTCGCGATGAGGTAGACAAGCGGCGCGCCGGTCGTGCCCGTTTGCCGGAAATGATCCCGCCGGCGTGGGCGGCAGGGTGAGTCTGCCGCCTACGCCGGTCGGTCTGTTTGCTCAAGACGCATCCGTTGCAGGCCCCGGGCTGCGCAGGACGCCTGGCAAGCGGTGATGAATCGCCGCACGCCAAAGAAGTCCGCTTGTTTCAGGTCCGCAGTGCCTTGTCCGGTTGGGACTTGGGTGTTCACCCGGGCCCTCTGGCTCCGCGTGGCTTCTCGCGGTATGCTGCCCGCCATGGACGAAGCAACTTCTCTTCCCCGAAGCCCGACGATGATGTCGCCGGGCGATACCGGGCTGTTGGTCGTGGACGTGCAGGAGCGACTGGTCGCGGCCATCGCCGGCCGCGAGCGGGTGGTGTGGAACGTGCGGCGGTTGATCGACGGGGCCAAGATCCTCGGGCTGCCCGTCGTCGCTACCGAACAGTACCCGCAAGGGCTCGGCCCGACCGTGCCCGAACTGGCCGAGCGTCTCGGCGAGATCCCTTCCAAGCTGACGTTCAGTTGCGGCGGCTGCGGGCAGCTTTTCCAGGAGTTGGAAAGCCGAGGCATCCACAAGCTCTTGATCTGCGGGATGGAAGCCCACGTGTGCGTCCAGCAGACGGTGTTGGACCTGTTGGCCGGGGCGTGGCACGTCTACGTGGCGGTGGACGCGGTCGGGTCGCGATATGAAATCGACTACCGGACCGCCTTGGCGCGGATGGACTCGGCGGGCGCCACGCTCACGACCACGGAAGCCGCCCTGTTCGAATGGTGCCAGGTGGCCGGCACGCCCGAGTTCAAGCAAGTCAGCCGCTTGGTACAGGAAGAAGGGCCTGCGCAGCCGGGCGGCTCGGGCTGAATGACCGTGCACGATTCCAGGGATCGACCGAAGATTGGCTTCCGCATCTGGGGAGTAGTAGGCACGCGCGAGCTCCGGCGCACGGAACGTGTCGCCCGGGGCGAAGGGCCGGGGCGTCGCAAGCCGGGGATCGGATCGACGCGGTCGAGTCTACCGCCGGCCACCGCCGCTGGGGCCGCCGCCACCTCGCGACGGTCCACCGCCACCGAAGCCGCCCGGGGGCCGGAAACCACCGAAGCCGCCTCGGGAAGGTCCGCCGCCACCGAACGACGGTCGGCCACCGTCGCCTCCTTGCATGGCGCGCATAATCATCTGTCGCCGGAAATCGTCCATCGGCGAGCCCGAGGACGGGGGCCTCGACCCGCTCGTGCTTGATCCTCGCGAGCGGCCGCTCGTTCCGCCGAAGGTGACGTTCTCGTCGAGGAGCGACTTCAGGGCCTCTTGGACCTTTTCGGCGTTGGATCGTTTGAGGGTAACGACCTGCATGGTTTGACTGGACGAGCCCAGCGCCGCTTCGTCAAGCTGCTCGACCAACTGCTTGACTTCCTGGAACAGAGGCTCCGGGGCGGACACGACCAAGAGGTTGTTCCGTGCGTCCACGCCGATCGACATCTTCTGCACCTGCTGGGCCGAGCTCCGCGAGCTGCCGCCCCGACCCCGGCTGCCGCGAATCGCCTCGATAAACTCCATCGGCGAAGGCTGACGGCCGCGACTGGAGGCCGACGTCAGGTTCTCCTGATAGACCTGCTGGACGACCTGGGCGATCTCGTCAGCCTGGGTGTTGTAGACGGGGATCAGCCTTGGCTTGGGCTGGGCCAGGATCTCCTCCGGGCTTCCCGACTGGTCGAGGATCTCGAGGAGTTGCCGAACGGTCTCGGTGTCGGTCGGGTTGGCCCGAACGATCAACCCGTTGAGCAGCGGATCCGTCGGGATGATTTGGACGGAGCCCGAGGGGGCGATCGTCCCACCTCCGCCCATGCCGAGCAGGGAACCGACCAGCGCTCCCGCGTCGCCGAACGCAGCGCCCGCAAGGTCTTGCGCCAGCGATCCTCCGCCGGAACCGCCGCTATCGGCCAACGTGCCACCGCCGAAGATCTGGTCGAGCGTTTGGGCCACCACGCTGTTCTGGGCGTTCACCAGATAGAAGATCGTCAGATCGCTGGTTCCGGAGAGCGTGCCGCTGCCCAAGGCGGTGAGCAGATCCTCGAAGTCCTGGAGCGCCTCGAGGTCTTCCGAGGCGATCATGATCCCGCCGGGCCCCGGGGCCACGATGATCGGGGCCGGTTCTTTGCGCGGCGAAGGCGCGCCGGCTGGGGGCTCTGACGGCTGGGGCTTGGAGTCTTCCGGTTTGGGTGGGGCACGCGGGGCTTCGGGCGCTTCGGCGCCCGGCTCCGCGGAAAGCGTATCCGACGCGAAGACGAATCGCGAGCGACCGGGCGGATGAGGCCGAGCGGTGCCGGCCGACTTCTCCTGGGGCTCGAAGGCGCCGGTCGGTGGCGAGTCGTCCGGTGGGGGAGGTTCGGTCGGCTCCGAGGGGAACAGCTCCTCGAAGCCTGGCGGCAATTGCGGCGACTGTTGCGAGTCCCGCTCCTGGTCACTCCGTGGTGCCAACAGGCGTTGCAGCTCGAAGAGCTGATTGAGCTGATCGAGTTGATTGGGCTGATTGAGCTGATCGAGCCCGGCGTCGCCCGAGGGGGAGGACTGCGCCCGCTGGCTGGCACGCATGGTGGGGATCGCCGCCGAAGGCGTGATGACGCGGATCTTGTTCGTGTGCATGGCGGGCCAGATCTGCTGGAGCCGCTCCAGGGCCGACTTACCCGCCCAGCCCGACAGAGGCACCACGCGAACGTTGTCGCCGGTGGCCGTGCCCGCCTCGGCCATCTCGCTCTCGCCCATCTTCTCCAACCAGGTGCGGATCTGTTCGACGGTGTTTTGGGGGCCGCGGATCACGAGTCGGCGGGTGGTGGGGTCGGCGTCGACCTTGAGCGTCGAGCCCTCCCCGCCGCCAAACAGCTTGGTGATCGAAAGCACGGCAAGTTGTGGGTCCAGCGATCGAAGCTGGATCACCTCGACGAAATTGGCATCGTTGCGCAACTGGTCAAGCGTGGCCCGGATCGTGGCATGCTCCTCCGGTCGGCAAAGGGCGATCAGGTTGCCGGTCTTCTCGTCCACCGAAAGCCGTGCGCCGGGCAAGCCCGCCAGAAGGGTCTGCGCTACCTTCAGGACCGATTGGGGATCGGCGGGGGCGACGTTGTAGACCTCCAGTTGCAGGGCGGCCTCGGCCCCTTCGAGTTCCATCTCACTCATGCCCGGGGCACCGATCGCCTCCACGACCTTGGCCACCTGCTCCAGCTTGCTCGGCTTGCCGAAGGCGATCAGCCGCATGCCCATGGGATCGACGGCGAAACGGATCGAGCCGTCGGGGGCGGCGTTCTGGTCAGCGGGAATGCCGAACAGTTGCCGCAGGATGGCCAGCACCTCCTCGGCCAAGGCAAAATCCAACGGGAAAGACCGCAGTTCCTGGGATCCCAGCCCCTCAGGGTCTTCGATTCGTTCGAGCGCGTCGCGAATCGTCCGCAGTCGTCCGGCCGTCTCCGTGACGACGAGTTGTTGGGCCTTGGGCAGAGCGACGATCGATCCTTGGGGCCCGATCAGTTTCTCGATTTCCGCCTGGGCCTCTTCCGCCGTGATCTTCTCAAACGCGAAGACGGTGGCGACCAGTTCGTACTCCCCCCGCTCGTCGAGCTCTTCCATGGGGACCATCGTCACCAGGTTCGGCGGGACGCCGTCTTCGAAGTCCTCCAGGTTGACGACAACGAGCATCCGCTCGCGGCGCACCAGCGTATAGCCCTTCATCAACAGCAGGCTGTTCAATACGTCGAGCGCTTCCGGGATCGTGTACTCGCGGTTGTCTACGTAGTTGCACGTGCCCTGGGGCATACTCTCGTACAGCAGCGACAAGCCGGCCTCTTCCGCAACCCAGTCCAAGACGTCTTCCCACGGCTGGTACCGGAAGTTGAACCGCAGACGGACAGGCCCGCGCGGGGGCACGGGGCCCAACTCGGTCTCGAAAAGCTCCCGCAGTTCGGCATCGGACATTTCCGCCGATTCCGCTTGGGAAGGCTCCCCCGGCTCGGCTCCGGGCCGCGACGGCTCGGAGGGCGCGGCAAGGTCGATTTCCCCGGGCATCGCTTCGGGTTTGGGCACAGCAGGCTGCGCGGGCTCCGTCGGCCCGGCGGGATCCACGGGGGACGGCGCCGGGACCTCGACGTCGGGCGGCTGGGCGGCCTTGGCTGCCGCCGGTTGCTCGGTCCCCGGCGGTGTCGTCGTCGTCTCCATCCCCGTTGGCTCCACCGGCTCAGTCTCGGCGGGTTGCGCGGTTTCGGTGGCTGCGGGCTCTGGCGGCTGCATGACGGTTGGCTCGGCGGGTTGCGTTTGCGCCGGCTCGGCCGGCTCGGCTTCGGTCGGCTGAGCGGGTTCCGTCTGGGTTGATTGGCCTGAGTCGGTCGCCGAAGACCCGGGAGGTGTCGTTTGGGCGGGCTCGGGCGCCTGCGCTTCGCTCGGCTCGGGAGGCTGCGTTTCGGTTGGCCCGGCGGATGATTCGGCGTCGGGCGCCTCGGTGGGCGCGGTCTCCACGGTCCGGACAGGCTCCGTCGGCGTCGCTTCCGGCGGCGTGGATTCACCCGTCGCTCCCGGTTCGTTCACGGCCACTTCGAGCGGCTGCGAGGGCGGCGGAGCGTCCCCGGACACCTGCGGTGGCTGAGGGGGCCCGATAGCCAGCATCTGCCAAGCCGCCCATTGCTGATCGCTCAGCAGGCCGCGCAGACTGCGCTCCACTTCGGCGCGGACGACGTGAGCCGCCTTCTTGTCGGCCGCGGCCATGTGCTCCTCGCGCTGGCGAAGCAGCTCCGCCACCTGCTTCCGCTGCTGGTCGTTCAATTGCAGGCGCTCGGCGATTGCAGGCTCGGCCAGCGTGGCAAGTCCCGCCCGCTGCATGCGGATTTGCCCCAGCTTCCGTCCCTGCTCGGGACTGAGCAACTCCAAGCCCTTCCGTTCCGATTCACGGCGGAAGAGGGCCAGTTGCTCCTGCCGCTCGACGGCGGGGAGGTCCTTGAGTTTGAGGGCCAACTCGAGGGCGTCGACGTTTTCCCGGGCGTCGATCAGCTTCGCCAGGGCGGCCCTTTGGTCTTGGCTAAGCCCCAACCGCTCGGCGACCTCGTCCTCGATGGCCAGGGCCAAGACACCCACAAACTCCGGCTCCGCGCAAGTCGCGGAGCAAGGCACGAGGCAGCAGGTGGTCACCACACCGAAGAGCAGCCCAACCACCTCCGTGCGTCGAAGAACAGAGTGAGATAAGCTCATCAATCTATACACTCCCAGAGAGGGGGGGCGCGGCCAGCGCGCGAGGAGTCCTCGGGCACGTGTTCCCCTACTACTCTTATAAACACCTATGCTAGTCGACCGATTCGGCACCAACTACCAGAATCCCCAAAAACGCTCGGGCGGGGAGAGGATGCGGCCCCTAGGGGCTATGCCGATATGGCTGGAAGAGGGGGTTCCCGGGTTAGAACTCGATCTTCCGGAAGGCCCGGAAGCCGATCTGCAACGGGACCACGGTGGCCAGCACGCCCAGCACGATACTGGCGGCCGTGCCGGCGACCAGCCAGAACTGGAGCCAGCTTCCCAAGTCGGGCCGGTAGGCCAAGAGTCCTTCGGAGGCCCCACTGCCGAGGTAGAAATGGACGGGCACGGCGGTCAAGAGGACCACCACGATGATGTAGAGGGTGCTGAACACCAGGTTGAGCGTCCCCCCGAAGCCGGCGGCGATCCTGGAGGGCGACTGTTCGCGGAGACTGGGCATCTTGGCCCCAAGCCCCACGGCGATCCCCGACAGGCCGAAGCACAAGATCAGGCAGGTCAATTGGTGGCTCGCCAGGATCTTGGGCGATACCCGGAGCATTGCGTCGCTCAACAGGATCAGCGAAGAGCAAGGAATGATCGAGCCTCCCACGGCAAACACGAATTTGCTCCACAGCACGGTCTCGCGCCGCAGCGGCAATAGGCCCAGCATCCAGAACCGCCCGGTCTCCAGGCTGATCATCGGGAAGATGAATCGCGTGGTGAACGTGGCCAGCAGCAGTCCCACCACCGAGACGTTGAGGAAGCTGACCATGTTGACCCAGCCCCGGTAGTACACCTCGTAGCTGAACCGCCGGATGTTCAGAAAGTACAGGGCCAACAGCCCAAAGAAGATCAGGAACTGGCCCCACTGGACGGGATCGCGACGGAAAATCCGCAGGTCCTTGACGATGAGCAATCGCACTTGCACGGGCAGCATGGACGTCAAACGGATCGCGATCCGATCGATGCAGGCGACCCTGGTTCGTCGTCGGGCGACCCTCCTGCCGTACAGTGCGCTGTAGGCGGGACGGAAGACCGCGCCGGCGGTCCACACGCCCAACTGGCGAAAGAACAGGGCGTTGGAGACCGTCAGCGTCAGAAACAACACGCTTTCGGACCATTCGTTTCGGGCGGCCTCCAACAGGCCCGAGCTGAGCCACCAGCTCGGCAGCAGCCGATGCTCGGTGAACTTGAGCCGGTCGAGGATTTCGCGGAACCAGGTCGGTGTGAGCAGATTCTGGTTGAAGCCGGCCGTCACCGACCGGCCGACGCCCAACGTCACGGCCACCACGGCCCCAATCAGGATCGCCAGCACGAGCACGCGCCCACTGGACAGATGCCGGACGATCACCATACAAGCGATCGCCCCGATCCCCGCCGGAATGTACGTGAAGGCGACCAGGAACGGCACCAGCAGCATGAAGTAGTAGGACGGTGCCCCGGCCACAAGCCCGTATGCCAGAAGCATCGGGCTCCCCAGCAAGATGAAGGCCCAACTGCTCAACAGAATCGCTTCCTGGAACTTGTGCAGGAAGATCCGCTGCACGCGGGCCGGAATCGTCAGGAGAAACGCGATCTCCGGGGCCTTGAACAGCGAGCTGTAGAGAATGATGCCTGAGGAGAAGGTCAGCATCACCGTCATCGTCACGAAGAACATCCCGAAGACGATCCGCACGGTTTCATCGTGCAGGTCGTTGGGGACTGCGTTCTTCAGAAATTGGAACCCTTCGAGGAACAACCAGAACAACACGACCCAGAGAAACGAGCTCAGCCCGACGATCAGCGAGAGCCGCAATCGGGCCTGCGAGAACGTCTGTTCCACAAGAGTCGACACCACCCGCGAGCGCATCCGCCAGAACACCCGCGCCTCGGCCTCGGCCGACAATAAATCGGGGACCCCCGGCGCCGGCGCGGCAATCGCCCGGGTAGCGCAGTCATTCAACAGGGGATTGGGGACAAGCTGACGACTCACGGCTGGCGCACTCCGCTTCCAGACAGTCGATTCCGTGTTGCCCGTTCTCGGACAACTCAATCCGTAGGGTCTCGCTCCGGCACGGGGGTCTCCGACACGCAGCTCTCGGAGACCACGGTTCCTGATGTCCCACTCTCGGAGACTGCGGTTTCCGGCTCCCCGCTTCCCGACGCCGCGTTTTTCCCGTCACAGCCCTCGCTTTCCGCGGTCAGTTGCAGGAAGAGCTCTTCCAGAGAGCGTTCCCCGGCCGACAGCTCCTGCCCAAGCTCGTCTTGGGTGCCCAGGAATATCAAGCGGCCCCGGTCGATGACCCCAATCCGATCGGCGATCTCTTCCGCCACGGCCAGCGTGTGGGTGGACATGAACACCGTCTTCCCGGCCGACGCCCTCGCCCGCAACAGATCCTTGACCAACCTCGAGCTCCTGGGATCGAGCCCGACCATCGGCTCGTCGACGACCAGCACCGGAGGGTCGTGCAAGAGGGCCGAGGCGAAGACGAGTCGCTGGTTCATCCCGTGTGAATAGGTTTCCGTCAAATCGTCGAGGAACTCGGTGAGCCCGAACTGCTCACTGACCAGGGCGACCGCCGCCGCCAGCCGCTTCCGGTCCAGCCCCCGCATCTCGCCCACGAATTCCAGATGCTCGCGTCCGGAGAGCTTTTCGTAGAGGAACGCTCTGTCGGGGACATAGCCGAGGAACTGCGTGGCCTGTCGGGTGTCGGCGACCGTGTCGTGCCCGCACACGGAGACCGTTCCCGAATTCGGGCGCAGAAGCCCCACCAGCAGCTTGACCGAGGTTGTCTTCCCGGCCCCATTCGGCCCCAGAAAGGCGAACAGCTCCCCCGCCGGGATCGTCAGGTCCAGTCCCGCAACCGCGACCTTCTTGCCGTACTTCCGAGTGACGTTATCGAACCGAATCATGCTGCACAACCATCGTAACGGACGCGGGCACCGGATGAGGGATCAGGGACCAGGGATGAAAGAGCAAGGACGGACTGCCCTCATCTCTCATCTCTCATCTCTCGTCTCTCGTCTCTCGTCTCTCGTCTCTCGTCGCTCGTCCCTCGTCCCTCGTCCCTCGTCCCTCGTCCCTTCTTCACCTGCCACTGCTCACTCCCCAGGCTCACTTGGCCCCGGGGATGAGACTCGTCGGGCTCACTCCCAATCGCCGACCGATTCGGCCAAGGCGGCGGCCTCCTCGCCCGAGAGCCGCACGAACGTCATCGTCGAACCGAACAGCATTGCCTCCTGCTTGAGCACGGTCCCGTCATCGTGCACCCAAAGCTTGCCACGTGGGGTGCGGGCGTTGGCGGTGCCCGCGCCCGGATCGTTGCGATACACCACCAGCCACGTCTCGACCAACCGCCCATCCCAAAGGATGGTCTTCGACTCCTCGACCGTCGCTTGGAGAATCTCGATGGGATTGGTGGGAGGACGCAACGGACTGTAAATCCGCACGTTCCACGTTTGACCCTCGCGGAGACCGGGCAGATTGGTCTGGGGAGACAGGCCATCGCTCAACAGGGCCTCTTGCGGCACTTTGAGTTCTGTCTCATAGGTGAAGTCGCCGGAGCGGACCGAAAGGGTTAGCTCCGACCCATCGAGCGTCCCCCGCACTTTGACCACGTCGTCCATCCCCTGGAACCCCACCGAGGAAACGAACTGCGAGAGCCTCTCCAAAGGGTCGAAGACCAGCGTACCCTTGGCTTCCAGTTGCAGACCCTCCGGCCAGCCCGACTCCGGGATGAGCAGGGACCGGAGCCAGGTCGGGGTCATTTCTTCCAAGGGCAGGTCATCGAAGTGCACCAGGCTGCGGACCTCGGTCATGTTTCGGGGCAGTGGCGAGGTGGTGTTCAGCGCCCAGCCGACTTGACGGTCGTTCAGCGCCATGGACCAACCCACAAGCGGCTCTTCCTGCTTGGCCTTGACGATGGTCCGATAGCTGGGCGGCTCGCCCACCAACAGGGCCGGCATGACCTTCTGCGAGATCAGCCAGCTCATGCTGGCCACCCACAGCAGGACCACGGTAACGTTGTACCACGTGCTGTTCATCGGTTCCGCTGGATTCTTCTGCTGCGCCTTGGGGACGCCACACCGTGCCGGCGCGCGTCTCCATGTACGCCATTGTACCACAAACGGCAAAATCGGGGATTTCTCCAGTCCCCCCAATTTCCCGAGCTTTTTCGGCAAACGGGGCCCAACCGAGGTTGCAGCAGAAGGCCAATCCGCCGATGATACTGCCTTCTAAACAACGCGGCCGCGCGTGCGCCTCGGGCAGGCGGCGGCGCGGGCCTGGGCGCCGGTGTGGGGACTTGCCCGCGTCTCACATCGGACCTTTCGACAGAAGCAACCAGTATAGGGAGGCGTAGGCATGCCACGCACATGGAAGTCACTCGTAGCGTGCTCGATCGTGGGGGGGTTGCTGAGCTTGGCCGGATGCGGCTCCGACGGCGACGGCAACGCGGAAGCCAATGCCGCGGCCACCGGCGCCGCCGGCGGCAGCGAGACCGCCGGCGCGGGTGAGGCCGCACCGGGTGCCCTCGCCACAAGCTCGCTCGGCCCGGGACTGACGGCTCCAAGCCCGGTGTCGCTCCCGCCCACCGTCGTGATTGAGACCCGGCTGGGCGACATCACCATCGAGCTGGACAGGGAAAAAGCCCCCGTCACGGTGAGTGAATTCCTGAAGTACGTGGACAGCGGATTCTACAACGGGACGATCTTCCACCAGGTATGGAAAGGGGCGGTCATTCTGGGCGGATCGTTCACCGAGGACCTGGCGACGAAGCCGGCCGGCACAGCGATACCCAACGAAGCGAACAACGGGCTCAAGAATCTGCGTGGTACCATTGCCATGGCTCGGGAGCCCGACGTGATCAACAGCGCCACGTGCCAGTTCTTCATCAACGTGAAGGACAACCCGAACTACGACCAACAGCCCGGCGCCCAAGAGAGCCTCAACGCCGAAGACTGGGGCTACTGCGTGTTTGGCCGCGTGGCCCCGGAGAGCATGGCCGTGGTCGACCAGATCGCCAACGTCAATGTGCACGACACGCCCGATTTCGAGCGAATCCCGGTCCAGACCGTTCTCATCAAGTCGGTCCGCAGGAGCCGGTAGCAGGACCGGATGGACCGCGCCGATTCTCTCACCCTGGGTATCGCTCCAAGCGCTCCGGTCTCGCGAGCGTTTGTCATGCGCTTGGTTCATCGGGTGCGTGGGCGGCGCAAGCGGCGAGATCGCGGACTTGCGTCATGCCCTTTCGTACTCTGTGCAAGCCTCGGCATCTTCCGCATGCCCCCCAGACCTCGCTGTTTCTCCAATCGCCACACGCGTGTTTGTTCTCCGTCGATTGGCGGGCTTCCTGCCCCCATCCTGGTGTTGTTGAATTGCAGGCGGAATTGTCGTAAATTGGTGGGGCGAGAAGGAAGCCCGCTCTCGTCGCAGGAGGTACCGACATGTCGAACGCGATGTACTTCGTCCAGGAGTGTCCGACATGCGGGCGGCGGTTGCAGATCCGGGTGGAGTACCTGGGAAAGAAGGTAGTGTGCCAGCACTGTAGCGGGCGTCTGGTTGCCTGCGATCCGGCGAGCAACCGCTATGACTCGTGTGGTTCCGCACTGATGCGTCGGGCGGAAGAGCTGCTTGAGCGCTCGGCCCAAGAGAGGATGCAGTCGCGCCTGCCGCATCCCCGCTGAATTAGACCGTGCGGCGGAGAGTCTGCGGCGGAACGTGGTGGCAGATCGCCTGGTGAAATGGCACTCCCCGGCCGGCCCCTCCGGCTCATTCTCACCCAATGACCCTATTGGCCCGGGGCTGACCGGGCCAGCTTCCTCAGGTCGTCGAAGAAGCCCGGGTACGTCTTCGCCGTGCAGCCGGGGTCGCGGATCACCACGCCGGGCGACGCCAGCCCGACCACGGCGAGGCTCATCGCCATGCGATGGTCGTCGTAGGTGTCAATCTCGGCGGGACGCAAAACGCCGGGGACGATCTTCAGGCCGTCGGGCCGCTCGTCGACTTCCGCCCCCAGCTTCCGAAGCTCGGTGGCCAGGGCATGGATTCGGTCGGTCTCCTTGTGCCGGATGTGGGCAACGCCCGTGATCGTGGTCGGCCCTTGGGCAAACAGGGCGACGGCCGCCAGGGTCTGCACCGTGTCGCTGATCGGGTTCATGTCGACATCGATTCCCCGCAGCGGTTTGCCCACGACGGTGATCTCGCCGGGGTCGTAGCGCACGTCGCATCCCATGTGGGCCAGGCAGTCGCAGAAGGCCACGTCGCCCTGGAGGCTATCGCGGGTGAGCCCTTCGACGGTCACCCGGCCGCCGGTCACCGCGGCGGCGGCGAAGAAGTAGCTGGCGGCTGACGCGTCGGGCTCGATCTCGTAGCGGGTCGCCCGATACCTTTGGCCGGCGGGAACCACAAACCGCGCGAGCCGCTCCTGCGTGGGAAAGATCAGAGAGAACCTGTCTTCGTACTCGACCTTGACGCCGAATGCCGACATCACCGCCAGCGTCATCCGGACGTATGGCTCGGAAACCAGCTCGCCCGCCACATGCAGGTGGACCCGGTCGGCAGCAGAAGGGGCCACCATGAGCAGTCCGCTTAGGAACTGGCTGGAGATGTTGCCCGCGACAATCGCCGGGCCGCCCGACAACCCGTTTGCGCGAGCGATCACCGGCGGGCAGCCGTTCTCGGATTCGCTTCGCACGTCGGCCCCCAGTTGTCGCAGGGCATCGAGGAGATCCTCGATGGGCCGCTCGCGCATTCGGGGCGTGCCGTCGAGCCGATACGTGCCATGGCCGCAGGTGACCACGGCCGTGAGAAACCGCATGGTCGT
>Ga0307380_10009118_pt1 | contig 12628 bp, 8 predicted proteins | sample UN3MG_FD_202239 | JGI IMG/M metagenome (GOLD analysis project Ga0307380, IMG submission 202239) | Soil microbial communities from Risofladan, Vaasa, Finland - UN-3 | ecosystem: Environmental > Terrestrial > Soil > Coastal area > Acid sulfate soil | place: Finland: Risofladan, Vaasa | collected... | reverse complement strand
TGGCGCCTTCACGAAGACTAGTCGTCGTGAAGGCGCAAGTCAATCACTAAACACAGGCCAATGGAGGCGGCAGCGGCAGTTCCTCTTGGCCTGACGGGTCGGTTAGAATGGCGGCATGGCGCAGATCGAACCGGTTCCGGCGTCCCATCGCGCGAGGGCCATTCGGTTCATAGCCGGTGGTTCTGCGGTCCAGCCCGGCCGCGACGCGCGACTGGACGGCCTTGAGGTGCTGGCGGGCGGCGACCATAGGCAGCGTGTTAGGCTGTGGTGGGCCCGGCAGGGACGTTGCGTGGCGGCGGCGATGGTGGTGGAACACCCAGGGCAGTCCGGGTTTCTGATCCATTGCCCGCCGGAGGCCCCCGGTGTGCAGCGCGGGGCCCTCGTGGCGGTCGTGCGCGCGGTTTCCGAGGATGCGCTGAAGGCGGGGCTGCACTTCGTCCAGGCGACGCTGCCGCCGGAGGACAAGGCCGGTGCCGATACAGTTCGCGCGGGCGGCTATGAGTTCATCGCGGAGCTGGTCTACATGAGGTTGAATCTTCCTCGCCCGTCTCAGCCGCGTCACCCGCGAGACCTGAGACTCCAAAGCTATGACCAGTTCACCGACAAGCAGCTTGGCGAGCTGATTGCGGCCACATACGAGGATTCGCTCGACTGCCCGTTGCTGCTGCGCGCCAGGCCCATCGCCGGCGTGATTGCCGGGCATAAGGCCACGGGCCTGTTCCATCCGCAGTCGTGGTGGATCGTGTATCAAGAAGAGATGGCGGCTGGCTGCATTCTCCTCAACGATCAGCCGGCCGGAAGAAACGGTGAGGTGGTTTACGTCGGCGTGCACCCGCGGCATCGTGGAAAAGGGCTTGGCAGATGGCTTCTCAGGCATGCCGTCGCCGACGGTAGGCGCCGAGGCCTGCGCTCGTTCAGCCTGGCGGTGGATGGGCGCAACGACCCGGCGAAGAGACTCTACGCGCGCTGCGGCTTTCGCGAAACGCACCGTCGGGAGGTGTATGCCATGATCAAAGCGCGCGCTTCGGGTGAGCGGGCGCGGCGAGCGGGCTGTTAGCAAGGTGTGGACGAGTCTTTTTTTTCGCTTCCAAGGCTCTCTGTTGGAAGGCGTTGTCGGCTGTGGATAAGTAAAGGGGTGCTTTGTCGTTGACCAAATGCCGATATGCGGCTAAATTCACGTCTCGTTCTCTGCAGCACTGAGTTCGATTTTAGTGGTGCGTATTCCGCCTGGGCTGTCACTGGCCGGGCAAACCGCGGCAATCAGTGCATTTGAGGGACGAAATGCCCATGGATAGCGCAACGGGAGCGGTGTGCGCGGACGGAACCTTCATGCGACCTGTCCTATCGGCGTTGCAGGAGCGCATCGGCCCGCAGAAGTTCAACGCGTGGTTCAGGCATGGGGCCCGGGTGAGCATCGAGAGCGGCCACGTACGTGTGGCGGTCCCTAACCTATTTGTCGCTAAGTGGATAGAGAATCACTACCAGTCGGACATCGGCGCGGCGGTTCAGCAGTGTACCGGAACGCCCATGGATGTGATTGTCTCGGTTGACCCGTCGCTGACGGGCGCCGTGAGGAAGACGCAGCTCAATAGCCAGGCGGAGATCGTCCACAAGGCGGCCGAGGGGCGGCTTCGCGGGGTCCGCTGGTCCTCGCCGCCTCTGCGATATCGCTTGGAAGACTTCGTTGTGGGCAAGAGCAACAGGCTTGCGCATTCGGCCGTCACAGCCCTTGCCGACGGCGGGCCGTGTGCCTTCAGCCACGTGTTCGTGCACGGGGCCTGCGGGGTCGGCAAGACCCACCTGCTGCAAGGCCTGTGCGATATGGTCTTGCGCGCGCCGCGGGGCGGCCCGCCGGTCCACTGGCGTTTCGTTACCGGGGAGCAGTTCACCAACGAGTTCGTCTCGGCGATCCGCCGAAACCAGGGCGCGCGGTTTCGCGCGCGGTATCGCCAGTTGGACCTGCTGGCGGTCGACGACGTGCACTTTCTGTCTGCCAAGAAGGGCACGCAGGACGAGTTGCTTCACACGTTCAACGCGATTCAGTCGGCGGGCAAGCGGGTCGTGTTGGCCAGCGACGCCCACCCGCGCCTGGTGAGCCAGTTCAACGAGCAGCTCGTCAGCCGGTTCATGTCCGGCATGGTCGTGAAGATCGAGCCTCCGGACGAGGGGCTGCGGCTGGCGATCTTGGCGCGGCGCGCCGCTGCGATGAGGCTCCAGGCGGGTACGGAGGTGCTTCGGTATATCGCGATGCATATTCGGGGGTCGGTCCGCGAGCTTGAGGGCGCGTTGTTCAAGCTGGCTGCCGTCGCGGCGCTGCACGAGGGGCGCGTCACCATAGAGCTGGCCAACGAGGCGCTCGCCGACCACTTGGCCCGCACGGAAAGCGCCATCACGCTGGGCGACATCGAGGCGGCGGTGGCTGCCTTCTTCGGTCTGAGCCCGGCCGACATGCACTCCAGCCGGCGGACCCGCACCATATCCGTCGCCCGACGGGTGGCGATGTTCTTCGCACGCCGGCACACACGCATGAGCTTCCCCGAGATCGGTCGCTTCATGGGCAAGAACCACTCCTCCGTGGTCCTGGCGGTGCAGCGGATGGAGCAACTGCTGGCGCAGGGGCAGGATCTGACGTGGCTGACCCCCGCGGGGACTAGGACGATGCCGGCCGCCAAGGTTGTGGAGGTCCTTTCCGAGCAATTCGGCTGATGCGCCGAACGGAAACGGCGCGTTCTGTGTGCGGTTATTCACGGACGGGCGTCCGGACAAGGATGTCCGGACGCCGTAGTATTCCCGTCGCCGATACACCCCGGACGTAGAAGGATATGATGCACCACGTCTGCGCTTGGCGCGGTGGCGGGAATGGGGGATGATTGGCGTCGGCCCGTTGGGCTGCTGTCTGTGCACCACCATCAGGGCCTCGAGGCCCGGAAAGGGGAGCCGCAATGAGACTCGGTCACTTCCTGCCGGTGGCAGCCATGCTTGTGGCTTTGGTCATGGGTATCCTGGTTGCGGCAGACGGCGAAACCAAGCCAGCCGCCACGCAACCGGCGTCCGACAACAAGGCCAAGGAAAGGGATATCCGCATACTCCTGCACATCTCCGGATCGGGGAAACTGGGGATGCAGGTTCTGAACAGCATGTTCGACAACTACAAGAAATCCTATCCGTCGGTGGAGGAGGAGTTCTGGACCGCATTGAAGAAGGAGTTTGACGCCAACGGCTTCGTTGAGATACTGGTCCCGATCTACGCCAGGCATTTCACGCACGAGGACATCACGGGCCTGATTGCCTTCTACCGGACCCCCCTGGGCAGGAAGCTGGTTGCCGTTCAGCCGAAGCTCACCGCCGAGGCGATGACGGCTGGCGCGGAGTGGGGCAAGAACGTGGCGTTGCGCGCGTTGAAGAAAATTCGCGAGCGCAGGAAACAGGGCGGGGAGGACTTCTGACGCGCATTGCGTTCAGGACTCGTGCGTCTGGGGATCGCGCAGCACCGTGTGGGGCTTCAACAGCCCGTCGGCGGGGTCAAACCGCGCGATCGCGAGAAGGCGGCCCTGTGGATCGACGACGCCAAGCTCTGCGTCTTCGGATTGGCCACGAACGCGAAGGGACTTGCCGAACGCCAGCAGGGCTGCCTGCTGTTCGTTCACGGTGATCTTCGGCAGGGCGGCTAGCGCCGTCAGAGGCGACAGCAGGTGCTGCGTCGGGTCGAGCCGGTCCGGCGCGATCGCGTCGGCTGCGCGGAACGGCCCGACCTCCGTTCGCTCCAGGCGCGAGCAGTACGCCCCGGCGCCGAGCTTGACGCCGATATCGCGCGCCAGGGCGCGGATATACGTCCCGCCGCCGCAGCGGACGTCCAGCTCCAGTTTCGGGTAGGCGTACCGCACGATCCGCATCTCGTGCACGACGACCCGGCGGGGGGGCAGGTCCACCTGCCGCCCGCGGCGCGCCAGCTTGTAGGCCCTGCGGCCGTTCACGTGCACCGCGGAGTGCGCAGGGGGCGTTTGCATGATATCGCCGACGAAGGCCTCGACGGCCTGGCGGACGGCCTGCTCGTCGCCTTCCGCGGCGCCGGGCGAGGGGGTGATCTGGCCCTGGGGGTCGTCGGTCGTGCTCGTCGCGCCCAGTGTCACTTCGGCCAGATAGCGTTTGTGCTGGTCCTGAACGTAGCGTGCCAGCCGCGTGGCGCGGCCGACAGCGAGGACAAGCACGCCTTCGGCGAACGGGTCGAGCGTGCCGCAGTGGCCGACCTTGACGCCGCGACCTATTCGCCGCCTCACCTGTGCGACGACGTCGTGGCTGGTCGGCCCGACCGGCTTGTACGCGTTCAGGAAGCCCAACATGCCCGCAAGCATAGCGGCCGACACGGGCGGTATAAAGACGGCTCCGGTCCGCGGCACGTGCGCCGGCGCGCCGCGAGGCGTGGCGCAGTTGCCGCTGGCGGCCACTGGCAAGCGTGAACTGCTCTAATGCTACGCGAGCAGCTTTGCCGATAGACGCCCAGCGGCGCAAGAACCATTCCATGAAGAGTTCATCGTTACAGCCGGTTCATCTCAAGACGGCTCGCAGGCGGCCGCGCAAGTGCTTCGACGTTTCGCAGGCCGGCCGGTCGCTTGTTCTGGTGCGGCGGATCGTGGCCGATGTGGTCCGCGCTCACTCGCAGCTTGATGAGCTTCAGGAGACGATTGAAGCCGCCCAGGCTAGCGGCCGGCGCTCACTGGTGCGCGAGGCCCACGGCGACATCCTCCGCGCGGCGGAGGAGATCCGATCCTGCATGGCCGAGCTTCGCGACGTCGGCGCCGAGCTTACGGACTGGTCACACGGCAGCGTGGACTTTCCGGCCGTGGTGAACGAGCGCGAGGTCCGCCTGTGCTGGCGGCTGGACGAGCCCCACGTGCGCCACTGGCACGACGCAGGGCAGACCTGCGCCGAGCGCAGACCAGTTCAGATGCATCTCTCCTCAACACCACAAGCCGACGGATAGCCATTCGTCGGCGCTGACTCCGCCGGCTTGTCTCAGCCCCACTGCTCCACGATATCGCCCGCGGCGTCGGGCATGACGCCGACAAGCCGCGCCAGGTCCAGTATGGTGAACCGCCCGCGCATCTCGTGCGCGTGCAGGAACGCCTGGGTCAGTTTTTCGCGCGTGCATCCTATGTCCTCGGCGCGGCAGGCGGCCTCCGCGCGGCGCAGGCAGTCGGCGATCCTGGCGGGCGGGCGCAGCATGGCCGACAGCTCGCGGCGGAGCTCGTCCCAGGCGCTTGCCTCAGCGAGCTTGGCGGCGGCGGCCTTCAGGCGGTCGGCCTTCTGCGCGTGGTGCCCGGCGATCACGTCGGCGAGAGGTCCCCAGAAGGCCGCGTCCGCCCCCTCAAGCGGCACGGTGAACCGTGGCGACTCGACCTTCAGCACCCGCTCGTAAAGCGCCGAGGTCAGGATCGTGCCGACGCCCACCTGCCGCCCGTGAAGGTCGTGCTCGAAGCCCCCGACGGCGGCTGTCATGTCCAGCGTGTGCGAGATGAGGTGCTCGGCGCCAGATGCGGGCTCGGACGACTCGGCCATCGTCATGGCGATCCCGGTCAGCAACAGCGCGTCGAACAGGGCGGCTATCGCCGCGGGCTCGCCGCGGCGGATGCCCTCGGGATTGTCGAGATACAGCGGCTCGATCTCCGCGATAAGCCCCACCGAACGGGCGCAATAGTAGTCGCCGAAGAGCACGTGGTTCATCCGCCAGTCGGCCGAGCTCACGCTCTTGGCCAGCACGTCGCCCAGCCCCGAGGCGGTCAGCTCGTATGGCGCGGAGCGCAGGACCGCCGGGCTGGAGGCGACGGCCGCGGGCGGACGGGCGCGGACGACGACCTTGACGCCCTCGACGGCCGTAGAGATATTTGCCGCGGCGTAGCCGTTCATGCTGGCGGCCGTCCCGAACGTCACCGCGGGGAGATCGCGCTCGAAGGCGATCCACTTGCCGAGGTCGCTGATCACGCCGGCCCCGACGGAGACGATCAGGCCCGGCTGGTCCATGCGGGCGTTCAGCGCGTCCTTGGTCTGCTCGTCGGTGACGGGCGAGCCGCCGCCCGGCCGGTCTTCCAGCAGCACCTCTTGCACCTGCCAGCCCGCCGCGCGAAGCACGCCGCCGACCTCCGCACCGGCCGCGGCGCGGGTCCGCACGTCGAACAGGATGCACGCCCGCCGCCCGCCGCAATGCCGCGCGCACAGATCGGGCATGCGCTCGATTGCGTCGTCGCCGTAGAGCGCCTCCCGCGGGTCGATGCGGTGCGTCCGGCCGCACTCGCAGGAGACTGTCCTGCCGACGAGGTTGGATGTCTCCATCATCGGTCCTGTTCGCCGCAGAGGCGCAGAGGGTAACAGACGGGGGGATAGAAGCAAGGTTGGGGATTGCTCATCCCATGGGCGGTCATCTCCGTGTCGCGTGTGGCGGTCCGGGGCTTTCGTTTCTCAGTCTCTGCATGCTCTGCTTTTTGCATAACTCGGCGTTCCACACAAGTTCAGCCTGTCGTAGGCCTTGCGGCCCGAAGGGCCGCGATTCACCAGCCCAGGGCAAAGCCCTGGGTGTCGGGTCCGCCAGTCTCACCGAGCCCTGAAAGGGCGCCACAACGGAGGGTCTCGCCCCCACAGGGCTTGGGCGCGGTCGGCGCTGTCGCCCCAGGGCTCCGCCCTGGGCTAATGAATGTAAGCCTTTCAGGCTTAGCCACCTGCCAGTCGCAGACCAGCGCGGCTGACTCATGCAAAAAGCTGCGTGCTCTGCGTCTTGCCGAAGGCATCCCTTCGGGACTGCGGCCCATCGCCTAGAACTTGCGGCTTCGCTCCAGCACGTCCTTAAGGCGCGAGCAGACCTTTGTGACGTCCTTGTCCTTCAGCTCCAGTATGTCGCGCAGGGCCTCGCCGATGGCCGGGATGTACTTCTCAATGTAGCTGCGCTTCTGCATCTCCCGATGGATTCGCACGGTCCTGCGCACGTGCGCGCCGAGTCGCCGCCCACACTCCTGAAGCGCCAGCCGCAGCTCCTTGAGAATCTCCGGATACGAGGCGATGGCCTCCTTGGACTCGCTGGTGAACGGCACCCATACCGAGGCCATGTGCACCACGACGGTCAGGTCGCCGCTCGGCAGCGCCCCGCGCGACTGCGCCAGGCCGTACGCCTTCCAGTTCGTTCCGACCACGGCCTTGTGGATCGCACACGCGCCAGGCTGATATAGGAGCGGCACGCGGTTGGCGAAGCGTATGAGCTTCGCCAGCGACTGCTCGGGGGGCTCTTCCTTCGCCTCGGGGGCGGCGGGCTCGGCGAAGAGCTTTTTCTGCCTTGGCTTCTTGCCGGCCGCTTCGGGCTTGTCGGGCTGTGGGGGCCTGCCGTAGGCCAGTGCCGCCTCGATGATGAACGGGTTGCCGCGATAGACTGCCGGGCTGCGCGTGGAGGCCGTGTAGAACTCGGCCGCCACGACCTGCTTCAGCCCGGCGACCAACTGGTCCTCGCCGATCGGGACGACGCAGTTGGTGGCGGGCGCCATGATCTTGACGTTCTGGATGGCCTGATAGACGGCCTTTGCGGCCTCGCCGTTCAGCCGCCCGCAGCGCGTCGTCGGCTTGAGGCCCGCCTGCTGAAGCACCTGCCCGGCCACCCGCGGCGAGACACGCGAGAACTCCTTTGTGAGGAACTGGTTGATCGTGCGGGCCTTGGTGTCCTGGAGCATCTTTATCAGCAAGCCCAGCTCCACCCCCTGGGGATGTGGGCGGATTTCCTTCGGCACAGGCGGCAGTTGCTTGGAGGCCGGCTCGTAGCGCTGCTCGCGCCCGTCGGGCGCGTGGTAGCTCAGCGTTACGTGTGGGTTGGCGATGGCCGTCTGCTGGAGGTAGTCGTCCACGCTCTGGCGGCCTTTCTGGTAGCGGGCCTCCAGCTCGATCTCGACGCGCGTGCCGCGGGGCGAGTCCCAGTCGCTCTTCTCGTCCTTGATAATGACGGGCTTGTTCGCCCGCGTGTCGATCTGAAGCTCGTAGTAGTGTGCCGGGCTGCGAGGCCCGGTCCGCGAGGTGATGCCGACCGGCCGGCCCGTAGTCAGTAGGCCGTACATGCCCGCCGCCGAGATGCCGATTCCCTGCTGCCCGCGGCTCATCCGCAGCCGGTGGAACTTGCTGCCGTAAAGCAGCCGCCCGAAGATGTGCGGTATCTGCTGGCGGACGATGCCCGGGCCGTTGTCCTGTACGGCGACCTTGAACTGCGTCTCGGAGAGCTGCTCGATCCGGATCTCGACGACCGGCAGGATGCCCGCCTCCTCGCAGGCGTCCAGCGAGTTGTCCACCGCCTCCTTGATGGTCGTCAGAAGGGCCTTGCGCGGGTTGTCGAAGCCAAGCAGGTGGCGGTTCTTGGCGAAGAACTCACTGACGGAGATGCTGCGCTGGGCCTTGGCCATTGACTCTGCCGTCGCGTGAACGACCTTGCGCTTGGTCTTGGCGGGAGGCTTGCCCGATTTCTGGACAGACGTTTCGGCGGGCGGCGGCGTCTTGGATTTCGCCTTGCGCGTTTGGCACGCACCGCGCTTCTTCGTGGACGCGGGTCTCTTGGCGGGCGTGGTTATCTGCGCCGCCTTCCGGCGAGGCGTGCTGCGTGATTTCCTCTTCACCGCGCTGACTGCCATCCGTGGCTTCACTCCGCGGCGCATTTGCCGCAGTGGCGACAGTACCTGCACGGCGGCGCTTCGTCAAGCGCGCCCACATCGGCCTTTGCGCGATGGAGGGACGCGCTCTGTCGCGTCCGGGAATAGGCCACGACGGAGCGTGGCCCTCCAATCATCACCTCGTCAACAGATACCACATCGTGCCGTACTCGGCCTTCAGCTCGATGCTGGGGACCTTGCCCTCGGCGATCGGCACCTCAGGGCCGGCTGTGCCGCCGGGCTTCAGCCCATGGCAGGTCCAGTTGCCCGCCGCCAGCCCAGCCAGCCAGAGCGTGCCCTCGACGGCCTCGATCCGTGTTGGCGGGCCGCCCCAGTCGCGGCCGACAGTGCGCCTGTCGGCGGCGAACTTCATCTCCGCGTTCTCGCATCGCCCGCATGCGGTAACAAGCACCTTGCTGCTGTCCGCGAGCTTGCCGCCGTCCACGGCGGTCACGGTAAGAATGGCAAAAGCGGGGCGCGTCAGGTCCAGGCGGCCTTTGAGTTCCTTGGCGCCGGGCCTGCCGATGAGGATTCGCGCCCCCGGCCCTTCGACGTGCAGACTCCCGGACGATTCGCCCTCGACGCTCCACGACAGGTGCGAAAGCTGCGACAGTGGACTTCCTGATCCATCGGAGCGGCCCGTCAGCGCGAGAGATAGACGGTGGCCCTTCCAGTCAATCTTCGGGTTGATCCGCAGCGCAACCTCGTGCAGGTTTCGTTGGTGCCGGTGTTGCAGTGTCGCCAGCGCGGACAGGCGGTCGGCTCCGTCGGCGAGGCCGAACGTGAACCCGTGGCCCAGCGGCGTGAGGCACTGCGTCCGGAAGATGGCGGCCCCCGCCGCGACGAAGCCCCACTTGGACGGGTTCATGTCGATGTCGAAGAAGCTGCGGAAGTGGCGGCGCTTCCAGTCGCCGTCGTGGTTGTACGCGAACAGCCAAACGCCGTCCCAGTCCTGGAGCGCTGCCACGGAGGCAATCGTGGGCACGCACTCGGCCTGGTAGTCGCTGGGGGCGGGGTGGTTGTACTCGCTGACGGTGTAGGGCTTGCCGGCAAGCCTCGATGCGGCCAATCGCCCGAACGGCGCTTCGTTGAGGTGATCGACGGTGGCGGATTGCTCGACGGTCCAGTTGGCGGGGTCCCACGGCCGGCCCGGAAAGTGCGGGTGGTGCCAATAGGCGTGGTTGTCGATGTAGTCCATGTCCTGCTGGCCCCACAGGCCCAGCGGCCCCATGGCCATCGTCCCCGTCACGAGGGCCTTGCAGCCGAGATCCTTTTTAATGAACGCGTACATGTCGTCGAAGTAGGCCTTCTCGGTCTCGGCCAGGAACTTCATGCGGTCCAGCGCGCGGGCGTCGGTCTCGCCGCTGCCGAAGAGGGCCACGTTCTTCGCCTCCAGCGACTCGTCCTTAACCAGCCCCTCGCGCCCGCCGGGACGGAACTCCACGTCGGCCAGCTCGACCGCCACGTCCGACTGACCCAGGCCGAAGTTCACCCGCGCGTTGTCGTCGGCCGCGGAGACGGTCCCGCCCGCGCGGAACGTCTGCCATTCGGGTTTGAGCGCCACCGTCCGGCCAAGCCCAAGCACCTTCCACGGGCTGTGCGCCTGGCAAACGTTGTAGTAGATGTCCCTGGGCTTGTCGGCCCGCGCGCGGAAGGTCAAGGTGTAGAACCCGCCGGCCTTCACTGCCACGTCCGCCTGGTTGAGCTGGATGTGCCAGGAGACATTGTCGGCGCGGGCGATCTCGATCCGCACGGCGTTCGATGTGCCGGCAACCGGTTTGACCGCCGCCTCGCAGGGCCTGTGCACCTCGAGGCGCCACACGTGGGGCCTTTCCTTTGTGGGCTTACGGTGCGTCAGGCCGGCCAGCATGTTCTCGCCAAGCGGCAGGGCGCCCTTGCCCCATGCGGCGCGGAGCTTGGCCGTCGTGCCGTAGCGCTTGGACAGCCACTCGTTGTATTGCCAGCGGAGGATCTTGGCGTAGTGGTCGTCCAGCGAGCGCAGATTCTCCTCCCAGCCCCACATGAACAGGCTGTCCTCGTTGGTGATCTCGACGAACGCGACGGCCGGGTCGTCGGCGTAGCGGGCGCGCCGGTACTTGTTGACGTGCGTCAGCAGGTCGCGGGCGTAGGTTCTCTGGGCGTCGATCAGCTTGGGCGTGAACATGTCCACCATCTTGTCGAACTGGGCAGCCTTCGGCAGCTTGAGCAGCACGCTGTGCGTGCGTGACACGTGCAGATTTATGTTCGCGCGGATGCCGCGCCGGGCGAGCTGGTCGATGAAGTAGTCCAGCCGGTCCATGGCCTGGACTGAGAGCTTCGTGGTCCGGTGGGGGTCCCAAATGCCGCTGGGGAACGTACGGCCGTCCATGTGGTGGAACCGCACGGAGTTGACGCCGAATGCGCTCATCCGCGCCGCAATACGCTCGGCGTCGGCGTGGGGCGGAAAGCACCCCGCGAAGCAGAGGTTCACGCCCCAGACGCGATATCGCTCCTCGCCCACGTAGAAATGCCCGTGGCGGACGGTGACTCGCGGCGAGTCGGTGCGGATCGGCTCGGCCTTCATCGCGATCAAGGATCGCTTGTTCTGCTCGGCTGGGATGGCGAAGGGGACGAACGTCTGGCCCGAGGCGTGCTGGGCGGACATCAGCAGAAGAACAGACGGCACTAGTTGGCGTGTGGTCATGGCGATCACCTTCCCGGTTCGGCGGCGCCGCCGCGCGGCGACGACGCGCGGCCCGTAGTTGGCCCCCGGTCGCGACGGGCCGGGGGCTATATACAGTAACCCACATCGTGCCCAGTGTGGATGCTGGCCTTGGTCATTTGGCGCAGCTCCGGCCCGATGGCGCGACGGCAACTTGGGGTCGCCCTTACCGCAGCCGGTGGAGGATTTCGAGGATCTTGGCTGTGATCTCCCGGCCGGTCTCGATGCGGGAGCGGACGGAGGACGGCTGGGCGAGGTCCTCCTCGACGGTCAGGCTGGGCCCGCGCATCACCTCGTAGCTGCCCTGCTCGAAGCCGAGGGGCCGGGGCACATAGCCCTGCCGCGAGCCGTTGTAGCCCATCAGGATGTTGTGCGGGAACGGGCTGGCCGCGTGGATGTCCTGAGCAAGCTCGATGAACAACTCCCCCGGCATCGACACCAGCGCCACGTCGCCCAGAGCGACCGCATTGAGGACGGTCAGTCGCTTTGAGCCGGCCGGTTCGGCGCCCTCGGTGGACCAGTACTCGTGGCGCATCTTGCTCGGCCGGCTGTAGCCGCCGGTCGGGATGGCCGGCAGCAGGTCGCGCGTGAAGCGCTCTGCGAGCAGCTCGGCGCTGTCCTTGAACCACTGCACCTGCGCGGGCTCGCCGTCGGGCATGGGGTGGATGCAGTGCAGGTCGATGTTGCCGCCGGCGTGGCTGGCCTGCATGGCCGTCGCGCCCGGGATCAGCCGCTCGACGCGCCGCTTGACCGCACCGGGGAACTCGCCGCTGAAGTAGGGCAGTGCGCACAGGTGCGGGTGCGACGGGTAGCTGATGAACAGGGCGAAGGGGCGCTCGGCGCCCACCTCGCGCGCGACGAGCACATCCGCCCGGTCGCTGTCCGGCCCGCCCGGCCCGACCGCCTTCATGCCCGGCGGAATGACCGGCCCTGAGCCCCAGGTGTTCACGCACGTGCCGTTGGACAGGCGGAATCGCCGGTTCTGCCCGACCGGCTCTCTCAGCGTGAAGGTGGCGGTGGCGATCTCGGCCGGGCGCAGCGACCCGGCCCCCTCGACGCATGCGTCGATGAACCCGTCGATGATCTTCCGATTCGCAGCTTCCAGGGCGGCCTTTGCCTCGGGTGAATCGTCGGCGGCCTCGGGCGAGCTGCAATGATTGTGCGTGCCGCTGATCAGCACGCGGCCCGGGTCGCAGCCGGTGCGGGCGGCCACGGCCTCGCGGATTTCCTGGACCCACTCGATCCACACCGTTCGCAGGTC
>Ga0307380_10009117_pt1 | contig 12628 bp, 8 predicted proteins | sample UN3MG_FD_202239 | JGI IMG/M metagenome (GOLD analysis project Ga0307380, IMG submission 202239) | Soil microbial communities from Risofladan, Vaasa, Finland - UN-3 | ecosystem: Environmental > Terrestrial > Soil > Coastal area > Acid sulfate soil | place: Finland: Risofladan, Vaasa | collected... | reverse complement strand
TACAAAAGGCTGCCCTACATTGATTGGATTATGGTCTAACATGTAGTGCAGGGCTTTAGCCCTGCCCCATGCCCATCACCACCCCCGGGCAGCCTTAAAAGGCTGCGCTACAAAAGGCTGCCCTACATTGATTGGATTATGGTCTAATATGTAGTGCAGGGCTTTAGCCCTGCCCCATGCCCATCGCCACCCCCGGGCAGCCTTAAAAGGCTGCGCTACATGTGGGCGGGATTCAAAAATAGTCATGTAATGCGAGGAATGTCATTGCGAGCCGAAGCCCTGAGCGTAGTGAAGGGGCAGCGAAGCAACCCAGCCTCACCTTTGGAGTTGATTAGTGATTATGTTATCTCAAAGGGTTTATGGTCTTGATCTCCGCAAACCCCGTGAAGTCGTCCTCGTTGGCGGTATATATCGTCTTAATTCTATTCTGGACCATCGTAGCCACAATCTGAGCATCGAAGATGTCTAAGCCTGTAATCTGATATCGTTTTGCCAATTCTAAGGTTAATGCCAGAGTGGTTTCATCTGGATGGAGCTTTGGGATACTTGATGTCAGGTAGCCTTCTACGGCCTCAGCCGCCTCCGCCGGCCTTAGAGGTTGGCTCACCTTTTTGGGATTGGTCACCGTAGCGTAGAACTCAGATAGTACTTGAGATGATAGGCAGGCTGCCAGCTTACCGCTGTTTACACACCGTATCACCTCTTTGGCACTGGCATGATAGGGGCTGTCCTCATTGGCTGCATAGACCAGTATATTGGTATCGAGAAAGGCGAGGTCGTCCATCACAGGCCCTCATAGATATCTCGTCTGGAGAGGCGGCCATATACCTGCCCCAGGTGGTATGTCTTTGGCCTGATTGGCTTTTCTAGCCGTCCCCTTCGTCTTGCCGGAGAGCTCCGTTCCTTATCGCTGAGCCACTTATTGAGGCGCTCCTCAGGTATTCTCCACCTGCCATCTAGCTTAATGGCCGGCAGCAGCCCCTGCTCAGCCTTGCGGGTAACCGTCTCTACCCGTAGCCTTAGCATGCCAGCCACTTCACGCGTAGTAAGCAATTTTTCCATATCAAATTGATTTTAAGGCATAAAGCATGATTTGTCAAGCAATCGTAAAAGAACTAAAATTTAAAGAACAAAAGGCGAAATTTAAGATTTGGATTTAGAGAAATAAACATGTGGGTTGGATTGGGAGTGCCTCGCAACGACAGCAGGGTCGTCATTGTTCGGGGGAATAAAAAAGGGGGTGGCATTCGCCACCCCCTTTTTTGCCTTTCTCAGGCAGGTGAGCTTATACCCGGCGTGTCTTGAAGATGAGAACCAGTGTGACAATCACCAGGATAGCGCCGATAGCGATGACTATCCACACCCACAATGGAGTTGCAGGTGCTTCAGGTGGTGCTTCAGGCGTTGTTGGTGCAGCTTCGGTTTGGAAGCTGAACGTAGCGCTCCAGTCGCTTGGCGCTGGCTCGACGCACATCACGCGCCAGAAGTAGTTGGTGCTGTAATCCAGCGTGCCCTCGTACTCGTAGGCGGTGGTGGGTACTTCGGCCTCAGCCAGGACATCGGTCATAGCCGCATCCTTGGCCAGGACGAACTTGTACTTCAGGGTGTCCTTGAACGGTGACCAGGAGAAGGATACCGGCGAAACCGCGCAGCTGATGCAGCCGTTGTCCGGTGACAGCAGCTTCAGTCCGTAGTAGTCAGCCGATACCGGCAGACCAGCCTTGATGGTGAAGCTTCTAGTTTCAGACCACGGGCTGCGGATAATCTGGCCGGTAGCGCACTGGCGGACCTTCGCATGCCAGTAGTAGGTATGTCCGCATTCCAGGTTACCGCTTGCGGCTAGCTGAGAGTTGCCGCTTCCCAGGGTTGCTAGACCACCAGCCGGGATGTAGGCAGCCGGGCTGGTACTGCTCTCCGGGGAGAGGAAGCCGGTGCATCCTGCTTCACTGACCCAGTCAATCACCTTTATGGTGAAGGCAGCGTCCTTGCCTATTTCGATGTCGTAGCCAGTGGCCACGCAGAGCTGCTCCCATCTGAGGTCAACTTCCTGCGCTCTGCCGGAAACCGGGTCGCAGCCGATGAGTATGCCGTCCTCGGTTATCAGCGCCGGGCCAGTCTTGGCCATGCAGTCAGCAAAGCCCCAGAGATAGCCGCTCTTGCCAATGCCGTACCACTCCGGAGCGTAGGCAGCGTCATCGAGTGCCCACAGCTTGGTATCGGTGTCCAGCGTCAGGCAGCCGCACTTCTTGAGCGACCATGGTTCGAGGGTGAACTCGACGCCGGCAGTAAGGCCTGTCCACAGGCAGTCCCATGCCATACCTGGCTTGGGAAGACCCCACAGCGGCCACAGTGTGCGGCACACGCCGCCATAGGTGTATTGAGTATCCGCATCGTCTGTAATCAGGTTATGGGCGGAGTACAGCGCGTAGTCGTTGTTAGCCCCGGTGGTGGCAAGCTGCAGGCCGTATTGGCCAATAGGATGCGGGCCACCGCAGCCGAAAGCCTGGTTGGTTACCGCCATCATGTCAAGGTCTGCCCAGTTTGAGACCGGGTACTTGTTGCGGTACACCGTGCCATTGGCGGCGTCGTCAGCCAGGAAGAAGGTACCGTTGCTGGCGAAGTCGGGGTGGAAGGCCACGTGCGCACTCCCACTGGTTGGCAGCAGGTCGAACAGCGTACCGAAGGAAGCTCCTCCGTTAAAGGAAATGGAGCCCGGGTAGGTAGCCGCAGCATCGTAGCCTACCAGTAGGTTGTCGCCCATTACGGCAATCATGTGTCCGTAATCACCTGAATCGACACTGGCCTCGGCAGTTGACCAGGCAGTGCCGGTGTAAGGCATCTTCTGCACCAGTCCACTGAAAGAGAGGTTATAGAGGAGGGTGCTTGATGCGAAAGCAAAGTCCTGGATAGTGTCTCTGGGGTTGATGTTAGCCCAGTAGTCACCGAAGTCAGGCGACCATGCCTGTGCCTTGGTGTTCTGAGCTGCCCAGCCGACAATCTCTCCGTTGGTCTTGTCCGGTGCCAGCCTCAGCAGAGGCAGGTTGGACTGTGCGCCTGCGCAGTTAAGTGCCGTCACCCGGCAGTACACGCGCTCGTAGTAAAAGCCGAGCGGGAATACCGGCGGTAGAGGTGAAGACACCTCAGGATTGACGGTGGTGCGCCACACGCTGTCAAAGCCCTCGCAAGAAGTCGCCCCCGTGGCATTGGCTGAAGCCAGGTAGATGGTGGTGCAGTCAGCCGACGGGGCAACGTCGTTGAAGTAGCTTATGGTGGTGTCAATCAGGCTCAACTGGTTCCACGTCTCGCCGTTGTTGCGGCTGATGGCGAATGCCGACTCATCATTGGGTATAGGTGTGTCGTTTAAGGGACCATACCAGGTGGCACCTCCCTCGCGTGTATTTGAGCCGGTGCCAACCAGCGCCAGCACGCCATCAGGCCGCCAGGCGACCTGGGCATTGCCCTGATTGGTGCCATTACAAGCGATTGTTCCAGCAGCGCCGGTGGTCGGCTTGAGTGCCGGATACCAGCACGGGATGGGGCAGGTCGTCGGTGAATCGGTAAACCACGTCGGCACGGTAGCCGCGCAGTCGTCACCTAAGACTTCGCCCGCCAGCAGCTTGCCCGAGGCATAGGTGCCGTAGTAGGCAATGCTGGCAACCCTCTTTGTTGTGTTGCCTGTGAGGTCCATCAGCGCATAGACGGTGGTGTCATCCATGCGGAAGATGCCGGCACTTAAGCCGCCGGCACCAGTATCATCGGTGCTGACATAGGCGCGGCGCAGGCTGGCGCTCTGCCCGGAGAAGTCACTTGGCAGCTCCAGATCAGCGGTGAGGATGAGCGTTGCCGTCGGGGAAGTACCTGCTACGCCAGCAGTTACCTCGACTGAAGTAGCGGGGGTCCCAAAGACCCACTCATTGACGTCGTTGTCATCGAGGTCGCGCAGGGCGACATCGTAGAACGTATCACTAGTATCAGCGTAGACCACCGCCATGGCGGCATCGCCGACATAGGTCGGTGAGAACTTCAATGCCAGGACATCGGCAGTGGCTGCAGTCGGGGTAACCGACTGGAGTACCCAGCTGGCAAAGCCCCTGGACTGCACCACGTAGATGGTGAAAGCAGCAGCAGCCGTGCCTGTCCGGATACCGACGGCGATATCACGCTTGCCGCCGTAGTCCGGGGAGACATCGATGCAGCCGATGACATTAGTGGGAAGGGTAGCACCTGTTATGGCCGCGAAGCCGGCGCAGTCCCAGCTGGCGCCAGCGTTCTCGGTGACCCAGACCTCGACCGGGCCATCAACCCAGGCAGTAGCTGGACCGGTTGCACCAGAGGTGACCACCGCCCAGAAGTTGGCGTCATCAGGAGCAACGGCGACGTCCCACACGTTGTGCCCGCCAACAGACGCATTGGGGGTGGTAACTTCCTCAGGTAGTACGGTAAACTGGGTGTCCATTGCGGTAACCAGGTGTTCGTATGGTGCGAAGTCCCACAGGATGCCCCAGTAGGATGCCGCGGCCAGCGCCAGGGGACCATATATGTCTGCCTTATAATAAGGCGCGCCCATACTCGTGTCCACTATGGCAAGCATCGCATTCGGGCCGACGACCAGTTTGTTTATCTCTGACCCGTTGTAAACGTCATACTTGCCGAGGACGGAGTTGGGCATCTCCAGTGTATCCCACTTGCAGATGCCGGCATCCGCCGAGACCGGTGTTGGACTGGCCAGGTTAGCCGGCACCACAAGACTGGCTACCAGCATAAAGATGGCCAGGATTCCAAACATACTTGGATATTTCGTTTTCATTATTCCTCCTAAGTTTCATGAACCCTGAAAATTTCTTTTCACGGACCTTCAGCAAGCTCGACTAGCTTGCCTCCGGTTATCAAACCCAGAAAGGGAAGATATTCACTTTTCGATGAGTACCTTTTAAGCCGGCTCATCCCGGCTACCCCGCAGGATAAAGGCCTTATGCCCCGGAGTCAGGGCGATTTTCACCTTGCCCATGTAGTGCGACCCTTTAGGGTTGCCATGGCGAGGTTAAAACCTCGCGCTACATACTGGCATTCTTCCATTAAACATCACCTCCTTTTTACGCATAGCAAAATAGGGCAAAGGTGCCCCTTTGCCTCATTACTATTGTACCACCCTTGTCAAGCCCTCGGCAGGCTGGGTTAGTATGGGGTAAAGGAAATAATCGTTTGAAAATTTTAGCTGTCCAGCTCATTTTCATTTCCTGTGCGAGTGCAACCACATGTAGCGCAGCCTTTTAAGGCTGCCTGGCAGGGCTAAAGCCCTGCGCTACATTGCCCTGCACTACATTGCTGCATTCCACTCTTTCCATTTTACTCCCTTAACCTTGCAGTGTAATCGGCAAGATGGTTGATTTTGGAATCAACCTTTTTGCCGACAACGTCGCCCCCCCAATATGTTGTTGCGAGGCACATAAGTGCCGTGGCAATCCCGGTGGGGCTGAACCCAACCCACATGTAGCGCAGCCTTTTAAGGCTGCCCGGGTGGCTGACGGGGCAGGGCTAAAGCCCTGCACTACATTGCCCTGCATGTGGAACCCAATCCACATGTAGCGTAGCCTTTTAAGGCTGCCCGGTGGTGACGGGCATGGGGCAGGGCTAAAGCCCTGCGCTACATTGCGCACTACATTACCCTGCGCTACATTGCTCGCACTACATGATTTACCCGGTCATATTATTTGGCTTATGTCACTGACTTCCAACGAGCCTGAATGGGGATACTGGGTGTAATCCGTGGCTATTCCTTTCTGACCGGGTTTTCAAGGATATAGCGAGCTACTGCTGAAGTTGCCTCATCTTTTCTCAATATGCGTTCGTAGTAACTTGGCTGCCACAATCTGGTCTGGTAGACGCGACTAAACCAAAATGCCGTCTTTTGCTTGAATGTGGGGATGAACCTTCTCATATCGGCATCCTCGGTTTTTCCTTCAATAAGAAGATGGAGGTGGTCAGGCATGAAGCAATATACCCAGACATAGAAGTTTCTATGCTCGGCGGTTTCCTTTAATATACTGGATAGTTTGGTGACAAGACCAGGGTCAATGAAGTAACTAGCCTGATTATGAGAACGCAGAGTAATGAAATATCGGTAACAACCCTTGTAAGAAAAGTCCTTGAGTCTGGTCCGCTTTGGATATTTGCTACGTTTGTCTTTCATTTGTAACATGCTATATGTAAATGTAGTGCATTTAAGGTTGCCCATAACCCAACCCATATGTAGTGCGGTCTTTTAAGGCTGCCCGGGTGGCTGACGGGGCAGGGCTAAAGCCCTGCACTACATTGCCCTGCACTACATTGCCCTGCGCTACATTGCGCTGCACGTGGAACCCAATCCACATGTAGTGCGGTCTTTATAAGGCCGCCCGGTGGTGATGGGCAGGGCTAAAGCCCTGCGCTACATTGCCCTGCGCTACATTGCGCGCTACATTGCTGTGGTGAGGGCCTTGGTGTCTGTTAGTAATATTGGCTGACGCGGCGGGAGAAACCTCGGATGACGAAGACGATAATGATAATACAGATAAACCCCCCGATTACCAAATACAAGGTGGAGAAGAAACCGACCTTGAAGGGTTGGGGGGAAAGCGTCCACGCGCTTTCGTTGCCAGCGCCATCAACGGCTTTAACTCGCCAGTAATGGGTGCCGGGCTCAACATTGACGAGGCAGGTAGGCTGAGTCAGCCCTGCCTTTCTCATACCCGGCGCCAGGGGGAAGAAGTTGAGGTTATCGGCTATCTCCAGTATATAGGTAATGCCGCTGGGGTCGGCGACCTCGGTCCATTTGAAAAGAACGAGCTTTGAGCCAAGCCAGCCGAATCTCTGTGCCGTGGGCGAGATTGTGGCTGGCGCTGGTGGGGCTGCACCTTCCAGGGGCATGCCGAAGGTAGCCTTATTGCCGGCGCCATCGCTGGCGACAACGCTGTGAGTGGATTCAGAGGTTTCCGGCACTTTGAAGGTATGGGTGAAGTTGCCGGCTTCGTCCGTAGTCGGCGAGTCGGCTATCGCAATATCGTCGTATTCAATCGTTACCAGGCTGCTGGCGGCGAAGCCATGGCCGGTGATGGTGACCTCTTGGCCGATTCCGGGGAATTCGGGCTCAAGGCTGATACCCGGGACAACCTCGAAGCTGGCGGTGGCTTTGGCGAGAGTCGTGCTTTTGGCAGCGGCCTCAAAGCTGTGGCTGCCGGCGATGGTATCGGTAACGGTGAAATCAGCCGTGAAACTGCCCTTGCTGCTGGTGGTGATTTCAATATCGGTAGCTTTGCCGTCGAAGCTCAGTTTGATGTCGTCACCGGCAGGGAAGCCGGTGCCGTTGACGGTAACCGTGGAGCCAGGCGAGGTGGGTGATGGGCTCGTCTTCACATCCGACCGGACGTTGAAAATGAAGCCGTACGGGTCCTCGGGCCGTTGGGCACGCCTGAACTGGAGGTAATTTGTGCCATAGGAAGCTTCAGGGATGGTAAAGCTGAATGTCAGCTCCGTGGTGAGTTCGTCCAGTCTGCCCTCAGCCACTACAACACACTCGGTCTCTTCAGAGATTGGCGTTTTGCTCCACATAACCGTGTAGTCTCCCTTCAGTGGAAAGGCGCCGCTCACCAGCGTCAGCGTTGCTTCAGTGCCAACTCTCCCTGAGTTTTCCGACTCCCCGATAACTTCGGGGCAGGCACCGCCCACTCAGCCGTCAGCATTGACCGGCGTTGGTACCAGTACCAGCGCCAGTACCAGAACCAGGGCAAGATAAATTATTAACCTCATGCTTAAATTTGTACTCCTTTTGGCCGTGTTTTGTCAAACCAAAGCTATTTTTTTAAGGTTGCCCCCAACGTGTCGTTGCGAGGCACGGGAGTGCTGTGGCAATCTCGGTAGGGCTGCGGCGGAGTGCGTCACCCCCCCCTTTGCCCCTCTCCGCCGAGATTGCTTCGTCGCTTACGCTCCTTGCACTATATGGCTGTTTTAAGAACCCTCCCTTGACTTACCTGGCCTCAGCACCCGTCGCTGACCAACCGATAATTATGCCCTGAGCTGAGATTATTTGTCAAGTTCTGGAAAGCGACAACTTTTCCTTGCGGCACTAGAACATGTGTGCTAGGATGACTGTATCATGGTTGGTGGTGCGCTGGACTTATTGCCGGAGGGGGTTGATTGGCGGGATAGGGGGTGTGAGCTTTTTCCTTCGTGTCTTAGTTGTCCGTTGCCAAGGTGTATTGAGGAGGAGTCGAGGGGTAAACAGAGATTGAAAGTGTTGGCCCGGGCCAGGCGGATGGCTGAACTCAGGCGGGATGGCAAAAGCGTCAAGGAGATAGCTTTGGCTTTTGGGGTGAGTAAAAGGACGGTGCAGCGAGGGCTATACACCCAGAAAAGCCACGGGAGGCCTCAGGGATGATTAAGGAATTCAACCCCCAGTCTCTAGCCCAGCTAGACAAATCACGCTTCAGCGACTACAAAGCTAACCTGGACTTCTATAACGGCACGCAGTGGGCGGAGACAAGCAAGAACCGCCAGCTGGTATTTAACTATGCCAGGATCGCCGTTGACAAGCTCTCCAGCTATTTAATGCAGGGCTTAAACTTCGCCTGCGACCCCATCGAGGAAACCGACCAGGCTAAGGCAACCGCTCAGAGAGCCGAGCAGGTACTCTACCAGGCATATCACGCCAACAGCCTTGAGGAGCTGGACTATGAGACCGAGGTAGACGCTGCCATCCGGGGGGACGCCTGCTATAAGGTTACCTGGGACACGGTAGAGAAGCGCATCCGCATCACATCGCCCAACGTCAACGGCCTCTATGCCTGGTGGGTAGGAGACGACCCGTCAAAGGTGTGGCGAGTGGCTTCGCGCTACACGCTTACCCAGGACGAAATCGAATTGCTTTATAACCGAGCTATCGACAAAAAGACCGCCGACATAACCGAGGTCTGGACAGATAAGACATTCCAGCTATTTTTAGATAACGACCCCATCGAAACCAAGCCCAACCCCTACAAGTTTATCCCCTTCGTTATCTTCCCCAACTTGCGGCAGCCCAAGCACTTCTGGGGAGAGTCGGATATCCCATCGATAAAGGTAGCGCAGAGGGAGCTTAACCGCGCCCTTACGCAGCTATCACGCATCCTTGAGGTCTCAGGCAACCCTATTGCCGTGCTCGAGGGCGTAGAGTCCTCAGAGGACATTAAGGTACAGCCTGGCGCCGTGTGGACGCTGCCGGAGGAAGCCAAGGCTTATCTACTGGATTTACTGCAGGGCGGCGGCATCCGGCTGCACATCGACTATATCGATATGATTTACCGTTGCCTCCATGACATATCGGAAGCCCCCAGGGCTGCCTACGGCGGCATCGAGAGGGAGCTGTCAGGCGTAGCTCTTGAAGTGGAGCTCCAGTCCTTACTCCAGAAGGTCAGGCGTAAGCGGACGATACGGACCGCAGCCTACATGAAGCGAAACGTTATGGTCCTTAAACTTCACCAGCAGTTCAACCGCGAGGACTTGACGCAGGTAGCCCACCGCATTATCTGGGGAGCGGTACTGCCTCAGGACAGAGCCAGGGAAGCTCAGAATGAGCAGCTGCTAGTCCAGTCAGGCGTCCACTCCAGGAGGACGGCCATGGACGAGCTGAGCATCAGGGACCCCGAGGCGGAGTTCGAGAAGTGGTTGGAGGAGAGGCGCCGCATCCTGGAAATGAACCAAGAATATAAATCGAAGTCTACTCGTGGCGGTGAGAGAGAGAGAAATGTCGCCGCAGAGATGGAGATACCCGAATAATTATCAAAAGAGAAGGAGTAAACACATTGGCAGATGAAAACACAAACAACCAGATCACCCAGGAGCAGTACGACCAGCTCAAAGTCGAGCTCGAAGCCCAGGTCGAGGCCGAGAAGGCCAGGGCTAAGGAAGCCGTGGCGCAAGCTACTCAGCCCCTTCAAGGGCGCATCACGGAGCTTGAGGGCAGCCTTCAGTCGAAAGACGAAGAAATAACCACCCTCAAGACCGAAGGCGAAACCAAGGACGGCAGCTTAACGCAGCTCCAGGCTTCGCTTGACGGAGCCGTGGGCGAGTATAAGAGCCTGGTAGTCAGCTCCAACCCCCTTTTCAGCGAGGAGCTGGTCCAGGGGAGCACCATCGACGAGGTCAAGGCTTCGGTCGAGAGAGCTAATGCGGTGGTGGGGAAGGTTAAGGCTAGCCTTGAGAGCCAGGCTAACTTGACCACCATACCGGCAGGAGCTCCGGCAGCGACACCCGTTGACCTGTCTACCCTGTCGAGCAGGGAGAAAATAACCAGGGGCTTGGGAGAAGCCCGGAAGGAGAAATAACCTATTATGGCCACAACTTTAACCGAAGCATCAAAACTCAGTAATGACGCCTTGCTGATAGGGGTTATCGAGACCATCATCAAGGATAGCCCGCTGCTCCAGAAAATGCCGTTCATCGAGATTGTGGGCAATGCCCTGACCTATAACAGGGAGAAGGCTTTGCCGTCCGCTGAATGGCATGCCGTCAATGACGACTGGACGACTTCACCGGCAATAACCTTTGACCAGCCCACGGCTACCCTGTCTATCCTGGGGCAGAACGCCGATGTAGACGACTACATCAAACAGACCCGCTCCAATATCCAGGACGTCGAAGGAGCCATCATCGAGCTAACGGCTAAGGCCGTCAGGCATGAGCTCGAGGACAAGTTCATCTACGGCCACCACACCGACTACCCCAACCAGTTCAACGGCTTGATCGAGCTAATCGATACCGGCACAGCCTCAGACCAGGTAATTGCCATGGCAGCCACTGGCGCCACGCTAACCCTGGCCAAGATAGACGAGCTCATCGATGCCGTCAAAGGTGGCAAGCCCGACTTGCTGATGATGAGCAGGAGAAGCCGGCGGAAGATTAACGCCCTGGCCAGGGCAGCCGGCTCCAACCTCGAAGTAGGCACCGGGGCGCTTGGTGAGTTCGTTCAGCTCTACAATGGCATAATCATTGCCATAAACGACTTTATGAAGGATACCCACCAGCTGGCAGCCTCTCCCTATGACTACGAGGACAGCCTCACCGCCGGCTCCTGCGCCAGCATCTATGCCCTCCAGTTCGGGGAAGGCGGCATCTGTGGCTTAACCAGCCCGGGCGGATTACAGGTCGAACCTATCGGCGCAATGGAAACCAAGAACGCCGATAGAACACGGGTAAAGTGGTACGTCTCTTTGGCTGATTTCAGCCTGGTCAAGAGAGCCGCTTTAATCGGCATCAAGAACGACTAAACTACTTATAAGGACACCTTATAAGGAAGGAGATTGAACAATGTCACTTAGTGACCCAGGAAAAGGCAGAAACATCATAAACTCGAACGTCGGTCCGGAAGCCCCCACGGTGACGCTGGCCGAGGCTTGCAGCCGTGGGGACGTTCTGGGCTATAGCTCAGGCTGGAAGCTGGCCCTGGCCACCGTAGGCACGGCCATTCAAGGCCGGCTGGTTGCCCTGGCTGATGGTGCTATTGGGGACGTGATACCCGTATCGCCGAACCCCGTTGTCAACGGCTACTCAGGCGCTACCCCAGGCGGTTATGTCTATGTAGCTGAGAGCACGGATAGCGGCCAGATCACGCAGACCGCACCGAGCGACTCTGGCGATTGCGATACCATCATCGGCATTGCCCTATCGGCGACCGAGGTGGCTTTCTTCTTGAACGCCAGAGTCGACAGCCTATCTAGCGGATAAGGAACGCTTGCCGGGGGTTTCATGTCCCCCGACAGGTACCTCCTTAAAGCGGGGGGAGAGGGCTTCAGCCTCCTTCTCCCCCCCAATGACAGAAAGACAGACTGAAAGGACAGGACAATGGACTTAGCGACAATGAGAGGTTTGGTCAGGCGGGACCTCAAAGACGAGGATTCCGATAACTACCGGTGGGTTAATGACGAAATCGATAGAGCCATCCAGAGAGCCGTTGACGACCTATCCCGTTATGTACCCGCGGAGGAGAAGGCGACCATTGCCACCACGGACGCATCGCGGGAGATTGACATTTCCTCATTGACCGGTAGAGTCTCAGTCGATAAGGTTGAGTTCCCCGTCGACCAGCACCCTATGGAGCTTCAGCGCTTCACCGTTTACCAGGACACCTTGACATTGATAGGCGATTACCAGGGAGACGGAGAAGATTGCTACATCTACTGGAGCAAGGTCCACACCCTGGACGGAGACGCTTCGACTATCCCAGCCTATCTTGAAGACCTGGTTGCCCTGGGAGCGACGGCTTATGCCGCGTTAGCTCAGAGCCAGTACCATTCCGATAGAGCCAACACCGGCGGGAGTGATGTCGACCGCGACTATACCTACTGGGGCAGAGATAGGCTACTGGAGTTCAACAAGAAGCTCAAAGCCTATAGCCGAAACCGCAAGCTCAAAACAGGCAGGTTCTATGTTTAGCTGTCAGCCGTCAGCTGTCAGCCGCGGAGGAGAAAATGACAAATACCAAAGTCAAGGAAGAACAAGCAAAGACCAGGGAAGGCTTGCCCTGGCAGGGGTTCGCTATCGTGGGCGATAAGGGCGACCCCGACACCTGGAAGCTGCCACACCACAACTCGACCATCTTCAGAGCCATCAAGGGGAA
>Ga0307380_10009116_pt1 | contig 12628 bp, 13 predicted proteins | sample UN3MG_FD_202239 | JGI IMG/M metagenome (GOLD analysis project Ga0307380, IMG submission 202239) | Soil microbial communities from Risofladan, Vaasa, Finland - UN-3 | ecosystem: Environmental > Terrestrial > Soil > Coastal area > Acid sulfate soil | place: Finland: Risofladan, Vaasa | collected... | reverse complement strand
CAATTATCCTCTGTGCCGATGATAGCACGACACACCAAAATATTAAGGTAGAGATGATTGATGCACCGGCAATAGCGCCCGTAGACTATATTGATCCAGGTCCGTCGGCAACGGTGGTCAATACTGATCCCGATATCATTGCGGTGAGTTCTGACGCCTCGTCTCCTAAGAATTCAATCTATTACAGCACAGATCAAACAGCTCTGTGCTACAAGAATGCCGCTGGTGCAGTATTCACGATTGATATGACTGCGACATAGCTGATGCCTGGTCATAAGGAACCGATTCCATGCTACCCGACCGCACCGCCCTGCGTATTCTGGACGACCTTATCGCCGCAGCGGTGAGCGGGTGCTACTGTCAAATCGGGCTGGAGGAGCTGGAGGCTATTCGACGGGAACTGGTGGAGTTACAGCGGGCGAAAACTGAACTGCGGATGAAAGGGGAATGAGATATGGCACTGGTTGATATTTACAACTGTTGGGCCGGTCAGTCTGGCTTACTCAAGGCAAAATTCATCGCTGCCTGTCTGAAGGCTGCGTATGCGATCAGCAACGAAGACCCTGGCACGTCGAATCATGCCAACCGGGTTACGTGGGCAGGAACCATACTCAATGGCACCGTTTCCGAAGTGGAAGCCAGCGCCATGCAGCACTTGCGGTATGCGATTGCCAGCAATGCCACGTTGCAGACGGTCGGAGATGCGGCAACGGATAACGACGTGGAATTCATCGTAAATAGTCAGATCAACACGTTTGCGACGGGCTGAGAGGTGAGACATGGCCAATACAATGATCTGGAATGCACGCCCGAGTGCGGAGGCCCTGATCGCAGCCGATGGCGTGCTGAAAAACCTTGCTGCCGCCGCTGTGGCCACCTGTGCGGCGGACGTGGCGAACGGCACCGACCTATACACACACGCAGACTTCCTGCTGTACGTTCACGACTTTGCAGCAGCACCCGCAGCCGGTGGGTATTTCGCGCTACACATCATCTATGAATTCACCACCATATACGGTGACGGCGAGGATGGTGACGTGGCAAACGTGACGGCGGCACATCTGAGCGCCAACACACTGGTCGGCATCTTTCCGATCAACGCAGCGGATGAGGATCAGTACGTGCAACTACTGGGCGTGCCGCTTGGCCCGCACGACTTCCGGGTCGTCATCGTCAACAGCACGTCGCAGGCGATTCCGAACACGGATGGCAGCACGTTGGCAATTTATCGGTACTGTCTGGAATTGCAGTAATGCTTCAGCGCCCACAACACTTTCGCATCAACATTAACGCGCCGCTGGCCAAGGACCTCATGTTCGCCGGGCTGGGCGCGCATGCGGGCAGTACGCGGTATCATGATTCGTCGCTGTATGGGAATACGGGTACGCTGACGAATATGGACCCGGCGACGGACTGGGTGTGGGTGCCAGAACTGGGACGCTTGGCGTGCGATTTTCTGAATACAAGTACACAGTACATTACGACTCCACTTGTGCATTCTGAGATTGTGGGGACTTATACGCTATCGTGTTGGGCAAAGTTTAATTCGACTGCCGTTCAGGGACTATTTGGGACAACGAATGCCACAACCTGGGGCCTGTATTATCGCAACAGTGGACAAGGCGTAAGGATGCTTTGCGGACAAGTTACAGATTCGGTGGGATGGACTACTGCTACTCTGTATCATATTTGTGCCATTGTCGGCAACACCGGATTTTCAGTCTTTATTTTCCGCAACGGAATCGATGTTACCAGTGATGGTGGAGGCGACGGGGCCAGTCAGTCTGCATTGTCATCGACTATAGCGATTGGATATGCACCGTCCCTGACATATCCGATGAATGGAATCATCGGTGATCCAATGATTTGGAAGCGATGCCTGTCTCTCTGTGAAATCCAGCAACTTGCCGACCCCTCAAACGTGATGCTCAGCGGCCTGATTCTGCCCCCGGTGCGCAAGTGGTGGCCGGTCACGAGCGGGGGCGCGCCTACCGCATCAACCTGGCTCTGGGCACGACAACACAATTCACAAGTCATCGGTGGAGGAGCACTGTAGATGTATCCAATCAATAACGCTTCTCCTGAACGGATCGCAGTCGGTGCGATCTACCTGATTGCGGATGGTACGATTCAGACTGCCGATGCACTCGTCCGCGTCATGCCGCAAGGCGGTGCTGCTGGTGCTGGCGGAGGTACATTAGCGTGTGACACGACCAGTGGCATTTGGCACTACATACCATCACAGGCGGAGACGAATTACACGTCGTTCATGGTGCTCGTGTACAAGGCGTCCTGCACGTCTGCGTGCGTGACGGTGGTAACGACAGCATCCGCAACACCAGGAACTACCTCCGTGGCCTCGATTGCCAGTGGTGCGATTACCGCTGATGCCATCGCCGCCGACGCCATCACTTCCGCCAAGATAGCAGACGACGCCATCGGGGATGATCACTGGAATGTGACTAGCGTAACGGCGACACTCGCCAATGGTGCCATTACCAATGCGTCACTGGCTGGAAACATGGAGATCGTATTCGAGACCGACTTCGCCACCAACTACAACACCACCCGCGACAAATGGCAGACAGAAACCAATGTCGAACAGTGGAACGGCAACGACGTGGCGAATCTCCCGGCGAATTTCGACGCGTTCGCCATTGACGTAAACGGTCGTATCGACCTCGGTAAATGGCTGGGCGGTGCACCCCTAGCACTGACTTCTCAATACGTGCAGTCCAGCGGCAGGGTGGAAACAGGCGGTATCACGACAGCCAGTTTCGCGGCCGGGGCGATCAATGCGGCGGCTATTGCGGATGCGGCCATTGATGCGGCGACGTTTAACGCGGATGTGGATGCTGAAGTTCGGTCATGGCTGGGGCTAACGTCGGCTAACCTTAATACCCAGCTTGTGGATATTGACACCGAGGTGGATTCGATCAAGGCCGCTTTAGTCCTTGGCCAGACGACTATTGCCGCTGCCGGTCGGTCCACAACTACGGTGCGGTTAGTAGCCGGATCGGACCAAAACGAGGCCTATACGGGAATGATGGTGGTTTTGGACTCGGACGAAGGTGCCGGTGTGTTTGTCGCCAGGGCTATTACCGCCTACGATGGGGCGACCAAGCAGATTACCTTTTCGCCTGCCATTATCCACGATCCGGTGGAAGGCGGAGCAATCTACATTACAGCCTCACAGCCGCAGATTCAGGCTATTCTGGCGGATACCGGCACTGATGGCGTGGTCGTTGCGGCAGCCAGTAAAACCGGTTATTCGCTCACAGCCACCACAGGACTTGGCAACCAGACAGCCAACATTACCGGAAACCTGTCGGGAAGCGTAGGCAGCGTTACCGGTGCGGTCGGTTCCGTAACGGGAGCGGTCGGATCGGTCACAGGAAACGTCGGCGGCACGGTCGCTGGTGTGGCTGGCACGACGCAAACGCTGGATGCACTGCAAACCGCGCTGAATTCCGCACATGGATCAGGATCGTGGGCCACGGCCACCAGTGTTACGGTGAGCGATAAGACGGGATTCAGCCTGGCCGATACCTTGAGCGATGCGGTGATTGCCGATGCCGTCTGGAACGCCCTGACTGCCAGTTACGGATCTGCCAACACGTATGGGGCAGCAGTCGAAGCATTGAGTTCCGCCGCAGATCCTTGGCTCACGGCTCTACCGGGAGCTTATGGTGCGGGCACAGCGGGATACATAATCGGCACCTACCTCAGTACCTTGTATACCGACTGGATCGATGGCGGGCGACTTGATCTGTTGTTGGATGCGGTGACGGGCGGTGCGTCCATCGACATTACCACCGAAACCATCATTATCGAATCTGATACCGAATAGGACGTTTCCATGGCTGTGCGGACAATCACCAAGACGTGGAAGGTGGACGACGTATTAACCAACGTCACCACCGCCAAACTGTCCGATCCCACTGGCACCTACGGGGTGAAACGCAACGACTTGTCAGCGTCGACGGTCAGCGGTGGCACCGTGGACAACCCTGTGGTCATTACGACTTCCGCAGTGCATGGTTTGTCTGACGGGCAACTGGTCAACTTCTCTAGCATGGTGGGCATGACCGACCTGGAGGGCCTGAACTACTACGCCAAGGTCACGGGGTACAGCACGACAGCGTTTGCTTTGTACCAGGAAGCAGCACTGACTAACACGGTAGACGGGAGTGGTTTCGCAGGGGCGGCCACAGATGGCACGGCGACTCCAGTGGAGGTGGCCGACGGAACGGCCATGACCAACAGCTCTACAGGGATCTACCAGTATTCATTCACCGATACCATCGACATTGCCTATACCGCCTACGTGGAAATCGTCTACAGTGGGGCCACGTATCACTTTGAAGTGGATCTGCCAGCCCGGTCTTCCAGTGACGGACTGGACTTGGCCTATTCCAACCTCCAGATACAACTGGCGGATTACCTTGGCTGGACACGCACCAGCGGGAACTGGTCGAGTGATGAAAGTGACCGGCTGGATGAAGTCATCAATGCGGGATATCGGCAATTCATCTACCCCATCCCCATCAACGGGGAAACGGTTGCACACCGCTGGAGCTTCCTGCGTCCCACAGCCACGTTCGACACGGTAGCCGACACATACCTCTACGACATGCCGTCCGCCTTCGGGGCTATGGTAGGCGATCTAGTGTACGACGAGGATGAATCCATTCACCAGATCATCGAACAAACCACACCAGGCATGATCGACCGAAACCGCGCCGTCAACAGTGCCTCGGGGCGTCCCTATCTGTTCGCACTCCGGCCCAAGACAGTGGGCATGACCAGCAGGCAAGTCACGGAACTGATGCTGTTTCCCACTCCCGACGCGGCCTATGGAATCGTCTACCACTACGATGCCAAGGTGGACCCACTGTCCGATTCCAACCCCTATCCCTTGGGAGGGCAGGCGCACAGCGAAACGATTCTCCAGTCCTGTCGTGACGTGGCAGCATCCAGGTACAAGGACGATACGGGCGGAAGGGAACATGCCCTGTTTCTGGAGCGGTTGCACGCTTCCGTGGAAGCGGACCGGCGGTTAAGTCCTAAGACGCTTGGCTTTAATGAAGACGGTAGGCGATTCACACACACTAGGCACGGAACAGAATTCAGTGTTTCGTTGCGTCACAATCTAGGGGGAGGTTGATAATGGCTGCGGTAACCAAGTATTTTGGCACAGTGGCGCTTAATGGCACTACCGAAGTGACAGTAACGCTTGACGAGCGGTTTTCCTATCAGGTACGACACACAGGCGTGGATGCTACTGGAACTGATGACCCGGCTTCGGCATTGGTAGCCTATTTGTCCTATGCGTCAGGCGTCACAGTAAGTATGGCTGAAGAGGACGACAAATATCCTCTGATGGATGGTCAGTCCGTCATTATCGGCCCAGGCATCACCACGTTGTATATTGATGCGGCAGCAAATTCCGATGGTATTCTAGCGTTTTCCCGCTTGGGAGAATTAACTCGCGAGTGGTAACATCTTTTCAGAAAGGTTTCTCGTATGTCCTCACACAACGCTGCGTATGAACTGGAACAGGCAAACATTTTCGTACCTATCGCTGGCACTACGGTTATGCCGAGCATTCTGTACGGGGCCGGAGCGCCTACGGACGGTACATCTGGTACGCATGTCGGCCTTGCGTCACCAGGGACGCTCTACATCGACACCACGAATGCAAAGCTCTACATCAACACCAACACGGCGGCATCTCCGACGTGGACTGTCGTAGGTGCCCAGACGACATGATGATTACGCAAGTCCTAGTTGTGGACACAGAAAAGCCTCGCGAGTATCTCCCGAGGTTTCTCGCTGCTGCCAATGGGCTCCAAGTAATTGTCATCTCACAGGAACGTGATACATCGCGCACGCGGACGATGGCGCATGGGTTCGGCGCTTTGTTTGTGGACGCTGCCCAGCCGCATGTCAACGGTGCGTGCATTTGGGATATCCTATCCACACTACGGAAGGTGTGGTCGTGCATCGACGGGGAATACGTTACCTTCGCACACCCAGAGTTTCTGTGGTTGCCTGGTATGGTAGAGAACACAAAGGAGTGGTTGGCGTCTAATGGAAGTACGATAGCACTTGGTAATCTGCGTAGACTCGGAGCAGAGAAGGATATTGCATACCGAGGAACTTTCGATGGCACTCTACTGGCACTCAAGGCGCTTGATGAGAAGGGAGACATCTCTGGAATAACCACGAAACCGTGGGCGTACTGGAAACATGAACCTATTCCCTACGCGAATGGATGGGTAGAAGATGTATTCTTTGCCAGACGCGATTTCCTAGAGACAGTGGAGTTTCCATATCACGGTGGTATGCAGCCATTCCAAGACGTTTACGACGTAATGGGGGTGATTTGCGATGTGTTAAAGCGGAATGAATTAGATGTAGATGTTATACGCATCCCGCGCACTGCTAATGAAATGTGGCACTTACATCACAACCGCCAAAGATCATGGATATGCCCTGAAGTGCGCGAGTGGTTTCGTGGAAATGCAGAATACGTGGACACTCCACTGACACGAGATGACTTATGGGAACGACTCTTACAAGATTGCACATGGACAGTCATGTCTGATCTGAGGAATGGGCCCGGTGGCACCTGCACTCGATATCAGGCTGACTTCAGTAAATGGTTGCAGGATGGAAACCACACCAACGTAGCGGAGTATTTAGAGAACAGATATGGCGCGCCAAATCGACTTACACTTCCCTAGCGGCGTGTCACGCCGTCCTGGGAACAGAGCTGGTGCTATGGGACGGAGAGAATACTCCGCGCCTTGGGGGCTGAATTGCAGGCTGGAAGATACCCTGACGAAGCGCCTGCGAGGTGGGTCGTTTAATGGTGAAGTATCACTCGTCTTGGAAAACATATTGCTGGAGGATGGCGGTGCGTTGTTGTTCGAGGACGGGTCATCGCTGTTTACAGAGTATGCCAGAACCCTTGTGACAATGGACAAGACCTATCGGCATCGCACCATCGAACTGAGTGCGAATGCCATTAGGTTCAGCCGCCGAGGAGTTGCCACCGACTACACTTTCAGTGCCGACGTTTCTGATACTGCCAGACCGACCATCTTGCAACTGTCTGAAGCTGGCGAGACTGGTTCAACTGTCGTTTCCATCGCGCCCTTTGAAGATGCACACATGCTGTGCTGGACTGCCGATGAGACATGGGTGCTGCATGGAGAGCCCACCAACGGTACGCTGCGCAGCGTGTCCGATGAAGTAGGGCTTATCGCAGAAGCGGCGTGGTGTTTTGCGAATGACTCCTGCTATTTTCTGTCATCGCGTGGCCTGTATTCCGTAGGAGCCGATGGCAGTAACCTGCGTGCCGTATCAGAAGACAGCATTCCAGACGAATTGATTGACATTAGCGACGATGATTGCGTCTTATCCTATCGACACGCTGATCGCGGGGTTTACATTCATCTCAGCAGTAGCCCGTCCTGGTTTTACGACACGGCCCGCGACCAGTTCTGGCCATTTGATACGAATGAAACGGACTCGCACATTCTCATCGGGCCGATTAAGCTTGGAAGTACGGACACGCTCGGGCTGATTCAAACGCTGCACGGAATCATCGCACAAAGCAGTGCCACGGTGAATTGGCGCATTGTGCCTGGCACCACTGCGGAAGAGGCTGCTGTTAATGGGAAACTGGCGATTACCGCAGCCGTGGCGGGTACGGATTATTCGAGCTATGTCCGTGGCAGTGGTTCCTTTGCGGCAGGCAGATCGCAAACATTTCGCCCGCGAGTTGAAGCTATGTGGGCTGTCATCTGGCTGAGCAGCGAGGGAACGTGGGCTTATGAAGGCATGACGCTCGGCTTGGAACCTGGCGGAAGCTGGAGGAAATAACATGGGCGAAATCAGCAAACCCACTGAACAAATTCCTGGCATTGAGAATTTCAATTTTCCAGACATTGCCACGCCGTGGGCCTCCAGTTGGTGGACGACACAGTGGATCACTCAGATTCCCCCTGATTCCGTAGGATGGCTACTTTCACAGGGATGGCAAATTACCGCCGTTACCTACGATGAAGCTAGAAATCCTCCTACACCGTACTACGCGATGACGCGGGAAGCGATTAACAACCTTTACGTCTTGCAGAGTCTGCTGAATGCTTACACCGTGGCGTACAACGATGCCCGCTTCGCCAATCAGGAACGATACAACGAGGTAGTGGATAGCTGGACGGCATTGATCAGCAACACGGATGACTACTTTGACGAGCATGTCGCGGAACAGAATGCGCATGTGTCGTTATTCCTGGGTAATCTTGACACCTACATGGACGAGGTGGACGCTCTGATCGACTCGAACCAGAGCCAGTTGGTACTTGACGCTTCCGTTGCAACCGATGCGCTGACTGAACTGAATGCCAAACTCGACGATCTGGAAACCAATGCGAACGCGAACGCTGTCACGGTCAACACGCTCCTGTCGAATCAGTCGAACTACCTAACGACGTTCCTCTCGAACTTCTCGAACAAATTGGCTGAGTTGGATACGAATTACACTGCCCACTTAGCCAACATGACGGCGCTGCTGACCGCCTCTGATACGGATCTGGCGACGTTTGCAGCCACGCAGGCACCACAACTGACAGCGTTTTCCACAGCCTATACCGCACACGTCGCGGAATTGGAAGGGTTGCTATCGACCGCTACCGGCGATTTGGCTGGACTTACTGGCGAGGTGGATGCAATTCTGGCGGAACTGGAAACCGACTACTCGGCAGTGGATACCGAAATTACCGCCTTGCTCACATCCGGCTCCACGGCGCTCAATACCTATGCCACTGATTACGAAACGACACTGAATCTGCTGGTCACTGATTACAACACCGTCGCCGCAGAACTAAATGCGTTGCGGACTACCTCTGACACGGATCTGACGACACACACGGCACTGTATAACGCCGAGATCGCCAAACTCGATCCGAACTATGTCGATCACGTAATTTCCGCCACAAACCTGCTGGAAGGGCTGGGGGCGGCAGCACTCGCCAAGATCGACGAGGAATTCAACGCCTCCCTGTCCACGCAACTCCAGCATTTGATAGATGTCGGGATGTATAGTTCAACCCTTGCGCTTGACGTGACAGCACGCAACACGCGAGACAGGAATCAACGCAAGACGGAAGTGCTCGACCAGTTGGCCCGCGAGAAATGGGAGAATGAGCATCGTCTCTACGAACAGGGCACGTCGATATCAGACCGCACGATGCAGGCCCGCGACCGCTTGCATGGAATCACGCAGGACATCAACAGCCGCCATGTAAACGAGATTACGAACCGCTTTCAGTTACAGCAAAGTGCGCGTGACAGAACGATGGCCGGTACGGACAGACTGCACGCCGTGAAACAGGAGGTCTATCGGTATCAGGCGACACAGATTACGAATCTCTACCAACTACTGCAATCCGTCAGAGATCGCACACTCAGTGCCACCACGGCACTTTATTCACTGCGTGATGCGAATACCCGTCTGAACCTCGAAGTGCAAAGTAGCCTCTACGAAGCAGGCCAGACAATTCGCCAACGATTGATTGAAGAAGCAGCACGGCTCCAGCAGCTCGAACAGGCTGTTACGCAGTGGCAGGCTGGGCAGCGGGACCGTTTACTGGAACAGATTCAGCAAATCGAAGTGCAGAATCTCGCTGGACTCGATAAGCAGCATTCCGCACAGCAGGACGTTTCCCGCGTGGCCATGGGCGAGCGTGATCAGTTGCTCAGCCAGTTGCAGGAAGCCGTCAACGGAATCCTCAGCGGAAAGGAACGCTATTCCGCGTTGACCATGCAGAATGCGAGTACACTGGCCGAACATCGACACCGCGCCATCGTCGAGAAAATGAACGAATTCACCACTCGACTGGAAGGATTGCGTGGAACGCACACCGACAACATGAAACTGATGGCGTACATGCTGTCGGAACACAACAATCTGCTGGTAGGTTTGTACGGATTCGCGGAACGACGCGAGGACATCGGGCCTCAGTTCAACGATCTGGCACAGATCACATCCGCACTTGGCGGCGAGGGAGGAGGCTGGTTGACACCCTGATTGTACGTTCATTGACTGATGTGTTTACTGTTACCTGATAAGGAGTAGTTACATGGCAAATCCTACCACCCTTCCCGGCGACTTGATTGTACCGGGGAACATTCGCGTAAATGGCAGCATTACGCCCGCCATCGCTCGTGCCAGCATTCTCGCGCAGGCGGAATTACAGGCGTTTACGGTTCCGTGGACGCTGTGGCGTGTGCATGATGCGCTGCAAACGAATCTACCCGGCACAGCCGCCACTGACGACTTGGCGCTGATAGGTGGCACGTTTGCGACCGCGTCTCCTACCATTCAAGGAGTAGACTTTGGCGGCGGCAACACTACTGCGTATGCCAGAGCGCAGATTCCGTTGCCGTGGGAATATGAGGCTGGGCAGTCCGTCACACTCAGGTTCCATGCTGGCATTTTGACGACAGAGGCGGATGCCTCATGTACGTTGGATGTGGAATGCTTTGAAACCGACGAGGAGGCCGGAATCAGTGCGGACCTGTACGCCGGTGCAGCACAAAGCATCGACTCCTTGGTAATGGCGGACATCGACTTTACCATCACGCCAACTGCCCTGACTGCTGGCGATTTACTGGACGTGCGAATTAAGGTATACGGGGAAGATGCTGGCAATTTGGGAGTGATGATTCCTTGTATTGGAGCAGTAAAGCTCTTGTGTGATGTTCGCTAATGCGAGAGGTATTCCGTGGCCATTCCCAAGCGTAACACTACCGCGGAGAATTACGTCATCCGTCGCGGGTATGATCCACACCTCCACGCATTTGTGGATAGGGCACCGATGCATGCGCCGGGGCAGTTTCCCTATTGCGCACTGATGCAGATTGCCGCGACGGACGACAAGGAGAATTACGTCCTTTGTCGCGGGTACGATCCACGCCTGCGTGCGTTTGTCGATTACGAGGAGGATAATCCAGACAAACCTGGTATCGCAGTGGCCAAGCCGTATGGGCTGCGGGAAACGGAAGTCTACGCCAAGGGAGAGGTACACATTGCCTTTCTTCCATTGAGTCGTCTGGGGCAGAATCCAGGCAAGGCGGAAACGACTGTTGGGCATCCCGCTGATTTGGAGGAAGAAATCGTCTTTCTAAAAACAGAGGACGACGTATTCATCAGTTGGATGTTGGCTGGAACTGATATGGCTATGGCGCACATCGCTAAGGCTCCCGCTGGTGGAATCCCAGAGATTGCTGCGGGAGTACCAGGAACCGCAGACTGTGATGTATACCAGATAAACTCTGATGGGGAACTGGAGGCGGTACTGGATAGTGCAGAAGAGACTATCGTCATTACGGTGTATAACCTATCTTCTTCGGCTGTCGGTGCTGATAAGTACATCCAATGCAAGAGGTGCAAAGGAAAGTGGATATGTGACTTTGAGGATTGCGACGGTGCCTGATGGGGCTAAAGAAGAATAATCCAGGCTGCCTATGTTGTGGAGAAACTGGAACTCCTTGCGCGTATTGCACGGGCGACACAACGCCGACCGTGTCGATCACATTCCTAAGCAGTCCTACCGCGTTTTCCTGTTCGAGTGGATGTGATGAAATGTCCGGTACGTATGTACTATCGCAGATCGCCGCTTGCCTGTGGCAAACGACTTTTCAGACATCCTGCAATTCCGGTACGCTCGATTGGACGTTGGCCTTCGGGGTGACGACCGATTATTACTGGAGTATCAGTCTGTTCGAATACAGTTATCCGACCAGTGTCTCGTGGCTCATACCCACAGCAACTCCGTTGGTGTGTCAATCCACGCAGACATTTGTTCCTGCACCTGGGGTTGATGGCGCCTGTGATTTTCGCACGGTATCGGTGCAAGTGAATTGATATGGCTATTTTGTGGGAATGCCCTGTATGTGAATTGACAGCGTCTGTTCCACTGCTTCCTGTCCACTGCTCCTGCGGCTACGTCCAATACTGCAACCCGCCCGGCCTGGGCGACCGCGTGGCGGCTACCTTGGCCAAGATGGGGATCACTGAACAGCGATACGTCAAGGCTAAGGGGGCGCTGGGACTGAAACGAAAGTGTGACTGTCCTAAACGTCAACAGCGATTAAACAGAATAGGAAAGGCCCACGACAATGGCCATTAGAGTGCAACATCACTATGGAGGGCCTGCCGGAATGGCAGCCTACACCGCTGGACGCGGACAGGCGCAAGAGCGAGAGCGTAAGTACAACTTTGCTCTACTTGAGCAGCAACAGCGATTCGCCCAGCGAATGGCTCCGAGCCTACGGAGATACGCTGCCGCTGCGCAAAATGCGGACGCGGTTGCAGGACATTGGGAAGATCCACTGGACGACCCTCTTACACCTATTGGTGCCATGAAAGCGCGCGATCGTCGTCGTAGACTTGGCAGAGCCAGGCCGGGCGATGAACCAACATTTGTGCCTGATCCGACTAAGGAAGATATCGCAGCCGCTGCTACCGAGGAAGAGAACACTGCTAAGGCTACTGAAACAAAGCGTGTTGACACCGACAGGTACTTTTCTGATCGTTTTTCGACGCTACCGC